>Ga0155327_140_pt2 | contig 8351 bp, 6 predicted proteins | sample RifCSPhighO2_02_FD_106295 | JGI IMG/M metagenome (GOLD analysis project Ga0155327, IMG submission 106295) | Candidatus Roizmanbacteria bacterium RIFCSPHIGHO2_02_FULL_37_15 | reverse complement strand
GTAAAAGTGATGGGTTGTTTTTGGCACAGGAAACCAAAAATGATGAACAAAAATACGGCCAAAAATATTTTTCCTATAATCCCCATTTATCTAATAGGTCTTATTTTTTAAAAAAAATTAGAAAAATTCAAGAGCTTACGGGTATGCAAAAACCCAAAATTCTAGACATCGGCTGTGGCTGGGGTGACTTTGAGCAGGTTTTGGAAAAAGAAAAAATATCGTATCTGGGTATTGATACGAGTAAAGAAGCGATGGGAATCTGCAAAAAAAAGGGATTAAACTGTATAAAAATAACTTTAGATAAATTAATACAGACGGTAGAAGATGGAAGATGGAAAATGGATTTTGAAGATAGAAAATTGAAGGTTGATAAATTCCATCCTCTACCATCGAACTTCAAACATCCACCTTCTACCCTCAACCATCTACCGTCAAAGCTTTTTGATGCTATCACTCTCTTCCAGGTCATTGAACACTTTAAAAATCCCCTCGCCCTTCTCAAGTCAGCTAAGAAGCTCCTGAAAAAAAACGGCCTCATTCTGATTACCACTCCCAATAACGATTCACCGCTTCGCAAATTCTTTGGCTCCCGTTGGAGCGTCTACAACGAACCCAGCCACTCTATTTTTTACAATAAAAAAACCCTCCGAGAAACTCTAAATTCTGCTGGATTTAAAAACATTCAAGTCTCAAACGACTCTTTACGCTTTCTTTCTTTAACGTATATTGTTAAGCGTTTGAATGAAATGTTTTTTCATTCTGAATCCTTAACTCTTAATTCTAAATTCTTAAGTATTCCAATTCCCACCGATCCCCTCGGTGACCTTGAAGCAATTGGTTTCAAGTGAATAAATTTGTTAAAAATAAATAATGTCTATAATTGGTTTTTTTATCGAGGTCTTATTTGTAACCAATTTTTGGGTGCTACTTTACAATAACATCCTTAGATGGTTAGACATCCGTTTTCCAACCAAAGTTCCGCTTGAATTTATTAGATCAGGAGCGGTTCCAGAGCCGTTTGAAATAACACTGTATCTTTTTCTTTCTCTGGCTGCAGTCGTCATTCTTTACCTCGTTCATTCCCGCTTTCCAATAGCTGTTAACCCTCGCTCTTCTTTTTTGAAAATTATCATTCTGGTCTTGCTTTCGATTCTTTTCCTAAAAAATATCGGTAATTATCCAATGGCGAGAGACCACTACCCGTACTCTCTTAGAAATCAGCTGACTTATTCGCTCTATTTTTTGTTTTATGTCGGTATCAACACTTTACTTCTTTTGGAATTTACTTTTCTGTTTAACCTGTCCAAACGTAGCAAAAAAATATTTATCTTCTTGCTGATTGGATTGTTAATTTTTGTCATAGCCATATTTACTTTTGAACCTCACTTTCCTATGGTCGGACATGATTATTCTTATTTCTTAGGTCCGATCTGGGAAGTGGCTCACGGAAAAACGATCTATACACAAATCCCTTCTCAATATGGTTTTCTTTCCATCCTAATCTTTACTTTTCTTTACAAAATTGGGCTTTTAAGCTACTTTAGCTTGCCGATTTTGGTCTGGTTATTTTACATTGCCCAATATTTCATCTGTTTTTACTTAATCTACAAGTTGAGTAAATCTTTTTTTCTGGCTCTTTTAGGTCTTTTTTCTATCATGACTATAAATTACTTTTCTCTTTACCATCTTCCAGCCAGTATTCCCCAAATCGGTCCAATGCGCTGGCTGCCGTTTTTAATCGGATTGTTACTGCTTTATAAAATTAAAAAAATCGACTCACCTAAGCTTATCGTGACAATAGCATTTTTGAGTTTTTGGATTATCGATTCTGGGATTGCCCTTATCTCTAGTTATCTTTTAACGCTTATTTTGTCAAAAATAACCAACCTCATCAACTGGAAAAAGGGTCTCCTGTCAGTCCTTATACTTTTTACCTCAATGTTTTTCATATTTCTTACCATCAACTTTATACATTTAATTTTGGGTTACCAAGCTATAAATTTATTTGCTCTGCTTTCTAAACTAAAAGACTATGGAAAAGCAGGCTTCGGGATGTTGCCCATTGATACGTATGTTTATTTTTGGATTGTTATAATGATTTACTTCGCCTCAATAATTTATTTTTTTAGGACATCTCATAAGAATAAAAAACCAATTATGGCAGATGGCGGAAGCGGAAGGGATCCCACAGCGCGCAAGGTCACTAAGGTTGCCAACAACGATTACCAGTCAGGACCAAACAAATACCTTTCAATTGACCAAGCTCCAATATCTCACCATAATGAGCACTGGGGGGAAGGAGGCTTCCGACAGAATCTGAACAATCATACATCTCTTCTTCTTTTTTCTGCTAATATCTCTCTTTTTGCCTCAATTTATTACGTCGGCCGAAGCCATCAACACAACCTCTTTACCATTGCCCTTTTCCCTCTTCTCACCGCCTTCTTTCTATTAGCAAACTTTTTCAATTCACTCCAACTCAAAGCCAAAATACTCGTCGGAACTGTTTTACTTCTGACCTTTATTGCCTATCCGGCTTTTCAAAGGCAGGAAGTCATAACCGAAATGATCCAAGCTAAGGTTAATCGACTACTTACGGGCAATGTTTTCTCTCCAGAGCTCCCCCATATCCTCCAAGATCGATACCCCACAGAACCCAAGCTAATTAAAAAACACCTTCCCGAGAAAAAAATTGTCATCTTGTCAGCTGACGACACTTATCTTTTTTACCTTACTGATAAAGAAAATTTGATGATGGACAACTCCCAAATCACCATCCTCACCCAAAAAGATATGGATTTTTCTCTCAAAGATGTTTATAAATCCTGCCCGAAGAAAATAGTAACAGACTGCCAACTAATGGGAAAATGCGAGAGGTCAAACCCGGTAGTCATTGGCTTTTTCTCAATCCAACCACTTCTTTTAAATAAAATAAAACAAAAATGTAATCTTGATTACAGACCTGTTGAGTGCACAGACCAGTTATGCATTTCAGAAGCAAACAAAAATTAGCTATGAAAGGAAAAATTAACTTTGTCGTTTTTTTTTATCTTATTTTCTATTTCTTTTTAACCTCCTTATCGCTAGGTGTTTTTAGATTATTTAAACCTTATATCTCTGTAGAAAATAATACTTCCTATCTCATTTGCGAAGATAAAACGCGCTTTGAAATCGGTCCAAATTCTATATTTGCACTAGACAACAAACTTGATAAGGTGAACGACCAAAAAGCTCGTAAACTTTGTCAATATAAAATCATTAGAGACTATGGAAATATTTATCAGCCAGTAGATAATATTAATTATCTCTTCTACCCTGTTATGGTAGAAGAATCTAGCTGGATCAGTGCCTTATTTGCGGCTGTATTATTTTTTTCTCTTGGCGCGCTAATTATTGAAACAGTCAAACAAACCATTTTTGGATCAACCTCCTTGAATATTGGAAAAACTTTAAAAGAATTATTTATTTACCTCATTTCTTAAATGAAAAAGTCAATGGCTGTTAAATTTGTTTTTCTTGCGTGTTTTATCATTATGGCTTTTATTGTCTATTACCTATTTTTACGAACTTCCGTCATCAACCTATACTGCGATCTACAGGTTAAGATTAAAATTAATAATTTCAAGCGATCGGTGAAGAGGAACGGCCAGCTAATCGCATCTGAAGACGAGGCTTTATTAAATATCCTAGCTAAACCTATGTACCAGCGTTGCATCCAAATAGAGATGTCTCAATTACTATGAAAAAAGTAAATAGTCTAATTATGTATGTGCTTGAAGTCCTCTTTCTAACCAATCTTTGGATAATAATCTATACCAACCTACTGCCAGTTTTGAACTTCCTTTACCCTGCAATTTCCACTGTGAATTTCTACCGACCGGCGGTTGCCTTCCCGGAAAAATTTGAAATGCCCCTGTATCTTTTGCTGACTTTTTTATTTGTAATCACCATTTATTTCACCCTCAGGGTGCGAGAGCCAATAAGTACGCACCCTGAGGGTGAACTTCGTAAAACTTCCTACAGAATCTGGAAAAAAACTATTAAATATTTAACACTAATTTTTTTAACTTTACTTTTTTTCTCCAAACTTGGCGTCTATCCACTTTCCAACGAAATCTATCCCTACAGCCTTCGCCCTGACAAATCAATCTATACTCTAGTCATCTTTATTTACCTTTCGGTCTTGACCATAATAATTCTAGAATCAGTTATTCTTTTCCGATTGATAAAACGCTCTTCTCTCCTAACTACTTTCTACTACCTACTAACTACTCTTATCATTGCAATATTAATCTTCGAGCCAAAGTTTCCGATTTCTTTCCTCGAATATGCCTTCTTCTTCGGCCCAATCTGGGATATCACACAGGGAAAAACAATCTTTACCGATCTTCCTTCTCAATATGGTTTTCTTTCGATCCTTTTTTTTAGCCTGCTTTTTAAACTAAAACTTTTTGTCTTTTCTCATCTTTCTATCTGGAACTGGATTTTTCATATTGTTCAATATTTTATTTGTTTTTATCTAATCTATAAAATCAGTAAATCTCTCGCTCTTGGTCTCATTGGCTTATTTTCGATAATAACTCTAAATTATTATTCCTTTTACATTCCAGCTCTAACTATAGCTCAATATGGGGCTTTACGTAGACTTCCCTTTTTTCTTGCCCTATTTCTTTTTTATAAACTGAAGAAGATTGATTCTCCTCTTTTTATTTTTCTTTACGCTCTGATGAGTTTTTGGATTGTCGACTCCGGCATCCAAATGATTTTTGCTTATGGGCTTACCCTTTTTTATCTTTTACTCGGGAAGCAAATCGATCTAAAAAGATTCTTTAGAGCTCTATCATTACTTTTTTTGAGTTTGCTTGGTATTTTCATCTCAATAAATCTGATTCATGTACTTTTAGGATATAAATCAATTAATCCTGTTGAAATCATAAGTACTCTTCGTCAGTACGCCATCTTCGGCGTAGGAATGATCCCGATGGAAAAAAACACTTATTTCTGGCTAGTAATGTTAATTTACTTTGCAACAATAATATATGTATTTAGAAATACAATACAGACGGTAGATGATGGAGGATGGAAGATAGATGCAGAAGTTAGAAGATCGAGGGTGGAAAAATTCAATCATCTATCTTCAATCTTCAAATTTCAACCTTCTACTTTCTACCATCTATCGTCAAACAATCTTACACTTCTTCTTTTTTCAGCAAACCTTATGTTCTTTGCCTCCCTCTACTTTGTCGGCAGAAGCGACAATGCAAGCCTAATCATCATCTCAATATTTCCACTTCTTACTCTTTTTCTCCTTTTGGGACAATTGATAAAAAATGAGTTTGATTTTACCTCTCAAAAAATTCGTTTCATGTTTTATGTTTCATGTTTTATTTTATTCGTTGCATTTCCTGCCTACCAAAGAAAAGTAACTTTAACCGAACTTTTAATCCAAAAATACAGCGGAATTAGTAAAGGAGCGATATTCACTAACGAGTTAGATTCAATCTTGAGTAATCGCTTCTCTAAGGAGAAAATACTTATTACCAAGTACCTCACAGGGAATAAATTATTAATCTTATCAAGCGACGACACTTATCTTTTTTATCTTACCGGCAAAACAAACCTACTTGATGAAAATCCCCAATCCGGGATAGAATCAGATGTCGAGATGAACTTTGCCATAAAAAATGCGGTAAAAACTTGTCCGAAACACATTGCTGTTGACTGTTCTATCGTGAAGAAATGTCCACCTTTTACGCCCCTAACCAAAGGCTGGCTTACCGCAGGCTATATTCTTTCGGAATTAGAAAAAGGATGTAGAAAAAAATACCAACCTGTAGAATGCACTAGTCAATTGTGCATAACTGAAGTAGTAGACTAAGGAACAGGTGGCAGAAGTGGAAGGGATCCCACAAGCGCGCAGAATAGTGATAGTAAAGACTAAAGAAATAATGAAGAGGAACAATATTCTGAGATAGACTATATAAGAAGCAAAGACGAATCAGAGCACTTGTGGGAGGGAAACTTCTGACGGAATCTGGAAACAACTTTAATATTTTATTCCATCAATGAATACTTTTAATCGTATTACAGATTTTTCTATTGTTACACTTTTCATCACCAATGTCTGGATAATCTTATTTACCAACATCTTGACTTTTCTAAGTTACCTATACCCGCCTACTGCAAATAGCCAACTCTTGCGGCCTATCTCTTTTCCCAATCCATTTAAAATCCCCTTATATTTATTACTCACCATAACTTTTGTAATTATTATTTGGGTTTTTAACACTGTCAAAAATCATTCCAACCCAAACCAAGTCAAACCCGGTGAAACCCGGAATCTATTATTAAAATTATTTTTTTTAATTATCTTACTTTATCTTTTTTTCTCCAAGCTCGGTTCTTACCCAATGGCGCGCGAATACTACCCCTACGCGCTTCGTCCAGATAAAACAATTTACAACTTGGTTGTCTTTAGCTATCTTTTATCGATCGCTTTTATCATCTTCGAACTGTCTATAATCTATAGATTTATCAAACGTTCCCTTCTAATTTCTACTTTCTACTTTTTACTTATCGCTCTAGTGATCGCTTTCTTTACCTTCGAAGCGCGTTTCCCCATCTCCGGCCACGATTATTCGTTTTTTTTCGGCCCGATACTGGAAATAGCCAATGGAAAAACAATCTATACTGATATCCCTATACAGCATGGCTTTTTATCAATACTTAGCATGGCCTTTCTTTATAAACTGCTGTCCTTAAAGCTTTTTTACCTTCCGGCTATAATCTGGTTGTTATATATCATTCAATATTTTTTGACTTTCTATCTCATTTTACGAATCAGTAAATCCATTGGTTTAGCGCTTATCGGTTTATTTTCAATCATTAACTTAAATTACTTTTCTTTATCTGAACTGCCGGTTTCTTATCCCCAAATTGGCCCCATGCGTTGGTTGCCTTCGCTACTTACGATTTTTCTTCTCTATAAATTGAAAAAAATAGATAATAAAATTTTGCTAACTGCTGTAGCTTTTTTAAGTTTATGGTTTATTGACGCTGGTATATCGCTTGTCTTAGGTTATCTTCTTACTATTTTTATCTTTTGCTTGGTAGGCAATATCGACATCAAACGTGCAATAAAAACTATTTTACTGCTTTGTTTAAATTTAATAATTATTATTACGGTAATAAATATCCTGCATCTCCTCTTTGGATATAAGTTAATCAAGCTTGGAAATATCTTTCATACTCTACAAAAATATACTTCCTTAGGCATTGCCCAACTCCCCATCCCAAACCAGACTTATTTCTGGCTAGTAATGTTAATTTACTTCGCCTCGTTAATTTATTTTTTTAAAACCTCTTATAAGAATAAAAAAACAATTCAGGTAGGTGATGCGAGTGGAAGAGATCAAAGTGGGTGGCAGTCGTGGAAGGGCTCCCACCAGCGCGCAGAATTTTTCCAGCCCTCTGCTGGTTCGAGCACTGGTGGGAAGGAAACGACTGGCAGGATCCACTTTGATTCAACAATCCTACTTTTTTCTGCTAATCTTATGTTCTTTACCTCAATCTACTACCTAGGCCGGGCCCATCCCCACAATCTTTTCAACATTTCATCTCTTCCAATACTGACGCTTTTTTTGCTCTTGGGAAATACTATCAATTACCTAAATCCGCTTAAAAAAATAATATTATTCATTTTTATTTTTTCTTTATTTATTATTTACCCTGTCTTAATGCGAAAAATTTCCCTATCAGAAATGATTATTGTCAAGTTAAAAAGACTTACTCAGGGTCAAATATTCAAAACAGAGATGGATGAAATTCTTACCAAGCGTTACTCTAAGGAACTCTCTCTAATTAATAAATATTTAAAAGAAAGTGGAGTTGCCATAATCCACAACGACGATACCTATCTCCTATATCTGACTAAAAAGAAAAACCTGCTGGATGCTAATCCGCAAGTTGGCATCGACACAAAAGACGATCTTGCTCAGGCAATAGATAATTTTGCGAAAGAATGTCCGGAAAAAGTAGCTGTTGACTGCAGCGTTTTTGCCAAATGTCAACAATACGTCGGCATCAATCAAAGCGGATTTTATCCCGGATCACTTATCCTCCTAGCCGTAGAAAAGCAGTGTAGAATTAAATATCAGCCTGTTGAATGTACCAAACAACTATGTATAGCCCAAAAAAAGTAGCTTTTTTTACAGCTAACATTTTAGTCGTCTCACTCGCCTTGGGATCATTAATTATCTTTAGACCCTATTCCTTTGTCGATAATGATAAAGCAAAAGTAATCTGTGTTGAAAGTGGAGCCTCTTTTGACATTGGCCCAAACTTTATTTACA
>Ga0155327_139_pt1 | contig 8748 bp, 9 predicted proteins | sample RifCSPhighO2_02_FD_106295 | JGI IMG/M metagenome (GOLD analysis project Ga0155327, IMG submission 106295) | Candidatus Roizmanbacteria bacterium RIFCSPHIGHO2_02_FULL_37_15 | reverse complement strand
TTTGGACAAACTTTTAGCTAAATTTGAGTTGAATTTTAATTTAAGAAAGATATATAATCATTAAAAGATATGAATCAAATCCAGACTCCTGACCACTCTCCTGGCGCTATTGATTTTAGATCCCAAATACGAAGCGCAATTGGCGCAGTTCTTCCAGATTTAACACAAGAACTTTCTAGGTTCCCTTCAGGGTTTCAATATGACGTAAATGCTCCTAAGATAACTTTAGGAAGCGCCGAGGAATATGCTCAAGCCATGGGTCGAGACTTAGGTTCAGTTGGAAGAAAAATACTTGAAAATTTCGGTGGGGAACTCTCTGTTGAACCCCGCTTAGGAGTCATGAATGTGGTTGGGGATCCAACGGGAGAGTTAGAGATAGAATATAGATCGCTTACTGGAGGTAGACAATTTGCGTTAGCTATAAAAGGAGACGATCTTAGTTTAACTGGTGATGCAACTGAGGAGGAAATAACGCAAGCTCTGGATATGATTTTTAAAGCGGGGAAAATTAACAGAGATCCAAATGAAGTACATATAACCACAATCCGAAACCTAAATTACTATGATAGAAGCGGTAATCCAATCAAAAAAGAAAAAGAATGATTCTGCTGCTTCTTATTGCTTCTCATCTCTATTAAATTCAACACCGAGAGTTGAATATACTGTTGCGACTTTCTAAAATAGCTATGAAATCCCATCCCTGAGTGAGTTAGACTGTTAAAACTGGCTAAAAGAATTATTAGAAAGTATAATTACTCCATGTTAGACGGTGTTGAACGTTCTAAATTACCAGAGCGAATATTCACTTTCGTTTATAAACACCCAAACACACATAACGGGTGTCCAAATATAGGCACTCAACAGACGAAATCTTTTAACGTAACAGCTCTTCATTTAGCCAGAATTCTCGCAGAAAATACCCCGGTGATCTGTGAAAATCCTGCTTGTGGAGCGGATTACCAACTGCAGAAGTGATTTATAAGAAATGCTAAATTTAACCTCGGGAGTTAAAGGTGGCTTTCCTCAAATAATTATATAAGAGGTAATTTCTACAAAGGAAAGGGGATAAAATTATTGGTTAACAAACCATTATAAAGGACCCAGTTAACTAAATGCTCGGGACAACCATTAAAATAATCACCTAATACCGAAGACGTTGCTTTTGGATCAACCCAAACCAATTTTTTTGTATCCGGCTCCGAAAAAGCTACAATTCTACTTACTCGTAACATAAAATTAGGATCTAAAAAACCCGCTCCAACTTCAGTGGAAAAATCAATAGCTCCAGGAAAGCGGCCGATTGCTTCAAATCCAATGGTGTCTAAGTATTCTCCTATTTCAAATTGTTTTAACTTGAGTAATATTCTCACTTCTTCAATTGCTAATATTGCCCTAAGTTGGACATCAGCGAAGGCTGCTGCGGTTTTGATTGCAAGAGTTCTGCCAGAAATTAACCTTAGTATATCCAATAGCTCTGCAGTATTTTTGGGTTGACCGATTGGTTCATTTAGTTCATCTATATTTTCACCTAAAGCCACTACATCTGTATCTAGGCCCAAACTATGAGTTACCGACTGATCGTCGCTGAAGGTTAGTAGACTTTTACATCCTGCAATATTAGCTACCCTGAAGGAATCAGCTGAGATTAAATCGCTTTCTCTTTTTTCCCATAATTGCCGTAACATAACTTTAATTGCATCTTCCGGAGGAGGAGAGGAGATAGCCATCTGTGAACCATGCTGTCGTAAAATACTGGACACTTTATTAATTTTTACTGGATTTTGACTGGCTAAACCAATTTTAACTATATCAGGAATTTTCCAGTCAGGCTTTAAAGCATCTGGTGAAGGACTTAACCACAGACCAGTTAAAAGACTTATATCTTTAGTAGATTCTATCAATTCAACTCTACGAATCATTAACGAAGTATACTGGAGAGCCAACTTTTAGTCCATTTTATGTAAAAATCAACACTAGTGGTTGAATGTTATTGATCGTGTAATTTAACCTCGGGAGTTAAAGGTGGCGTTGAGGGAGTCTGAATTTAAATTTTTTAATTTTTTTTTGGGGTGACTGACGGGATTTGAACCCGCAACATTCGCCTCCACAGGGCGACGCTCTACCATTGAGCTACAGCCACCAATAGTTAATATTTTACCACTTAAAATTGTGAATTGAAAACAGGAAATTTTTTTGTTATGCTTTTTAGACTGTTATGGATATAAAGTACCTGGGTCATGCTTCCTTTTTCATCAAATCAAAAGAGGCAAAACTTGTCACTGATCCATTTGATCCCAAGATGGTAGGCTTAAAATTCCCCAAAGTTGAGGCGGATATTGTGACAGTTTCTCACCACCACTCTGATCACGATCAAACCAATTTGATAAATGGTGAGCCCTTAGTTATTGACATGCCAGGAGAGTACGAAAAAAAAGGCTTGCGAGTTTTTGGCCATCAGTCTTATCACGACAAACAAAAAGGAGCAGAGAGAGGAGAGAATATCGTTTACAAGATTGAAGGTGAGGGAGTCTCGCTTCTACACTGCGGCGATTTGGGAATTGTCTTGGATGATGCTTTTATTGATACTATTGGAGATGTTGACGTACTGCTTGTTCCGGTTGGGGGATTTTTTACAATCGATGCTGTTGAAGCATCCGAACTGGTTAAAAAAATTGAACCATCAATTGTCATCCCAATGCATTACAACAGTTCTAAACTCAATCAACAGGTTTTTGCAAAACTTCTTCCTGTTTCCGAATTCTTGAAAAAAATAGGCCAAGAAAGCGCTGTCCCAGTCTCCAAGTTGACGATAAAAAAGGAAGAGTTGGAAGAGGAGATGAAAGTGGTGGTGATGGAAATTTCTAGTTAGTATTCAGTATCAAGTATAAAGTATTAAGTATAAATTATAAATTTTGATTTTCTGATTTTAGTTACTAGATACTTAATACTAGATACTTAATACTATGGTAAATCCTTCCGATGCAATGAAGGTTCCTCCCCATGATGCCGAGGCAGAAAAATCAGTGCTCGGTGCGATTTTAATAGATTCTTCTGCTATAAATCTTATTGCCGAATTTCTCAAACCCGAACATTTCTACCTTGTTGAACATCAGGCTATTTTTTCTTCGATGCTGGTTCTTTTTGAAAAGCAGCAACCTGTAGATCTTGTCACTTTGGCAGACCAACTTAAGTTGGACGGAATATTGAAAAAAATCGGTGGCAAATCTTATCTCTCAGACCTGATAAACACCGTTCCAACTTCAGCCTATATAGAACACTACGGAAGGATAATAGTAGATCACTATGTGAAAAGAAAACTTATTGAACTTTCGTCTCGGCTGGTTGAGAAGTCATTTGACGAAAAAGGTGACACTAAAAAACTTTTAGATTATGCTGAAGTTGAGATATTTGCTTTATCACAGTCACACCTTCGCCAAGATTTTATCGAGCTAAAGGATATTTTAGCCGAGAGTTTTGAGAGATTAGAGGAGTTTATGAAAAAGGGGACTCATTTAAGAGGAGTTCCAACGGGATTTGTAGATTTAGATAAAAAGCTGGCGGGAATGCAGGACTCAAATCTTTTGATTCTGGCAGCCCGACCAGGAATCGGCAAGACTACACTTGCCCTTAATATCGCGCTACACGTAGCCACAATCGAAAAGCTACCGGTCGGCTTTTTCTCGCTTGAGATGAGTAAAGAAGAGTTGGTTGATCGACTTCTGGTTGGTCAGGCGGATATCGACGCTTGGAGACTTAAGACAGGTAGACTTTCTGATGATGATTATAAAAAATTGACAGAAGCGATGGGTGAGCTTTCAGAAGCCCCAATCTATATAGACGACACGCCAGGAGCCTCGATATTAGAGATGCGAACTAAAGCTAGAAAACTAATGATTGAAAAACATCTCAAATTTATTATTGTTGACTATCTTCAGCTAGCCGATTCAGGCAGAAGATTTGATAATCGAGTCCAGGAAGTATCTTTTATCTCCCAGGGTTTAAAAAATTTAGCTAGAGAGTTAAAGATTCCTGTAATGGCTGTATCGCAGCTCTCACGTGCAGTTGAACAAAGAGGCACGAGAAAGCCCCAACTGGCTGATCTTAGAGAATCTGGCGCCATTGAGCAGGATGCCGATGTTGTGATGTTTATCTATTATGAGGAGGAAAGTGAGGATCTTCTGGATCAAAATAAACGTTTAATAAAATTATACATTGCCAAACACCGCAATGGTCCAATCGGAGAGCTGGATTTGATGTTTAGAGGAGACCGTGTTAAATTCTATGGAGTGGAGAAGCAAGGGAGATAAATAATCAAATACTACAAATCAACAAATATACAAATTATTTATTTATGATATTTGTCGGATTTGATTAATTTTAGTATAAATATGCTATTTAAATAACCTACAATTCCTCCGACTGCCACATCAAAGAAGAAGTGACAGCTAAGATAAACGCGCGATAGAGAAATTAAGATTGCAACTCCGAAATAAAGCCACTTTCTTTTTTTATCAAAACTGGTTATTACGGTTGCTGCAGCAAAAGCCGTAGTTGCGTGAGACGAAGGAAAACTATAATTTTTAGGGCATTGTGCCAATCCGGGTTCCACCGCGTAGGTGGAATTTGTGGTGTTATAATAGTCGGGGCGAGGACGTTTTATAAGATTTTTTAATATAATGTCTGAAGTGATAAAGCTTAATGTAAAAGTCAAAAGAAAAATAGCTACAAATTTAATATCTCTTTTTTGAATGCCTGGATTTTTCCGTTCTTCAAGAACTAGCGCGATTAAGATTAAAATTAGCCAAATTAATATGGAATTTCCCCGCAGAGAAAAAAAAGAGAAAAAGTAGTCAAAGAAGAGGTTGTGAGGAAGGACTATATTTACAAAGTTGGTAATAAAAGTGTCGAGGTTAGTTAAAAATAGCATAGTCACTAATTTTCAATTTGAAATTTGAAATTTTTATTGAATTTGAAAATTTAAATTTTAAAACATCGAGAATTGATTGAAAATTAAAAATTGAAAATTTTAAATTACTTTTGCCAGTCTTTTCTCAAATTCTTGCTTCGTAAATTTTAAGTTCATCGTTCCTTTAACCTCGATAGCAAAAGATGCAACAACTGCACCCATCCAACCGCAAGTTTTTATAGGCTGGTTGTTTAAGTATCCAGACAAAAAACCAGCTCTGTAGGCGTCTCCTGCGCCGGTTGGGTCGAGAGTTTTAGTTTTATAAATTCCTATTTTTATCCATTTTCCATTATGAAATATTTCTGATCCTTGATCGCCCAAGGTTTTCACAACAATCTGGTCCTTCTTTACTAGGTCGGTAATTAATTTCTTTAATCGTTTTTCAATAAATGCTATCTCGTAATCATTTCCAAAGATTATCCTGGCATTTTTAACGCCTTGGTATAACGTATCTATAGGAAGAGTAGGGATATAAAAAGCTGGATCAAATGCAAATTCAATCTTATCATTCTCACATTGATTTACAAAATTGATTATTGCTTTGGGTTCATTGGGCGAGATTACAATGATTGGGTCAATTATCTTGTCCACGATCGTTGATAAGATAAAATTTGAGTTATTTTTCATAGCTCCTTTGGAATACATCCAAATTTGGTTATCTTTTTTATCGGTTATTACAAATCCTGTCCCTGTAGGCAGATTTTTTGCAATACGAATAAAATCCGTTCGGACTCGGTTTTTCTTTAAAAATTTATTAAAATCATCAAAGTCAAAACCACCAGTAGCAAAAATAAAGGGATTAGTATCTAATCTAGCAAGATAGAAAGCTTGATTTGCAGCTGTACCTCCCCAACTTTTGTGATGACTGTCAATTACGAAAGAAAAATTAATCTGATGAATTTTGTCAGGCAAAATATAGTTAGAAAAAGAGTCATTAACATCAAAGATATAATCAAACGAGAGAGACCCCGTAAGAATAATGTTTTTCATTTGCAAATAATTTTAGCGTTTGTTATAGTGTTTCGCAATGTCATCCTGAACCTTGTCCTGATGAATATCAGGATTGTTTCAGGATCTGATTTTAGAAATACAGATGCTGAACTAAATTCAGCATGACAATATGATTTAAATTGTCAAAAGTAAAAGACCTTGGTTTAGCAAAAAAAGGCAAGTTAAAGATAGAGTGGGCAAGGATGCAGATGCCGGTGCTTTTGCAAATTGAGGAAGATTATAAGAAAGAAAAACCCTTCAAAGGTTTGACCTTTGCTGTTGCCATTCATGTAACAGAAGCAACTGCGGTTTTAGTTCAAGTCTTTAGAGCAGGAGGAGCAAATGTTTATCTTTCAGGCTGTAATCCGTTGTCAACCCAAGATGAGGTGGCGGCCGCTCTTGCCGATGAAGGTATGGAGGTTTTTGCCTGGAAAGGACAGAACACGAAAGATTACTACTGGTGTTTAAATAAAGTATTAGATGCAAAACCGAATATCACCTTTGACGACGGCGCAGATCTTTTAACCTTAGTTCATACAAAAAGAAAAAATCTTCTAAAAAATATGATTGGCGGGCAGGAGGAGACAACAACCGGTGTCATAAGGCTAAGAGCCATGGCCAAAGATAAGGCTTTGAGATATCCTGTGATTGCTGTCAATGATACACCAACCAAACACATGTTTGACAACGTCTATGGTACAGGTCAAAGCACAATCGACGGGATAATACGGGCTACAAATATTTTATTAGCCGGTAAAAAGGTAGTTATCTGCGGTTATGGCTATTGCGGTAGGGGTCTTTCCAATCGGATGAGAGGAATGGGAGCGCAGGTAGTTATCTGCGAAGTTGATCCGGTTAAGGCTCTCCAGGCTACAATGGATGGTTTTTCGGTGATGCGGCTAATTGATGCTTCTAAAATCGGCGATATTTTTGTTACAGTGACAGGCGATAAACATGTGATAAGAAAAGAACATTTTCAAAAAATGAAAACTGGAAGTATTTTAGCCAATTCTGGCCATTTTGATATCGAGATAAAGATTCCCGATCTTGAAAGTCTGAAAAGAAGCAAAAGACAAATCAAGCAGAGCGTTGAAGAATATTATTTAAAGGACGGCAGAAAAATTTATCTTCTGGCTCAGGGAAGATTGGTTAATCTAGCAGCTGCCGAGGGGCATCCGTCATCTGTCATGGATATGTCATTTGCTAACCATGCACTTTGTGCTCGCTGGCTGGTAAAAAATTATAAAAATTTAGAAGCTGACGTATACGATGTTCCCAAAGAAATTGACGAAAAAATAGCCCGCTTAAAACTGCAGTCACTTGAGATACAAATTGATTCCCTGTCTAAAGAACAAAAGAAGTATTTGACCTCATGGTCGGAGGGAACATGATAAAAACTGTCATCTTCGATTTTGACGGAACAATAGCAGACACGTTTTCCACCATTACCAAGCTTTTTAACTCCAAAGCTAAAGAATTTGGTTTGGATAAACTCACAAGCAAAGAGATTGAAAGTATAAGAAATATGGGATTAAAGGAGTTATTTAAAAAATACGGAGTAAATCTCATCAAAGCTCCTTTCATAGCCAAAAAAATTAGACAAGAATTAGGCTTCAGGATTACGGATATCAAATCATTTCCAAAGATCAAAAAAATTTTGCTGAAGCTAAATATGAAGGGATATCAACTTGGGATCTTAAGCTCAAACTCCAAAGAAAATATTGAGAAATTTCTTAAGACAAATGGCCTTGAAATTTTTGATTTTATCCACTCGGAAAAAAATCTTTTCAGAAAAGGAAAGGCATTAAATACTTTATTAAAGCAACATAAATTATATCCGGAAAGTGTTATTTATCTAGGTGACGAGGTAAGAGATATCGATGCAGCTAAAGAAAATGGCTTAAAAATCATCTCTGTTACCTGGGGTTTTAACAAAAAAGAAATTCTTAAGAAAAATAAACCGGATTATCTAGTTGACAAACCTGAAGAAATATTGAAAATACTAACCATTTAGTCTGAAGCTTTTTAATATCTTTTCCTTTCAACTCCGGTTCGCACATTTCTTTTTATAAACTCAACAGCTCTAGGTAACTCTGCTTTATTGGCTAAACCATCTGGTAAAAACATTATTTTTCCTTCCGTGACAAGTGACCTTAGAATATTCGTTGCCATGGAAGTTTCTATTGGTCCGAGAGCTTGTTGCCATAGCCTTAATTCCACCTCGCAGGTGGAATAGTGGTAGGTATAACAGTTTAACGATAAACAAAAATAGTATTTTTTCCTTGAATTTTTTTTTCTGATTTTTTTAGACTTTTGATGGAATACATGTAAGAAATAATTTTTGCTTTAGGAAATTCGTGCGAAATTTTTTTCGCGACTTTTTCGAGAAACCAGGGAGAAATATAGAGATAGAAAGTAGTTAGTAGAGAGTAGTTAGTAGTTGGGAAGGAAAGTTTCATTTTGAAAATATCGTCTCTTATAATTTTAATATTTTTTTTATTCGGGTGGAAGAAGAGACGAATCAAAAGAATTAAAATTAAAATGGGGTTAATCTCGACTGCGACAAATTTTGTGTTTAATTTTTTCTTATTTGCTACTTTTGCTGCTGCAAAAATAATTATTCCATCGCCTGCTCCAAGATCAAAAATTGTCTGATTATTGCTTAAACCCAACGCCTTAGTTATTGAAGCAATATCTTTTTTATTGCTTGGGAAGTAGGGAATCGGTGAAAGCTTTTTGGATGAAAAAACAAAAATAATAAGAAAAAGAAATGCAATAAAAATAAAAATCAA
>Ga0155327_120_pt1 | contig 8951 bp, 10 predicted proteins | sample RifCSPhighO2_02_FD_106295 | JGI IMG/M metagenome (GOLD analysis project Ga0155327, IMG submission 106295) | Candidatus Roizmanbacteria bacterium RIFCSPHIGHO2_02_FULL_37_15 | reverse complement strand
CCTCAAATCTGTAGCCGGGGCCTCCGCGGCCTGTGCCTTCCGGGTCGCCGCCCTGGATCATAAAACCTTTGATTGTCCGGTGGAAAACCGTGTTAGAGTAAAATCCTTTTTTGGCGAGGTAAACAAAATTGTTGACCGTTATTGGAGTTTTATCGGCAGTCAGGGTAATGACAATGTCGCCTTTTTCGGTTTTCAAAGTTGCAGTATAGCTTTTGCTTTTATCGATTTTCATTTCGGGAGTAGGCTTAGTATCCATAGTTTGTTCTTCTTCGGCTACCGTCGGTTCGGTATCTCTGTCAAATTCGACCGAGATATTTTTATTTTTAACCAGGAAAAAAATCACTAAAACTAAAATTATTCCGGCAACCAAATACCAAATATTTTTCATGATAAAAAATTAGTATAGCAGATATAAAATTAAAAAATTATTGTGATAATATTAAAACGTGGAAGAAGAAATTCAAAAACCTGCTTTGCAAAAACCCGATACTTATAAAAAGTTATTTTTCGGATTGCTGTTTGTAGTTACTATTACCATAGTCGGCGGTAGTTTTTATTACCTGGGCAAACAACAACAGGCGAAAAATTACCCAACAGGCAAATTACCACCAGCGTTGACTCCATCACCCGAGGCTGTGTTTCCACCGGATGAGATTGAGCTGTCTCCAATTGAAGAAAAGCAAGAATTTAAAGACGAAGAGGTTGTTCCACTTGGTCCAAATACAGTGAGTTTTGCCAGAGTTGAAGAAAATACTTACTTAAGATATCGGGGTAAAATATATGACGACACAAATCAGTCGGAACCTCACGAAGTACAACTACAAAATCCTGAAAAATATTCCTGGTACGGACTAGTTGATACTCCAGTTGGAGTAAAACCAAATGAGTTTATGGAAGATGAAGTTTTCGGGTTTAAGGTAGCACCAGATAAAAAGAGTTTTGTTTTTGTCATGAGGTGGAAGAATGAATTTTATCTTTTTTATTACACTCCGTTTGACAAATTCCGCCAGTCGATTCTGGTTAAAAAATTTCCCACGAATGACCCATCTAAGATCGACCAATTTTCTTCCGATACTAAATACTTATCCCTAAATTTATTCGATTGCTGGAATTGTGGCGGTCATCAACCGGAGACAATGCTTGTCAGACTTGAGGACAATGAATTAAAAAATATCGGAAGAACTTCATTTTTTAACTGGCTTGACGATGGTAAATACGAGTATAAAGATTACGTGGTAATTACCTGCAGCCAAGAAACAATGGGCGAGTGTTCAGAAGATCCAGAAAAACTTCCCTTAAAATCTGGACAATTTTAAAAGATTTTTATTTATAAACCCCTTGACGGTGACCGACATCTAAAATATAGACTATTTTTCTTTTTTCATCGACCGAATAAATAATTCTATAAGGCCAGACCCGAATTTTTCTTTTTCCAATAAACTCTCTCCAAAGTTTTTCTCCCCGGTAAGGATTATAAGCAAGATCGTCAATAGCTTTAACAATCCGTTCTCGCCAAGGCAGGGGAATTTTTGAAAGAGATTTATAAATATTCTTTGCAGCTATCAGTCTAAAATTAAAAGACATATTATTTTTTCTTCTTAATCCTTGTCTTATACTTTTTTCTGTCTTTATCTCTTAGCAAAAATTCCTGTTTATTTTTAAACCCTAACTTTTTCTTAACTTCCTCCCAAGTATAATATTCCCCTTTTTTTATTGCCTCTTCAGCTCTTTTGATATCAGCTACAAGTTTTTTATCCTGAAGTATTTCTATTGTTTCAATAAGTGAATCAAATTCTTCGGCTGATAAAATGACAGCCTTGGGCGAACCTTTTTCTGTAAGTGTATAGTAAACTCCAGGAGTGCTTACATCTTCAAGAATGTTAAATAGTTGTTTGCGAGCTTCAGTTACTGACAAAGTTGATCTCAGTTTCATATATGTACATAATAACGTACATTAAATATTTTGTCAAGTAAGAAAATCTTTTCCTTTGTTATAAAAACGAGCGAGGGTGAAAAAGAGGTCGGAGAGACGATTGAGATATTTAATAACTAAGGGGTTAGGGTATAGGGTATAGGGTTGAGAAAGAGAAGTAAAATATTTCACAACGGAGCGTTCGCTGCGGCGGCAGGTCACGCGTAGGATGTGAAACCAGGCGGAGAGTTGATTGCCTCCTGGGAGAATGAAGCGTGTCAGTTTGGGCAGTTTTTTATCCAGCCTGTCAATCTGCTTCTCAAAATCTTTCACCCGTTTCTTTAAAAATTTTAAGTCTGTTTTTGCACCTGACAGATAAGCCATGATTTTATAGAGATCCTTTTGTGTAGTTATTAGTTCATGGTTTGTAGGAGGTAGTTTAGAGATAATAAGACCTAAAAAACTTGTTAGTTCATCAACCGATCCGTAGGCCTCAACTTGAGGGTCGGATTTTGAGACGCGTTTGCCGCCAAAGAGTGAGGTGGTTCCTTTATCACCGGTGCGGGTGTAAATAGACATATATAAATTTAGACGATGGAGGATTGAAGTTAGAAAATAGAAGTTTGAATTTCTAATTTCAACCTTCCAGTTTCATGATCCAGCTTCTATATTCTATCATCTATTGTCAAGTTTAACACTCGGCGTAGCCGCAACCGTAGCATTTGGCGCAGCCTTCCTCATGAGCTAGACTGGCTTCACCGCAGGACGGGCAGATGTCAAAAAGATCGGAGTTGTTTGGTTGCATAAGTGACGGTTGTGAGACAGAAGAGACTAGGGTTGGTTTTTCTTCTGGCATTTTTTTAAGTTCGGTGGCAAGCTCCGATTGTCCATTACCCTGGCCATTGCCTGCGGATTTTTGTGCTTGACCGTTTAGACCAAAGTGCATGGACAAAACTTTAGCTACAGCATCGGGAAGACTTCGAATCTTCTCTTTGCCAAATCCATGGCTTCTGGCTCCACCTATTCCTTGCAGTTGTTCGGCTACCTGTTTTACTCTCTCTTTTGGCGAAAGATGCGAGCCAAATCGCAAAGCCAAAGATATTACTCGGCCCAATCCTTCGGCCATGGCGTAGACATCGGTGCCTGCTTTGCCAACGTTAATAAAAACTTCCAAAGGCTCCATATTGCCGTTGGTATTGATGGTTATAAAAGCTGCGCCAACCGGAGTGTCGATACGATAGGTTGAGCCATGGACAACCATGGGTCTAGGTTTAACAAGATAGGTTTGAGGCTTTTCAGCGACCGGCTTTTTCTCCTCTTTTTTTCGCTCCAATACGCCGGGGCGCGATCCTTCTCTCATATAGGTAATTCCCTTAAGACCCAGTTTATAGGCTAGGGTATAGAGTTTTTTTACATCCTCGACGGTGTGAGTTTTGGGTGCATTGACTGTTTTTGAGATAGAGGCGTCAACGTATTTTTGGATCACAGCCTGGACCTTAACGTGGTCTTGGGGACTAAGTTCATTAGCCGAGACAAACCACTCCGGCTTTTTGACTACTCCTTCTTTTATCTCTTTTTCGTGTTTTGCATACCACTCGTCAAAAAGATGGTGACGGATGATATGAGTTCCCAGCCTGTCTCGTCTGACAAACTCAAATTCGTAGACTGGTTCGATACCCGAGGTGGCATTGGCCATGAGAGAGGTTGATCCGGTTGGCGCCTGCATCAAAAGAATAGAATTTCTAATCCCGTATTTCTTGATATCTTTCTGAAGATCTTTGGCTAACTCCCTAATAAATTTTCCTCGAGGATATTTAGCTTTATCAAATTTTGGGAAAAAACCTTTTTCTTTGGCATTTTCTACAGAAGCCCTATAAGCCTCATCCCTTATAATCTTGTAGACTTGATCGATAAATTTTAGCGCATCCTCTGAACCGTAGCGAAGGTGAAGTTTAATCAGGGTGTCACCTAATCCCATAGTGCCAAGGCCGATTCTTCGTTCGCCATTAAGTTGGGTTTGGCGAATTCCCTCAAAGATGTAGGGATCCATATCAACGATATTGTCCTGGAAGCGAACAGCTGTCCGGACCAAGCGTCTCAAGGTTTTGAAGTCGAATTTTCCTTTCTTGTCGATATTTTTTGACTTAACCAAAGCAGACAGATTGATCGATCCTAAGTTACATACACCCCAGGGTGGCAGCCCCTCTTCACCGCAGGGATTGACACAGTTTATCCTGTTCCAATAATAATTGTTATGCCACTTGTTGTAACGTTCCATAAACACAGTCCCCGGCTCAGCGCTTCTCCAGGAAGCCTCGGCTATCATATCCCAGATTTTTCTAGCTTTGACTACTTTTCGCACGACCACTTTTTTGCCAAGCGATTTCCACACCTCAAGATCTCCGTCCCACTTTTCATCATACTCCGGATCGCTTGGGTCGGGAAAAAGCAGCGGCCAGTCAGCGTCTTTTTCAACTGCGTCCATAAAGCGGTCAGAAATACAGACCGATAGATTGGCGCCGTTGATGCGCGTCAAATCCTGCTTGACCGTTATAAAGTCTTCAAGATCTGGATGCCAATCCCACAACATGAGCATGAGGGCTCCGCGCCTGGTTCCTCCCTGTTGGATGATGTCTTTGGTAGCGACTGAAAAAAGCTCAGCCCAATTGCAGGGACCCGATGAGAAGCCATTTACTTTTTTTACTCTTGAGCCTTTAGGCCGAAGCGAAGACAGGTTGATGCCGACTCCTCCGCCGCGGGCCATAATCTCAACCATCTGCTTTAAGGTTTCTAGGATACCCTCTCTTGAGTCTTTGGGGCTTGGGATGACAAAGCAGTTATAGAAAGTTACCTTATAACCAGTTCCTGCTCCGGCTAAGATTCTGCCGCCTGGAACGTACTTGAAGTCTTTCATCGCGAAGTAGAATTCTTTTTCCCAACGCCGTTTTCTGTCTTTTTCTTCAATCGAGGCAACAGCTTTGGAAAGCCTCTTCCACATCTCAACCGGGTTTTTTTCGAGCGGTTCGCCAGCTTTGTCTTTTAAAGAGTATCGATCAAGGAAAACTTTTTCTGAAACTCCGGTTAATTTCATGACAATATTACAATTTATAATCAGAGCAATTTCTTTAATTCTTTCTCAAAATCCTCAACATCAACAAATCTTCTAAATACGGAAGCAAAGCGGATGTAGGCAATTTTATCAATTTTTTTTAAATATTTGGCAACAAGGTTGCCAATCAATCTGCTTTCGATCTCGGTTGTACCTTGTTGTTTTAGCTCTGCCTCAACCTCAGAAACAACTCTTTCTACCTGGTCTGACGTAACTTTGGTTTTTTCGCAGGACTTAAATATACCACGTCTTAACTTCTCCCTATCAAATCTTTCCCGGCGCCCGTCTCTTTTGATGACCAGGATTGGCAGTTCCTCAACCCGCTCGTATGTTGTAAATCTTTTTACACACTTTGGGCAGTGTCGCCTTCTTCGTATTGCTCCTCCGTCCTCTGAAAGTCTGGTTTCGATTACCTCCGTGTCTGGGTTCTTGCAAAATATACAATACATAGCTGATGTTTATCTAGTGCCACTTTAAAATTTAAAACACTACTCCTGGGAATGCAAGAGGTCAAAATAATATCAAACTATATCACAGCCTCAAAATAGATTTTCGTCCTGACAAAATTGTTAGATGCAAAAATTTTTGTGAACAAGAATTGAAAATTCTGTTACTGATTAGTGGTTATTTGTTATTTGTTTTTTCCCTAATAACTATTAACTACGAGCTAATAACTGCTAGTATTTTTATATGTTTCTTAAGGATCTGCTTTTTCCCAAGTTTTGTTTGGGTTGTGGTTTCTTGGGTGCTTATATTTGTCATAATTGTCAAAAAAAGTTGAGCTACAGAGAAAAAGACTTCTGTCTTTATTGTAAAAGATCTAGTCTGAATGGATTTACCCACCCTATATGCAAGAGGCGAGATGGGATAGATGGGATTTTAAGCATCTTTCACTATAATAATTTCCTAAAGACGATCATCAAAAGTATAAAATATCGCCTGGCGACAGACGTCTGGAAAGAGTTATGCCTTGTCATCAAGCCTGAAAGTCTAGAGAAACTTAAACTTTTTAAAAATCTCTCCTGGGGCAAGTTTTATTTCGAACCCATTCCGCTTTACCCAAGCAAATTAAGGATACGGGGCTTTAACCAGGCAAAAATTATAGCCCAGTTTTTTAATCAATTTCTTAGCTGTCCTTTAACCGCACATCTGACAAGAAAGAAAGATACGCTTTCACAAGCCCAATTAAAAAGCAATCAAGATCGCTACAGAAATATGAGGGGTGCTTTTCAGGCTGAGTCGAGGGACGCTATCAAGGGAAAAAATTTTATTCTAGTTGACGACGTTTTGACAACCGGATCGACGCTAAAAGAAGCAGCCCGCGCTCTTAAAAGCGCTGGAGCGAAAAACGTCCTTGCTTTAGTTTTGGCTCAAGGATAAGCAATAGATCCTTCGACTCCTTCGATTTCACTCAGGACAAGTTCGCTCAGGATGAAAGTGATCAAGTAGATCGCTTTCAGTTATAATAAGTTGAAAATGGTTAAAAATAGTTAAAATCAGTTATAATTGAAAATGGAACTTATGAAGTTTGTTTTCATCCTAAATAGCTATCAGCAATAATTAGCTAGGCAGGGTCTATATATGGATAAAAATAATACGATTGAAATTTCTTCGCGAACAATTGTATTTACGGTTTTTTTTCTACTGCTTCTTAAATTTCTTTGGCTGGTGCAGGATATCATCTTTTCTTTTTTTATTGCCTTCATCATCATGAGTGCTCTTAAGCCCTATGTCTCTTTTTTGGAAAGATATAGAATCCCCCGTTTTTTAGCTGCTTTTTTAGTCTATCTGATATTTTTGACCTTTTTTTTCTCAATAATTTTCCTGATTGTTCCACCCTTGCTGACCGAGAGCACGCTTCTTTTTAGAGTCCTTCCCTCAATTCTAGAGAGATTTGCACCAAACGCGATGTCACTTTTAAATTTGGACTCTGTTTTTCAATATTTACCAGACATCGCTAGCCAGTTTTTTGATATAGTTAAAGGCATTTTCTCCAACGCGGTATTTTTTATCTCTACGCTTTTTTTTGCCTTTTATTTACTCTTGGAGGAAAATGTTATACGAAAAATTATCGCGAGATTTTTTTCCGAGGAAAAAGCCAAAACAGCTACCGTCGTCATTGATAAGGCAGAAAAACGATTGAATGCCTGGTTCTGGGGAGAGATAACTCTGATGACTGTGGTTGGACTTTTGACTTATGTTGGACTGAATTTGATAGGAATACGCTATGCTTTGGCTTTGGCCGTTTTGGCAGGACTTCTTGAGGCTGTGCCCAACCTTGGTCCAACCCTGTCCTCTGTCCCAGCTATTTTATTGGGGTTTGCCACTTCGCCCGTGATGGGATTTGCCGCAATAGCTTTGTATTTTATAGTGCAGCAGCTTGAGAATAATATAATCGTCCCGGTTGTCATGAAAAAAGCGGTCGGGTTAAACCCGATTATTACTCTTTTGGCGCTTTTAATCGGAGGGAAGATGGGTGGAGTGTTGGGGATTTTACTCGCCATTCCAATAACTGTTTTTCTGGAGACAGTTTTAATCGAGGTGGTAAATGCCCCAAAGACTGCGGAGAATCCTCGGTAATTCTGCGGTAAAAACACACCCTGAGGGTGTGCAGCCTCAAGTTTAATTTTTAAGCAATAGTATTTGGAATATACCTAAAAAATTAGTTTCTCGATAAATTTTTAAGTCAATTTCTTTTAATAATGTCTCTATTCCTCGATTTATAAAAGGTTTATACATAGAAGTTTCATACAGCAATATTAGCGGTTGAGTTAATCTGGCTACGAAATGTTTTTTCGGTTCATTATAGTCGATGATTAAAATTAGTCCGCCCTTTTTGCTTACGCGTTTCATCTCTTTTAAAACTAGAAGCCCAATTTCATAAGGCATGTCGTGAAGACCAAGCGAGATTGTTGATGCATCAAACGAATTATTTTTAAAAGGAAGTTTTATTCCATCGGCTGGGAGAAACTTAAGTTTTAAATTTGATTTAATTTTTTTCTTGGCTTGATTGAGCATTTCCGGAGATAAGTCTATACCGATAACATCATGACCAATTTTTGCAAATTCAAAAGCTTGTGCTCCTGTTCCAGTTGCCACATCTACTATTTTTTTAGGCGGTTTCAAATCAAGAAATCTTGCGGCCTTTTTTCTTAAAGGAAAAAGAATATACTTTTCCAAGTCGTATAACTTTGCCCATTTGGCAAAGAACTCATTGTTGTAATACTTGTGTTGCTTAACAAGATTATTGTTTTTCATAAAAGCTCCATAGATTTAATAAGTTTTTTGACGTCATTTATCGAGTGAGCGGGAAAATTGGAGATACGAATTTGTGAGTCTTTAAAACTTCCGTACCCCAGACTTAAGATAAAGCCCCAAGAAGCGAGTTTTGAAACAATCTCTTTGGCTTTTTCTTTGACGTCGATGACGATTGTTGTTTTTGATCTAAATTGAGGGTCTTTGACAAACGGCTTGAAGTATCTATGATTGTCGAAAAAATTATAAAGCAACTTTGCTTTTTCTTCGATTTCTTTACGGATGGTTTTAATTCCCTTTTTTAACATATCTTCGCAGACTTTATTGAGTAAATAGATCGCCAGTACATTTGGAGTTTCAGGAGTCTGAAATATCTGCTCTTTTTTAAGAAGCGATATAAATCTGTGATGACTTCCAGTGATAAAGCCTTTTTTTTCTAAAAACCTTGCCTTATTGAGAGCTTTTTCATTTACCAGCATGACCGAAAGTCCAGCAGGCAGTCCAAACCCCTTCTGGGTTGAAAAAAAAGCAAGGTCAATTTTTTTATAATCGAGGGATGGATAGGGCGCGGAAGATACCATGTCAACCGCAATCAAAGAAGATGGGGCTTGAGCTGGTAATTGATTTATAAATTGCACAGGTATTGCAACACCAGTACTTGTTTCGTTGTGGGTA
>Ga0155327_134_pt6 | contig 13401 bp, 18 predicted proteins | sample RifCSPhighO2_02_FD_106295 | JGI IMG/M metagenome (GOLD analysis project Ga0155327, IMG submission 106295) | Candidatus Roizmanbacteria bacterium RIFCSPHIGHO2_02_FULL_37_15 | reverse complement strand
ATTCATGACAAGTTGATTTCTCCACAAGTTATGTAAAACGCCTTGGATAAAGAATCGAAATTCATTCCTCTTTGCTTGTTCTCTGGTTTGAAACATATTGCTAAAAAATCTTCTTACTATTTTAGCAAACTACAGCAATATAAAAAAGAAAATCGCTGATTTGTACTATTTGACTTTTATAGGACAGCTTGCAAAAATACTACTGTGTGGCAAAAGATGCTAAATCGGAAAGCAGCAGTGAAGACGATCCGCTTTTGCCGCAAGTCGCTGAATATATAAGAAAGTTTGATTTCCAAGCTGCGCATCTGATTCAAAAAAAATTCAAAATTGGCTTTTCGCGCGCCGAGCAGATCATCAAAGAAATCAGGCGGAGGGAATTATAACAACATTTTACATTCGTTTAAGCGTAGAGTATATAATAAAAGTATAAGTAAGAAATTTTGGAACAGTTTAATTTTTGCCGGACTTGAGCAGGCCTTTAGTCTGACTCTGTATTGCAGTCTGGTCGGGATTCTTTTTTGGAAAGGAAGTGAAATCTTCGGTAAATCGCCCAACTACTTTGGTCCGGTTGCTTTTCTATTGCTTTTTTCCCTATCTGCTTTGATCTGCGGACTTATCGTCTTTTACGAACCGTACAAATTATTTTTTGCCAATCGGAAAAAAGAGGCGATAGATCTGGTTGTCTATACCTCAGGTTGGTTGTTTGCCTTCTTTTTACTCTTTCTTTTCCTGGCGGTATTCATTGGCAAAGCCTAAAGGGGGAAAAAGGTGATTGAGTTTAGAAAAATTTGACTTTGTCCTATCCTTTTGCCAAAATTGAGGCGTGATCAAAAAAATTAATGCCCGTGCTCGAGGTTGGAGTTTTAAAAAACTGCTGATTCTCAGCGATTTTTTCTACTTACTTTTTATCTATTTCGCAAAAATTCCGGAAAAACTATTTTATTTAAGCGGCCTGGTAATCGCAATTTTTAATTCGGCTCTGATTTTCCAAAAATATAAAAAGACGCGGTTGGGAGAAATTTTGCTGAATTTTCTCATTGCTAATGTCGTCATCTGGTTTATCCTCATCAATCTTGTTTTTACTGAAAATCCTTCGAGAATACCTAATTTTTTTGCCTACATTCTTACTCTTTTAAGTTTGACAAGCTTAATCGCTTTTATTCTTTTATTGGTCAATAAAGTTATTGAGACAAAAAGATTTCAGCTGATATTCAATATCTTTGTCACTATTTTTATGAGTGTTGTCTCGATCATTTTGTACCAAGCCAATGTCGTTAACAAACAGTTAGTACAGACAAGCCTAAACAGATTGCAGCTTCTGGAAAGCCGCTTAGGAGGAGAAAAAAACCTGAAATGCCGGGAAAGCGAAACCGTAAAAAAAGTCAGAAAGTCTGTGGTCCGAATCATAGGAGGCGAGGCAGAGGGGTCGGGATTCACAGTCAGCGACGACGGATTTATATTAACCAATTTTCACGTTATCGAGTTCGAACCGGCGCCAAGAGTGATGTTTGCGGACAATTCTTTTGAACTGGGACAAATAATCTATGGGGATAAAAACGCCGATTTGGCAATACTCAAGGTCGTAAAGAAAGTCCCAGCAATTGATTGGGGCAATAGCGACGAAGTGGAGCCGGCCGAAGAAATATTTTCCTTTGGCTTTCCCTTCGGAGGATCATTGGGAGGAGAGGCAACCGTCAAGAAGGGCTATCTTTCCGCCAAAAGAATTATCAAGGACCAAGGGCTGGAGTTTATGCAGACAGACTCAACCATCAATCCCGGGATGAGCGGAGGACCGATGACGACAGTTTGCGGCAAATTCATCGGCATCAATACCTTAGGGACAACCGGGATGGGAATGGCGATCTCATCAAATTCCTTCAAAAGCAAATATCTGGAAATGAAAGCCTCCGATGAACCGCTCAAGGATATAATCAAAGTCGAGTTCAAGTCGGATGAAAGCCCGGTTGAGGCGGTCAAGGCTTTCTACAACTACATCAAGATCAGAAAATTGGAGAAAGCCTATGAACTTTTAAGCGATAATTTTTTACGGGGCGGCAGTTTTGAAAACTGGAAAAAGGGCTACCAACCCAATCTTGATACTACGGTTTTGAAAATCGAGGAAGATCCGGAAAAAGCCAACAAGGTTAATATAAAATTAGCAACCAAAGATCTTGCAGATGACCAAATCGTCTACAAATATTTTGAGGGCTGGTGGGAGGTAAAAGAGATTGGCGGTCAGCTTAAGCTTTGGTGGCCGAATATTCGTGAAGTTGCAGATCCATCTTGGCTGTGGTTTTATGAATAGATTACTTGGTATTTAGACCTGTACTTCCAGCTATTAAATATTGAGTTTGTGCTATAAACTAAAGTTTGTTTTTTATGATTGTTCCGATTAATCAATTAATCGATACATATTCGTCTGGATGATTCGGGAGTGAAATTTATTCATTTGAGAAGTATTATTTATGATATTATTGCTTTATTAATTGCTAAATATTTCAACTAACTACAAATAAATTGTGAAAAAGCTTTTTTTGGACATCGAGACTTTGCCGGCTCCGCAGGAAAAGGAAGAAATCCTGAAAGAAATTCATCAAAAAAGAGTAAAGCACAGAGGCGAGAAAAAAACATTTGCAGAGTATTTGGAGCTGTCGGGATTTGATGGGAGCTTTGGTAGAATTGCCTGCATTGGTTATGCGCTTGGTGAAGAAGAAACAAAAGTTTTGCCAGGAGATGAAAAAAGGATGCTGGAGAATTTCTGGAAAATCGCTAAAGATATCGATCTTTTTATCGGCTTCAACCTTATGGACTTCGACCTAAAATTTATTTATCAGCGCTCAATTGTCTTAGGCGTCAAACCCACAAGAGATCTGTCTTTTAGCCGCTACCGCTCCTCGCCGATCTACGACGTGATGTGGGAGTGGACTAAGTGGAGCAATCTGGGCAAATGCAGCCTCGACAAACTGGCCAAAGCTTTTGGTTTTGAGTCTTCCAAAGACGGAAGTATCAATGGCAGAAACGTCGCCAAAGCCTTTGAACAGGGAAGGATCAAAGAGATTGCCGATTATTGCAAAAAGGACGTCGATTTAACCAGAAAAATTTATAAACGAATGGTTTTTCAAGAATAATTAAAATCTATATTTTCGGTTCTTCGTGGCGGCGTTTAATTTTATTGAGGGAATACATGATTCTTTTGTGCAGGTTGATGTTTTTGATCCGGGCAAAGCGAAGAATGGAAACGATGATGTCCCCGAGCTCCTGTTCATAGGTTTCGTCTGTTTGGGCAGCGATGTTTGTAGATTTTCTGCCGTGTTTGGCAAGGTAAGCCCTGGCCATCTCACCAATCTCTTCAACCAGACTTAATATTAGAAATGAACCAAACTCCTGGGTAGATTTGAGGTCTTGATCAATCTGGTCAAGATAGGCAAAATATTTGCCAAAAGTCGAATGTTGTTTTTTTGTCTTTTTCATTTTCCTCTGGCCCATTCTTCATCGGGAGAGCTGCCGACAAAATGGACCTGACCGCTCTCTACTTTCAAAGACCTTATCTCATAATTCGGTTGACGCTTTGAGACGATATCTTCCACCAAACTATTTAAGCTGGGTCCGTACTGACTAACCAGCGCTTGGGGTATAGGTATCCTGGCAATTTCTGCCGATTTAACCGCAAGGTTTGAGATGTTGTTTACGACTTCGCCTGAAACTTTTAGATAGACTGGCAGTTCACCTCTTAGGATCTTGAATTTATCGATAGCTTTATTAACTTCTCCTAAGGGAACCTCAAGCGTCTGGAGAAAATTTAAGGCGGTATTAAACTCCAATATGCCAGAACCTTCAACTGTACCGTCTGGATTAACCCTAATCTGAACCTTTTTAAAAGGAAAAAGGGCAAACTGTTTTTGCCGCGTATCGGCTAAAGCGGTTAACTCTTGGCTTGTTAGCGATTTATCCACCGGATGAGAACCTTTAAGCACCAGTCCCTTTTCTTTCTCTTCGGCTGAAAGCTGGCTATATTTTACGCCTAGTTTTTCATCTGCAGATTTTTTGTCTTTTTGGGTATATGTGATGCCTAATTTTTTTGGTTGGTTTGAGCCAAACACTGCCGAAAGTCCGGGAATAAAACCAAGATAACCGAGGATAAAAACTATGATAAGCGAAAGAAGCAGGATAACAACAAGAAGTTTCTTCATTAACAGCTATTATAGCACAAGACTTATTCTTGCCTTACGCTAGCTTAAATCCAAAAGTCCAATCGATTAATCGATTGGACTTGCGTTGAGAAGTAAAATCTAAGTTTAGTTTAATTTTATTTAAACTCATTTTAATCTTATATTGATCCGTGGGTTTTCCTTGTCAGAGAAATCCGTGACTTTTCCAAACTTGGTAAAAGCTAAAAAAAATTTCCTTATGCTCCCGCCTAGGACAGGAGCATAATCCAACTTTATTCCATCATCCATCCGCCGTGCATCCCTCGGCCAAAACCAGCAAACGGCATGATGTTTTCCAGTCCATTCTGCTTTGCCCAGCTTTTCATCTCCTGCCTATTGCTAATTCTTTTAACCTGGAGTTCGTCGTGCTTTTTTAGGATTGCCTGCTTTTGGCTTTCAGTGATTTTACCGTCTTTGACCATTTGAGTTAGTCTTTCTTCAAGTAAAATTCGCCTCTCTTTTTGGCGCTCGGATTGAATCGAATCGAAAACCTCTCTAACTTTATCTTCTCCAACTCCCAATTTTTTGGCAAGATCAGACGCCAGGTTTGAATTGCCAAAACCAAACCAATTAGCGCTGACACTTGGAGCGACAGAGACCAAAAATCCGCTAAGTAAAAGGCTAAAAACCGCAAGCGCAATATTTCGTTTGTTCATTTGATTCACCCCCTCTCATTATTAGCAGTCTACAAGCAAAGACTGAAAGGAAGCTTAAATATCCAATTAGATCTGAAAGTCGCAAGTATTTATTTAAGAATTGATCCGGTTACAAATAGCAATACTTTAAGATAAAAATATGTTATACTAGGATTCGTAGAGTTGAGATATTGACTTAGGTTAAGAAAAGCTCCAGTTTAGCACTTCACCGCACTCACTATTAAGACTCCTTTATGATTTTAATTTTTTACCTAGCCTATGTATCATCACAATGGTAATCGTTTCCAAAGAAATTTTTCTCAGGGTAGACGCCGTCAGATTAAATCTTTTGACCCGTCGAATTTAATTAGAAAAAATGTTCATATTCAGGCGGAAGATCAACCGTATACGCCGACTAATTCTTTTACCAGTTTTCCCATAAGCGACATTTTAAAAAGAAATATCTCGACCCGCGGTTATATTACGCCAACTCCTGTCCAAGACCAAACGATTCCTCTAATCTTAGAGGGAAAAGATATTATAGGAATTGCCAACACCGGAACCGGAAAGACAGCTGCTTTTTTGATACCTCTGATAAACGAAGTTACACAAAACAGAAACAAGAAAGTTTTGATTATAGTTCCAACCAGAGAACTTGCTGTCCAGATAAAAAATGAATTTTTGCTATTTTCTAAAGGAATGAATATTTATTGTGTCCTCGTTATCGGAGGAGTAAATCTTTTCAGGCAAAAAAACGATCTAAGGAGGAATCCCAACTTTGTGATCGGTACGCCGGGCAGAATAAAGGATATGATCGAACACAAGAGTTTAGATCTCTCAACCTTTGAGATAATTGTTTTGGATGAGGTTGATCAAATGGTAGACATCGGATTTATTTCATCAATAAAATACTTCATTTCATTATTGGCAAGCAATCGTCAATCGCTTTTTTTCTCTGCTACAGTTGATGGCAAGGTAAGAGAAATACTTAACGGTTTTGTTCGAAATCCAGTTACTGTATCGGTTAAAAAACAAGATATGCTAAAAAACATAAAACATAATGTTATAAGAATCTCTGATAAAAGCAGAAAAATAGAAAAACTACATGACCTGCTAATTCAAAAAGAATTTGAGAAAGTTCTTATTTTCGGAAGAACAAAATGGGGAGTCCAGCGGCTGTCGGAAGAATTACTCAAGAGGGGATTTAACGCTGATGTAATTCACGGTAATAAAAAGCAATCTCAACGCTTGAGAATTTTGGATAAATTCAAAAGAAACGAAATTCAAATACTTTTAGCCACCGATCTAGCATCGAGAGGACTGGATATTGATAACGTAACTCACGTCATCAATTATGATCCGCCTGAATCATATGAAGTTTACATCCATCGTATTGGAAGAACCGGACGATTAAATAAGATTGGTACAGCACTTACTTTTGTTTAAAAATTTAAAAAAGCAGCTGTTAATCCAATTACACCGGTAAAAAATTTTGTTTTTTTGAAGAAATAATCTTTTCCTTGCAGACAAGTTTTTATGATATAATTATTTAAGGAAGTTTGAAATTGTTTTGAAGATATTCAGGATAAACCTTTTTTCTTCTCTATCACAAACAACTTCTTACTTAAAAAATTTATCAACTCATTAAATAATCATGGTTAAGAAAATATTTGTCAGAAAAATCTCTTTGAAGACAACCGAGCAAAAGCTATTTGATCATTTTTCTCAAGCTGGAAGAGTCATATCGGCAATTATCTCTAAAAGCTTGGATCCTAAGACGCATGCAGGATCTGGCTATGTCCTCATGGCTAGTGACAAAGAAATGGAGGAAGCCATAAGCAAGTTAAATAATTCTCTATTAGACGATAGTCATATCGTAGTTATTGAAGCTCATCCATTGGACCAAGAGAAAAAACCATATTATTATAAACACCGTTAAGTCGAGATTAGATTATGGAAAAAGCCTATAGAAATAATTGTTACCGTTGCGGTAGGGAAAGAATAGTTGTAAAAGTCTGGAAAGAAAAAGTTGAAAATTCGGTTATTGAAAACACAGAAAGCATCTGTCCAGATAAAAAATGTCAAGAAGTCGTAGATCAAGAAATCAGACGTCAAAGAAACAAGCATCTGCAGGCGGAAAACAAGCGAAAAGAAATGCTGAGAAACAGAAAAATACAACTTCAAATTAAAACAGTCAGGGGGTGAATCAAATAAATGGATAAAAAGAAATTATATGTAGGCAACCTTCCGTGGTCTGTTAATGAACAATCATTGAAGGACATGTTTTCTCCATTTGGAGAGATAACAGAGGTTGTGATCATTAGCGATCGTTATACGGGTCGTTCAAAAGGCTTTGGATTTGTAACTTTTGCCAATGAAGCAGACGCTGAAAAGGCAATAGCTGAATTATCAAATAAAGAAATCGACGGAAGAAAAATTATAGTCAATATAGCAAAGCCCAGAGAGGAAAGATCCAACCAAAGAGGCGGAGGATACAAAAGAGATTTTAATCGACGAGGATATTAACAGCTGGTCTTTCGACAAAACGATCAGAGTGTAAACACTGTATATTTAGAAACTTAATCAGTTGATAACTGCTGCTATTTGTTCTTTAATTTTTCTACAATGCTTCTGTCGAGAAACTCAGCCAGAGAAATATTTGCCTGAGTTAATTCTTTGGGAAAAATTGACGAGCGCAGCAAACCGGGAAAATCAATCCTGGCGTGATTTTCGGCTTTTAATGCCTGATAGGTTTTGATTGCGGCCTGCTGTAGTTTTGCTTCGAGCTCTTGACTGATCGGAGCCGGACAGATTTCTTCGGCCACACCTGCTACATATTTGGCTTCGTAGTCAAAAAATTCGTTTTTCGATTTAATCATCACAACAGGAAGAGCCGTCGGCTGGTTGTAGGGACCGATAACCCCTACGCTGAACTCTTGTCCGGCAATGAATTCTTCTAGTATGACTTCATCGGAAAATGCGAAAGCTTTCTCGATAGCCGGCTGTAATTCGGCGTCTGATTTCACCAAGGTGGTTCCGCGACTGGCGCCGTTGGAGGTTGGCTTGACAATAAGAGGGTAAGAATGGCGGGATAAGATTTCTTGATTTAGTTTTTCATTTTGGTTTTCTTTATTGATTTCGCTGCTTTTTGGCACGAGCAATCCATTGGAAGCGAGGATAGCCTTGGTAAAGGACTTATCAAAGGCAAGCACAGAACTTTTTAGTTTGGGACTCAAGTAAGGTATATCGACAAGTTCAAGTAGTCCCAGCGTTTTCCCGTCCTCGCCAAATTCGTTATAGATTGCCACTATAGCGAAATCAAACATATTTTTTATTTCCTTGAGAGATAAGGAGCTTAGGGAATAAATATTTGAGACCTTACTATGATTTTTTATTTCTGCGAAAGCTACGTATGTTGGATCTTGTCTAAGTTCATCTTCAGCGATAGCCAACCTGTCGGGGATCAAGTCATTAAAAAGAACGATTGAAATCAGGTATTTATCCGAGTCAAGATTGTCCAGAAGGTTTAGGACGGTATTGTTTGACCCGGTGCTGGTTTTTGAATTCGTGGCAGTGATAATAGCAATTCGAATGCGGTCGGCCATATGGTATGCTGGAAATTAATTATACTTAGAGTCTGATTATTTTACAGCTTTTTTTTTGCATAAAAATCTAGAGTATTGATATCCCGGTTTTCGGCCCTAATTTTTCCTTTACAGATTTGTATTTTAGAAGTTTGCAGGAGAGATTTGTCAGCGGCGTAAGGGAAAGATTTGACTAGTTTTTAATTATTGGTTAGCATAAAATAAATCTATGGTATCGAAATCTACAGGCAGAAAAAAGAAAGCTTCACAACAAAAATCAATTGAAACCAATAAGCAAAATGTGGTTGAACCGCCACAAAATTTGCTGCCAGAGCACACGCAAACACAAGAAGAAACACCAGTTAACAAAGAAGTAGTAGAAGAGGAAGTAAAGACTATAACTGAAGAAAAAAAAGAAACTCCCGTTAGCGTTGAGGTAAAACCTGATGAAATAAAAAGTGAGGAAATCCTGAAAGCAACTGAATCATCTCCACCCCCGCCACCAGTCTCTGTGTCAGTAAGCGGGGTAGAGCCACCATCCCCACCAGACCAACCTTCAAATAGAAAATTCGTCTGGATAGGTTTATCGGTTTTATTAATATGTCTTGCTGCCTTCGGCGTCTGGATGTATCTTTCCAATAAACCTAAGCCAGATGAGAAAAAAACAGAGGCAGCTACACCAACCAAATCAACGACAGAAAAACCAGAGCCAACAGCCACTTCATCGGCAAAGATAAGCCTTGACAAATATTCAATCAAGGTGTTAAACGGAAGCGGAATCCCAGGCGAGGCTTCTAGATTGCAAGATCTCCTGGAGAATAACGGATTTGAAGTTGGAGAAGTCAGCAACGCACAAAGTTATGATTACACAGACACAATCATTCAGGCTAAAAAAGCTGTAGAAAAAATATTTTTAGAAAAGCTCCGCACTCTTGTTGGCAAATCTTATGTCTTAGGTAAAGACGAACCTCTTGCCTCTACCAGCTCTTCCGATGTCATCGTTATAGTAGGCAATAAAAAAGCAGAAAAATAGCTACCTTCTTATATATTTTGGTTCTGTGATAAGTTGAGTAAGACGAGCAGAGTCCACAGTTATCGCTGTTGGAACAGTAATGCCCAATAGTTCCCGCCCTTCTTGTCTTTCTACCAATCTTAATCCTAAAACTGGGGCCTCAGTTCCATTTGTTAATTCAATTTGAGCAATTTGAACCGGACTTCTTCCTTGGACTTTTTGGATATCTTCTCCAGCTTCGCCAAGCTGTGCAAAACCAACCACAACATTTCTCCATCTGTCCAAAATATTGGAGATTCTGATGTTAGATTTGCCTAAATCTACACTTACCATACTGGTATGGTTATGCCAAGTAAAAGTAAAAACAGTTGAGTGGGGAGCGCTGTGTTTTCCTTCCCACTGTAAACTAAAGGTATTATTTTGATCGGGTCTAAGTAGATCTGGAGATACATGTACTCCAATCTGCGCAACCCAACCGCTTTCTTTAGCATAGTTAGCCAGTTGAATCGAGAGTTCATCAAAAGGCGCGGTCATCGGTTGAACAAAATAAGATAAGGCTGTGTCTAAAGTACCTAAGCGGTGATTTGGATAAAAGATAGCCCCAGGGTTTTGTACAACCATTCTGTGAAAAGATGTCCTAGTAGAAGCTCCAAAAAGATCAGGCAAAGTATTACGCAGTTCATCTCTAGCTGATGTTGATTCAGTCTTACTTAGTCGTTCGTACATCAAATGGGCTAACATATGCATCAAGATTTTAAAATATTCTGTTTATTATACCATAACAGTCTAAATTCCATTTTGTAACCACACCGTCAAAAGAAAGCTGGTTTGTCTAAATTGCAGGAAGATTGGTATAATTAGATAATGCCAAATGGAGAAATACCTGGACCTCCTCCACCAGAAAGTACTGATAGCACTCTTAAACGCCTGCACCGTAAAGAAAGCAAATTGTCGAAAAAGTTACAGAATTTAGGTCCTGATGATGAAGGGTTTGGGCGTTTATATGATGCGTTAGAAAAAGTTAAGGCACAAATTGAAGAACTCAAAACCTCCATTCCATCAGCTGGACCCTCACCAACAACCATAGACCCTAGCAAGCGCGATATTCAAGGTAGAATTCCCTGGCGAAAACCAAGACGACATAAATAAAACAACTTCAGAGTATATTTTCTTTTAAAAAATCTCCTTTATCGTATAATATGACTGTAGAATGACTCGATCTGAAGCTAGATCATTTCAATATACTTTGGACTCTGCCGTAGAACTAGAGACTGTTTTTGTCTTCCCTGTGAGAAAAACCATCTATACCTCACTTGGCAGAGGAGAAATAATCAAACATCCTATTACAGCAAGGAGACTGGAGCAGAAGGAACAGGGGTTGCATATTTTTCAGGCGCTTACTCCAGTTGATATTTATGTCTTTAAGTTCCATGGAGAAAGAAAACTAAATCCGGGCTCTTACTTTACCGCTTATTCAAGCCAGGGACGAAAAATAAAAGTATAATTAAATTATGGTATTAACTCCCTCAACTATGCTACCTTTGACGACAACAGCTCCTCATTTTTCCCTAGCAGATGTGGTAATGGGAGAAACCATTTCGCTTGAGACGTTTGCCAAAAACAAGGCGCTTCTTGTTATGTTTGTCTGTCAACACTGCCCCTACGTCCAACATATCAAGAAAGAGATTGCCAGGATTGGAAAAGACTACGAAGATAAAAATCTTGGGGTTGTAGCCATAAGCTCGAATGACGCCTCCTCTTACCCTGATGATTCTCCCCAGAATTTAAAGGAAATGGCAAAGGAGCTTGATTTAAGTTTTCCGCTTTGTTTTGATGAGACGCAAGAAGTGGCAAAAGCCTATACCGCCGCCTGTACGCCAGATTTTTTCCTCTTTGATCAGGAAAGAGGGCTCGTCTACCGAGGACAGCTGGACGACAGTCGACCAGGCAACAACCAGCCTGTAACAGGAGGCGATCTTCGCTTGGCAATTGAGGCTGTCTTAAACGACCAACCGGTAAATCCAGAGCAAAAACCCTCAACCGGTTGCAATATCAAATGGAAACCAGGCAATGGACCTTACTACTTCTAACAAGAGAGTAAAAATCTAAGTTTTTGCTTTAAACTGGCGGCGTTTTATTTTGTTTAAGGAATACATGATTCTTTTGTGAAGATTAATATTTTTGATCCTAGCAAAGCGTAGAATTGAAACTAAAATATCTCCCAGTTCCTGTTCGTAGGTTTCGTCCTGCTGAGCAGCAATATTTATTCCTTTTCTGCCGTGTTTAGCTAGATATGCTCTTGCTATCTCTCCCACCTCTTCAACTAGACTTAAAATCAGAAATGAGCCGAATTCCTGGGTAGATTTTAGATCTTTGTCTATCTGATCAAGGTAAGCAAAATATTTGCCAAAGGGTGAATATTTCTTTTTTGGATTTTTCATCATTGCTCTTATATTAAATAAAAGAGCCCAAATCAGATATGGTCCCAAACATCTACATCTCCCCCTGATTCAATATCCCAGTTGCCTTTGATGGTATAAACAATAATTTCCGCGGCAGTTTTTTATTATCTATTGTAAAATTCTAGATATATGTATAAATATAGCCTCATCATGCTCCAAAATTTAATGATTTTTTGTAAGGGGATTACAAAATAATTTTTAATAAAAGAAGACTAAAAGGATTAACTTTTTTGGACTTTTCTACGAATCCATTCCAAGTACCCTATTCCACCACTTTCAGCTTTATTATGCATAGTTATAGCGTCGATTTCTCCTTGTTCATATGGAATTATCCCAGCTACCTTGAGAAGTAATAACACAGTGGCTGTCCTTTCAGGCGCAGAAGCTCTAGTTTCCAGATAGTCTAAATTTTCTTCACTAAAAATTTGCCTTAAGCCTTCTCTAAAATTAGCTAATCCTACACCACTTAAACGAGAGTCATAGTTAATTACTAAACCACTATTGTCAATATAGCTAATAGGATTTACCTCTCCTAAGTCTTTTCCTAATTCATCTTGAGTCATTCTAGTTGATAGAAGTTCGATCCATCCTACTAGCCGCGACCTGTTGTGATCTTGAAATAAATTAGTACTATCGAGAGGGTCCAAATCCCAAAAATGCCGCCCTCCACTTATTGGCTCAAGTCTAGGGACCCTTCCTGGATCATAATTTATTGCTCCTGTCTGACCTAATATTGTTGCATTTTTTGCCCAACCCTCAAGAACGGTTAATGGATTTTTACCCTGTCTTTCCAACAAGGCTGTGTGGGGCAAATCGGTCAAATTTTCATTCATGGTTTATTTATAACCTATTTAACTGATTAAAGTCAAGATTAAGGTTTTAATTTAATTTCTCTTAAGCCTAGGTTTAAAAAATAAAGAATTAACGAATTAGTTGTACATTAATAGAAAATGGGATTGCTAAAGAATCTGAAAAAATTTTGAAATAATTTTTAAAATCCAAATATATTGAAAAAAACCATCAGCACAAGAAGAACAATTAAAAACAAGAGGCCTAAAACCACAACAATAATCTTTAAATTAATTAAAAGAAACTCAACCAGCTGCAAAAACAGTTTCTCCGAATTTTCTAAAGGATTAACAACTTTGTCCTCAGTATTATCTGTCATAAATTTTGTTTTTATTATATACTTAAAGTTTTCCCAATCCTATGTTAATGCAAAATAGAAATCTTTTGATCATTGCGCTTATCGCCGTTGTCAACGCCTTGGGCTATGGCATCATTATCCCTGTATTGTACTCGTACTCGCTAAAATATGGCCTTTCGGATTTTCAAAATGGACTTTTGTTTTCAACCTTCTCAATCTGTCAATTCCTCTCGACTCCGGTAATTGGCAGACTGTCTGATAAATACGGAAGAAGGCCTTTACTACTTATCTCGATATCTGGTACAGCTCTATCTTTTTTTATCATGGCTTTTGCACCCAGCGCCTTGTTTTTA
>Ga0155327_118_pt1 | contig 13922 bp, 14 predicted proteins | sample RifCSPhighO2_02_FD_106295 | JGI IMG/M metagenome (GOLD analysis project Ga0155327, IMG submission 106295) | Candidatus Roizmanbacteria bacterium RIFCSPHIGHO2_02_FULL_37_15 | reverse complement strand
TTCCTTTTGGTAGATCGTCCCTCCTTAGCTTAATTTTACATCCTGTCATCTCTTTCATCCTCAATCTGCTAATTCCTTCGGGGATTGGAGGAGGGATTATTTAAGAAGCGATCTTCGATCTACTTCAGGGTGTAGTCAACGGAGCAAATGTCGGTGATATTCTTTTAATGCATCTGATATAATCTTGGGTTGTACAACCTCGGCCTAATTTAGCTTTTATTTTTTCACAAGTTGTTTCTGTGCATGTGCTTTCAACATTGGCGGATGCTGGTTTTGTGGCTGTAGGGGCAACAGCCTGCGTTGGATTTGAAACACCTACATCTTGTTGACCAAAGGAGTCAGAAGACTTTGTCGTAAATGACCAGGGAACACCGGCATTATCGTATTTTTTTCCTCCGATTGATATTTGAAAATAATAGCTTGTATCGGCTGATAAAAGCGTCAGTTCGATTTCATGATCGGTTTTGGATTCGGTTTCCGGTGCTAAAAGATTAAGCGCGGTTGGAGAGATGCCGTATTCAACAACTCCCTGAGTTTTTGTACCGGTTGAGTAGGTTATTTTAGTTGAGGTGGTAGAAATATCCGAAACTACAACGTCACGAGGCATCTGATCCTCGGCGCGGCCGGAGATATTTTGAACTAGAGAAAAACCCACAACAACAAGTACTATTGACAATACGCTGCCAACAATTATGGCTGTGGCCCTAGGTACCCTTAACATAAATAATTATTTAAATTATAATTCTAAAAACTCCTGACAACAACAGTAAAATAATTCCTGACATCAGTAAAATAAAACCAGGCATTGCAGTGGAACTAATGCTATCAGATCTACCTGCCCTGGGAAGAGCCGAAGGAGAAATTGTTAGTTGATTAGCGTAACCTGTTGGTCTTGGTGTTGGTGTATCGACAACACCGCCTCCTGCGCCTACTGTGATAGAGGCTGCGCCATTTTCATTACAGTCGATAATATTGGTTGCATTTAGATCGTTTTTGATGACTTTAGAGCTATTATATGTTTCAGGATTGCAATCAAACGAAAGCGTACCAGATCCCTCGATAAGAGCTTTAAAAGTGATTGTAGCTACGGTCCCGGAACCGGTTTGATAGGTGGCTGGGTTGTCAACTAAACCAGCAATATAAACTTTTCCAACTACAATATTATTTATGACAGTAGGAAAATATGATCCAGGAGTCACGGTTTGGGCTTCAATTAAATTCGGATCATAGACAATATATGCATCAACCGAGGTAATTTGATCTGAAACCGCATCGACCAAAAGCTGGACATCGAAGACGTCTCCAGAGTTAACCGAAAAGCTCGAACTGTCAAAATCCAAAAATGCTGCCTGTGTATAACCAAAAACTGAGGCGGACAAGAAATAAGTTGTCAGAATTAAAAATGTTGCTAAAACAAATTGTTTCATACTTAAAAAATTCAAAACTCTAAATTCTTAACTTTATTCATGTTTATTATTTTTAAATTTAGTATTTTGAATTTGTTTAGAGTTTATCCATTCGATAAGCTCAGGTCATCGACTCTGAGAGCATCGCTCAGACTCGAAGAGATAATCCTGAGTGTTAATCAAAGGATTAGATATTAGGATTTGGGATTTTTAAATTATTCGATCTCGAGCGTTACTTCTCCAAGTTGAGGTGTCAAAATTTTGCTTTCATTGTCGACCATCTGGCTTTTCTCCAAATCTATTGCGTCAATAAGCTTTAGATTCAACGAGCCTGTAACTTTTGGCATCACAGTCAGACGTAAAATCTGAGTGTTAGCAAAAACGCTGGGTTCGTCGCTATCGAGCTTTTTAGCTCCGGTAACAATGTAGTGATCGCTTCTCTCTATCGGAAATACGGAAAAATCTGGTAAAAGCGACGTTGCCGATATAATCTCGACTTGGTCTGGTTCAAACTTAAGAATGATGTCGTAGCCAACAATAGTGCTTCCCGAGGAATCGGCGACGATCTCCAAATCCAAAGCTTTATCTACCTGACCACTCGTATCAGGAGATACTGACTGAACTGAAAAAGAACCCTTGGCTATAACTTCTTGATTTGGGGCTTCTTGAAAAACTTCAAAGGTCCCAGGTGGCAAAGTAACTGAGGTAAAGTTATCCTGTAAACCGGTCTTATTCCTTAACCTGTAGAGAGTAAGCAGCATAAAAACAAAGACAATAATAATCAATAAAATTAAAATACGAAACAGCATATTTTTTTGGGGATTATTTGTTTGTGGATCCATGGTATTAATATCAAATATTAAATATAAAAAGTCAAATATACATATCAAAAATAAAAAATATTTGATATTTAATATGTGTTTTTAATATTTTATCTTTGCTATTTGATATTATCATAGTCCTTCGTCAGTTCTCACTGATAATGCTGCTATAATCAACGAGTAATCTTGTGAATCCACAATACCGTCGAGGTTTAGATCCACTAAGGCTAATACGGCCGGATCGGTGCTTCCAATGTTATTTCGAATAAGCGATATATCATACGAATTAACCACTCCGTCTTGGACTGGAACATCTCCTACCAACAAGAATATGTTGGAAAAGTCTAAATTATTTTCTCCGTAATTTAAGCTGAGCGCACCATTTTCACAGTTGTATGTTCCAGGAAAAGTTTCTTGGGGACTGCCTTCGCAGATTCTTTTTTGTAAGTGTTTTGGCCCTTTGATAAATACTTTATAATCCGAGCCTGGCTGAACATTGTCAAATACTGGTCTCCCCGACCAAATTCCGTTTGCATCTACTGTAAAATCGCTGGCTACCGTTTGATTAACCGAAAGACTTACGCTGTTTACTAAAACCTTTACCGACAGGTTCTGTGCTTGGTTCGGGCTACTCAAGATGCCTTGAAATTTTAATCTTAAATTGAGAGCGGATTGGTTAGGTCCTAAGGTAGGTGTTGGCGTGATGGTTCCTCCGATAGGTGGTGTAGGAGTATCTGTTGCACCAACAGGTGGAGTCGGAGTTGCAGTTGCTGTGACTTGGCCAACCAAAAGATGATAACCACCTCTGCATCCTAATATATTCTGTGTCTGAAGGTCGTAGACTGTGCTTATGGAATCTGGAATTAAATCAACCATGCCATCGGGTGCACTGGGCTTTACAACAAACCTTATCGTAGCTAAAAGTACGTCGCTACTGTTTTGAACAGGAGTAGTGGGAGCAGCTAGTCCAATAGTAATTTTTTTGGCAACTGGATCAACAGTTTTAATAGCCAGCTGCGTACTAAATCCCGAGTTAGGATTGATTTCAATATTTTGGGCAAGATCCATAACGTTCTGGAAGGTAAGTCTCGCGTCATCATAAAACAAGATAACATCAGTTGCCTTTACTTGAGCATTGTTTGTGTTCAAAAAAATCTGAGCGTCAGCGTTCTGTCCTTTTTGGGCTGCTCCATTTATTGCCGAGGGTATGTCTATTGATAAAATAGCTCCAGTTTGCTGACCTGCTCCGATGGTAAATGTACCATTTACCTTATCTGTTTGAATATTGCTTCCTAGCTTGGTATTCGTCGACCAAGAAAAATTCATATCGCCAGAAGCTCCGGCCTTTACTCTCACTTTTACTCGAGCAATTTCCTGATCCACGCTTCCTGAAAAAGGACTGCCTGTTCTTGTTCCTAACACTGTTACAATATTATTCGCATTATCAACAGCTGCATTGGCTAAAAGGTAAGGTGAAGTGATATTTTGCGAGAGATTGGTGTTATCCTGAAACTCAACCTTGCCAGGATCAAAACCTGCATATAACTCAAAGGCGTAAAATGATGCGTTGTTTGGATTTACCTTTAATACAAGATCAAAGTTGTCTCCTGAGTTAACTGTGCCAGGTTCTAAGACAAAGGAAAGTGATGGCACTCCAGCAACCGCTCTAGGTCTGATGCCAATTTTTCTGGTTAAAAGAATCGATCCTAAAAGTAGCGACAACAAAATTAATAGTAATAAATTTTTTGTCTTGAATTTAGAATAAAAATGGCGCATTTTTTCTATTATTTAATTATATCTTTAATATTTTAACTTAAAGTAAGTTTATTTTATTTGTTAATTATTATTAGTCTTTAATCTCCTCGTTGTCCGTAGTTTTTTCCTAGAATTTCTAAATCGCTTACGTCAACGTTTCCATCGAAATTAAAATCAGCGCTTGGTCCAGAACTTGGAGCTTGAGTGTTAAATTGCGAAGCAAGAACTTGAAGGTCGGCAGCGTCTATCTTGTTATAACTTCCGGATGAGGTTTGAAATTCGTCACTATCGCCTAAAAGAATAAGTTTAGTGTCTCTTGCTAAAATTAACTCTCCACAAGCAGGATCGCTGGCAACAGTACAATCAAGTGTTTGCGATTGAGTGAGAGCAATACCAGTAAATTGTCTGGCTATGCTTTTTTTTGTTTTGACAAAAAGCATATATTCTTTATATTGAGGAATATTTAAAGAAACCTCTGAAACAGTCTGAAAATAATTACCGTTCCTAATTAATTCTATATTTTTTTCGTCAACTGGTGTTTGTCCGTCTTTTGCTTCAATCTTAACTTCATCGGCTGGAATATTAGATGTGTTGGTGGGGACATCCGGAAGATTTAGGCTAAACTTCAGATTCGCTACTAGTGTCACTTCAGGAGTAGGTGTTGGAGTATGTGTAGCTGTAACGCCACATGAACAAGAGGTATCCTCTATACAACTCTGATTTCTACAAAGTCCCGATGATCCAGATAGACTACTTGGGCTATAGCAAATCATGTTATTCTGACAATATATGGGTGGATTTAAACTCGGATTACACGCTTGATTACAGATGGCTATTATCGGTGTTGGTGTATTGGTTCGGCGTGGTGTAGGTGTTCTTGTAATCCTAGGCGGAGTTGGGGTATTAGTTTTTCTTGGCGTGGGAGTCCTGGTTGGCGCTGTGCAAACCGATCCTGAACAGCGATAATCGCCTGTACTTGACAGCCTACAGATATTTCCACTACCGCAACAGCTGCCAACTACTGTACCATCTGGACAAACAGATCTAGGTGTTGGTGTTCTGGTTGGTGTAAATCTTGGGCTGGGAGTTCTAGTTGCTGTAAATCTAGGAGTGGGGGTTCTAGTTAGAGTAAATCTCGGTGTTGGCGTTCTAGTGACCGTAAAGCGTGGAGTTGGAGTACGAGTCGATGTAAATCTCGGTGTTGGGGTTCTGGTTGCCCTGGGTGTTGGGGTTCTGGTTGCCCTGGGTGTTGGCGTTCTGGATGCCCTTGGTGTAGGCGTCTTAGTTGACCTTGGTGTTGGTGTTTTAGTTTTTCTCGGTGTCGGTGTTCTGGTTGGCGGTGTGCAAACCGATCCGGAACAGCGATAAACGCCGGTACTTGTCAGCCTACAGATATTTCCACTTGAACAACACTTTCCAACCGCTGTACCGTCTGGACAGACTGCTTTAGGGGTTGGGGTTCTGGTTGCTATTGGAATCGGAGCAGCTGCAGTAAAAGTTGGTATAAGAACAAAAAATAAAATTATACTTACAATAAGTGGTATTATTTTACGCATAATAATTTTTTTCTTAATATCATTAAAGATAAACCGTTGAGGAATAAATGTCAAGCAGTAACTGAAGAAGGATTATTCAAAAAAGTTCTGCAAATTTATAATCAGATTCTTTAAAACAAAAACAGGATAAATTAAATTCGATCAGAAGAAATTATCAAAATATTCTCAGTCGTAAGACTTTTCTATCTGCGTTGCCTGATGAATCTCTCACCCTTACCACAACTTCGTACGATCCTCTATTTGCAGGTTTACCAACTATATAACATGTTAACCACGTTTTCTTATTACTTATCACGCTATTGCACCCTCCTTTACTGAGTCCTCTGGGTAGATTGTTAAATGTCATTCTCAAATTATCGCCACTATCTTCATCCGAAGCTCTAACCTGACTTCTATAACTTCTATTTACCGTGCCAGAGTTTAGTGAATTGGTGATGATCTGTGGTTTATGCTTAGAGGGACTAATTGATGGTCTAATGCTAATTACAGGTGAGGTGGGACAATCTGGAAATCCACAACCTGGTGGAACTCTTCCTACATATGTACCATCAGGACATTGTTTGGCATCCAATGGGCAAATAATTCCCGATGGTCTTGGAACCCAAGTTACCAAAGGAGGAGTAAGTGTTGGACAGATTGGTTCTGGCATTCGACAGGGTGGACTATTTCTCAAGCAGGAAGGACGACAATATCCCTGTTGTGTGCAATAATAAGCAGTTGGACAACTACCTCCGCCTGCACATAAAATGCACCTGTCTGGTCGTGGGGGTGTTGGGGTTCTACTTGGATTGATTATGGGACAGCTTTGATTGACTACGCAACGATATTCGTTGCTACAACCGCTTGGGCTGCAGGATCTCCTTTGCGACATTTCACCGGGCAAACAGTTTGTAGCGCCACAGCCTAAATTTCTCCAGGCGCTACAGCTACAAGAAGAAGGTGGTGGTGTTGGTGTTTTTGTAGGAAGGATTTTTGTAGGAAATATATTACTATCACAGGCTCCGTTTGAGCAGGTTCCCGGACAAGTATAAGGAACGGTTGATACAGAACCCGCATTGGTACAATAACCCTCAATTACAACATCGGAAATTTTATTACTAGTTTTTAAACACTGATCCTTAAAAATCCTAGGAGAAGATCCTAATGGTTCAATTCCTTGGATATATGTTTCTCCATAGATAAAGTATCTCTTACCTCCATCTGTATCAATACAGACGCCTGGTTTGGGTGTAGGAGTTTTTGATATTATCGGGGTTGGAGATTTTGACTTTATAGGCGTAGGAGTTTTACTTGGATTGATTATTGGACAGCTAGTGTTGGGTACGCATCGATATTCACTACTACAGCCTGTCGGTGTACAACTCCTCCTCTGAGACATTTCACCTGGTAAACAGTTTGTTGCTCCACAGCCTACATTTTGCCAGAATCCGCATTTACAAGCTGGAATAGCAGTAATAGTTATATCTGGTCCTGGTTTTTTGGTCGGGGTAGGAGTACTGGTTGGGGCTTTCTCACAGTAACCACCAATACCTGCTTGGGTACAACCTCCAGTGCAAGTAAATGGTATTGATTTGATAGTGTTATTTTCACAAATAAATTCATTCACTTCTCCAAAAAGTCCGCAATTATCAACTGATTTTGTTTTTCCCCCATCCATAGTCACATAACCTGCTTTATAAAAATTTCTACCGTCAGAGTCGAAACAATTTCCTTGTGGAGGTATTGGGGTATTGGTTGCTCCAGGCCCTGGTCTTTTAGTTGGGGTTGGGGTAAAATGGACATTCGTTGTAACAGCTCTTAGATATGAAATCTGCTTTTGCTGCTGATAAATAAGCGAGGTGACTGCTGCACCAACAAGCACTACAGCCATAAAAAGAGGAATAATGGCTACAAAACCTTTCTGCCGGAGATGTTTTGACATATAATTTTTATATTTCTTTTACGTTATAGCTTTCACTTCCAGACTGATCAGTGCGATATATTTAAATTAATCCTTTAAAGTTAAAATGTCAAGAGCAATTATTACCCATCTTACTCCAGTTTGCAGCTCGCAAGAGCGAAAAAGTGGATTAGATGGGTATATACTGAGTAACTCAGTTGCAAACCTGAGTTATCGAAGTATACAAATTTAGACCTTTAATAATTATTAATTTATGAAACTATTTTCCTTGAGATTTGCTGTAACTCGTTGATAATCCATTTAAACATTAGAAATAGCGTCACAGAAATTATATAAAAATCCAGAAATACACTTTTTTTTCTTACATATTCCAAATCAGATTCCATCCACTGGACAAAAGTTAATTCGTGAGCTCCTCTTATGATCCACAAAGATGTTATACCAGGCTTTATTGAAAACCGATCCTGATATTTTTTTTCAATTTTTTTTGCTTCAGCAACAGGAAGCGGACGAGGACCAACAAAACTCATCTCGCCTCTGATAACATTTATGAGCTGTAAAATCTCGTCTTGTCCTATGCGTGATAAAATTCTTCCAATCGGAGTAAAGCGCGGATCATCTTTAATTTTAAATACCGGCCCGTCTGCTTCGTTTAAGTATCTCACTTTATCTTTTTGCTGTTCTGCATTTTCGTACATCGTTCTTATTTTATAGAGCGAAAATGGTTTAAAGTTTCTACCTGCTCGAAGCTGCCTAAAAACAAACGGGCCTTTTGAGGTTAACTTAACAAGAATAAACCAAAAGGCAAGTATTGGTGAAAGAAGTATAAGCAGCAAAAAAGCAATAAGTCTTTCCATAGGAAATCATTCTAGCAAAAATAATATTTTTTTTAATGCGTCTAAAATTCTAGTTAAGGTGGAGTTGACAACAGTAACTGCAGTTTCACTGAGGTTTAGAATTTGCCAGTCCACAAGAAGCCCCTATACAAAGATAAACACCATCAGCATCCACACATCTGTAACCACTTTTACAGCAACTACCTTCTGGCGTACCATCTCTACAGAATGCCGGTGGATTTTGGCTGTTGGTTAAGGTTACAATCGGTGTAAAATCCTTTGCTTCAGAAAATATACTTCTTCTCTGATTAGTGGCAATTATAGAAAATATAAGTAATAGACTGAGGAAAAATACCGAAAGTAGAGGAAAAACAATATTTCCTTTGAGCATTAACTTTATTTTATACCCAGCAAAATCTAATTGTCAAGTAGACAAATTATTTAAACTTAAATCTACAATCTTTAAAACAAGCGAATAAATTTTCATTAAAATCGCAAATTCCATTGCCGCAAAGCTTTATTAAAACGTTTTTGGCTAACTGTAATCTAGCTGTTTCAATTTCAAACTTTTTTATACCATTCTCATCAGTGATAACAACTTTTTTAGCCTTTGGAAAAAATGGTAAATAGAGAACAATCTCGTTCAAAGGCTCTACAATGATATTAACTGGTAATTCTTCCTCTACCAGATCACCGATTGTATAAGGTGGAAAATTTACTTTATCTTTAGCCACCTTGCCTGCTAATAATAGCTTTTCTTTTTCAGTTAAAATTTTCAGATTGTAATATCCAAAAGGCACATTCAGTTGATAATCCGAAGTCAGCGCTTGCTTTATGTCAATAGACTTTAAAGACAATTTATACTCTGGCGATTGCCTAAGAACTATACTTAAAGCCATTCCTTCTATTGGACCCTCATCTTTTTTGGTTAAAAAATAACTAAAAAATAACACTGTTATGACAAAAACGCCTATTATGAGTAAAAAAATTTTCAATTTAGACATAAAATTAATTGCTTTGACAATAATCTTCTCTTTCAATCATCGCTTTTCTAGATTCAATCGTCTGAATTTTATCTTAATTCACTGAAAATATTTTAATATATCATCCCAGCCGTCAACAAGTGAAGGTTCGTTAAAATCATATACGGCACCGGTCCCTCCCCTATCCATAATACTTCTTATTGTAGGTCTATAAAAATTAGTATAACCACACCTTTTATAACAACCTACACTAGGAAATCTTGTCGCCCACTTCGGACAGGGGGTGGTTTCGCTCTGCGACGCTTTTTCAGAGCAGTTTATACCAGCAATAGCTCCTGATGGAGCCGCGATTCCAAATGAATACTCATCGACCAATCCCGCCATGCTATGGCCTAACTCATGGGGAAAAGTTGGGAAATCAAGTGCAAATTTAAAAAGATAATTCCCTCCCCAAATGGCTATACCTCCTACTGATCCAACCCGATGCGTGTCGTTATTTAAGATGCTATAGGTGTCTCCCCCACAGCTTGACATTGCGGTTGTTATAGCCTTAATATGATCCCAGCATGCAACTACTGATCCACCGGTGATTGGACAGTTATATCCGAGAAAATAAGTCTGATTTAGATCTAAAAGAGCCCAGAGATTTATCTTCCCCAACCTAGCTGCTCCTAAATTTGTTTGATTCAGTGCGGCAACTTCTTTGTCAACGTTTCTCAGAAAGTCGCTGTAGCTGTTAAAATCTTCAGCCAAAACAACCAAATCGGCTTTTGTCCGCGCACCTGTACCTAGCTTTAGCTGACATGCGGCATTACACTTTATCTGAAAATTACCCGCTTGAGATAAGCAGACTTGACCTTGACCACAGAAATTCTGCTTCTGCACCATCTGATTATTTCCTTCACATACGGTTACGGTATTGCTTTTCTCGTCGCAAAGACCCTCTCCCTTCTTTATCGTATTTGCCCCGACTTGACAAGTCTCAGCTAAGGAAACGGTAGGTGTTGGCGTTATACTTGGAATCGGAGTTGAGGAAGGAATCTCAGTAGGCAAAAGCGTAGGTGTTGGTGTTGGTGTAAATGTAGGTATTATCGTGACAATTAGAGTCGGAGTGGGTGTCGGCATTGAACAGATCAGGTAGCGGCCTGGAGTGATACTTTCATAACTTACGGTTTGATCTGTAGTTGGTGGTGTGAAAAGGGGTATTACTAAATTAGTTGCTGCTAAAAAGGTGAAAATTGTTGTTATTAGGGTGGCTCCCACTTCATCGAGAACAAAAGACTTATGTCTAAGATAATTCTTTTTAGCTAACATAGGAAGGTATACTTTCCAACCATATTATCCATTTAATAATGTATATTATTATAGAATTTATATCAATTTATTTTTTTCTTGTTGACAAAGGCTAATTTACATTTTATAATTCACACGATGACAAATAAATACAAATCCTCTGCAAAAGTATCACTCTCAGACTTACCAGATCTTTTAACCATAAGAGAAGTTGCCGATCTTCTTAGGGTCTCATCTCTAACCATCAAACGCTGGGGGAAAAGGGGTAAGCTACCGGCTATAAGAATTAACTCTCGCGGAGACAGACGTTATAAAAAAGAAGTTGTGTTAAAACTTCTCGGAGTAGAGCCTTCTTAATTCAAATTTCAAGCTCCAATCAACAAGTTTTCCAAATAAATCTCAATAGTCAAAATTCCAATTTCTTCAAAAAATACTTTGTTAAAATTTGATATTTGTTATTTAATTTTTGTTTGTTTCTTGTGAGTTGTGATTTGAAATTTTATATTATAATCAACTTATGCTTTGTCCAAACTGTAAAGAAAAAATGGAGGCGGATGTCGTCGATGACCAAGCTATAATTCACTGTCCCTCTTGTGGCGGAACCTTTTTTGCAGAAAACGGAATTAATAGAATATCAAATACTACTGCCCAGAAGCTAGCTACTGATAAAAAAAACAATCAGATACTAACTGGCGACAAAGTCTGTCCTAAGGATAATACCCTCCTAAAACCTCTAAAGCAAGAGGAAAGCATCCCTCAAGATGTAATTCTACTTCGTTGTAACACCTGTCAGGGAATATTTGCTCATCCAAACGATCTGGTAATTTTTAAAAAAGCCCAGAGCGTGAAAATAGACTACTTTAAAATCTGGGGAATTCCTCTTCCTTCTATTAAGTCTGTTGCAGTACTAAGCATCTTGCTTTTTTCCTCTATAGTCAGTCTGATGACATATTTTTATTGGCAGAGACGAGATCTTTCAACTTATATCCAAGCCCAAGACCTCATCAAAAATTTTTACCTGTCTTCCTCCGAGAGATATCTTTTTATCTCATTTAAAACATTAATTCCTCTAAAATCACGTGTTGTCTTTAGCGATACTACCAGTAATCAAGAAGTCGAAAAAGAAATAAACGGGCAGCTCCAAACTTTTCACCAACTCACTACAGCTGATGTAAATCTCGAGAATGAAATCTTATACCAAATCATTTTACAGGATCAAAAAGGCAGAGAAATCCAGACAGGAATTAAGAAACTAGAATTGAATTGATAAATACTGCACTTACTTGTATTTTTTAAGTTTTTTTAACGTTACTATCATCTTTTTCTCAACACCTCTTAACTCCAAAGCCGCCTCCATTGGATCAACCACATTGACGTAAAGACCGGTTCCCAATTCAAAACCAGCTCGATAAATAAATCTCGGAATAATTCTCAAATACCAATTTTCTTTATGATAAAAATAGTAGTTGTAACCAAATTGTAGATTTGATATTGAACTTTGATTGTAAATATGAAACAGCCTGTTCAGCATTTTCTTCATCAATACAGCCAGTTCGTTTATCTCTAAATCTGAAATGTCGGCAAAAAAAACATCTTCCTTTTTAGGCGTGATCCAGATCTCGTAGGGCCACTGGGAAAAATCAGGACAGTAGAGATAAAATAATTTACTCTCTTCTATAACATTATTTAGAGGCTCTCTAACAAGAGTATCTAGATTAATTTGACTTGGTATAACCACAAGCTGTGAATGCGGATGAGGAAGTGAGGCTCCAGCATGTTCTCCATGATTAGAAAAAATGAGAACCTGGCCTCTTTTTCTGTGGATGTTATAACGCTGGCGATAAGCTTTCAGAATAAGAATGACGTGGTCAAGCGGTAGCTTCTCAATGTCATTTCTGTGATTAGGTGAATGAATGATGACCTCATGGATATCAGTTATTGAATATTTATTCGGGACGACTCTCACATTCCAACCAGGCTTATTTTCTTCTCCGCTACCTAGGCGAAATACCTCTGGTGGCGTTTCATTTTCGTGACCTGCGCAGAAAGGGCAAGCTTTTTCATTTCCCTTTTGAATTTTTGAGTACTCTTCTGGCCTTCCTAAACGTTGGGGTGAGATGACAACCCAACGCCGAGTTGAAATGTCAGGAACATATTTTGACATAATTTTAGTATTTAGTATTTAGTATTAAGTATTAAGTATAAAGTATTTAGTATAAATTCAAGAGCAATTTTTAAAAAAGTTTTATTAATACTAGATACTAAATACTAGATACTTTATACTAGCAGTATGAAACTAATTGTCGGTCTAGGTAATCCTGGAGAAACGTACAAAAACAATAGACACAACGTTGGATTTATGTTTATTGATTACATGGTTACATTGTTACATGGTTACATTGTTAAAAAAAACAAAAACTATTTAGCCATTCAGCCATCTAACCATGTTTCCTTTATTCTTACCAAACCCCTAGCCTTTATGAATTTATCCGGTCAAGCTGTAAAGATATTAATTAAAAATTTAAAATCAAAAATTAAAAATTTAGTCGCAGTTCACGACGATTTGGATATTCCACTTGGAAAGTTTAAAATCCAAAAAGGCGTCGGCCCAAAGCTTCACAATGGAATCGAGTCAATCGAAAAAGCCTTAGGTAGAAAAGATTTTTGGCGCATAAGAATTGGGGTTGATAATCGCAATCCTGATAAATGGGTCGACGGAGAAACCTATGTTCTTCAGAATTTCACTCAAGAAGAAAAAAAATTTGTTCTTGAGCTTTTTCCTAAAATTTATGATCGATTAAAAAATAACTTTATTTAAAAAATGTGTGTATCTTGTTACGATTGTTGTAAGATATACCAATATCCAGATGAAATCTCTATTTGATAATGAGGCTTTATCTTGGTTTAATCATATATTAACAACGAGTTAAAACCGAAAATGATATAATACTGCAATATGAAAGTCCTTTATCTTTATATGTTCCCTCTTTGGGGTAATGGATCTGGGGCTTGGCTGCGACGTCTAACTCATCATTTAACTTTAAAATATCAAGATGAATTTCAAGCAGCCATAGTCGCACCCGAGTCCAGGAGACTTAAGAAAATAAAGATCTTTCGCCTCAAACCACCAATCATGGGAGTATTTGTCGGTAATCCCGAGCTCCCGGGAGCCAAAAAATATGCTAGATTTTCTAATCAAGAATTTATTCAAATTTTCAATTATTATCTAACACGAACTTCCAAAGCAATTGAAAAATTTAAGCCAAATCTAATTCACGTTTTTCACACGGCTTTTCTTCCACCGGTTGCCAGAACCTTAGCCAATCTTTATAAAATTCCCTTCATTATCACAACTCACGGAAGCGACCTGCA
>Ga0155327_109_pt1 | contig 16580 bp, 14 predicted proteins | sample RifCSPhighO2_02_FD_106295 | JGI IMG/M metagenome (GOLD analysis project Ga0155327, IMG submission 106295) | Candidatus Roizmanbacteria bacterium RIFCSPHIGHO2_02_FULL_37_15 | reverse complement strand
GTAAGTTTCGAACTCAGAATTTTTTAATTCTAAATTCTGAATTCTAGATTCTTAATTCTTTCTTATCCTCCCACTCCGCCTGCTGGTTCGTTTCGAAAATCTTTTGGCAGGTGGTGGGCTATAAGATTTGTTTCGCCCCTTTTCATAAGTCTTATAGTAACTTGTAATCGGATCCTTCAAATAAATATTTAACTAGAAAATTTCAATATATAATCATTCTAAACATATCCTATAACATTTGTCAAGGGGTATTTTAATTTCGCGTTATTAATGTACAAGGTAAGCGTATTTTTGTAAATAAAGAACTTTAATACAATCTAATTTAAAATTTTTGTTACCTGTATTCCATAGTCGAAGATTTCGATTAAGTGTTTGATCGAAAACTAAGTTGAAAGATACGTTGAAGTAAAACTATATTGAATCTACAATAGAACTAATGGGACAGGAGTCGAAGATTCAATATCTCACCTTTGGGTTTTTAATTCTTTTTATCGCAACCTTTGTAATTTATATCACAGTCAGAAGGAACAATAAACAGTTTATCAATGAGCTTAATTCCACTCCAACAATTACACGTGTTGTTACAACTTCTGAAAATCCAACTATTCCTCAAATAAAGGAGTGTACTTATGAAGCTGATCCTGCTAACACAAGTGTATATAACTCGAAAGCTATTCAGACAGTCTCTAATTTACGTTGGTTTCGTCAGGGCGATCCCAAGAGTCAGACAGTCGGCGGAGCAGCATCAAGTCCTATCGTCGTATGTGATACGTTATATTTCAGCAATTGGGACGGTTATATATATGCTTTACATGCGAACACTGGTGAGCTTCTCTGGAGGTTTAAACCAGAAGCAAAACCTGTTGAAAGTCCAACCTTTGCCGATGACTATATTTATTTTGGTGATGCTGTAGGTAATTTTTACGCAGTCGACACAAAAAGCCAACAGGAAGTCTGGCGATACTCATTAAAAACAGAAAAAAATGGACGCGATCTATTCGGCTCTCGTCATATAACCTCTAGCCCAATTGTCTATGATAATACAGTTTATTTTCCAGATAATTCTGGCTATTTATATGCGCTTGACGCAAAAGAGGGGAATGAGCGATGGATATTTGAGAAAGCAACGGTATTTTATTTCACGCAACCGGCAATCTCAGAAGGAGCAGCTTATTTCGGAGATGATGATGGAACTTTGTATGCGGTTGAGGCAGAAACCGGCGTTGAGAAATGGAGTCAAAAGTTTACCGATTCGTTATTTGTACAACCGACAATTTACAACAACAAAGTTTATGTTATAAGCGATGATGGAGTTCTTCACGCCTTACAAATTGGAGATGGGAAAGAGATTTGGAACTACAGATATGTAAAAACAGATACTTTTATTAGAGTTGATATTTCTTCTGTTGCTGCATTTAATAACGCCATTTATTTAAGCGGAACCAACGATTATTTTTTGGACGTACTTGACTCTGAAACCGGGAAAGAAATCTGGAAATTTCAGGCAGAAAGTTGGGTTGAAACACAACCCGTGATCACAGACAATGTCGTTTACTTTGGAACGCTTGATCGGAAAGATGACCGTAGGAGTTTTTTGTATGCTGTTGATATTAATTCGCAGGAAGAACTTTGGAAATATAAAATAATTTCACTTGGTATAAGAGGTAAACCTTTTGTCTTGGATGGAGCTTTATATTTTTCTGACGGTGTGGGAGGCAATTTATATGCTTTAGAGTAAAGTCCAAGTAGAATCTGAACCTTCTAGATAAATTGGACTTTTAAGCCGATTTAAATAAAACTTTTGTCGCATATAATCCATAGACTTGGATTTCGATTAAGTGTTTAATCGAAATCTTAGATGGTATATACTGTTGATTTAAGCTAAATAAAGTTTGGCCATTTTTTAGTATTTTAATTTTCAAGTGTTGATGTATCACCCAGCGGTTGACCTAACTCTTGTGCTTTTAACACTCTTCTCATAATCTTTCCACTTCTGGTTTTTGGTAGTTTTTCGACAAATTGAATCTCGTCAGGGGTGGCGATAGGGCCTATCATATTGCGAACATGTTTTACTAATTCTTCTTTCAGTTGATCGGTTGGTTTTTGGTCAACCTTGAGAATGACGAATGCTTTAATTGATTCTCCCTTGACTTCGTGTGGCTTGCCTATTACGGCCGCTTCGGCAACAGAGGGATGGCTGACAAAGGCTGATTCAAGCTCGGCACTGCCGAGTCTGTGGCCGGAGACTTTGATGACATCATCATTTCTGCCTATAATCCAAAAGTAACCGTCTTCGTCCTTTTTGGCAGAGTCACCAGTGAAGTAGAGAAAATCACTAAAGTTGTTTGAAGTTGGAGGTTGGAGGTTTGAGAATTGTGATTTTTCTTCCAACTTCTCACTTCCAACTTCTAACTTCCTACTTACTTGGATTTTTTCAAAATATGTTTCTTTATATTTCTGCGGATTATTGTAGACATCAAGCAGCATTGCAGGCCAGGGTTTTTTAATTACGAGGTAACCTTGTTTAGTCATTCTAGGTTGGTTGGAATTGTTTGCTGCTGGTTCAAGTTGCAAAGAATTTCCGTGTTCATCGACCACATCTGCTTCAACGCCAAAAAAAGGCTTAAAACAGCTACCAGGTTTGAGAGCAACAGATGGGAGGGGAGTTAACATAATCATTCCGGTTTCGGTCTGCCACCAGGTGTCCATGATCGGGCATTTTTCTTTGCCGATTGTTTTGTAATACCAGAGCCAGGCTTCGGGATTGATTGGTTCTCCAACTGTACCCAAGATCTTTAGAGATGAAAGATCGTATTTTTCTGGTATTTCCTCCCCTAGCCGCATCATGGCTCGTATGGCAGTTGGGGCAGTATAGAATATACTTACATTGTACTTTTGGATAAGTTCCCACCAGATGCCAGGGTGGGGATAGTCCGGAGTTCCCTCATAGACAAAGGTTGTTGCTCCATTCATGAGAGGCGAATAGACAATATAGCTGTGGCCTGTAATCCAGCCAGCATCAGCCGTGCAAAAGTAGATATCATCACTTTGAAGATTAAAAATCCACTTTAAAGTCGTATATATTCCAACCATATAACCGGCGTGGGAGTGGAGTACACCTTTGGGTTTGCCTGTAGAACCTGATGTGTAGAGTAAAAATAGGGGATCGGTTGCTTCCATGATTTCGGTAGAACAGATCGTATCGGCTTTAGCCATAAGTTCGTGATACCAGTGGTAGTATGGATAGCTTGACGATAGAGGATTGAGGGTAGAAGATGGATCTTGAGAATCTACCGTCTGTTTTATTCTTTCTACAAGAATTACGTGTTCCACGCTTTTTATCTCCCTAATCGCTTCTTCGACTGTTTTTTGGGAATCGATAATTTTATCTTTGTACGGATACTTATCCGTAGTAATTACGATCTTGGCTTGGGCATCCATAATACGATTCTTTAGTGCATCTGCGGAGAATCCCGAGAAAACTACCGAGTGGATGGCTCCGATCTTGGCACAGGCCAACATAGCGATAAACTGCTCGGGAATGCGAGGGAGATAGATGGTTACTCGGTCGCCCTTTCTTACTCCTAGCGTTTTTAGGACATTGGCGAACTTGGAGACTTCGGTATTAAGCTGCCCATAAGTAAATGTTCTCACTGGTCCTTCTTTGCCTGATGCAGATTCTCCGGCAGTTGGTTGACCTTGCCAGATATAGGCAAGTTTATCTTTCATCAGAGGTGGACTATTATCGTTTTGATTCTGCCGTACCACATTGATAAAGTTAGGAGCAGTCATTTTTTGCCAGCGGTCTAGAGCGTTATGGATTATATTGCACTGACCACCGACAAACCAGCGAGCGTAGGGATAGTTCCAGTCTAATACTTTGTTCCAAGGTTTGAACCAAGATAGCTCATGGGCGATGTTTTCCCAAAATGACTCTGGATCTTTTCGGACTTCTTGATAGAGATTTTCGTAGTCTTTAATGTAGGATTGATCTACAACTTCTGGTTTGGGTTTGATCAGCATCTTTTAATTGTGAAGTAAGCAATTGGAAAAATCAAGTCTTATGATATTCATTTATTAAGTGGAGTTGTCTTACCTCCTATTAGATAACTTTCTGGAAAAGGAGCCTGGATGAGATCAAAAATACAGCGAAAATAATCCTGAACCTCAGGCTGCGAGGTTGCTTGAGAATGAGTAAGCATAAATTCTCCGATTGACAGAGCGGGTTGACCTATTTTTGGAGTTAACGGGTTATTCCAAGTTTGATTAGCATATTGTAGAATTTGACTTGGTGAATAGTCAAGAATCCAAGTCATAGTAGGCGGAAAAGTCGTAAACCAATCGCTGGTTTGAATATTAAATTGTTCCATCGGTGTTGTCTTAGTTTGTTGGTTAGGAGTTGACATGAGGTGATCAAAAAAAAGACGCATACCTCTATGTCTTTCTTCGTGGGCAATCGCTTTTTGGACAATCTCAACAGGTGTGAATGTTTTAGCTTGCTTTTTTTGCTCAATGAGATTTGAGGGATCAGTTTTTAAAAGTGCTTCTAATAGTGCAGATGTTGCTTGATGAGCAGCCTGCACTAATTCATTAACTGAAGAAGAAGCAGCTTTTTTACCTTCTTCATTACCCCAACGACTCCAACCTGAACCCCAGATTTCTTCTCCTTTTATTAACGCGTCTACAGCGGTATATCTTCTTGATACTATCTCAAGAATTAATTCACCAATTGTATCTGTTGGCTCAACCCTAGATGCTTCAAATGGTTTTCCTATCTTAAAGGCGGCTGTTTGAAGAATTTCGCTTGGAGATAACTTAAGTAACCATTCCAGTTCTTTGGGAAAATTACTTAGCCATGCTTCAGTTTCTTTAGCAGCTTGAAGGTAGGTGTTAAAGACATCTTTAAAAGCTAAAGGTAAAAGATCAATTTTTTGTTGCATCTGATCTTGTTCAGTTGAAGACATATGATGCTATTATAAAGTGGCTTGTTTTTTAATGCAAATCTGGGAAAGAGGATATTTTCTTGTATAGCTATAGGGAAGACTGTTTCCTATGAGTTCTTTTAATAATAAATATTTTGATCGAATTTTTTTGTCAGATTTCACCTGCAAAAAAAGTATAACCATCAAAATAAGTGTAATAGTAAGTAAAAAAAAGGATTAATACTTCCCATTTAATTATTTTTTTTATATTGCCAATAGATAATAATTATAAAAATAAAGCTTACAATTAAAGCAAGAAACTAATAGGAAAAAGTAAGTTAAAGATTAAAATTATGGACATGATTTACCTTCTTATCTTAAGTTTTTGCCAGAATCCTTTATGATTATTTGTTGGGATTTCCGGGGCTCTCACACTTCTAGAAGTTTCAAAAGCCCAGCCTTGGACTTTATCATTAATTCGGGGAGGAATTTCTATTCTTATGCGTTCTCCTGCCGGAGAGTCCAGTAAATCTGCCCTGACGACAGGGTTTCCTTTAGGATTTTCTGCAGTTGGATTTACATAATATTGGTTGACTATTGTTGGTTTACTATTTAGAGTCAAACGGATAAGTCTATCTACAGGAATAATCATACCCTCGGTGAAAAGACCGGCAGGTCTAAGCAGATCATCCCTACCTCCATATAATTCCTGCTTGAATATTGCATGAGTTATTTGGGGAAAATAAGTTTCGCTGGCTGTAAGATCTAGCGCACAGAGATGACCACTTGGACTGCATAAACCGCCTAGGACGTGAAGCTGTTGATCAGGCATAGACTGAACTTTTCCAGCAAAAGAAAAGTCCATAATTTCAATAGGGCCGTTATAAGCATATCTTTGAACTACCATTGTTGCGACAGCTGTCGATAGAGATGGATCTGCCTCCGTTTGTGTATGTTCAGTTTGAGGGAGGTTTCCCCAAAATAAAAGAGTTAGATTTGGTCCATCCTCATGATTATTAGCACCATTAATAGTATCAGCAACAAAAGTCCAGGAAAGGGTATCACGACTCATCATCGCAATCAGTTCAGGATTTAGTTCAAAGCCTAATTCTGCTTGCAAAGTTTCTATCACCCGATCAAGAGGTAAACAATGAATAATTTCCAATGTCTTTTTTCCCAAGTTTATAGCATCCAATAACTCCAATAAACCAAGGTGGTTATAATTTGTTAAAGTATTCTCTCCCGTGCGTAAATGATGAAACCTTTGTTCTAGAGTAGTCATAGACTTATTTTAGCAGATTTGTACTGGTTAATCAATACTATAGGGTAATATTCGAGCTAAATTATCTTGTAATTTGGAAGGATTTAATCCATGAACCAAATCGAAGGTCGGTTCTGAGTCTTCGACTTATCTAGTGATTTGATAAGTCTTAATGGTTTCAAGAAGATTCTTGGCGTAGGGGTTTTCTGCAAAGTGTTTTCGCACTGGTTGTAAAAGTTTATCGAGAAGTTCGATTGCTTTTGTTTTGATATCTAAAGGATGTATTTGTTTTTCTCCGAAGAGTCTTTCGAGATTTTCATAAGAGTTGAGGATAACAGGTCCACCGAATTTTTGCGGCCGGTCAACCACGATATTTTGCAGCTGCAGTCTATCTAATGATTCAAACAGGATATATTTATAATATTCCAGGATTGGGTTTTCCTCGACTTGACCTTCGGGGCAGTAAGCTTTATTGATCTTTCGTTTTATATCTTCAAAGGAGTCGGTCATAAAAATCGCAGAATCAGGCAGGGACTTGGACATCTTGAGGGCGATAGTGCGTTGAAGTCTAGACGATTGAGAATTGATGGTAGAAGGTGGATTTTTTTCTATCTTCGAACTTCTATCATCTACCGTCTGTATTCCTGGTTTATTGAGTCCCATCAGCATATGGTGAGATACTACCACTGGTTTCCAGTAACCTAAATTGGGGCCGATCTCACGGGCGAGCATGTTGACCTTCCTCTGGTCCATACCAAGCTGGGTAATTTTGGCTCCAAGCATAAAAATATCGGCAACCTGCATACAGGAGTAGATGATATTTGCGCCAGTTAATGTATCTAAAGACTCCTGTCTACCCATCATCTCGGCCGTTCTGATAAATCTACGCAGCGCATTTGATTTGCCAACCTGAATAACCAGCTTCCAGTAGTCGCTGTTTTTAACTATATCTGAAGCCCAGAGGAATTCAACTTTGGAAAGATCCATGCCGGAGGCTTTCCAGACTTCGATAAAATATTTTCCGGTGGTTTTAATTTTTTCCAGATCGCCACCGAGTTTGTTATTGGCTAGAGCATGCCAGTCTGCCACCCACATGCGGAATTTAATCCCGGCTTTGGTGATTTTGTTAATATTTATCGCTCGAAGAATACCTTGGGCAATATGAATTTGCCCGGAGGGCTCAAAACCGTCATAGGCGATAAGCTGTTCGCCGCTTTCCAAGAGCTTGACCAGCTCGTCTTCCTGGATGATTTCTTCTCCCACCTGTTTAATGAGGTTTAGTCTTTCTTCAATTGTCATAGCATAAATAATAACATAATTTGACTTTTGATTTTTTGTTGATATACTTTAAGAGTTCCTTCGACAGTCAACTAATGTGGGTGACTGCTCAGGATGAAACAGGATTTTCAAATCTGTTTCAGTTATCTATTTTGAAACGTAAAACGTTCCGAGGATTTTTGTTCGGCTCCAGAAAGAGCTTCGACAGATTCCGCGAAAATTTATTCAAACATATTCGTGAAAGGATTGATTTTTTCTGCTTTTCGGATATTTAAAATTAACTTAAGATTGGTGGTGAATCGTGTATGAACAAAAAACTTTACGTAGGCAATCTTTTGTACGAAACAACGGATGAGGAACTTCGCGATATATTTAGCCAAGCTGGGAACGTAGTTTCTGCGTCGGTTATTCGTTACCAAGATACAGGCAGATCAAAAGGATTTGGATTTGTCGAGATGGAGACAGATGAAGCTTCCCAAAAGGCAATCGATATGTTCAACGGCCAAGATAATAAAGGACGAAAACTGGTCGTGGCTGAAGCCAGACCACCAAAGCCACGCAATAATTTCGGTGGAGGCGGAGGTGGAGGCGGAGGATACGGTGGAGGAAGACGAGGAGGATTTAGGAGAGAATAATATCAGAGATTCAAGATTCCAAATCCCAATTTCCAATTTCCAGACAAATTCCAATATTCGAATTCCAAATATTAAAATAATTTGAAATTTGTTTATGTATTTGGATATTGTTTCTAGTTGGTGGGTTATTGTGATTTTTGAAAAACGCTTCGATAATTGATACTATTATTGAATGATACCGCAGCTTTTTTTCTACGTCTTTGCATTTTTGTTGATTTGGTTTGCAGCCGGGATAATTATTACTTCGGTCGACAGATTTGCTCATAAGCTGAATCTGTCTTCATTTGCTATCTCCTTTTTTCTTTTGGGGTTTCTAACTTCGATTCCTGAAATATCAGTTGGCGTAAGCTCATTAGTAGATAAAAAACCTGAGATATTTGTGGGAAATTTGATAGGAGGAATTGTAGTAATTTTTCTTTTAGTCATTCCGGCCCTCGCGCTATTTGGTGGAGGGATAAAGCTGACTCATCAGCTGGATAGAGATAAGCTTTTGTTTGCCTTAGTTGTGATACTTGCGCCAAGCGTCCTTAGTCTTGATGGAAAGATAAGTTTGTCGGAGGGGATATTTTCGGTTTTTCATTACGGTTTTTTGGTCTATGTGATTGAAAAAAGAAAAGGCCTGATGGAACGAATAAAAGATAAGTTAATTGCAAATTATGACCATGCGATAAATGATCTTATTAAAATAATTGCTTCGGTGGTAACGATATTTATCGCCAGCAAATTTATAGTTGATAAAACGATTTATTTTTCCAGCCTCTTTGGAATTTCGACTTTTGTCATCAGTCTTATTGTGATTTCCATAGGTACTAATCTGCCCGAGCTCTCACTGGTTGTCCGCTCGCTAATACTTAAGAAAAAAGAGATAGCTTTTGGCGACTATTTGGGTTCTGCTGCTGCCAATACATTGATTTTCGGGTCGCTGGTTTTGCTGAACAGAGGAGAGGTAATACTGCCTAACCATTTTTTTAAGTCGTTTATTTTTATTGTAGGTGGAATGACACTGTTTTATATCTTCTCAAGGAGCAAAAATGATATATCTCGCCAAGAAGGATTAACCTTGATTTTAGTCTATGCGATGTTTTTGGTTTTTGAAATAATTTAAATAAAACTATTTGCTGTATTTTTTGACAAGCAAGCCTCCAACTACTACTAAAATAGACAGAACAACAAAAAACCAGGCTAAAGGTTCCATATTATTTTCCCTCCGAACTAATAATATAACTCATGAGATAACAAAGTAACATAAATATTACACCCCAACCGAACACAGCCCAGGAAAATTTTTTATCAGTTACAAATTGTCCTAAAGCTAAAGTTGCTAGCGTTAAATTTCCTAAATCCATTAATTTTTCTGATAACTTATCACGAAATTTAGAGCTAATTTTATTTCTTGCCACAGTTTAATAATATCACATGCGGAATTATTTAACAGGCGTTAGAGTATAGGGAGTATGATGTTTGAAAGAATTTTTCTTGACAAACTCAAGAATTTTTATGGCATTTTTAAACCTTCTTTTTTTAATCTCGTCAAGGGAAAGTTTCTGGTCAAAATAAAGATATAAGACTTGATCAGCTTCTTCGTAGGAAAAGCCGAATTCTGCTTCATCTGTTTGACCAGTCCAAAGACCTGCGGTTGGTTTTGCGTTAATTATTTCTTCTGGAATTTTAAGAGATCTTGCTAGTTGATAGACCTGGGTTTTGTAAAGATGTAGAATAGGTTCGATGTCAGAGGCTTCGTCGCCAAAGCGGGTAAAATAACCCAAAAGATGCTCTGATTTGTTTTCGGTCCCGCAAACCAGGCCGTTATGTTTTTTTGCCAGATCATAGATTATTATCATCCTTACTCTTGCCATGATGTTACCTATTCGAACACGGCCGTGGTCGGATAGGTTACTTATTTTAAACATATGAGTTATTGAGTCAACGGGTTTTTTGATTGATATGATGTACTGATTTTCTTCAGGGATTTGAAGATTGTAGCAGACTTTTTTGATGACGGAAATATTAGGCTTGCCCCGAGTGTAATTGGGGGGTTGGAAGTAAGGAAGATATGTAATAAAGATATTTTGGGGAGGGAGAACTTTCCGAATTAGATAGAGACAGGTTGTGGAGTCGATGCCGCCAGATAGACCGATAACTATTTTTTTAAAACCGGTTTTTTTGAGAGCTGTTTTGATAAAGTGAGAAATTTTTTCTGTTTCTTTTTTAGGATTGATTGATGGAATAGGCGGTTTCATGGATATATATAGATATTATTATAGTATACTTTTAAGCGTATGCAAAAGTACAAAGTCGGGTTTTTGATCGGTAGATTCCAGCCTTTTCATAAAGGACATCTTTACTTAATGAGAAAATCGTTTCAACATGTTAACACGATGGTTATTGGAGTTGGGAGCGTGGGAGTAGTTAACCAGGACAACTTTTTATCCTTTGGACAAAGGAAAAAAATCTTAGAAGAGGTATGCAAAAAAGAGGACTGGAACGATAAAGTTAGCAAGATTGTCCCTTTGAAGGATTATTATAATGACGGTCTTTGGTTAAAGCACTCGCTTGAAGTTTCTGGAAAGATTGATGTTGTAATAGGCAATAATGAGTGGACAAACGGAATTTTTGAGCGGGCTGGGTATTCTGTTTTGCGCTTGGGGTTTTATAAGAGATATTTATATGAGGGAGTGAAGATTAGGGAATTAATGAGAGAAGGTAAAAAGTGGGAGAGTAGAATACCAAATTATTTAGTTAATTTTGTTAGGAAGTCAAGGTAGATTCTGTCAGATTTTTTAATTAAACGATTGAAAAGCTCGATACCATGTTTCTCACTGATGTAGAGAATTGATTCGGCAACGCAATTTTTTATCACACGAGAGCCTCCCCCCTCGACTTCGCTCGGGGTCCCCTCGAAAGTGAAAAAAATTACTTTTGCCTCATCAAATAAATTTAATAAATGAAAAAATATAAACATCTAGTTTTTGCCGGAACTTTTGACCGGCTGCATATCGGCCACAAAAAAATGCTTGCTAGGGCATTTAGTTTAGCCAATAAAGTTTCACTGGGAATTACCTCGAACAAAATGGTCAAGGACAAGCTTTTGAGTCAACTTATAGAGAAGACGGAAGATAGAAGATGGAATCTAGAAAGATATTTAAAGAAAAAAGGTTGCTTCAAAGAAACAAGATTTTTCAGGATTGATGATATTTATGGTCCTTCGACCTCCCTTCGACAAGCTCAGGGTAAGACGCTCGGGATAAAACCTTCGATAAAAACTCCTCCATTTGATTCGATTTTAGTGACAGAATTTACGCGGACAAATGCGGAAAAAATAAATAAACGAAGAAAGGAGAGAGGACTTCCTGACCTAAAGATTATAGTTGAGCCTTTGGTACGAGGAGATGATGGAGAAGTAGTAACGTCGGAAAGGATAAGGATGGGAGAGATTGATAGAAATGGACACAAATATTCGATATTAGATATTAGATATTCGAAAACAGGAAAGAAAGAATTAACTTTACCAAAATACTTAAGGAAAGAAATGAGAAAACCGTTAGGTGCGGTAGTTAGCGGGTCAGTTAATCGGTTGTCAGAGACTGCAAGAAAAATAGTCCAATCGATTAATCGATTGGACTATAAACCAACTGTGATTATTTCGGTTGGAGATATTGTGACAATGTCACTTTTAAAGGTTGGATTTAATCCGGACGTTAAAATTGTTGATTTAAGATCAAGAAGGAAAGAAATCGTATTTCGCAATCAAAATTTTTTAGCGAGTGAACTCGCATCCCGCCTAAAGACGCGATCAGTTACTCCTCGCTCATCCTCGGAATCCGAGGGTTCGCTTCGTCGCTCCCTTGCTCAAACATCCACTCGCAGCAAAAATTTCGATTGCTTCAATGAAGCCGGAACAATAAACCTGAAAGCTACTGATACTATCGAATATGCAATTAAAAAATATCTTAAAGAAAAAAAGAAGTCGTGGATAATAGTGAATGGCGAAGAAGATCTTCTGGCTCTTCCTGCCATTCTTTTTGCCCCGCTTAACTCATTAGTTTTGTACGGTCAGATGGATTTGGGGGTGGTAATAGTCGAGGTAACGGAGGAGAAGAAGAAGAAAGTCGAGGAAATACTTCTTAAATTCAGTTAGTTTTGCAAGCTATTTATAAATTCATAAGTCGGTCGCACGATTCCTTTAAAGTTTTCTGCTTGGAAAAGTCCTTGAGCAATTTGGGCTCTAATTTGTTCGTCTATCTTACGGAAAGTTGGAGAACAAAATCTAATCCCAGGTACGACATATATAAGTTTCCCTGTAATACCATATTGTTTAAGGATGGCTGGAGGCGGGTATCCTGGATAAAAAAATACATTATTTTCTGCAAAACCGACTGTGGCAGCTACAAATCTAAAGCTACCTCCATTTGAAGATAATTTTAATCGATAAGGGAACTGAGTATTTAATTCCCATCTTGCATCAGCTTTTGGTTTAGACTGTCCCTGTATTCTTCCATTTATAAAATATTTCTTCCCTATTCCGATAGGAGGTAGGTAAAAAACCCCTAATCCCGCAACTTCGAGAGAAATGCCAGTAGTAGAAGTCACGGAAGTTGAAGGAAAAAGCTCGGATAAATTTCCAAATAGTTGGCTAGTTTGATCTGATCCAATATGATCTTCAAACTTTTGTCTGTATGATAAGATTTCTTGCATTAAAGGTGGCCTTTGATAAAGATGATAGTGCTCTAGTCTTTTATCTCCTCCTCTTCTAGAAATCCAGGTTTTAAGACTGAATCCACCCTCTTTTATATCACCTTCAAACAAGCTATTAGGTTGGTTTGTAGGTATAAATTCATTGAAATCTTGCTCTTGAGGTTCACCCGGTTTTATTGAGGCAAAAATAGAATTTTCAACAAGAGAAGATCCAGTTTGACTTAGCGCAGCGTAGGTTTTAAAAAAAGGTAGCAAAAGAATTGTTCGGATATATACAGAAGGATCGAACTCTCCATTTCTTTTCATAGAGGGAGTTACGTAAATTGGATTAGGTCCGTCTAGAGAAAACGGCTCAACATAATCCTTGTGTGGTTGATGAGAATGGCAATCTATGCCCATTCCAAAAAGTCTTTTTAGCAGTTCAGATTCGTAAGACATAGCTTAAATTATATATTCTTATAGGTCAAAAAGCAAAATTTTTATTGCTTAAGTTTTTTAAAAGTTGTAAAATTGAGTCTTATGCCTAAATACCAACCTGAACAGTTTGAGAAAAAGTGGCAGGAGATGTGGAAGCAAGATCAAATTTTTAGTCCTGATTTGGATAAAGCCAAAAAACCCTACTTTGCCCTCATGATGTTTCCCTATCCTTCTGCCGAAGGGCTACATGTAGGAAATATGTATGCGTTTACCGGCGCAGATATTTTTGCTCGTTATATAAGAATGCAAGGATATGATGTCTTCGAGCCGATTGGGCTGGATGGATTCGGGATCCACAGCGAGAACTATGCAATAAAAGTCAACCAACACCCTTCTAAACTTTCCAAAGTTACGGAAGAGCGCTTTTATAAGCAGCTCATGGCGTTAGGCAACGCTTTTGACTGGACCAGAACCGTCGAGACATACAAGCCAGATTACTACAAATGGACACAATGGATTTTCCTTAAGATGTATGAGAACGGGTTGGCTTACCGAAAGAAAGCCGAAGTCAACTGGTGTCCATCATGCAAGACCGTTTTGGCCGATGAACAGGTGATCGCAGGCAAGTGCGAGCGGTGTTCTTCAGATGTTGTTGAAAAAATGCTTGAACAGTGGTTTTTTAAAATTACAAACTATGCAGATCGACTACTTAAAAATCTTAACTCATTAGATTGGTCAGAAAAAGTACTCACAGCCCAACGCAATTGGATTGGAAAAAAAGAGGGGATAAATATCACGTATAAAGTAATCCCAAATAATAGAGAGTCTCACCCTTCGCAAGCTCGGGTCCCCTCGAAAGTGAAAAAAATTCCTTATGCCTCGCTAGATTTTGTCGATGAAATTACGGTGTTTACTACGACTCCTGTGAATTTCGGTGCCACTTTTTTAGTCGTGGCTCCGGAACATCCATTTGTGCAGAATATCCTGAATCCAGAATCCGAAATCCGAAACAAAATCGAAATCCAATACGCAAAGATCAATGAAATAAAAAAGTATGTTGAGGAGGCAACGAAGAAGACAGAGGAACAAAGAAAAAATGAAGCACAAAAAAAAACTGGAGTCTTTACAGAACTATATGCGATCAATCATGTATCAGGAAAGCCAATACCTATTTGGATTTCGGATTTTGTTCTCGTTAATGTCGGTACTGGAGCTATACAGGGATGTCCTGGGCACGATTATAGAGATTTCGATTTTGCCAAAAAGTTCGGACTTCCGATTCCAAGAGTAGTTACGGGGGCAAATGGCGAAAAAACCCCAATCGAAAAAAGAGAGGACGTGGTGGAGCATGGAGGAGTCATGGTGAATTCTGATTTTTTAAATGGAATTCCTTTTGAAAAAGCGATGCAGATGACAATGGATTATTTTGAGAAGAATGGTTGGGGTAAAAGAGTGGTGACCTATCATCTTCGTGATTGGCTTATCTCTAGACAACGCTATTGGGGTCCTCCCATTCCTATCATCTATTGTGATACTTGCGGCACGGTGCCGGTTCCTGAGATAGATCTCCCGGTTGTTCTTCCCTATGTTGAAAACTTCAGACCAACAGGTACAGGAGTTTCTCCTCTGGCTAGCTCTGAAAAGTTTTATAAAGTTGACTGTCCAAAGTGTTGTCAGGAGGCAAAAAGGGAAACTGATGTTTCAGATACTTTTTTAGACTCAGCCTGGTATTTTTTCCGTTATACCTCAACCGAAGAAGTCGATAGCCCATGGATGTTAGAAAGAGTGAAGAAGTGGTTACCAGTAAATACCTATATAGGAGGAGCAGAGCATTCTGTCCTACATCTGCTTTACTCTCGCTTTTTAACCATGGTATTTAAAGATCTAGACTTGATTTCGCATTTTGAAGAACCTTTTGCCCGGTTTAGGGCTCATGGACTTATCATCTCAGAGGGAGCCAAGATGAGTAAGTCAAAGGGAAATATTGTTAATCCCGACGCCTATATTAGTGAATACGGGGCAGATTGCTTGAGGTTATATTTAATGTTTCTGGGCCCTTTTGAACAGGGTGGAGACTTTCGTGATGAGGCTATTTCAGGCCCGCAAAATTTTTTAAGGCGCGTTTGGGATTTGAAAGAGAAAATAAAAGATCTAGCTCCAAGCGAAGAGGATAAGAAATGGATGTATAAAGCAGTAGAAAAAGTCGGTAGAGATATCTCTAACCTAAAGTTTAACACTTCTATAGCTAAGCTGATGGAATGGCTGAACTACCTTTCAAGAAAGAAATCGGTCACGAAGGATGAATATAAGACATTGTTATTACTACTTGCTCCACTTGCACCACATGTGACAGAAGAATTGTGGAGTCAGATAGGCGAAGAGTATTCGATTCACCAAAAGCCATGGCCAAGTTTTGCTAAAAAATCATTCGTTGAGGAAATAGTAACGATACCGGTTCAAGTCAACGGAAAAGTCAGAGCGGTTATCAGTTTGTCAGCTGATCAGTTGTCGGAAAAAGAAGTTGTTGGAAAAGCTTTAAAAGAGGAAAAAGTGAAAAAGTATTTAGAAAAGAAAAAATATAAAGTAATTTATGTGAAAAGAAAAATCCTGAACTTAGTGACTAGTTAGGCTGATTTACCAACCAGAAAAATTAACCGTGGTGGTTGGAATTCAGGTTGACCTGAGGTTTTTGTTGAATTATTTACTCTAAGCTACCTGACGTCGACGATAATCATATATATTAACTGGCACAAAAGTAATTGTTTGATTAGATGCTGACCACCTGGCCCAGGGAAAACCTGAATTTTCAATATCTTCCCTTTGTTCAACTAAATATCGTGTTCTAGGTCTAATTTTTTCCCTAGCTTGTAATGCTGTTTCATACACCTGTGGTATTACTTTTCCTCTTTGGGTTGTTAAAACTATAAAGTAAGCCCCCAATATTTTATTAGCTAAAATTTGTTCTTTTATTTCAGAGCCTGGGATTGATTTCTCTCTGGCCAACCTCGAACTGAATTCAGCCGATGTTTCTCCCCACATAAATAAGTCACCTCCGCAATTTAAATCAAGATAACATATATGGCTAGTATTATAACACATGAAAATAGAATAAGGAATTTAGGCGATTACTTGTAGAATTAATAGTGATATTTCTGCACTGCGGAATTATAACGTAAGAACAGTCAGAATTCCACCGAAGCGGAGGAATTTTTAATAATTTCACCTTAAACCTAGTTAATTATTGGAGGTTGGAATTTGGGTTAGTACGAGATTTCCTCTTTATTTGTCTAAACGTAAATTAATATTGACTAAAGAAGATGCGGTCGTCTTATGATTTGGCAACTTCTTTGGAAAGTAAGGCTATGGTCTTTT
>Ga0155327_133_pt1 | contig 19276 bp, 23 predicted proteins | sample RifCSPhighO2_02_FD_106295 | JGI IMG/M metagenome (GOLD analysis project Ga0155327, IMG submission 106295) | Candidatus Roizmanbacteria bacterium RIFCSPHIGHO2_02_FULL_37_15 | reverse complement strand
ATCCATATAATTTTTCATTGAAGAATTTTATCAATGTTGGCTTGATTTGATAAAATCTGCCTTTGATTATTTTTTTTATCATGTTAGGTAGATTAATGATATCTTCAAAGCCCGGATTTTTTTTATGCCACATTGAAACAACTATTTTTAACTTGTTTTTATTTTTTACTTCGGAAGCGATTCCTTCGATTTGAACTCCAATTTTTTTATCAGTTACTACTTGATTTGAATCAGCGATGGAACCGGAAACTAATTTATTTTTATAGATTGCTTTACTATGTCTTGTTGTTGGCTCACTTATAAAATAAAAATTAAAATCATTATCAATTGCATAAAAAACAGTTGATGTCCACGGTTTACCATCATAAGTTGCCAAATACATTGTGTGTTGAGTTTTAAGATAATTTAATAATTTGGTTTTGTTACTTATCATAATTTGTATTATTATATCACTCATGTACAAGCATTATCTTGTAGTCTACTGTCTTGGCGCTTTTATTATTGATGAGAAAAAAAGATTACTTATCGTTAAAAAATCTCCGAATGAGGCAATTGATGCAGGATTATGGGTCGTACCGGGAGGAAAAGTTAAAGCAGAAGAAAATGTGATAAGCGCTTTGAAAAGAGAAGTAAAAGAAGAAACCGGTTTATCAGTTGTCAGTTATCAGTGGATCGGAGAAGATGTTTTTATGGTTGATGGAAAATATTTTCACGCAGCCCATTTTTTATGCAAAGTTAAGTCAACAAATAAAATTAAACTCGAAAAAAGTTTATTAGAATATAAATGGATAACCAAATCCCAAGTTTCCAACTTCCAAATTCCTAAAAATTTAAAAAAAGAAATTTTAAATGTACTTAGTATATGGATAAGAAAATATTAGATTTTATAAAAAAAAGTCGTGTAAGTGTTTTAGCTACAGTTTTAGTTGATGGTTCACCGCACGTTGCAGCGATGCATTATTCACATGGAGATAATCCATTAGAGATATATTTTTCAGTAGATAAAACTAGTCTTAAATGTCAATTGTTATTAAAAAAGAAAAAATGCCAAGCATCTGTTGTGATTGGGTTTAGCGAGCAGGATTGGTTGACGCTTCAAATGGATGGATTAATTAGCATCGTTGGTGATAGAGAAGAATTGAAGACAATCAAGACAATTCATTATAAAAAAAATCCAAACTCCCAAGAATTTGAAAATGATCCAAACACAATTTTCCTTATATTTAAGCCCAAATGGATTAGATATACTGATTTTAATTTTGAACCACCAAGAATAATACTTTTGGAGAATTTATAAAATTTTCTCTAAAAAACTCTTGTAATAATTATTTTTTTATACTACACTTTGACAGTGTGATATAAATTACAAATTTTTATTTTAGATAGGAGTTGATTACGATGCAAAAGATGCAAGATGTAGTTGAACATTTAAAGACTCATCATACAAAATGGCCGGCAACTTATGAAGAACTGATTGCCGAATGCAGCAATCTTTCCGATTTCTCCGAAGAGGATAAGAAAGAATTTATGGAAAAGCTCCCAAAAAGAACTTACAATTCTGTCGATGAAGTTCTTGCTGTTCTAGGTTGGACCGGTGGAGCTGAGGGAGGCACGGGAGGAACAACAGGTGGAGGAACGGGTGGAGGTCAGATGGGCGGGGGAGCGATGTAAAGAGAATATATCCTTCGACTCGTCCGACGTACGTCGGACTCGCTCAGGATGAAGCTTATAATGAACACTAAGCTTCATTTACATTTATTCCACAAACCTCGATTATTTTCACGTGCTTGGTTTTCAAGGTTTCTGAAGTGGTCTGAATATTTGATATCGGGTGGAAAGGTTAAAGCAAAAGCATATCCTTCTCTAACCAAAATGTCATTAATGAACTCTCCTGAGGGAGAGGCTGTGGTTGGTAGATAAACATATCTAAGAAGTCTCCAATATCTATCAGTCTCAGACACATCTTTTTCAAGTCTGACTAATTTTCCTTCAACCAGCTCTTTATTTTTATCACTTGCTTCTTTACCAAAACACTGAAGGCGCTTTTTGGGATGATGCAGTTCGGGAGCGTCAATTCCAATGTATCTTACTGTTTGTCCGGTCTCAAGTTTTATGGTATCACCATCAACCGCTCTGACTACTTTAACCAGTTCAGCTGAAATTGAAGCAGATGGAGTTGGAATTCCTGATATATTTTTGCTGGGAGTCGATTTGAATAATTGATTGATAAAAGCTGATAAAAAAATAGTTAAAGTAAGCAAATAACTTATTTTTCTTTTCGAAAGTCTAAATTTTCGCATACGTTTTTAAGTCATTCCTGCGAAGGCAGGAATCCAGATAAAATTATATAGATTCCCAATTAAATCAGGAATGACAATTCAAATACTGAAACCGCGTCAGACGCGGTGAAACAAGTTCAGAATGACACAAAAAAAAGCTCAACTTGTGGTAAAATGAAGTATACGGAGCGTAGTTCAGACTCCGTCCAGAGGGCTGCCAGCCAGAGGCTTCTAGCCAGCGGCTCCGTCCGGCGGATGGCCAAAGACTTCTCGTGGACGGTTTGCTCGGGGGACGTGGCCTAAAGGGTTCAATTAAAATGGAGTGTGAACATGGTCGGAGCGTAGTTCAGATGGCCAGAACGCAGCGTTTGGGACGCTGAGGTCGGCGGTTCAAGTCCGCCCGCTCCGACCATGTTCATAAAAGGTTTTGTGTATATTCTTCATAGCTTAAAAGATAATAAAAAATATATTGGATCTACAATCAATCTAAAAAATAGATTAATCAAACATAATAGTGGTGAAGTTAGATCAACAAAATTTAGAAGACCGTTAGTATTAAAATATATTCTTGAGTATGATTCTATTAAGATTGCTTCATTTATGGAAAAGAAGTTCAAAAAAAGTCACGATATTTTAGTAAGAGAATTAAAGAAAAGAAAATTACTATAATTTGAGGTCGCGAGTTCAAGTCTCGCCTCTCCGACATTAGAAACTTTTTCCAAGGGACGAGGAAATAGAGTTTCTTATGTCCTCCAAAAAGCGCTCCATGAGCCGTGTTCGAATAGAACTGAAAAGGCGAATGGTAAGTTATGTCTGATCTAAAGATGCTTCTTGTGCTAAACTTATTAAAATTTATATGAAATTATTCAAAAGATACGGTTTAAAAGCTTCAGTTTTTATAACAGGCGCTGCAGTTTTGATCGTAGAAATTTTGGCAACGCGAATTTTGAGTCCTTATTTTGGTAACACTATCTACACAATCTCGAGCGTAATTGGAGTAGTCTTAACCGCCTTGAGCTTCGGTTATTATTTTGGTGGATCGTTGGTTGAGCGAAATCCATCCATCAGATTATTTTTCTTAATCATCATTTTTTCTGGCTTCAGTATTTTTTTTATGCGGCTGTTGATGTATTTATTGCTGCCGATAATGGCTTATCGTTACTCGATCATCAGTGGTCCTTTGATTTCATCGGTTGTTTTATTTTTTCTTCCGAGTTTTTTACTGGGTTTACTTTCTCCCTACGCGGTCAAACTACAGCAATTGCGTTTCCCAAAAGTAGGTGTAGGAAAAATAAGCGGCGAGATTTTCTTTTGGTCAACCTTAGGGAGTATTGGCGGTAGTCTAGGTTCTGGTTTTATCCTGATACCTAGATTCGGTTCAAATCAAATAATTATTGCGGCTGCTGGTGTTCTGCTTTTTTTAGGGGTGATTGGGCTGGTGGTATCTGGTGAAAAAAATAAAAAATTAATCTTTACCATAGTAATATCTATTGGAGCATTTTCCTTAATGCTATTTTTTCAAGAAAATAAAAATTTTTTGTACTTCAAAGATGGCGTTTATGAAAAAATCATGATCTACGACGGATTACACAACGGCAGGCCGACTCGTTTTTTCCAACAGGATAGAAGCGCATCTGGCGCAATGTTTTTAGATTCAGACGAGCTCGTATACGATTACACAAAATATTACACCCTATACCAGCTAGCTAAAAAATCACCCAAAAATATATTGGTTTTAGGCGGCGGTGCTTATTCGATCCCTAAAGCGATACTCAAAAAGCTTCCTCAGGCTAAAGTTGAGGTAGTTGAGATTGAGCCTTCGTTGTACGATTTGGCTAAAAAATATTTTAGACTGGAAGAATCCCCGCGGCTGAAAAATTATATTGAAGACGGCCGCCGATTTTTGCGCTACTCTAGTAAAAAATACGACCTAATTTTTAGCGATGTTTATTATTCTTTTTATTCGGTTCCGATCCATTTCACAACTAAAGAATTTTATTCGCTGGCTAAAAAAAAACTTTCGCCTAAAGGGGTATTTATAGCTAATTTTATCGGTGATTTGAAAGGAGGTAGACAGTCATTGACACTGTCTGAAATGAAGACCTTTCGATCGATCTTTCAAAATTCATATTTTTTTGCTCTCACATCACCTACTTCAAAAAAATTGCAAAGCTTTATTTTTTTGGGATTAAATTCTAATGAGAAAATTAATTTTGACGATGTAAAAATTAAATCTCAGCAAGATAAAATAATAAGAGATCTAAGTAATAAACTAATTTATCTAAGCCAAAGAAATCTCAGCGCCTACCCGATACTGACAGATAACTATGCACCGATTGAGTATCTTACTGCCCAGGTATTAAGAAGAACTTACGAGAAGAAGTCAGTCTTTTTTGATTCAAAAAAAGCATTAAGTTATATAAAAAAACAGTTAGACTTCGGGCCTAGATATCTAAGTAGCGATGGTCACAAACTTGTCCAAGCTTTTTTAATTTCCGAACTGAATGAACTTAGTGATGAGGTAATAACTCAAAGCTGGGATCATAGGTCAAGCAATGGAGATCTCTATGGGCTTACCAATATAATTGGTCGATTTAGTCCTCAGAGGAAAGATAGAATTCTTCTTGGGACACATTACGACACCAGGAGATTCGCCGACCAAGATGAGATGTCGCCCGACGATCCGGTTCCAGGAGCAAATGACGGAGCCTCAGGCGTAGCTATCATTCTTGAGATTGCTGAAGTTTTGTCAAACACCGAATCTTATCCCAAGGTAGGTGTGGATATTGTTTTTTTTGATGGGGAAGAAGGGGAGGAGGATTTGTCAAAAACCTCATGGATTCCGTTGGGTTCTAGTTATTTTGCAAAAAACATAGATAAAATATATTCAAAAGTAAAACCGATAAATGGTGTAATAGTCGACATGGTTTGTGATAGAGATCTAAGGATTGAAAAAGAAACTGCATCGCTTAACCAGGCAGGAAATCAGTTTGAAAAATTTTGGAATATTGGATATAGGATTTCGTCTTATTCTTTTTCAAGTAAGCCTCGATATGAAATAAAAGACGACCATACGGCTCTAAATGAAATCGGGATTCCAACATTTTTAATTATCGATTTTGATTATCCCTATTTTCATACAACGAAAGACACGATTGACAAATGTAGTGAAAAAAGTCTTAAAGTGATTGGAGATTCTATTCTGAGTTATATCTATTCTCTTTAGTGATAAAGTTTTCGGAGTTTCTGTAAGGGAATAATCAGGCTTTAGTAATTTTAAAACCAAAATAAGCAAATACGATCGTAGAGAAGAAAGCTACTCCTAAGACTGTCGTAACATCAATATTTTCAGAATAAATAATCATAAAAGCGGTTGCCAACCAGTGAACAACAATTACAATTCCTACCCAAGGATATTTACTATAAAAATTTAGAAATTTATCCAGCATAAAATTTAATAAATATTGTATTTTGAAATGTATTTGTTTACAAGTTGATATAACTTTGGATCAATTTCAACTAAATAAGCCAACCAATTATTAAGTCTGTCTAAAGCTTCTTCTCGATTCATACGTTTGTAAGGAGTGACACTTGTGTCGATTTTGGGCAGTTTATTTTCCGGGTATTTTTGAAAGAATTTAATTACTATGTAACTTGCATTAAACTTGATATCCATCTCCTTGGCAAGAAAACCAATAATGCTTAGTGCTCTAATAAAAACAACCATTTGTTTGGGTAGCTTAATTTGATAACGAGCTACAAACTTTAGCATTTGCAGTAGAATTGCCGCATAATCAGCTTTCATAATTTCGAGATCTTTAGTAATTTGGGATTCCACTTGTTTATAATATTCGAGAAAGTGAATGATTAATATTTTCATAAATTCCTCGATTTTACTTTGATCCAAACTCGCCGGAAAAACGCTACTTATAATCTGTTCTATTTTTTCTCCAGAAAACTGAAAGGCCCGATAGGCAAACTCTTCATAGACTTTTTGACTTTTTTCGTATTTACTTTTGGCTCCAGCTAAAAGAAATTTCATAAATGCTTGACGTCTAGGTGCCGACTCGCCGACGATTCCAAAATCGATCAAGCCGATTTTCCCATTCTTTAAAAGTAGTACATTTCCTGGATGTGGATCAGCGTGGAAAAAACCGTCGATAAAGTATTCTCTTAATATTTCTAAAGACATGGTAACAGGTGTTTTTTTAATATCGACACCCATGTTTTTTAACTTATCTGCATCTAAATTTCCCTTTCTTATCTCTTTTAGTACCCGACTTAAAGGAATACCGTCGATATAATCCTGAACCAAAATTTTCTTTGTAGATATCCGATGATATATTTTTGGAATAACAACCTCGGTTATATTATTTAAAATAAGATTATTATAGATTTTGTCCATATTTTCAGCTTCTAGTTGGTAGTCAAGTTCCTTTTTAGTCCAGATCTTAAATTCTTTTGCAAATTCTCTCCAAGGCAAAGCTTCTATTTTGAAAAAAAAGTCTGCTATGATCGACAAAATATCAATAATAAAAAAATCAACTGCTATTTTTTCCATGACTCCTGGTCTTTGAATTTTGACCACGACAGTTTGACCGTTTTTTAATTTTGCACCATGAACTTGTGCAAATGAAGCAGAAGCGAATGGTTCTTTTTCAAAATACTTAAAGATTTTTTCAGGAAAAACACCAAGTTCCTCTTTAAAAATCCTTTTTACTTCCGGAAAAGGAAAGGGTTTATAGTTGTCGAATAAATCAAAAAGCTCCAGAGAGAAGTTTTTAGTTAAAACATCAACACGTAAAGCAAGTATCTGGCCAAATTTAACAAAAGCACCACCTGCTTCTTCAAAGAATTTTTTTATAAGTTTGTGATTCGGGTATTTAGATAGACCAATTTTTGAGAGAAAATAGCTAGTATAATATTTAGAGATAAGAAAAAGTAAATGAATAAGTCTGAACATATCAACTTCTGGCAAAGCCTAAAAGGAAAAGTATGATGACTGTTGCTGAAGAATAAATATAGAGATTAGTAGGTTCAACTATACGAAAGCCAACTACCAGAAGTGTAGCTAACCATACTCCACAAATTGCCAGACATACCCAGGGATAACGCATGAGGTGATTATACTATTTTTTCAACGCTTCGATTCCGGGAAGCGTGCCTTTTTCGATAAACTCAAGCATGGCACCGCCGCCGGTTGAGATGTGAGTTATTCTGTCAAGATACTCTTCTTTAGAGATGGCAGAGAGTGTATCGCCGCCTCCGACTATGGAGACTGCATCTCTATTTTCGGTGATAGCGTAATAGATAAAATCAGTTCCTCGCCTGAAAGCCGGATTCTCAAAGTAGCCGATTGGACCGTTCCAGATGATCGTTTTTGCTTTGGCGATGATTGAGCCAAATTTGGCTTTTGTTTCAGGGCCGATATCTAGGGCAACTGCTCCTTTTGGAATCTGATCAACTTTGACTACGGTACCGCCGTTTTCGTTATTTTTTGGATCGCCTATAACAACATCTAAAGGTAGAACTATGGCTGTATGTTTTTGAGCCGCCAGAAAGAGAAGCTGTCTGGCTTTGGCAACTTTTTCATATTCGCAATAACTTTTGCCTATCTCGTAACCATGTGCACATAAAAAAGTATTTGCCAGTCCGCCACCGACTAATACGTAGTCTGCCATCTCGGTGAGTTTGCTAATCAGATTTATTTTTGTTTCTATCTTGGCTCCGCCTATAATTGCTACAAATGGCTTTTTGGGTTTTTTTACTGCTTTTGAGATTGTCTCAATTTCTTTTTTTAGAAGTAGTCCACCGTAGGAAGGCAAATATTTCGGAACACCAGTTATAGATGCTTCTGAACGGTGACACATGGCAAAAGCATCATTAACGTAGACATCTGCAAATCCTGCCAATTTTTTGGCAAATGCCAAATCATTTTGTTTCTCTTCCGGATAAAAACGAATATTTTCCAGCAGAAGAATTTCGTTTGACGTTTGCTTGAGAAAAATTTTTTCTGAGGCAGACTTTAAGAAATCTTCTATGAGCTGAATTTTATACTTTGGAAAATATATCTGAAGTCGTTTTACCACAACTTTAAGCGATAATTTAGGATCGCGAGCTTTTGGGCGATCTAGTTTAGCAACACAAATAAGTCGATTGTGATTTTTCAATAGATATTTTAGCGTCGGCAGATTATTTCGAATACGTGCATCATCAGCTATAGTGTAGTTGGGATTTAAGGATACGTCAAAATCGGCGCGGAGCAAGACGCGTTTATTTTTGATGTCAGCTTCGTCGACGTAAGTAACTTTAGATTGGGGCATGGTGACAATTATACAACATTCGTCAGCCTTTCAACTAAATCTACAAGTCTAGAGGAGTATCCCCACTCGTTATCATACCAGCCGAAGACTTTTATAAAATTGCCATTTATAACTTTGGTGTAATTCGAGTCAAAAATACAAGAGTAGGGAGAACCGATATAGTCTGATGAGACTAAGATCTCTGTCTCGTATGCTAAAATCCCTTTCATTGAAGTTTCCGAAGCTTGTTTATATTTTTGATTCACTTCCTCAACCGTTGTTGATTTTTCAACCACTGCAGAGATATCTGAAAAAGACACGGTTGGAACAGGAACTCTTATAGCCATCCCATCTATTTTTCCTGATAAATGAGGAAGAGTTTTGACTACTGCTTTGGCTGCGCCGGTGGTTGTCGGGACGATATTAAGTCCGGCTGCGCGTGATCTGTCCGGAGATTTTCCCGTATCGTCCAACAACGGTTGGGTTTGGGTATAGGCGTGATCTGTAGTCAGAAAACCTGAAACAATTTTAAAGTTATCATCGAGGATTTTAAACATGGGCGAAGCGCAATTTGTCGTGCAGGAGGCGTTGGATATGACGTTATTATTATTAAAATCAAATTCTTTGTCGTTGGCTCCTAAGACAAGATGGGGTGTTTCCTCATCTTTGGAAGGCGCTGTTAAGATAACTTTTTTTACCGAACCTTGTAGATGTTTTACCAGATCTTCTTTTTTACTAAATGCACCAGTGGCATCTATGACGATGTCAACTTGATATTTTTCCCAAGGAATTAGTGCAGGATCATCGTTTAAAGTTGTCGCAATTTTTTTTCCGTTTACTGATATACCATCTTTATCTTCCTCAACATCTAGATCAAAAGTTCGATAAACAGAGTCATACTGAAGAAGATAGACCATCATTTTGTTCGAAGTTTTTCGGGTGTTAATTGCAGCAATATCGAAGGAGTCCCGCTTTAGGGCAATTCGGGTAAATGATCGGCCGATTCTGCCAAAACCGTTAAGTCCAACTTTAATTTTTTTCATGATTTGATTTTTTTATGTCATCCTGAATTCATTTCACCAAGTCAGACTTGGTTTCAGGATCTGCTATCTAAAAATCAGATGCTGAAACTAGTTCAGCATGACAAATAACGATACATAGATGATTCTACTACATTCTGCGATAATGGTGATGGGTAGTAATATAGCGAACAGTTCCAGAGATTCCTCTAATTACCATTGAATGAGTGACGATAGTATTTGCCTGAAATTCGACTCCCTTAAGAAGCGGGCCTTCGATCACCCCTGTTGCTGTGAAGGTAAGCTGTCTTCCTTTGGCTAAGTTATCCGACGTGTAAACTTTTTTAATATTTTTAATCCCTGCCTGTTTAATTTCTGCAAGATGTTTTTCCTTCAGAGGTTTGAATCGAGCCAAAATTTCTCCTCCTAAAATTTTTATAGCCGTTGCCGCTAAGACCGCCTCGGCGCTGGCACCAATACCCATCAGAATATCGATGTCCGCATCAGGAAGAGAAGGAGCTATCGCACCTGCTACATCACCGTCGGTGATGAGTCGTACTCTTGCTCCCACCCGGCGAACGTCACTAATGAGTTGGTTATGTCTGTCGCGATCAAGCGTTAAGACTGTGATTTCTCTTACGTCCTTTCCCAAAGCTTTTGCCACTTTCTTGATGGTATCTTTTACCGGAGCGTTCAGATCGATGACATTTTTAGCGGCAGGACCCACTGCTAATTTTTCCATATAAGTATCGGGAGCATGAAGAAGGGAGTTTGTTGATCCAGCAGCGATAACAGAAATGGCATTATATCTGCCGTGAGCTACACTGTCTGTGCATTCCAAAGGATCAACCGCCAGGTCCATGACTGGAGATTTGGCTTTACCCACTTTTTCTCCGGTAAATAACATCGGTGCCTCGTCTTTTTTACCCTCGCCAATCACAACCGTGCCGGAAAAATCTACTTGATTTAGGCGCGACCTCATCGCGTCAACCGCCGCCTGATCAGCCGCATGTTTATCGCCACGGCCAATCCATTCTGCCGCTGAGATTGCAGCCGCTTCGGTGACTCGGACAAACTCAAGAGCGAGATTTCTATCCACAGTTGTATTTTTTAACTCTTATTTATAAAATAATTCTGTTCATATTTTAACATACGTCAATGACTAGCAACAATTTAGATGAAATCGCCAAATCTTTAGTAGCTCCCGGCAAAGGTATATTAGCCGCTGATGAAAGCACTGGTACGATGACAAAGCGTTTGGATGCAATAGGTGTTGCTTCAACTGTTGAAAATAGATCAAAGTGGAGAGAAATTATGGCTACCACTGCAGGCGCAGAGTCAGCAATTAGCGGAGTCATATTGTTTGATGAAACTATTCGCAACCAACTTCCCAAAGGCAGCATGATTGCGGATTTACTTCGGAAAAAAAAGATCCATCCCGGGATAAAGGTTGATAAAGGGATAGTTAAGTTCAACTCTGATGAAGAAACTTTCACTTTAGGTTTGGATGGTTTAACAGAAAGACTCGAGGAATATAAAAAATTAGGAGCGGTCTTCACCAAATGGAGAGCGGTATATAAAGTGGAGAAAAATCTTCCATCTGCCGCAGCGATTACCGCAAACTCTGTTGGTCTTGCTCAGTTTGCACTCCTTTCACAAAAATCCGGTTTTGTCCCTATTGTTGAGCCGGAAGTTTTAGTTTTAAAAGGCAGTCATGATCTAAAGAAAAGTAAAGTGGTTACAGAAAAAGTTCTCAAAGATGTCTTTCACTGGTTAAAACAATTTGGCGTTAATTTTGACTCAATGCTTCTTAAGCCAAATATGGCGCTTCCGGGTAGAGACTGTCCAAATCAGACGACTGCCAAGGAAATAGCTCGCGCCACGGTTGAAGTTTTGCGCGTTGCAGTTCCCAAACAAGTGCCGGGAATTGTATTTTTATCAGGCGGGTTAACACCTGACGAGGCAACAGAATATTTAAAAACGATGAATAAAATATACAGAAACCTTCCTTGGCAATTGAGCTTTTCTTTTGGTAGAGCCCTTCAGCAAGAAGCTTTAAAAGCCTGGAGCGGAAAATCAAACAATGTTAAAGCAACCCAGGCGGTATTCTTAGTTAGAGCTAAAAAAGTATCTGCAGCCAGAAGCGGAAAATGATACCACTCCACTATCAAAATAAACTTTGATAGCTACGTTAGGTATTGAATCTAGATCTACAATAAAAACTAAAATACCCAACGAAGCTGTCAAGTTAAAAGATGGTTGACAGCGAAGTGGTATGAAAAACTGTATCTTCTGCCAAATTGTTGCCGGAAAGTCTCCTTGTTATAAAGTCTATGAAGACAAATCATTCCTTGGTTTTTTAGATATCTATCCCCGAGTGAAGGGCCACACTCTTGTTATACCTAAAACACACTACAAATGGACTTATGATGTTCTGGAATATGACAAATATTGGTTAGTCACATTAAAGCTGACCAAAGCTCTGCAAAAAATTTTTAATACAGATTGGATTACTCATTTCACTTATGGAGCCATTCCTCACGCTCATATTCATATCTTGCCCCGAGTTGCTTCAATTTCACGTGAGCCCAGTGAGTTGGATATAGTACCCCCTCATATAAATTTTAGTAAGGAGGAGATGCAGGAAATCGCAGAAAAAATAAGCTGCGAGTTAACAAACTTGAGTTAGTCAAATTTAATAATCTTATTTTTGCTTAAGAAATTTTTGATTGCTGTGTAGATTAATTTATGTCCTGCTGCGGTCGGATGAACACCATCGTATAATAATTTTTTATAATCAATTTTCATCCATTTATTAAAAATATCTAAAAAACTGACATTACTTTCTTTACAGATATGCTCTGCCAATTGGTTATATTGCTTTATTAATTTATTTTTGTAAGACCTCTCAGGAGCCCAAGGTATTGGGTCAACCTTTGATTCGTCGATAGGAGTTAAACCAAGAAAAACAACATTTTTAGTATATTTTTTGGCAATCTGAAAAATTTTTATTATATTTTGCTTAAAATTTTGGGGTGGGACTCGATGTATTTTTTTGTCGTTTATCCATTGCGAATCGTTTAGACCAATACTTATAATAGTCAAAGCATTTCCGCTTAAAATTCTTTGTTTAGTCTCAAACTCGATACGCCTAAGAAGATCTTTAGTTGTGTTTCCGACAATGCCTAAATTAAATACATCCCAATCTTCTTTTAGCTTACCAGATAAATAAAGGCTGTCTAAATATTTCCTTAAGCGATTAGCCCAGCCCCCTTCTTTATCCCATAAGCCTTGAGTGATGCTGGCTCCGAAAACTAAGATTTGTGGCATGTTTTAGCTTGGAAAAAATTTATAAGTCGATAACAAATTCATAAAGGATACTAAAAAAAGCTCCAGCTGCGAAATACCAGATTAATTCAGTTACTGGAATGTTGCCTAGAACCTTTATATCCCAGACAGTATTGTTGAGAAGCCAATATTTTTCAAAAAAATCTGGAGTTATAATTAAATTCAAAATCAAATGATAGATAGGCAGTATTAATATTGGTAAAAATAGAGAAGTGGTTAGTGAAACTTTGATTAGATCTTTTCTTTTAAGCATTATATAAAAAGAACTTATTAAAAATATAAAAGAACTAGCAAAAATAGAGTTTATTTTTAGCAAATTATTTAAAATAATCATCAGAAATATAATAGCCGCAACAAATAATATAAGTCTTGGGTTAAAAAGAAATTCAAATATAGAAATTGATCTTGTTTTATTTTTTTGTTTTTTATTGAAGATAAAATAGTATAAAGATGCGCATATTCCCACAGTAGCAAAACCAAATAAGAAATCTTCAAGAGAAACTTTAGCAATACCCAGAAGAGATGGTGGTCGCCAATAATCGGCAAAATACCAAATTTCAGCAATTGGGCCAAAAACACCGCCAAAAACACTTATTTCAATCATCTTCTTTCTTAAATCTTTCCTTAGGAGAAAAATAAAAATCCAAATAGATAGAAGTAAGATACAACCAAAAAGATAGATATATTTTTCCACTCTCTACGTATTTTAATTTAGATTATATTAAAGTATAGCACCTAATATTCCAATAGCTAATAATCCAACGGCGCCATAGCCGGCTACTTTCCAAAGAGTTTCTTTCTTTATGCCTAAAAATTTATCGTCTTTTTCAGAATTTGCCATATTAAGATTTCAACTTGGTTTTCTGACTGATATTTGGATTTTGTAATGATCTATTTTAAAGGATCAATTCCGCCCTTATTCCATGGATGACAGCGTATAATTCTTTTAAATCCTAAAAAAAGTCCCTTTACACTTCCGTATTTTTCTACTGCTTGATAGGTATATTCTGAACAAGTTGGAACAAATCTGCAAACCTTGTCAGTTAAAAATAATTGCCGAGCGATTGCTCCGTGGAAAAAATTTGTTTTCTGGTAAAAACGGATTAGAGTTAAAATAACTGATTTCATAGAGTAAATTGTATACAATATCCATATGAAAATTTCGGTTTTAACGCTATTTCCCAAAATGATTTCGGGTTTTTTTGAGGAAAGCATTGTAAAACGGGCGCAAGAGAAAAAATTGGTACAGATAGAATTAGTTAACCTACGTGATTTTGCTATCGATGATTATAGAAGTGTTGATGATCGACCGTATGGAGGAGGAGCAGGAATGATAATGCGAATTGATGTTATTTATAAAGCTTTGGTTTCTGTCATCCCGAACTTGCTCGTCCCTCGAAGCCCGAAGGACGAAGTGGGATTTCGGGATCTGTCATCTAAAAAACAGATGCTGAAACGAGTTCAGCATGACAAGGTTAAAACAATCTTAACCAGCCCCAAAGGAAAAGTATTCGATCAACAATTAGCAGTTAATTATTCAAAATTAAATCACTTAATAATAATTTCCGGACACTATGAGGGAGTGGATGAGCGAGTAAGAGATTTTGTTGATGAGGAGGTTTCCTTAGGAGATTTTGTTATGACCGGAGGAGAGATAACCGCTTCGGCGATAGTTGATTCTGTTGTCAGACTTTTGCCTGGTGCTTTAAAAAAAGAAGAAGCAACGGTATTGGAAAGTCTTATGAGTATTTCGATTAAACACTTAATCGAAATAATTGGAGGGAATAAGCTTGTAAATAAGCTATCCGAAAAAGGGGTGAAAGAAGTAAAGTTATTAGAATATCCGCAATATACAAGGCCTGAAAATTTTAAAGGAAAGAAAGTTCCAGAGGTTTTGCTTTCGGGAAACCATAAAGAGATTGAGAAATGGCGATTAAAAAAAGCTTTTGAGGAAACGCTTAAAAAAAGACCAGATTTACTTTCGTGATTTAAATCACATTTGTTATTGAAAAATAATTTAAAAAGTGAGATAATATTTCTGTTATCAATTAGAAAAGATAATTCTATGCAATTTACAAAATATTCCCCAAAAACCTTTAGTAATTCGCTTTACTCGATGAAGGGAATTTCTAAAAAAACCATTGAAGAGCATTTAAAGCTTTACCAGGGGTATGTCACAAAGTATAACGAAATAATGGAGAGGTTGGTTAATCTTGGGGACGACGAGTACTCCAAAGCAAATCAAACCTATTCGCTGGTGCGGGAGTTAAAAGTTGAGCTCACATTTGCCTACGGAGGTGTGGTAAATCACGAAATTTATTTTGGTCATTTGGGCGGGAAAGGTGGAGAGCCAACAGCCGGCGTGTTAAAACAGGTAAAAAAAGACTTCGGTTCTTTTGAGACTTATAAAAAAGACATGAAAGCAACAGGAATAGCAGCTCGTGGATGGGTCTGGACTGCATGGAACTCTAGGGAGATGAGACTTTTTAATTATCTGGGCGATGCGCAAAATACCTTTCCAGTCTGGTATTCAACGCCTATAGTGGCACTTGACACCTACGAACACGCTTATTTTATTGATTACGGGGTAAATAGAGGCAGCTATATCGACGCATTTTTCGAAAATCTAGATTGGAATACGGTAGCAAAAAATTTTGAAGTCGTCGCCGAGTCATTAAAATAGCTTACTTTAAAGAGCCAATTTTGTAGATGAACCATTTATCTTCCTGAGAAAGTAGAATATAGATAGCCATTTTTGATACAGAATATTTGTAGTTTGGACTCTCATTCTTTAGATAATTTTTAACTTTTATGAAGTCTTCGCTACTCAAATCTTTATAAGCCAGAGTCGTATGAAAATGAAAGGAAGGACCTTCAAATTCACTGGGTTTTATGCTGTGATTTTTATCTAGAAATTCCAGAATATTTGAATGAAGATTAGTTAAGTCTTTATTTTTTTCTATATCTAAAAAGGCTACGTTTGGCTCAAAGTAATTAATTTTGTTTAGCCTAATTGTAAAAGGATGAATCGAATTTACCAATTGATCGAAATATTTTTCAAATGGACTAATGTCTTTTATTTCAAATCCATATTTAACTGTAATGTGGGGTTCTAATTGCAATGCTTGTTTTGTATTAACCAGTCGAGAAAGATTTGTTTGAAGTCTGCGGGTATAGTTATACAACTCTCCATCAAGTAGAATGACATAGGCGATTTCCATAAAAAAATTTTATCATAAATAGAGCGTTGTAAAATTTAGACTATTTTGGTATACATATTACCTATGATTTCGTTATCTTCTGTCACAAAGAAATTTAAAAATAAAACTGCGGTTAACAATATATCTTTCAAAGCTAAGGAAGGCGAGATAATCGGATTTCTTGGGCCAAACGGCGCTGGAAAAACTACTACAATGAGATTGATTTTGGGATATCTCACTCCAACAGAAGGAAAAATTTTTATCGATAATCTCGATCCAATTGAAGAAAGAGTTACTCTTCTTAAGAAGATCGGCTACCTGCCGGAAAACAATCCTCTCTATCAAGAAATGAAAGTAGCAGAGTACCTAAATTTTATTGCTCAGGTTAAGGGAGTGGATGGACTTGAGGATATCGCAATACATGTTGGTTTAAAAGAAGTAATGGATACGAAAATAGAAGAACTGTCTCGCGGTTACAAACAGAGAGCTGGACTGGCTGCAGCTCTTCTTGGCGATCCTTCGATTTTGGTTCTTGATGAACCAACGTCCGGGCTTGACCCCTTAGAGCAGGAGAAAATTAGAAGCCTCATCAAAAAAATATCAAAAAATAAAACGATTATTTTCTCAACCCATATCTTATCAGAGGTTGAGGACGTGGCCAATCGCTTGATAATAATCGATAAGGGAAAAATCGTATTTGACGGTAAAAAACCAAAAGGAAAAGGAGGAGTGGAGAGATTATTCAAAAAATTAGTTAAAAGTTGATCATTTGTCATGCTGAACTAGTTTCAGCATCTGATTTTTAGATAGCAGATCCTGAAACCAAGTCTGACTTGGTGAAATAAATTCAGGATGACATACAAAAAATGAAACACTTATACAGAAAAGAACTAAACTATTATCTCAACAATCCCATCGGTTATATCATTGTAGTTCTATTTGCCGTCTTCGCCAACTTTCTTTTCGTTAAAGATATTTTTATCGTTGGTTCAGCCTCGATGCGGCCCTTTTTTAGCCTATTACCTTGGTTGTTTTTGGTTTTTATTCCGGCTCTAACTATGCGAATCCTGTCTGAGGAAAAGCGTATCAACACGATCGAGATTCTTTTGACACTGCCTGTATCAGAAGCGCAAGTTGTTTTAGCAAAACTTTTGAGCTTATTGACTATGGTTGGTATCGGGCTTTTATTGACATTGGGACTTCCTGTTTCTTTGTCTTTTTTGACGCGGATATATCTGCCAGAGATTTTAGTTGGTTATCTAGGTAGTATTTTTTTGGCTGGATTTTTTATTAGTTTGTCCATGTTTTTTTCATCTCAAAGCAAAAATCAGGTGGTGGTGTTTTTGGCATCTGCTATAACACTATTTTTCCTTTTGGTTTTAGGGACAGAGTTTACCGCAAATATTTTGCCAAGAAGTGTTCAAGATTTTTTGGTCTATTTTAGCCCCGCCAATCATCTCCAGAACTTTATCAAAGGCGTGATTGATTTTAGATCGGTCGCTTATTTTTTAAGTCTCACTCTAATGTTCGTTTTTTTGACTGTAGTTGATTTAGAAAAGAGAGGTTAATATGTTTAAAAATCTCAAAAAGCTAAGTCTGGTAAAAATCTTTAAGTTGCAAGGCAGAGAAAGACAAGTGATTTATGCTGTAGTTTTTGCTCTTTTTATAGTCTTAAATCTTTTAGTTTCTGGTTTGTCTTTGCGCTATGATGCCTCATTTGGTCAGGCCTATACTTTGTCTGACTCGACAAAAAAAATCCTTCGCAATCTTGACGATATAGTCAATATCAAGTTTTTTGCCTCGTCTGATCTTCCTACAAGACTGATTCCTCTAAAAGCTGACGTTACGGACTTGCTTTCCGAATACAAAAAAGAAGGTAAGAACAATGTTCAGCTCAAAGTTCTTGATCCCAAGAAAGATCAAAGCGCAGCCACAGAGGCTAGAGAAGCAGGCGTACCAGAGCTGCAGTTTTCGCAACTTGAGAGAGATAAATACGCTGTAACCGCTACCTATTTTGGCATAGTCTTATCTTACAGCGGAAAATCTGAAGTTCTTCCCCAGGTGACGGAGCTCGAGAGTTTGGAATACAATCTAACTGCGTCAATATATAAACTAGTTAGGAAAGAGTTAGTGAAGATAGGGATGTTGGGTTATGAGGATTCTTTTGACACAACTCAAGACAAAATAGCAAATTTAAGAAAAATTCTGTCTCAACAGTTTGATATTGAGAATCTAAATATTTCTTCAGAGTCTACCACGAAATCGATAGACGCTTCTTTTAAAACCGTATTGGTGTTTGATACCAACGCTAAAAAGTATGACGATAACGAATTAAAACTTCTTAAGGCCTATTTGGAAAAAAAAGGCAAAGCGATTTTTTTTGTCGATGGCGTCTGGGTGTCGGAAAGTCTTACTACTTCTGCCGCTGACCACAGCCTTTTTTCCCTTCTTAAGGAATACGGAATTAAAATTGAAAAAAATCTTGTTTTATCTACTTCGGCTGAGTTGGTCAATTTTGGCGACAGCCAGATTTCGCTTCTTCTTCCTTATCCTTTCTGGATCAGGACAAACAATTTTAACCAAAAAGTCTCCTACCTGAGCAATGTTTACCAGCTAACATATCCTTGGGTTTCCTCACTAAGACTGGAAAAAAAGAAAGACATAGTAGCGCAGGCATCAGTTAAGACAAGCAACAGATCATGGGAGCAAAAAGATAACTTTGTCTTAAACCCGCAAACAATTACGCCACCCCAGGAGAAGGATTTTAAGGAATTTATTGTTGGCGCGGAATCAACGAAAAAAAATGCTGGTAAGATAATAGTTATTCCCTCTTCACGGTTTGTTTTAGACCGTTATTTGGGGCCAGGATCGGGTAATCTAGAATTTGTCTTAAATATTGTAAATAATCTTGCCTCAGGCGGAGCCTTGTCCGGTATTCGATCCCGAGTCGTTTCTTTTTATCCGCTTCCCGATTTAGCTGAAGGTAAAAAGGATTTATTTAAATACGCAAATATCTTATTGCTGCCAGCATTGTTTGCTATATTCGGAGCCCATAAATTATTTAAAAGAAGATAGATATCAGAGTGTTTCTACAACAAAATAGCCTATTTTTAACAGTTCTGCGTCCA
>Ga0155327_131_pt1 | contig 21384 bp, 18 predicted proteins | sample RifCSPhighO2_02_FD_106295 | JGI IMG/M metagenome (GOLD analysis project Ga0155327, IMG submission 106295) | Candidatus Roizmanbacteria bacterium RIFCSPHIGHO2_02_FULL_37_15 | reverse complement strand
ATTTTGATTGTAGAAGTTAGAGGATAGAATTTTAATTTCTACCATCTAGCTTCCATCTTCAAGATCCAGCTTCATTTTTCTATTCACTATCTTCTGTCTCTTTTTCAATCTGTTCTTTCTTCGGGCTCACTATCAACTGTCTATCTCTTCCTTCTCCAACTGAATAAGAAGTGAGATCGGGATAGTTTTTGGCTATATATTCGTGGATTATCTTCCTCTCATATGAGGAAAACGAACGAATGGGTGTTTCACGCTTCTCGCTTTTAACACGCTCTGCGATATCTTTGGCAATGCCCTCAAGCCGCTCTATCTGCTTTTCTCTATAGTCATTGACATTCACTAAAAGTTCTACTGGTTCGGTAAATTTTTTATATAAGACAACTTCAAGAATTTTTTGGATCGCACGAATAGTTTCTCCGTGGCGACCAATCACTGTTGGGGCCTCATCTTCTGTTTTGATTACTACATGGTAAACACCATCTTCTTCCTTGACCTCGACTTCAAATTTATCAATCATCTTTTTTAATAGCTCTTCTATTTCGGATTTGATTGATTTTAGTTTATCCATATTTTATTAGACGATAGATGGTTGATGATTGAAGGTAGATTATAACTTCTACTTTCTATCCTCTATCGTCAAGTTTTGAGTTTCTTGTACTGCATTATACTAAAAATCGAAAATATGTTCCAATATAAAGATAGGCCAACCGGCAAAGTATAGGAAAACCAACCTATCATGATGGGAAAGATAAATTTCATCTGCGTATTCATAGCTTTTTGAAAATCATCTCCGCCGGTTTTTCCGTCTTTATGATTTTCCACCCCCGAGGTTTTCTTGTTTGCTTCTACTACCTCTGGGGTAGGTGAAGCTGGAACCATTGCTTGAGTCTGCAAATACTGTAAAAGAGCTGTTAATAGAGGCAAAATATAATAATACCATTGTCCAGCTTTTGCCGGCGACAGTGCCAAATTAAATCCAAAAAACCAGGGGTCGATGGCCTGGATCTTAAGAACGGGATGATAAAGAACCTTATTTATCTGCAAGATTATCTTTGTTAATTTCCCATTAAGTAAAAATAAAGAAAGTGTATTATACAAAGCGATAAAAACCGGAATCTGAATAATCATAAAAAGACAGCCGGAGGCTGGGTTTATTCCGGCCTGTTGGTAAAGTTTCATGTGTTCCTCCTGCAATTTTTTCTTATCGCTTTTGTGCTTTTGAGATATGCGGTCCAGATGGGGTTTCAAGTCCTGCATTTTTTTGCTTGTCTCAAGCTGTTGTTTGAAAAAAGGATGCAGCAGCAAACGGATAACAGCTGTCAAAGCGATAATCGCCAAACCAAATGCTCCGGGAATTTTGAGAAAAAGAAAGATTTTATAAAAAAAGACCAATAAATTAAGAATCGGAAAAACAAAAATTGTGTTGAAAAAATTTGGAGCAAGCATAATATTTAATACGAATGATGCGAATCTTTATGCAAATGCCGCGAATTATTCTAATTCAGATTTTATTTGCATAATTAGCATCATTGGCATAGTATTTGTAGATTGGCATTATACTGTGATTCTTTTCCTTCCCTTCCTTCTTCTTCTTTTTAAGACTCTTCTGCCATCACGGGTAGACATTCGTTTTAAAAAACCATGCTTTCTTAGTCTTTTTTTCTTTTTTGGCTGCCAGGTCCTTTTCATAAGATATTTAAATAACTGTTATTGAGTTAACGTGTTTGCGGGTTAACGTGTTATTTTTTTAACTCGTTAACGCGTTAACTCTTTAACTTCTGTAACAATATTGAACTTTTTTCTCCATAGAATGTCTTCCAAACAGCTTCAGTCACAAAAGGTATAAACGGGTGAAGCATCTTTAAATTTTCAAAATATACTTTTTCTAACTCATTAAGAACTATAATGTTACCATTTCTTAACTCTTCTTTCAATTCTTCCAAATAAAAATCGGCAAACCGATGCCATAAAAACTCATAAACCAAACCTAAGGCTTGAGAAAATTTATAAGAATCCATAAGGCTTAAATATTTCTTTTTTTCCAGTTTATACTCTTTCTGGAGATTTTTGAGTGTCTGAGTTTCCTCTTCGCTACGCTCCTCGGAATGACGGAGGACAGGATTTAAATTTTTGGGTTTTGGATTTGGGATTTGATTGGAAATTGGAAATTGGGGTTTGGAAATTTGGTTTAGATATATGAATCGTCCAATGTTCCACACTTTATTGGTAAAATTCCTCATTCCAATAATTTTCTCCTCTGCTAAATTTACTTTTCCACTTTCTGAAATCCCAAAAAAAAGTGAAGCTCTAAAAGCATCTGCGCCGTATTTATCTACTAGATCAACAGGATTAATTACATTTCCTTTACTTTTACTCATCTTTTGGCCTTTGGCATCGGCTACCATCGGCCAGAGATAAACATTTTTAAAAGGAACTTCATCCCTCATATAAAGCGCTAGCATTATCATTCTTGAAATCCAAAAAGGGAGTATATCCTGCAAAGTTCCCATAAAATCAGTCGGGAATCTAGCTTTATATTCATCCTTTTTAAGAGTAACCAGTGGCCATTGTCCTGAAGAAAACCAGGTATCAAAAGTGTCGGTCTCTTGCAAATAGTTTCCTTTAGGTTTATTCATACTTACCACATACTTTGCTTTTTTGTCGGCAATAAGTTTTTGTAATCCTTCTTCTATCTCGGAAAAATTATATTTTTTCAGTAAATCCGCAATTTTACTAGAGACAGATGCGCCACTTTTATTTAAGAAAGTTACGAATAGATTTGGATTGATTTCAACATCATACCAAACCGGAATTCTTATTCCCCAGGCTATCTGCCTACTGATTGGCCAGTCATGCATTACCTCCATCCAGTTCAGAATTTGCCTTTTGAACCTTTTTGGAAAAAATTTCACCCTATCTTTTTTAATCGCGGTTATTACCGGAGGTTTTAAATCTAATACTTTGATAAACCAGTTGGGAATAATCATCGGCTCAAGGTCTCTTTTACACTTATAACAAACAGCTACAGAATGAGAGTAATTTTTATCGATCTTAATTATTAAGCCTTTCTTCTCTAGATCTTCTGCAACTTTCTGCCGCGCTTTTTTTACTTTTAAACCGGCATAGGAACCTGTCAGCTTATTCAATCGCCCGTCTAAACCAATGACTTGTTTAATTTGTAGGCCATGTCGTCTTCCAGTTTCAAAATCATTAAAGTCGTGTGCCGGAGTAATTTTGACCACGCCGGTGCCGAAGCGTGGATCGACCATCTCATCAGCAATAACTTTTATTTTGAATTTACCAAGGAGTCCCTCTGCCTCAACTTCTTTTCCTATCCATTTTTTATATCTTTTATCTTTGGGGTGAACCGCTAGTGCAGTATCCCCGAATTTAGTTTCAGGTCTGACCGTTGCCAAAACAAAAGGACCATACTTCATGTAGTACAAAAGGTCAGTTCTTTCAACGTGTTCTGTTTCAAGTTCTGAAAGCGATGTACCATCAAATGTGCAGTAATTGACAATATATTCATCCTTGTAAACTTTTCCTTCTCCCTCCATCTTTTTAAACGTTTCAAAAACCTGTTGAAGAACGTGACTATCTAAAGTAAAAATACTTCTATTCCAATCAGCCAGAAACCCCAATTTTTTAAATTGTTTATAGATTAATCCGGAATTTTCTTGAACAAATCTGTATACATTGTTGTAGAAAGTCTTCCTGTCAAAATCCATTCTGGATTTACCCTGTTTTGCTAAATGTTTTTCATAAACAAATTGTGTCTCAAAACCCGCATGATCCATACCTGGAATCCATAAAGAAGCATAGCCTCTAAGTCTTTTGTAGCGAATCAAAACGTCATCAACTGTGTACATACCATGACCCGCGTGAAGAGAGGCATTGGCATTGGGCGGAGGCATCAATATAGTATAAGGTTTACCCTGTTTTGACCTAAGTAAGCCCTTTTTTTCCCAAAAGCTATAAATCTTTTCTTCAACTTGGGAAGGTGTAAATTTTTTTTCCATACAGAAATTAATTTTGTTTTGCAATTGATATTGGATTGTATTATATAATAAAAAATTGGCTGAAAATCATTTATTATCCTTTTACTTTTATCTATCATGAACTGGGTTTACACAACATTAAAGTGGTATCTACCACTTTTTATCTTAGGCGTCGTTTTCTTCCCTTTAGCGAAAAAAATTTTTGGTCGCTATTTTCCCGACCTAGGGTATGCTTTTTCCAAAATTCTCGCCATTCTTTTTACAAGCTATACAATATTCGTCTTGGGTGTTCTAAAAATAGTGCCTTTTTCTCAAACCAGCTTGATATTTCTCATTGTTTTTTTTAGCTTGATAAATTTGCTAGTCCTCAAAAAGATCAAAATAAGAATTACCAATAAGGAATTACCCGTTTTATTTTTGATCATTTTTGAAGAATTTCTTTTTCTTGGGGCTCTTCTTCTTTGGAATTTTGTGCGGGGACAAGAGCCGTCGATTCGTGGTCTTGAGAAATTCATGGATTTTGGTTTTATTAATTCTATTCTGAGAGCCAAGTATTTTCCGCCTTTGGATATGTGGTTGTCCCCAGATCCGTCAAGCCCCAAGGGCTATTTCATCAATTACTATTATTTTGGCCACCTAACTGGAGCATTCTTAATTAAACTAACCGGAATTAAATCGGCTATTGGCTATAACCTTCTCCTGGGGACAATTTTTGCCCTATCAGTTTCTCAAGCATTTTCGCTTACTATAGGTATAATTAATACTTTTTATTCTTATTTTAAAGAAAAAGTTCAAACCGGCTTAAATTATGGTAAGTTGATCTTTTTTGGTATTTTGGGAAGTTATATTGTTAATTTAGGAGGCAATCTTCACACTATCTATTTATTTACCAAAGGTTATCCAAACGAAAGCCCAGTCCCTTTTTGGAAAATTTTATCTTGGTATAATCCCACCAAATATTGGTATCCCAACGCTACTCGCTTTATACCCAATACAATCCACGAGTTCCCTTCTTACTCCTGGGTGGTAGCAGATCTACACGGGCACGTATTCGATATACCCGTTGTTCTTTTGACGCTGGCGGTCTTATTCATCTTTTTCTTAAAAACAAAATATGAATTTGAAACTCAAGCTGGAGAAAATAACACGTCCAAAGTTAAAAGTCAAAAGTATGACTTAAAGTTAAAAACAGCTGAAAATTCTATTTTTTCGCTATCAGTATCTCTTAATCTCCCTAAAATACTAACTATTAATTACTCACTGCTAGCTACTATTTTTTTAGGTTTCCTCACCGCCGTTCATTACATGACTAACGCATTTGACGGTCCTATTTATATTTTACTAACCATTTTAATTTTGTTTACCATCTATAAACTAACTAAACAATTCATCGTAAACGTACTTATCTTAATTGGCTCTTTCCTGATCTTTGTTTTACCCTTCTCACTATACTTTAAGCCTTTTGTCACAGGTATAGGTGTAAACTGTAGTCCTGAATTCTTAACAAAGTTAACAAAGATCGGTCCTTTCCTTTTTGAGAAAGGGAACTGTCAAGTCACTCCGATATGGATGCTTTTTATACTTTGGGGATTCTTCTTTGTAAATTTGATTATTTTTTTAGTTATAACAAAAGTTGTCCCGAACTTGTCCTTCGGTAAACTCAGGATCCTGAACTTGTCGAATGGATTTCGGGATCTGAATTCTAAAAAACAGATGCTGAAACGGGCTATAGTCCTGAGCGAAAGCGAACGGATTCGGCATGACAAAAAGACTATTAACCATATAGACACATTTATCCTAATCCTTTTCCTGTTTGGTTCGTTTTTAATTATCATTCCCGAATTTTTTTACATCAAAGATATTTACCCTGCCCATTTCCGTGCCAATACCATGTTTAAGTTAGGTTATCAGGCTTTTATCATTATGGGTATTGCCTCAACCTATACTTTTTTTAGAATAAAACTACTTGATAAAATAAAAAAGCGTATATTTGTCTTCATTTTTATTTTTTTCTTTTTCTTCGTGGCTATCTATCCCTTATATTCCATACCATCATATTACGGTCAATTAAATCGCCCCATACAATTAGATGGCTCTAAATGGTTGGAACAATATTTTTTTGACGAGAAGGTAGAAATATTTTCCGAAGATAAAGAAATGATTGATTTTATAAATTCAAATATTAAGAACCAGCCAGTCATTCTTGAAGCTCAAGGAGATTCATATACTGATTATGAAAGAATATCGGCATATACTGGGTTGCCAACTGTTGCAGGCTGGTGGGTACACGAATGGCTTTGGAGAGGATCTGTAGATGCTGTAGGCAATAGAATTGCCGATATTGAAAATATTTACCAATCTCCTGATATTAATCAAACTTTATCGCTTATTAAAAAATATAAAGTTAATTATGTGGTTGTCTCAACCATAGAGAAGAAAAAATATCCAAAATTAAACCAAGAAAAATTTTCCAAAATAGGAGAATTAATCTTTAAAACTTCAAATAGTTTTGGGGCTTTATATAAGGTAGATTTTTAAACAATTTAATCTGAATATTGACAAAACAAAATCTTTTTGCTATCGTTCTTTTTAAATCCCGGAAAGGACGTTCGACGTCCAAAGTTTCGAGATAAAAAGAGCATTACTACTCGTCGTCCCCTAATACGAGCGGTAGTGATGCTCTTTTTTTTATAATATTTGATGTTTAAAGATGGTAAAGTTTTACCGGGATCTTTAGGTTTTTCTTCATTAACTCCTTAAATTGTTCTCTAACAAAATTTATTAAATCTTTTTTATCCAGCAATTTCTCTTCACTTTTATTCTTTTTAGCTCTTTGGGGAAACATATCTATATTCATAATAAAACTATAAACAATTACCTTACAATTGTCAAGACCTATAGAAATATTATTATATTCTATAAGATAATCCTATAGAATAATATAGATGAAATGGGCCTTCTTAAGGCTTTAAATATTTTAAATATAAAATTGTGGATAATTTGTTCATATCCATTTTTACGAGTGATGTATAATGTATCTAGGCTATGAGTTTTTCTCTGCTCACTTATAACGTCTTGTTCAATAAGGCTTTTATAGAGCTTGAGCAAATTCTATATCAAGATAAACCTGAAATTCTTTGTCTGCAGGAAGTAGAAGCGAGTGAAAAAAATTTAGCTAGACTAAATAAGTTTGGATATAGGCTCGCTGACTACTCAAATTCTTTTATAAAGTTTGGCAAAATCTTTGCGGTAGCAACATACTTCAATGCAGAAAAATTAAAATTGGTGAAAACAGATTCTTTTAGTCTTCCCAAAAGTATCTATGAAATGTTTATCGCTGTCTTAAATATTATCAAAGGAAAAAATACACCTCGAACTATATTAAGAACGGATTTTTTATTAACTAAAAATAAAAAAAGAGTGGCAATTTATAATATTCATCTGACCGTTGAGGGTATCAATCGAACCAGAACAAATCAACTCCAAACTATCTTAAATCACACAATCAAAGATACAAAACTACCCATCGTACTAACTGGTGATTTTAATTACTTTCCCTACAGAAGAAAGAGATTAGAAAATCTTTTGCTGCGATATGGATTTAAAGAGGCTACCAACAAAATATCTTACACAATTAGATACCCAGATAGATCTTTCACCAGAGCTAGTTTTGTTCAGGAGTTAGTATATAAAATTGTCAGAAAATATTTTAATGGCAGGTTGAAAGTAGACTATACCTTTTTTAAAAATATTAAACTTGTAGGAAGCAAGCGGGTAGAAAAGGAATTTTCTGATCACTATCCGATAATTTCTACCTTTAAAATCACTAAGTAATCCAACGTGTGTAATTATTGTTCGAAAAATTGTTTGAGCTCTTTAAGATAATATTTAAAGTTTTGCTTAAAATTTAGGTTTGTTTTATCTTTACGTTCAATTCCTCCCCCCATTTCATATTTGAAAATTTTCTTTTTTATATCGCCTTTTAAAAGAATGTGGGACGTCGCCACAAGATATTTATAGAGTAAAGACCACTGACCTTCAGTTTTCATTCTTCTTAAAGAAAAGGTAACTCTTACCTTATTTAAAAATTTTGCCTTAACACCCCAAAGGTGGGCGTCTTGGATGATTTTATGATCTTCAGCAATATACACTTTCTCATCAAAGCCGCCGATTGTATAAAAAAAGTTTTTCTCCCAGATCATTCCCATCGTGGAAAAAGGCTTTCCCGTAGTCTGGGATAGCTCTACCAGAAAATTTACAAATCGGAAAAGAAGTTTAGTTTGAGTATCATTTTCACTGGGAAGATTATAGGGAAGAAAGATTAATCCCTTTTTACGATCAATCTCTTTTCTTAAAATTTTAGTGAAAGCTGAAGACACTCTTGAATCGGCGTCGATAAATATTAAATATTTTCCTTTGGCTTCTCTGGCTGCGAAATTTCGTTGATAGGCAACATTCTTCTTTTCATTAATAAAAAATGATAAAGATAAAAGATTTTTATATGCTAATGCCACTTCTTTTGTCCTATCCTCCGAATTTCCATCAGCTATCACTATCTCGAAATTTTTATCTTTTTGCTTTTGCAGATCTTTTAAAAGGTGGGGTAAAAAGTGTTCTTCATTTAAGGTTGGAATAATAATCGAAAAAAATGGCTTCATCAGAACTAATTATAAATGATTTCGTAATCTATACCCATCTTCCTCCAGTTTGCAGCTCGCAAGAGCGAAAAAGTGGATTAGTCCATTCGGCTTCGCTCAGGACTAATCCTGAGCATGTCGAAGGATTAGATGGGTATATACTGAGTAACTCAGTTGCAAACCTGAGTTATCGAAGTATATATTATAATTGAATCCTGAATTTTTAAGTTTTTATGAAAACTGAAAGAATAATAGATAAGATTAAATCATTTAGTTTACTCGCTTGGGAAAATAAATTTTATCGGCATCTTCTTTTTGCTATAGCTACTCTAATTAGCCTCTTCACAATAGGATATTATTTTGGAACTTTTGATCAGGCATCACATATCCCTTTTTTAAAGAAGTTTGCCGATCCCTCGCTATATCCTAACGATTATTTCCTTAATCTACGGCTATATCACTACTCTTTCTTCTGGCTTTTATTCCTCCCTTTTTATAAGCTTGGGATTCTAGAAATTACTATGTTTATAGTATATATCTCTATACTCTATCTAACCTTTTGGGGCTTATGGAATATTAGTAAGAAATTGTTTAATAGTCCCCTTACATCTTTTCTGACAATTATTGTTTTCACATTACCGCATGTTGGATTTTCGGGTCTTCCACTCATCGAGTTTAGTCTCCTCAACCGAACCTTTGTCTTACCCTTTTTACTTATGGCTATTAATCTATATCTTGACAAGCGCTACATACTTGCTTTTTTTCTACTAGGAATTTTATACAACTTACATGTTGTTTCTGTAAATTTTGTTTTATTTATGTTTCTCTTTGCCTCGATTATAAAAATAAAAAAAGTGGGACTTAAAAACATCATAGTTAGACTAATAATATTTATAATCGGAGCTCTTCCAGTATTACTCTGGAAGGTGAAGGGGTCACCTGTAGAATTGGGTGTAAATTCTGAATGGTTTTGGATTATTAGTCGCGGCATACTATATCATATGTTTTACTTTGTCGGATCTAACTTATTTATAACACTTCTCCCACTAGGTGGAATAAGTAGTGTAATTTTATTTATTATTTCCAGAAATTCCCTTAAAAGACTTCAACATACATCTACCATCACTCTGTTCATGCTTGCGCTTTTTATTATCTTGATAATCCAAACTTTAGCCTCCTACGTATATCCTTCAACTATTATTATCCAGTCCCAGCTTATGAGAGCGGGAGTATTTATTCTCATCTTTTCTTTGCTTTATTTTATTCATTACATTGTGACTCTTTATGAATCTAAAAAAATAAATAATCTCGACCTTTCCATGTTTTCTCTCACAACTATCTTCTCTCTATCTCCAGCTGCCCTCTTGGTAGTATGGCTTACTCGAAAAATCCTATCCCCACATTATTGGGCTACCTTTACAACCATTATCACCACTGTGGTTTTTATTAGCATAGCAATCATGTCCTTTTCATCGAATATCTGGCGTCCTGGCATCTATATCTTTCCTCCTAAATCTTCCTTTTATGATGTCCAACTATGGGCTCGTGCCCATTCCCAAAGAGATGATATTTTTATCACGCCGCCTTATAAAGAGTGGTTTTACGAAATCGCCTGGCGGGCAGGATCAGAAAGGTCTACCCTAGTCTCACTTTTTGATTTGGCAGAAATTGCCATTGTTCCTAGCGGTCTATCTTCTTGGAAAGAGCGATTTGCCAGAATTGCACCAGAGGTGATTGATAAATTCGAAGGAGACGTCTTTTCAAACTACAGGCAAACTTATCAAGCTTACTACTCTCTTTCTGCTTTTGATTTCAAACAAATCGCCAAAACCTTTAAAGCGTCTTATATAGTGGTTGAAAAACCACATCTCTATAATCTTCCAAAAGTCTACGAAAATGAAGGATATCTTGTCTATGACTTAAGAAAGGTGCAATAAAAACACTAGTCAAGAAGAATAGATTTAAATAACTTTTTTATCCGAGGAATGAAGTCTTTTTTGTTACTCTGCTCCCCTAAATGATTATAGAGGTGTCCGCCCATCTCGTAGGTGATCAGTTTTTTTTTCATTTTCTCGTTAAAGAGAAGATATAAATGTGAATATAGAACCTTAGAAAGAAGAAGCAATCTCCCCTCCTTCTTCATTCTTCTTAGTGAGAAAAGAACTTTTAAGCTGGAGAGAAATTTTGGACGCAAACCCCAGGTATGAGCTTTACGGATAATCTGATGGTCCTCGCCAAAAATATTATCAAAACCTCCTATCGTTAAAAACACTTTTCTCTCCCAAAACATCGCAGGACCAGCGGAAAAAGGTTTGTTGAAGTTTTGTGAAAATTCTATCAACTTATTAACTAAGGGATAGACTGTACTTACTTCTGGATATTCATCTTTTTCTAAGGGAAAAAGATATGGTTGAAATACCAATCCTTTTTTATTTCTAATGAGTCTTTCGGCCGCCTTGGTAAATGAGGGCGAAACTGACATATCTGCGTCCAGAAACAAAAGATATGATCCTTTTGCCTGTTTTGCTCCTAGATTTTTTTGCAAGGGTAGATTTGGCGGATTTCTTCTTAATAAGGTAATCGGAATCTTTCTTTGGTAGGTTAAAATAATCTGGCGTGTTTTGTCTTTAGAGTTACCATCGACCACAATCGTCTCAAAATTCTTTACTTTTTGCTTTGCTAAATCACCCAAGATTTTTTTGACAAAGAGCTCTTCATTTAAAGTTGGGATGATGATTGAAAAAAATGGCAACATTTTAGGTATTATACATTTTTTTAATTTCACCAAGCGTAGTTGTATCCTCGGGTCGCTTGTCGTCGCGAAATCTCTCCAAGCGTGGAAAACGCAAGGCAAAGCCGGGGATATCGACTTCGAGCGCTTTACCTGATTTTGAAGGTCTTAGTTTTCGTCCAGCAGTGTGCACGGGTGATTTGGTGATCTCGTCTGCCTTAATTTCAACCACGATTGATGGAGATATCCACACATCACACTCCATCATTTTATCAACCTCATATAATACCGGTTTACTTCTAACTTCTAATTTCTTACTTCTAACTTTTAACTGCTTCCACTCTTCATCTGATAAACCTGTCCCTATTTTAGCAACCGTTAAAAATTTATCTTGCTTTTCATCATAGACGCCAACCAAGAACGCCCCAATTCCAAATCCTGCTCTTTTCCCTTTGCCAAAGTCATACCCCATCACCAAACAATCTATGGTATCCTCAATTTTAGAGCTATAACTTCTTTTAAACTTAATCCAGTTCCACTCTCTTGCTCCCGGTTTGTAGACACCGCTTAGTTTTTTAGCAATAATTCCCTCGAGTCCTTTAGAAACGGCGTCATCAAACATCAGCTCCAATTTTTTGGGATCATCGAGAATATTTTCAGATGCCAAAAGTAGTGTATCTTTAAAAATATCACCGGTGAGTTTGATCGATCGCTCCAGCGCTCTTCGGCGCTCAAGATAACTTATGTCAAGGAACTTTTTCCCATCAAGATATAAAAGCTCAAAGGCGAAAAATTTCAGAGGGACTTCCTTCATTTTCTCCTCAATTCCGTACTTTCTCTTTCTTTGAACAGTTTCTTGGAAAGGCAAGAAATTGCCCGAGTGCGGATCAAATCCGATCGCTTCACCTTCAAAGATGATTTCATTGGCTTTAACTTCTCTTTTAACGCCTTCTATCACGTCTGGATACATATACGAAACATCCTCAAGATTTCTGGAATATAATCGTACTTTGATTTTTTTTTGCCCAGAGGGCAATCGGCCTTTGGCCGAATAATGAACCTGAAGACGAAATCCGTCATATTTATATTCGACGGCACAACGGCCGATCTTTTCGATAATTTCTTGTCCTGATGACAACCGTTCTGCCCGCATCATAAGAATTGGTGTGAAAATGGCTGGTCTCATTTTTTTTAATCCTCCTGTCCCTTCTTTTTTTAAGACATACCCTAACTGACCCAGATCCGGTCTTACATGATAAGCTTTTTCTATTGTTGGTCGTAGACTTTTATCTCCCTTTATCATCCAAGAATAAGCATCCAATACCGTCATATCAGAAAAGCCTAAACGAAGCACACCAATGGGAATTCGCACCACATAACGACACGACAAAGCGTCAAGTGAACGAATTAGATTAACTAAAGTCTGAATCTTTACATCCTGTGATCCTTCTCCTCCTGCACTAGCGAGTTCGTAAAGCTGTCTATATACATTCATTACTGATAGTTCTTTTTTTTCGAGAGATCTTATTCCTTTTTTAAAATATTCCACTGCTCTTCCTAGATCTCCAATTTTTTTATACTCATGTAAAAATTCTTCTTTTTTAATCTTTAATGCAACTACACCACTTTTTATAATCATTTTTTCGGCCAGTCCAAATTTCACAGGCTCATATAAAGGAGCTAGTCTCCCCTGCAGAAGATAAATTGTATGTCTAATCTGATCTGCCTCAACTTTTTTAAAAAGATCCGAAAGTATTTGTGTTATGGATAGTCTGGAGCTTGTTGATTCTATTTTTTCGAAATATTTTGCCAATTCTCTGAATTTCATAGTTATGTCATTGTGGATGGGATATAATTGTCATGCTGAACTTGGTTCAGCATCTGTATTTTCTAAAATCAGATCCTGAAATGAATTCAGGATGACGTACAAAACAGTACTTGTATCCCAGTTATAGTCATATCATTACATACCTTGCACCTTTGGTGCTTCCGCTTTTTTTCAAAATCCCTTTTTTGATCAAGTCTTGTATATCCCTTAGGACCGAATCCTCAGACAGAGTGGGGAAAAGACTGGAGAAGGTTTGATTCTGTAGATATCCTATCTCGCGAATGTACTCTATAATTTTGACTTGTCTATCCGTCAGATAAATCTGTTGTCCTCCAAACTTCTCCTTTAATTTTACGTCTTGAGAGAGTTTTAAAATCTTGTCCTTAATTTTCTCAAATTCTATACTCGCCCCAAAGGTAAAATATTCTAACCAGGAAGAGAGATCCCCAGAAGAGGCTTTTTGTAAATTTTGATAATAAGAAACTGCATCTTTGTCATAATACTCTTCTAAAGAAAAAAATCTTCTGATATCATAACCTCCCAAAAAAAGTATCAGTGTAGCCAGAACTCGTGCGACACGACCATTCCCGTCAATAAAGGGATGTATTCGAACCAACTCATGATGAGCAATACCGGCTTTTAAAACCGGATGTAGCTGATCTTTATCGTCGCGATTAAGCCAGTAAAGAAATTCTCGTATAAGATACGGTATTTCAAGGGGTGGTGGTGGTCTAAAGGTTACTTCTCCTGTTTCTGAATTTCGAACCACAACTTGTTTCGCCCTATATTCTCCGGCTTGCTCAATAGGCAGAGTTTTATAGCCGATGATTCTATGCAGTTTTTTAAGCAAAAGTTCAGTTATCCTATCTATCTTCTTTTTTGCTTCTTCATCAATATATTCAATCACTTTTCGGTAGTTGATGATCTCTTGAATGTCTCTTGGCCTGCCTATTACGTCTTTTCCCAAAAGAATATCTTTTGCGTCTTCTTTGTGTAAAGGGTTACCCTCAATATGAGTACCATGATAAGCCGAGCGGACAATCGCATCTTCCTTAAACTGCTTTTCCCATAAGGGTAAAAGCGGTGAATGTCGTATCACCTCTTCCGAAGCTTCAATTTTTGCAATATTATTGAGGATTTTGTTGGTTATGGTAAAACTTGGAGTGAACATTGAATTATTATACAAAACTGATTTTATCTTGTTCTTTCCATAATGTACTTAATTAAAGACCGTAAAATATTTTGCAATTTTTTATCCGAAGTAATAGCCCGAATCGCTTCTTTACCTTCTTTTACATAACTTCGACCAAGATTAACTACATATTCATAAGCCCCAACTTCTTTAAGCAACTCTTGAGCTTTAGTAATATCATCTTTACTTATTTTTTTATTACCCAGTATCGATAAGATATATTCCTTTTGTTTAGCATTCCCATGTTTTAGAACATAATAGGTAAAAAGCGTCCGTTTACCTTCTTTCAAATCAGACCCTACTGGCTTGCCAGTTTTTTCTTCGTTTCCATATAAGCCTAAAATATCATCTTGGATTTGAAATGCCCAGCCTAGCGAAACTCCATATTTTTTCAGTTTGTCTATTTTTTCCAGATCTTTCATGCCGCCTAGAATTGCACCAATAAGAAGAGGGAAAACGCCGGTATATTCGGCAGTCTTATAACGTAACATATTTAGAATAACCTTCTCTGATTCGTGCTCGACGTTTATCTTAGAGATATCTAAAATTTGTCCATAAATTACTTTTAGTAAATATTCAGAGTAAATTTTTCCAGCTAAAGTTAATTTATCTTTGGGAAAATCGCTAGTCATTAACTTCTCCCAGGAAAGATAAAAAGCAATATCACCCGCGTTTATTGCCATAGATTTTCCCAAGTGCGAGGGGTAATACTGCTTATGAAGTGATGGTAATCCCCGTCTAAAGTCGCTATTATCCATAATGTCATCATGGATAAGCAGTCCTGTATGCATTAATTCAATAAATAAACTTGCTTCATAAATCGAAGTCATATTTCTACCCTCGGCAATCTGGTATCCTAAAACCATCAATGCCCCTCTTACTTTTTTGCCCAAAACTGCCATTTTGGTAAATCTTGTCAGTAAATCAGAGGCATAAACCCCTATTTTTTTAGACTCTTTTATTTTTACTCTGAAGTAATTTTCCCAAAGAGGAGCAACTTTTATGTTATAAGTTTCTAAATAATCAAGTGCCAACTTTTGCTTCATATTTTTTACTTTCCGAACCTTCTTTGCCGAAACGAGTAATCCTCAACTGCCTTCTCCAACTCCCTTGCCTTAAAATCTGGAAAAAATAATTCTGAAAAATAAAGCTCGCTGTAGACGCTTTGCCAAGGTAAAAACCCGGATAGTCTTTTTTCCCCGCCTGTGCGAATAATCATATCCGGATCAGGGATTCCTGCAGTATCTAAATACTTGTTTAATTGTTCTTCGGTTAAACGTTTGACTTTTGATTTTTGACTTTTGACTTTATTTATCGCTCTTATTACTTCATCTCTTCCTCCATAATTTATGCCGAAAATTACAGTCATTTTTCTATTTTTTTCTGTTTCTTTAATACTTTTGCTGATTAAACTCTGAATATCCTGCGGTAATTTTTTTAAATCACCAATTGTCATCAATTTAATATCTTTTTTTTTAAATTCATTTACTTTATTTTTTAAAAAATACTTCATTAAACTGAGTAAAGCCTGTACTTCGTTTTTAGTTCTTTTTTTTAAATTTTCCGTAGACAAAGCCCAAAAAGTGAAATATTTTATTCCTATATTACTAGCTTTTTCTAGCAAATCAGGAAGCGTCTTTTCTGCAGCGTATTTGTGTCCCTGCAGCGTAGGTAAACCTTTTTTTCTCGCCCACCTTCTATTCCCGTCTGGAATAATGGCAATGTGGGTAGGTATAATCATAGATACATTGACTATAGATAATCGAAAATAGAAGATAGATATTTGAGACTAGATGATGGAAAATAGAAAAAACCAAAATCTAACCTCTACCTTCTATTCTCAAATTCAATCCTCAACCTTCTATCATCTATCGTCCTTTAATTATACTCTCCTTGACTTAAAAAATCATTTTATATAAACTGGCAATATGAATGTCTATGCTTTAGATCTAAGCGACCCAACCCAAAATCCTTTAGCCAAATTCGCCAATATTGCCTCACTGATGAATATTTTCTTACCTATTTTAATCATTGGCGCCGCTTTTCTGCTTTTAGTGATGCTCTTGTCTGGCGGGTTTATTATGCTTACGGCAGGAGGTAGTCCTGAAAAGATGGAAAAAGCCAAAAAAACAATGACTTTTGCTATACTGGGATTAATTATCGTAATTTTGAGTTTCATTTTCGTCAAGTTGATAAGTTCAATTTTTAATATTTCAATTCCCATATAAGTATGAAACTAGCACAGGTCGATGATCCATTTGGCACAATCGCTCCACCAACCGGTGTACCTACCGATCCTGGAGTCTTTATAGGCGGAGCAATCAGAATTTTTCTGATAGTTGCGGGTGTAGTGTTGATGATTTATTTGTTGTGGGGCGGGCTTGACTGGATAACATCCGGGGGAGAAAAGGAAAAAATAGTCAAAGCTCAACAAAAAATTACACATGCCGTGATTGGCATTTTTATCATTATTTTCGCACTTGCCCTTTTCCAGCTTATAGCCGGCGATATTCTAAAAATTATTGAACTGACACCAGGGGGTTGGAAGATTAATCTCCCAAAAATCGGACCTTAATTTAGAATAAGTGTTCGCTTATTAATCTGGTTCCAATCGAAGGTTCATTTACAATAAAATCTGAAACTCTATTTGCTTTTAGTTCGCCCAATAACTTATTAAGATTTTTCTTCTCAGTAATTAAAAATAAGTTTGGCCCTGCATCGATTGTAAAATAAGCTTCGAGCTGATTTTTTCTCCAAGAATGAATCAATTTCATAATTCTTACCGTTTCTGGTTCCCAATAAATTATTGGAGGATCAGATGTTAAAGTTAACGCGTGCAATTCAAGCGCTTCTTTTTCGACTAATTGCCCGAATGCCGAAAAATTACGTACCTTGATAAATTTTTTTAAATTAACCAACTTTTTGGTAATCGTATTTAATCGGGATAAAAAAAATGGGCTTTCTTCAACAATCCTATGGCCTTGAGTCGAACTGATTAGCTTTTTTTCGCGACCAACAATCACAACTACTACTGAAATTTTCCAATAGTTTGGAGGAAATATGGACAAAGCATAAGATGATTCATTAGAGCTACCTTCTAACCATTCAACATATCCGTTAGGTATAGATCGGCATGCCGAACCGGATGCAAGTCGGGCTAATACTGATAACTCTTTCTCCGAAAGTTCTAAACCTGCAGCGGTCGACGCAGCCACAGTAAATGCAGCATAACCAGAAGCTGACGAAGCTAATCCGGCAGAGCTGGGAAAATTAGTTTTTGTAACCGTCTTAGCATTAAAATCAATTTTGGCTAATTTTCTTATTCTGTCTAAATGAGCAGTAACTCTTCCATAAGTTCTTCCCTCAAAAATTAATTCATTGTTATAAACTACTTCGTCTTTAATTAGACCTCTCGAAAATTCTACCGTAGTTGTTGTAAATAGGTTATTTAAATTAACAGAGATACTACCATTGCTGGGTAATCTCAGCCTTTCATTCTTTTTCCCCCAGTACTTAATAAAGGCGATGTTTGAAGGAGCAACAGCTGTAGCTTTCATATCATTTTTCTATTCTTACCCCTTCGGCGTTATTGGAAACATTAATAATCTCTCCACCGGTATTTTCTATCGCTTTTTCTACCAACCTCCTTCTACCCTCAGATACCAATGCAATCATACAGTCTCCTCCACCTGCACCTGATAATTTTGCTCCCCACGCACCTGCAGAAGTAGCTGTCGTCACCATCTTATCTAGTTTATCGGTGCTTACGCCTAAGTTTTTTAATAAATTATGATTTTCTGTCATAAGCCTACCAACAGTTTTGAAGTCTTTAACTTTTAAACTTGTTTTTGCTTGCTCGACAAGGTATGATATCGCCTTTAAAATTCTCTCCATTTCTGATTTTTTTGCTTTAAATGTCTCGGCAACTTTTCTAACATAATAAGGTGTATCAGCTTTAATCCCGGAATATCCAACAACTATAGGTAATAATTCGTTGTTAAGAGGCTCGATTGCTTTACCAGCTCTTATAAAATATAGAGTTTGACCATAAGTAGCAGCTGCAATATCAAAACCTGATCCAAGTCCTTGTATTTTAAGATTTACAGCGTAACTTAGATCAAAGATTTTACGGTCAGAGATTGAAACTCCAAAAAGTAGGCTCAGTGCCTTAAAAGTGGCAACCGTTACAGCTGAAGAAGAACCGAGTCCTACGTTGTGAGAAAAGTCTCCGTTGGTAGTTATTCTTACCGAGTTTTTAATTTTATAATTTTCCTTAAACTTAGCTATTGACTCTAGCGCAAACCTGCTTTCTTTCACTTGGGGAGTTATGATTTCATCTTCCTCTTCATTTATGATCTCTGCTTGAACATATAACCGTTTATCAACTGCTGTTACAATACATGGATAACCGTAAACCACAGCATGTTCGCCCAAAAGCATCAATTTTCCCGGAGCCGAAACCTTAATTTTCATATAATTACTGATTGTTGTGATAGGCCACATTCCACCTACGCGGTGGAACTTAGATTATGGTAACAATATATCAATGATTAATTTTTACTCTTTTTCACTCCTTCGTAGGACTGAATAAATTTAAAATAAGTAATATTTTTAAGTCTGCAGTAATTTTCAAACTCTTTTATCTTGTCTGCATAAAAAAGCATGTATCCTGACCCTTCTTTTTTTCCTCCACCGCCGGTTACCTTTCCATAACCGTAAGGTTCTAAATCTTTCAATAAATTTTTTGCTCTTTTAGAGACAACCCCCAACATATCCAGCAATATTTGATTATCAACAATCGATCTAATAAAAAAGCCCACATCCTCCTTCACTATTGAAACAACTAAACGCTTTGTTGTTTTTTCGATGTCATTTAGAACTTCTTCAACGAATTGGGGTTTTCGGTTATATAACTTTCCTACCGCTTCAACCATCTCACCTGTTGATTCTAATGGATCGCCTGAATAAATAAGAAATAAATTGTCGTCGAATTTCTTGGGTAACTTAAAATTTAATGAAGTAATATTTTTTAAAAACTCAAATTCTTTACGATAAAAAATGAATCCTCCAAAACACGAAGTACTAACATCAACTCCGGAGGCATTTTTATGAAAATACTTTTCGCAATTATAAGCAATACTGTTTATTGTTTCTTTGTCAAATTCTCTATTGCTGTAAAACTCTAATAAAGCAGCAACCGACGCAACACAAAATGCCGCAGAAGAACCTAACCTTTGTTTAACTGGAATATTAGAGTCAATTTTAAAGTTATATTTTTTATCTTTAAACTGGATTTTTTGTTTTATTAAATAATCCTTAACTTTTTTAGCAACCATCTTCACCTCTTCCCATGTTTTACCATCTTGGCTCGATCGATCCGAGTTGGTAACAGTAAATTTTAGGCGTAGATCAAGAGCTGAAACCAAAGCCGGTTTGCCGTAAACAACCGCATGCTCTCCGGAAAGGATTACTTTGGCAGGAGCAGAATAGGATATTTTCACAATTCTATATTATAACGTCTGTAGGGGATTAATTTATCATAGTACCAACAACTTTATTGCCAAGAAGAGCATTGGTTAATAAATCTTTTTCCGCAGTCCCATTAATAATTAGACTTTTTATCCCTTGCTTTTTTAATTTTAAACATTCTACAACTTTATGCATCATACCGCCTGTAACATCATAACCTCTAGCTCCGTTTAGAAACTTTTTTACTACTTTAATATTTTTTAAGGTTATAGTAGGAATTAAATTTTTATTAGAATCTAATACTCCCTTTGTTATTCCATTATGAATTATTTTTTCTATCAAGAATCCAGCTTTTTTTAATCTAATAGCAATCTCCGAAAGTAGTTGTTCTGTTGAATAAATTTTAGACCCTAATTGCTCATCGTATACTATATCACCATAAATAACAGGAGTAATACCCAAAGAAATTAAACCGATTATTGGTTTAATAAAAAAATCTTTTATTTTTCCATTTTTTGAGATAATCATTGATGAGGGATTTAGAGAAATTGCTTTTACTTTCTTTTTAAGTAGTTCTTCAACAATAATTCTATTAAGTTTAGTTGCTGCGCTTTGCACCTCACAAAATCCTGTTTTTTGTTTTTCATTTTTTATTCCTTCCTTCATATTAAATTTAACTGCAGGATAATGTGCAAAAGAACCTGCTCCATTTCCTATAATTAGTCGTAAATTAGGACTTGTTTCAATTGCGTTCTTTATTTGACTTACAAGATCTTCGATAATATCCAAATTTGCTGTGAACGGTTTTGTTTTATCTGTAATTAGACTTCCACCTAATTTTAATAAAGTAACTTTTTTCATTTGTCTCCTCTATTTAAGAAATCAACTACTCTACCTCTATCCCAGCTTAATTCTCTTATTGTTCCTTTATTATCTACTATTATAGCTGGAGGAAAAGGATCAAATATTCCTTCCTCTCCAATATGATTTGCTGAAGAAATCTGCCTACATACACTTCTTTCTCTCTTCAAATGAGCATTTAATATTTCTCTCACACCTCCTCTAAGTGGAATAGCATTTAAATCTAAATTTCTAGGATCAACCCATATTGGAAATGCAGTTTCATGATCAGAAGGCATAGGAAATCTCTCTAATCGAACCTTATGATTAATAAAAGCTCTATATGCCACTGTCCAAGGTTTGTTTGGATTTTCAGCAAATTGAAACCAGCCTATTGGATTAGGATCTGTAACATATTCAAAAGGTTCTAAACCAGTTTCTTCTCTCATTTCTCTTGGCAGGGTTTCTTTAAATAAATCTTCCAAAATATCTCCATTAGATTCTCTTCCTCCAGCAACAGGTGAATAATCATATCTTCTTTTATCAAATTGGGGTTTATCCATAAGTTCACGCGCCATAAATATTTCTCCTGTTTGAAAATCTTGTAAAACACAAACAACGCCAACAATTTGATTATCCTGTGGTGGTTTAGTAAGATCGATTTGTTGCATGCGCAAAGTTTCAAAAAT
>Ga0155327_145_pt1 | contig 23480 bp, 22 predicted proteins | sample RifCSPhighO2_02_FD_106295 | JGI IMG/M metagenome (GOLD analysis project Ga0155327, IMG submission 106295) | Candidatus Roizmanbacteria bacterium RIFCSPHIGHO2_02_FULL_37_15 | reverse complement strand
TTCAGAAATTTTGTATCTAGCAGAAATATAAGGGATGAGTGGTGTTCTATTGATAACTACGTAGACGTATTTATCGATAGCCGTAGAGATAACGCGTCCTTGGTATCTCTGATAGAAATCAGGAAGATCAGTTCCTCCTCCGACAAAACTAATTCGCAGTGGAGCTCGGACAACTATCATATTTTTTTAGGAAAGTTAGGCTTTCCTGGCATCAACAATTATTATTCTAGCAAATGGTAGCAGACTTTTAATCAGTAAATTGTTTTTAATAAAAAATTTTGAACCAATATTTAATACATCAGCAGACCTTTTTTTTACCATAAATTTATGTTTTTGCAAAAGCTTGGTCAAAGAGTCGAAAGTAAAATAGCGAATATGGCCTGAATTCGGTGGAGTTATTTCGTTTTCAATCATCCAAGGAGTTTTTCCCAAGAGCAGAGAAACTCTTGAGCCAAAAGAGGCGAGATTTGGAGTTGTCAAAATAAGCTGACCGTTAGGCTTTAAGATTCTATAAATTTCCTGCAAAAAATTATTGACATCATATAAATGCTCTATCACTTCGCCTGCAACTACTGCATCAAACTCATTTTTTTTAAAGGGTAATTTTTCATCGACCGTTCTAACCCAGCGTGCATCGAGACCTTTCTTATGGCAGGCTGATATGGCTGGTTTGGAGTTGTCTACACCGGCTATTAATTTTGTTCTTTTTACTTTAAGAATTTGCTGCATGATATAACCGTCCCAACAGCCGGTGTCCAATAGTTTTTGGCAAGGTTCGATCAGATCAATCATTTTTTTTATTCGTATTTTTGTCATTGGATTAAGCTCTTGATTAAAAGGATGAGCGTACCGTATAGAATTAGATTTAGTTGTATCCATTCTTGTTATTAAAAATTTTTTAGATACTGCCTGGCAGTATTTCGCCAAGTAAATTTTTTCGAAAATATATAGTTTTTATTAATCAATTCTATTCTTTTACTAGCACTTAAGTTTAATAAATTTAACATTTTAACTGATATTTCAGTCGGACTTCGAGGATTAACCAACCATGTTTTATCCCGGGTAATTTCGACAAGCGAACTATTATCAGAGGTAATGACAGGACACTTGCTGGCCATAGCTTCCAAGACCGGTAAGCCAAATCCCTCATAAAAAGAAGGATAGATAAAAAATTCCGCATGTTGATACAGATTAATCAAATCCTTTTGTTTTGCATAACCCCAAAGAATTATATTATTCGTTAGTTTAAGATTGTGAATTCTCTCTTTTAATAAATCTTTCTTCCCTTCTTCAATGAGTCCAGCGATGACTAACTTATAGTTTAATAATTTGTTATTAATTTTAACGGCTTCTAAAATGGCAAGAGTATTTTTCCTTTGCGGATGGGTTGTCAATGTCAGGAAATATTTATCTTTAATCAATCGATTCTTTATTTCAGTTTTAAAAAAAATTCCGCTGACTCCCAGATAGATTACTTTAATTTTATCTGCGGGAATATGATAGTAATTTATAATGTCTTTCTTGGTATTATTTGAATCCGCAACTACAATATCGGCATTTTTAAGCGATCTTCCGACAAAATATTTATAGTAAAGATTAAAAATAGCTGATTGATAGCTTGGGTAAATCAGAAAAGATAGATCATGAACAGTAACTATATATTTTATTCCGGATCGTTTGAAAATGGGTAACAGATTAGCCGGGCCATGAAAAATATCTACTCTGCTCTTCTCTATTTTCCAATTAATGGAAAAATTATCAAATAAAAAAGAGTGAAGAAGTGAATTTTTTTTTGGCTGAAAAAATATATATTGATTCTCTTTGTCGATTTTTACCAGCTCACTATAAAGTTGTTTGACAAAATAAGGAATGCCGGTTTTTACATTTTGCAGGACCCTGGCATTTACACCGATTTTCATAGTTCGATTACACTCACTATGATCCTGAGTTTATCGAATGGATCATAATTTAAGCATTTTTTTATTCCGGAAGATGAGATACATTGTTATAAGACCAATCACAGTCAAGGCAATTCCTAAAATTAAATTGTGGGGAATAAAATATAATTTGACATTAGACCTACCTTCGGGAAGGATAAAACCTCTAAAGCCATTCATGACATTATAGATATCTGATTTTTTATTATTGATTTTCAGCCTCCAGCCTTTATCAAATGTTTCCGAAGAAGCTATAAACGTATCCAAGGGAGTATTAGCGGTTAGCTTAATTTCGTTTGGAGAATAAGAGTCTATTTTTATACTAACAACTTTTGCAACCGGGTTTTTTAGGTTAATGTCAACATCTTTAACAAAAACCAGATCGGGAGGATTTTCCTCTTTCCAGCAGTCTTCATTTGAGCATTTTTTAACTTTTTTGGGAATAAAAAATCTGGGGAGATAATTTTGATACTGATAAATGTAATGAATATTTTTGGATTTCGGAGTCCAGCCGCTATAGCCTAGCATGCTTGAGACGAAAGTTTCATCAGGGTAATCAGCTGGGTTAATAGTTTTTATAAGTTTGGGATTTTCCGAATTTGCTAAGTATTGGGCGCTGACTGCATATTTTACGTTGGCTATTTCGAGTCCTTTTGGATCACCAAATCTAGCCAAGTTATATACACCTCCATAAGGCGTCGGGTCATAGCCTAAATATTGAAAGACTTTTAGATAAGCAGTATTGTAGGCAAACTGGTTTTCTGAAAAGATATAGCGAAATAAATTATCTTTATTTGGAATTTCAGGGATAAGGCTGTTTCTGGCAAAGTACTTTTGATAGTCTATACCAATTTTTAAATATTCAATCCGGCTGTAGTAAAAATAAAATTCAAATAAAGTGATCAATAGCGCAATGATAATTAAAGTTTTATTTTTTTGCAGACTGGCAAGCTGGCAGATAACTAAACCGCTCCCAAACAAAATTAGCATTCTCCCTAGATTTATTAAGAGTTCTTTTTGCTCAACCAGATAATTTTTACTTATGAAGGGCAACAATAGCATACTTATTATAAGAAGAAAATAAAATAACCAGAGAGATAGATAGGTTTTGTTGCCTTTGAGTCCGTTTATTGCTTTTTCTACTCCGTAAGAGATAAAGATAGTTCCCGCGAAAAAAGACAGAACCAATATTTGACCATGTGTTCTTAATTTGTCGATAAAAAAGGGAAAACCGCCTAAGATTTGGGGAACGTTAAGATAGCCTCCGAGGCTCAAAATCATACTTAATAAGAATATTGCCACTAGCCAATTGTTGAGTTTACTATTTTTTAGGCTAAAAAGTCCGATGATAAGAAAGATAAAAGGTATCGTTCCCCAAAAAAGGACCGATCCAGAATAGATGCCTTGCGGTATTAGCATGTTAATTATAAATGTTCCAATTGGAGCAAACTGGGTATGAAAATTAGGATTGCTGGCCGCATCGGAAAAGCGAGAGGCTTGTATAAAGATAGAAAGCTGGGGAAGTAAGAAAAAGCCGGACAAAAGAACTGAATTTAGTAAAGCAAACCCTGTCTTTAAAAATGGCTTTATTCCATAAAAAAGCGCCAAGCCAAGCTGGGCGTAAAAAAAATAGATTACGTAATGCGGATAACCAAGAGAAAGCAGAATAAAATTTATAAGTACCAACAAAAGGAAATTTTTAAAGCTGGTATTTTGAATAAAATTGAGAAGAAAAAAAATAATCCAGGGCAAATACATTCTTCCCTGCAGGCTTTGTGCGTCTCCTATGCTAGATATGGAAAACAAAGAGAAAGTATAGATAAAGCCGGCGCTAAACGAAGCGATCTGGGAAAGGTTGACCCTTTTCCTTACAAGATAATAAATACCAATTGCACCAATCAGAAGATGAAGGTATTGATAGAGCTCGAGTGATTTTCCTAAAAAATTAATTTGAATTGATGGATTCAAAATAAGGTTTAGTAGAAAAATTAACCATAATACCGGATAGAAAAATGCATAACCTGGATGAAAAATCCCAGGGACACCCAAAAATGAATAAGGCTGCCAGAAGGGTAAAATTCCCGATTTGATTGATTCTAGAACAAAACGATAGTTAGGTATCCAGAAAGCGGAAAAATCACCGGAGATATACTCTTTGAGAAAGGCTTTTCCTAGGAAAAAAATTCCGATCAATAAATAAATCCCTGCAACTTTTAAGATTTCTTTTCGCATACGAATGGATTATAATACAATTTTACTTAGTTTTACAATCTTTTATGCTAAAAATTGCAGTCATTGGGGTAGGTAACATGGGTAAGAATCACTTACGTGTTTATTCTAATTTGCCAACGATAAATCTTGTTGCAATTGCGGAGATAGATGAGAATATAGGAAATAAAATTGCCAAAAAATTTCAGACAAAATTATACAAAGATTACAAAAAACTTGTTAATGACGAGAGGCCGGATGCCGTTTCAATTTGTGTACAGACTTCTCTACATTTTGAGATTGCTAAATACTGCCTTTCCCAAGGAATTCACATTCTTTTGGAGAAACCCATTACCACTAATGTTAGAGAAGGAAAAAAATTAATAAGTTTGGCAAAAAAAAATACGGTCAATCTTTTAGTTGGTCATATAGAAAGATATAATCCAGCGGTAAGAAAAGTTAAAGAGATGATTGACAAAGGCGATCTAGGTAAAATAACGGCAATCACAGCTAGAAGAGTAGGAGGTTTTCCGCCGCAAATTAGAGATGTCAATATTTGTGCTGACTTGGCAATTCATGATATTGATATCATAAACTTTCTCCTTGACGAGTTTCCCAAAGAAATTTCAGTCAATAAGCAGAGGGTTCATATCAGGAAAAGAGATGATTCAGTCGAATTTTTTATGAAATATAAAAATGCGTCCGCCTATATCCAGACTAATTGGATCACGCCTGTGAAGATTCGAAAGTTAAACATAACAGGAACAGAAGGATATCTAGAAATGGATTATGTCAGCCAGAAAATCGAGTTTTATAAAAGCAATTACAGCAAATTTAAAGAGGAGTCAAAAGATTTTTCCGATTTCGTCTTACTATTTTCACAGCCTGATAAGATCGATATAACTGTCGCGAAAAAGGAACCTTTAAAGGAAGAAATCTCCTATTTTCTAAATTGTATTGAAAATAAAATCAAAATTGATTCGAGCTTTGCCGTTGAAGCATTAAAAATAGCGCTTAGTTAATATTTAGCAAATTTTTTAAGCCACAGGGGGAATTTTGTAATAGTTTTTTTTTCTAAATACTGCGGCATTTTTGTATTATAAACAGCCTTTTTTAAATCCAAATTTTGCAACTCCGATATTTTGGAGCTCTTTAATCTTTTTAAAGATCGGATGAGGACTTCTGTTTGCTCCTCTAGCAATCTTAGAGACACATCAGAAATTGTATCGCTTAATTTAAGTAGCAATTTTTCTTTATAGATTAGTAATCCGCTATCAATCTTTTTACTTATAAAGTGAGCGGTCATTCCTAATGGTTTATTAAAGTATATTGACCAAAGGAGTGTATCTAGACCTCTAACTTGGGGTAATAGTCCTGGGTGGATGTTAAATATCTTGTTTTTGGTTGACTCTATCACTTCTTTTGTTAAAATTCTTGCTCCTGAAATTATATATAAATCTACGGGATTTTTTTTTAGGAAGTTAATCGTCTCTTGACTATTATGACGAGAAACAATTAATTTAATATTAAATTTTTTACAGATAGATTTAGGATGGACTAATCCAACATGTTCGGGAGAAATCCTAATGGCTGATCGTGGGATATTCAGTTTTTTCCAAGGAGCCGCGATGACATATTTGATATTGTAATTTTCGATCAATAATCTAAAGATAAAATCCTGCGTTTTTTTATGGGGAAAGTTATAGCCAAACAGCATTATATTTTTAATTTTCATGTTTACTTACAAATTACCCTCAGGGTGCGTATTAGATGATTTTCGCATCCTGAGGGTGTGGTGCAATTTCATAGACAATTGCAACAATTGTCTCAAATAGCTTAGCCCGTCTTTGAGAATGTTGACGCTAGATTTTGCATCAAGTTTTTTATACATGACCGGAACTTCCGTAACTTTGAATTTATTAACATTTAATTTACAGATGAGCTCTGTTCCAAAGAAAAAATCGTCGCTTTTAGTTTCTAAAATAAAACGTTTTATTTTTTTTATATTTCCGAAGTAGCTGCCGTTTACATCTTTTATCAGTAGTTTAGGCAAGAAAAAAGCGGCTATTTTTTGCTGAAATAAAGATAAAAATTTTCTCAAAAAATTGATTTCGTAGATCGATTGAGGATGCAATTTTGACCCAGCGATAAAGTCGTATGAGGCTGAAAGTTCTAGCATACGCTCCAGGTCAGTAAAATTGAACGGGATATCCGAAGGTAGAAAGTAAAAATATTCTCCACGAGCTTTTCGAATTGCATTTTTTATGGCCAAACCTAGACCCTTTTTTTTATCGAATAGCAAAATAATCTTCTTGTCAAACTGATGCAATTTTTTATTTTTTCCGTTTTGCGAGATAATAATTTCAAATGACAGCCTTTTTCTGGTCAAATAAGTTTTAACTCGCTCTATTGTTTTTTTAATAAGCTTAAGACTTTCATTGTAACGTGGAATTATAACGCTTATTTTACGCCTTTTCATAAAATTTTTTATAGCTTAATCTTAATCCGATTATTCCCACGACAGATAATATTATGCCAATTGGTAATCCGTAGGGAATATAGGTAAAAATTATTGTTGACTTCCCTTTTGGTATGATATATCCTTTAAACCCATCGCTAACATTATATATTTGACTTTTCTCACCGTTTATTCTTAATTCCCAACCCTGATCCCAAATTTCTGACGATGAAACAAAAGTTTCATTGGGAGAAGTTGATGAAATTACGATAGAATTCGGGTTAAACTCGAGAATTGAGATGGCCACATTATCTGATTTTTGCTTTTTAAATTCATGAGGTAGTTTTAAGGCAAAAACATTTTGCGGAGGGTTTTCCATCTTGAAACATTGAGGAGAAGTACTGCATATAAATGCATTTTCAGGGACGAAGAAACGAGGGAGATAATTTTTAATTTTATAGATATTGTGAACATCGGCTGATTTTTCCGACCAAAAAGGAAGGTCTTTTACTTGAGAGATAAATGTTTCGTCTCGAGAGACTGCCGGATCTATTGAAGCTACGAATTCGGTATTTGGGAACTGTTCAGAATTTAATTTTGAAACGGTTACATAATACTTAACATTTGCATATTGCATTGCTTTTTCCGATCCCAGCCTAGCCCAGAGGTCTCTAGGTACCATATTGGGGATTGACGCCAGACTAAAAAGGCTGGATATTCCAAGATGACTAGTGTTGTAAGCAAATTGACTACTCTCAAAATGTATACGAAATAAATTATCTTTGCTAGGCATTTCCGGAATCAAACTATTTTTTTGCAGATATTGTTTATAGGTTATCGGTCTTCTTGCAACTTGGCGATAATCTGATTTATAGTGGTAAGTAAGCTCGGCAAAAGTAAGGAGTATAATTAAGTAAAAATAAACAGGATTACGTTGAGTTCTTAATAAATATACAAGTAGAAGTCCTAATCCAAAAAGTATAATACTTTTTGCAAAATTTACAATAATTGGACCTTTTGTGAGTAAACAACTATTACAATAAAGTGGAAAAAAAACTAAGGCAAGAAATGATATCATAAAGAAAAGCAATAAATATCTTTCTAGATGTACATTTTTATAACCTTTAAATAGACTATCTGCTCCTAAAGAGATGACAATTGTTGCAGTAAAGAAAGGCAAGATAAGTATTCGACTGATACTTCTTAAGGTATTTAGGAGAGGAAAAAGTTCCAAGAGACCAGGAATATTTAAGTACTTGCCTAAACCGTAAGCAATTCCTAGGACAAAGATTAGAATAAGCCAGACGTGATAGGGACTTTTTTTTAAATTGGAAATACCATAAAAGAAAAAAATGAGAGAGATCACGCCAAAAAAGATACTCCCGGCCGAATAAAGAAGATTCGGGTCACTTGAATTGTACATGCGAGAGAAGATTTTAAAGTTGAATAAATTCGTAATTCTGGTTGGTGAGGCGAAAGCGTCAACTTTATTATCTATTTGAGTAAACTCTTTTTTTGGAAAAAAAGGGTTGTTTAGCGCTTTTTTGATTATAAAAAAATTCGGTAGCAAAAAATATGAAGAAAGAAGAAAAGATATTAAAATAATAATTAAAAATCGTTTGAAGCTATTTATTTTAGAAAGTATGATTAAAGCAAACTCTGCAAAAGTAAAATAAATATAATGGTAAGGATAACCGGTTGAAAAAATTAGATAATTTAAAATGATGAGTGAAAGGTAACTTCTCTTTGAGTTCTTTTGAATAAATTCAATTTGGAAATAAATAATAAAGGGAAATAAGGCTTTACCACTTAAGGCAGTAATAACAGTCAAATCCCAAGTATTTAACGGTGAATATCCATAGATAATGCTGCCAAAAAAGGCCGTGATTTTATTCAGGGAAAAACCTTTTCGTAATAGTAGATACATACCAATTTGAGCAAGAAAGAGGTGAAAGTACTGGTATAGCTGAAAAGATTTGCCTAAGAAATCGAAATCTAAGCTTCTGTTAAACAAAAAATTGATGATAGCAACGATCCAAACGCCTGGATAGAAATAGCTAAAATCAGACACAAATAACTCCGGCATACCCAAACTTTTATAGGGAGACCAAAAAGGCAGTATTCCAGAAAATAACGATTTGAAGGCAAAATAATAGTTTGGTAAAAACTGAAGAAAGTCTTCACCAATAGAAATAAAGAAGAAATCTTTGCCTATAAATAAAATAAGAAACAATATTGATAAAATAAAAATCATTATGGTTTTCTAGCTTTTATAGTAATAAAATGAGCATGACGGGGATCAAGGCGGGCAATGAAATTTGGCAGAGGATAATATCCTGCTCCTTTTAATTCTTCTACTATAAAACCATATTTTATGAATAGTTTTTGCAGGCCGAAATAGGTGAAAATAATATTATGTGTCCAGCCGCTTTTTAACTTTTTTTCGTAATGGGGAGAGAAGGGATTGCCGATGTGATAAAGTTTGCTGATATGTTGAGAAAAGGCTTGCCAACCTAATATTAGAGCAATTATATTGTGCCAGCTTGAGAGATTCTCGGTTGAGACAATGGCATAACCGCCGGGTTTTAAGATGCGATAAATTTCGCTGACAAAATTATCTGTATTTACCAAATGTTCGATAACCTGATTTGAATGAACAACAGCAAAAAAATTACTCCTGTAGGGTAGTATTTCATTTAGATCTCCTTTCGCCGTTTTTATGCCAAGATTACCGGCTTTCTGGAGCTGCTTCTTGCTGAAATCTAGTCCAAAGACTAATTTTGTATTTATTTTTTTGGCGACTTTCATCGTCCACTTTCCATCGTCGCATCCAAGATCAACAAATCGAGCATTATTGTCAGTTTCACAAAGATCGATGATGTTTTGCTGATTTTTAGAGCCTGCCGATAACCAGAGATGGAGAAGGAATTTTTTAAGTAAATTCACAGATGATACAACATGACTTGCGTACTGTTGTCATCTCGAGCATTAGCGAGAGATCTAGCGAGTAAAACGAGCGTAAACACGCTTCGCTGGATTTCTCACTGCGCTAGCGCTTCGTTCGAAATGACAGTGCGTAACTCACATTTTAATATTTAACATACTTAATAAAGATATTAACAAAACCGCTCTTGCCATTATATTCTTCATCGCTCAAGGATGTTAGGTGTTTTTCATAAAATAGCTTGTGTTTAATTAGCCATTTAGTCAAATACATATTCAAAATGGCTAAGGCTGAAAAAATCTTGCCTTTTATTTCAATTTTGTTGATAGTGAATGAATTTTTTCTAGCGAATTCCTTTAGTCTTTCTTTAGAATAGTGTCGATGTCCAATCAGCCAATAGGCAGGGTCAAGCAGATTGGAAAAAAAATTATGATTCGGTGTTGAAAGGTAGAGAGCGCCGTTTTTTTTTAGAACTACCCCAATTTTTTTGAATAACAAATTCTCAGAATTTTTTGGGAGATGTTCTATGACTTCCCAGCAGACCACTGTGTCAAAAGACCCTGGCTTAAAATCTAGATCAAGAGCGTCGCAGACTTTAAACTCGATTTTTTTGTTTTTAATATTTTTTATGGCAGTCTGTAAGTCGTTAGCTGATGGTTCGATGCCGATTATTTTTTTTGCGCCTCTTTTTAAAAAATTTAATTCACACCAGCCATAGCCGCAGCCGATATCAAGAATGCTTTTATCTCTAATATCTTTATTGTCGACAAATTCAGCGCTTGCCTTCAATCTTCCTCTGAGATTTAAGCTAGGTTTTTCATTGAGTAAATTTTTCATTTGGATTTTAATTTTCCCAAAAATAATCCTAATGCTCCAAAACCAAACTCGCAGGTTTTCATAAACAGCATCCCCATGCCAAGAACTGGATCACGGAAAAGCTTTTTTCGATCGGAAAAAAATAATCGGTATCTTAGCAAAATACTTCCCTGCGACCTAATATATTTTTCATTATTTTGTTTAGCTAAATAGGGATGCAAATTCTTCGAGTAATAGAATTTCTTCTTAATGGTATCAATGAGTTTAAGATTTCCTTCGTTATGATAGATGATTTTATCGATCCTTTTTATTATACCTAGGTTTTTTATCCTTTGGGATAGATCCCAATCTTCACCGCTTATTAAATTTTGGTCATAACCGCCGGCCTTTTCAAAAGCATTTTTTTTGTAAAATCGTGCGGCTTCTATCCAGTCAACGCCAAGATAAAAACTTCGCTCCAGTTTTTTGCATTTTGCCCAGAAGCCTTTGCCATAAGATTGCTCGGGAATTATTATGGCAACTACATCTGAATTCTTTCTTGCAATATTGACGCAATCTTTGACGATATCAGGAGAAAGCTTCATATCTGAATCAACAAACAAAAGATAATTCCCGCGAGATTTTTTAGCGGCAAAATTTCTTTGCGCAGACCTTTCAGGTCCGTGAGTGAATACACGTCGCGTATATTTTTTAGCAATCGCTATTGTGTCATCGATGCTTTTATTGTCAACAACAATTATTTCGAAATTTGGAAAGGTTTGATTTATTATTGACCATAAGCATCTCTCAATTGTTCTTCTCGAGTTATGGGTTGTGATGATAACTGAGATTAAAGGTAATTCTGCATTTTTCATACATACCCGATAATTTTTGCTGGATTACCAACGACAATTGCATTTTTCGGCACATCCTTGGTTACCACCGAGCCTGCGCCAATCAAGGCGTTCTCTCCAATTGTAACGCCACCTAAGACTGTCGCATTTGATCCTATGGCGGCTCTTGTTTTGACGACAGTATTAAGAAGTTTCCAATCTTTATCAGTTTTTAGCGATCCTGATATATTTGTAGCTCTTGGATATTTGTCATTTATAAACACGACATGGTGGCTAACAAATACTTCATCCTCAATAACCACACCTTCACAGATAAAAGCATGAGACTGCACTTTAACCTTGTTTCCTATCCTTACACCTTTTTGGATTTCAACAAAAGCTCCGATTTGGCAATTTTCACCTATGCTACACCCATAAAGATTGACAAAATTCCAAATTTTTGTCCTTTTCCCGATTTGGCAATCTTTAATGATTTTAATTGGGCTTTTCATAGCTTAAGGATATTTTTAAATTCTCTATAGCTTTTGTCGAAGTTAAATTGTTTACTCCAAGTAAAGGCATTATTCTGCAATCTTTTATATAGCTTTTTTTCTTTAAACAATTTTACAATATTACGAGCTAGCTCATTCGGATTATTTTTTTTGCAGACTAAACCTGTTACTTTATCTTCTACGCTATCACGCAATCCATCTACATCATATACAATTGCCGGAGTTCCCTGACTGTTAGCTTCGGTAACTACCAGACCCCAGCCTTCTTTTACAGAAGTAACCAATATTAAATGAGACTGCGCCATCAAATAAAACTTTCTTTTTTCATCAACCTTGCCAAAGTAAGAGACATCTTTTTTATAAGGTGAAGCGTCAATAATCTGCAAAACTTTTTTTCCATAGTGGTTTTGTGAGTCACCGACGATAATTAATTTTAACTTGGGAATATGTTGTTTGGCAATTTCAAAAGCTTTGATCTGATGAGTCGTTCTTTTCATTGAGCGAATTGTGCCAAAAGAAAGAAGAGTAAAATTGGGAAATTTATTAAGTTTCATAGATTTAATAGGAGAAATACCAATCGGAAAGATGGCTATGTTTTCTTTACTAAACCCATATTTGAGCAAATCTTTTTTTGTACTTTCAGATTCGGTGATTACCTTATTATTACTTAGAAATTTTAGATATATTGACTCAAGGAAGTAACCAATGAGGTTTAAGGGAAATGAAAATTGATAGAACCATATTTCACGGCAGAGTTGATAGAATAGTAACACTCGCTTTTGTTTTGTATAAAGCTGGGTAAAAAAAGGAAAGGTATTGATTTCTTCTATGATAAGATCTGGCCAGAAATTCAGGTGTTTTCGGAAATATCGAAACGCTTCCCAGTAAACAGTGAATCTATTCCCTACTCTAATAATCTCATAACCGTATATTGTCTCTTTTTGTTCTGCTCCTTTAAATCCCCCAACCAAAAACTTCACCTCGTTTTCTTCCTCGACTAACTTTTTTGCTAACTCCTCATTGATCAGTTCAGCTCCACCAGCAGCAGGATTTTTTTTATCTTTCCAGGTAAACCAGAGAATATTCATAATTTGTGGTGTGGTTTTTTGTAATAATTGAGCAAGTTTTTTCGATAAAAAATTGCTAGAGTATCTTGAAGTATACCGATAATAGATCTTAGTGTAGCGGATGAGGTAAGTGGACTTAAGCTGTAATCTAGCTTGATGGGAGCTTCAAAAATTCTCTTAAATCCAAATGTGTTTGCTACAACTAGAATTTCTAAGTCGCCAGCGAATCTTTTTTCAACCAGTCTAGGAAGCACTTTCTGCAATACTTCTTTTCTGAAAATTTTTATTCCTGCTTGAGTATCATGAATTTTAATTCCGAATAAAAATTTTATAAGCAGATAATAGCTATAACTTAACAATTTTCGTGTGTTTGAGTATTTAACAAAAGATGCAGGATGTCTTTTTGAACCTACGATGATATCTGCGTCATACCACTCCATATGCTCCAAGAGCATTGAGATTGCGTTTGGATCAATCTCCATCCCTGAATCTATAAACATAACATAGTCGCCTTTGGCTTTTGACATTCCCAGCCGCACAGCATAACTTTTCCCTTGATTTTTAATGTAACCAATGGTTTTTACTCCTGGTATTTTAGCTTTTTTAATTTTTTGAAGTGACTTATCAATAATTCCATCAACTACCGTTATGATTTCGTGGGGATAGCGAGTTTTGTCAATGATTTTTTTTATCTGGCGAAGGTTTTTGACGATAGTCGATTCTTGCTTGTATACGGGAATTATCAAACTTAAAAAATGGTAAGCATGCTTCTTTTCCATCGGAAGATATTATAGCTAATGTTTTTTTCTTTTTTTGATATATACCCCTTTGCTTTCAAATTGCAAGGGTTTATACCTAACGGAGCTTTGATTTTGAAGAATAGTTTTGACTGTAAAGTTAACCCAAACTCTCATTTGAAAGCTTCGGTGGCATATACCTAAAAGTTGCAAAATCAAAGCAGAGTGGTATACAATAATTTTATGCCAAAGATTTTTTATTTTATTCTTCTTATAGTTTCTTTCAATCTTGTCAGATTGCTCAAAGAAAGCCCACCTTTTTTTTTGCTGGTTATCTTATTTGTTTTTGCTTTGATGGTTCAGGTTAAATACTTTGAAAAATTGACTTTTTCCATAAGAAGAGATTTTGAGAAGCATCATCTCGGCAAATCAGATTTTCGCAAAAGACTGGTTTTGGGATTGATATTTTTTATTGCGGTATTTGTCGTCAGGAAAGCAGGCGGTGTGGGGTGGCTTTTCGGTAGTTTTGATGAAGCGACTCTTCTTTTTTTTAGTTTACTAGGACTTTTAATTCTTTTGCAGACATCTTCCTTGACAAGTGCGTTATTGGCTGTTGCTGCCATTTCTTATACTGCCTTTTTTATTATTTATAAATTTGATAAAACCGGAGAGATTTTTGCCAGCTTAACTTTTTTTCTTTTTACCTGGGCGTCGTTGCAGGCTTTGAGAGAGAAGTTATTGGCGGATCAAGCAAAGAAAAGCTCTGCCTTTGATATATGAATCTATCAGAATTTACTAAGCCAATTGCCGTCTTTTTTTACGAGATTATTAAGTTCCTCTGTTGGCTTTTGCCAATTATTTTTTTTTCTTACCTTAGCTTATCCTTTCTTCTATATTTTCTATTTCCTGATTTTCCGATAGATTTTAGTGCAAAGACGATACTTTCACTAACAAGTGACGATTTAGCCTTAATTCTTATAATCCTGTTTTTTTTAACTATTTTAGGAATCTATTTCCGTTACAGAGAAAATAAAATAAAAATAAATTTTATGAGGTTTGATAGCAAAAGTGAGGTTGTAGTAGCTTTAGTAACGTCATTCTTCTTCAGCACTTTTCTTGTAAAAAGTTTATTTGTTTTGAAAAACTTTGAATTTATACCAATCGTAATTTTTACTTTCATCATATTTCTATTTTTGCCTCATTTAATATCATTTTATTCCTCGGTTGATTTGAGTTTCTTTAAAAAAAATCTTAATTTATCGGAAGAAAAAAATACATTTATCAATGAAATTAAGAACTATTTGAAATCTTTAGTAAAGATCTTAAAAATAATAATTGTAAAACTTGTTTGGCTTTCGCTTTCTGTCTTTATTATTTTATTATTTGCCTCGATTTTGAAAAATTTTTTGTCAGTTGATCAACTTAAGATGGCGGCCTTTCTGCTTCTTATTTTATTTATATTTTTGATCATTAAATTCACACTTGTTTATCAAGCAAAATTTCTTGCTTATCAAAGAAAATTAAAAAATAATTTAATAGAGTTGATACAATTTTTTTACAATTTATCAGCTTTCCTTTGGCGATTGATTAAAAAAACAGTAATGGGATTTACCATAATTTCCTTATTTGCAATAATTGTTATTGTTGTCATTACATTTCTAACCAGAGAATTAAATAAATACGCAAATTACCAAAGAAGACTGCGTGAAAATATAACCATAATTTTAATTGACCCATCGGTAACAACTCTTGCGCAAAAAGTTAGTTTAAAAGGATATAATTTTGGCTGGAGAGTGAACAAAAGAGATAGGTTAGTAAGCGACAATGGCCCAGTGGTAGTAGACGAATGGAAAGAAGAAGAAATTATTTTTACGGTACCTTTACACTGGAAGGAAAGATCAACCAATCTTTGGATCGAAAGAATTAAGGACGATATGCCAGAAAAGAAATTGCTCAAAAGTAACACTATTTCGCTTAAAATTCTTTCAAGATGGGATTTCTTCCCAGCCGAAGCTGAGTTGAAAAGAAAAGATCCGTTCTCATATTTAATGCGTGCGGTTAAAAAAATTAGAAGGACACTTTTTTTGAAGAAACCCTATTTCCCCTAATTAATAATTGATGTTTGTTTCCAGACTCTCCATCCTCTGAGTTGAACCATCTGTTATTTTAGAATAACGTATTTTAGAAAATAAGTAAAGTATTAAATAAGCTAAGACTAAAGTGGCAGAAAAGAAAATATTGAGTGTGATCACGGCTGAGAGTTTTTTTGGTATCAGATACAGTAGCACAATATAGATTGGTAAAAATATAGGTAAAATGAGGGCTAAAGATGAGTTTTTTGCTAAATAAAAACTATTAAAAAAAGTTAAAGCAGTATAAAATGAGCCAAAGATGCTGGCACTAGCTAAATAAGGAGTAACCGCTTCAAATTTATTTCCAAAAAAAAACCCGATAATAAATGAAGCAAAATTTTTATAGAAGGCAAAGCTAATAATTCCTACAAAAAAAAGAATTATAAGAGAATACAACAAAGTTTTATTTTTTATTGCTTCATTTTTAGACCCCGAAATAAAAACAAAACTGATTGAGATCAGAGGTCCGACGAAATACAAAATTATTTTGGCAAAAAGTGACCAAGAGCTATAGATACCCGCATCGGTTGCTAAAAAAAATTTTTTTACGATAACTACGTCAAGATTGTTGAGTAAAGTGAGAGCCAAAGTGGAAACAAAAATAATGACGAACTGACGACTGGTTAAAAGTTGTAGGGTTCTTTTTTCGAGTATTTTGGAATTAATTATCATATTTTTTTTCAGGTGACCAGTAACAACTCTTTTACTTAAATAAAATAAGAAAAAATTGGACATAATTAGAAAAAAGATTATAGTTGCTATTCCGTCTAAACCAAGATAAACAAGCCAGGCTCCTATCAATTTAAGAAAAGTTACAAGAATACCAATAAGGGAGACAGCTAAGAAAAGTTTAAGTCCTTGAATGGCGCTTCCATAAAAAGATGACAAATAGGCAAAATAAAGCAATGGATATAGTGACCAAGCTACCAGTGGGGTAAGGTTTGTAAACTTAGGTAGGAGTGGAGCAAATATTATTGGAATCACAAATAGGTACCACCATTTCTTGATTTTGTTCAAAAAAAGCCGCTCAAGCGAACGGGTGTAAATTTTTTGATTCAGTGAGGATGCGCTAATTTTTTGAATAAGAAATGTCGAAAACACGACGGTAGGGACAAGAGCGATGGTTGTATAAGAGAATAGTGTTGAAATTTCCGCATAGCCTTTTGGCCCTAAAGTTCGACCAGCCAGGAAGTTAAACAAATAATTCATCAGATGATTGAAAAAAGATGAAGTTGTGTAAAAAATTCCACCCTGGAAGAATTCATTTTGCCAAATTTTTTTAGCAGCTTTTAACATTTATTTTGATATTGTCTCTATTCTATGACTTCTTCTCCTTCAAAAATGACGTCATTTTCTCCGGTCGATTGGGAGTTGGTTTCAACAGAAGTTTCCTCGGGTAGCTGAAAAGCAAAGGAAGTGATGATAGTTTTGTGGAGTTTTAACATTGTTTCCCTTGCGGGTATTAATTCGGTCGTGATGGTAAAAAACGCACCAGTATCGTAGGCAACAGTTATAAGGGAGTTGTCTTTTTCATACTGACGTGCCTCAATGTCCGCCAAGCTTATTTTTTGCAATTTGTCACTGACTATTTTTTTTTGACCAAGCAGTTCATCAAGCGATTTGGCAGTCGTTGACTCAACAACAATTGTGGTTTTACCTTTCAGTTCATCTGAAGCAACAACGAGTGATGAGAAAATCTCCTCACCAGTCTCCATAATTGCTACGGAGAAATTATCTGGGTACTTAAATTTGAAGCCAGCTTGATCGAGATACTCTTTAAGATCGTCAGAGAGTTTCTCTATTTTTGTTTGGGTTGCTTTTTTTTCTTCTTTAACCGGGTATTTTAAACTATCTTTTTTTGTGATTTTAAGCAGTAAAATAAAGAAGATGGCGATTGTGATAATAATTCCAGCCAAAAAAGAGATTTTTTTTATCATATTATTTAAGTATATTTATCTTGATAAGATTTGCAAGTTTAATCAACTTGAAAAATATAAGCCAGTTTTAGTAAAATTAATAAATAACACTAAGAATCATGAATAAAAATTTAATAATCGGAAGCCTTTTTTTCATTTCAAGTATTTTTTTAGTCGTTGATGTTGAGGCTCGTCTATTACCACGATTTAGAAGTCGAGGAGTTTCGCGTGGAAAAGTCTCGTCTGGTCTTTCGGTTTTACCCAGGTTAAGATCTGATAGAAAGGCTCTGATAGTGACTTTTAACAATTTACAAAAAGTAAAAAATGCAACCTACACCCTGATCTATCAGACTAATGGTAAGGATGAGGGGGTTAGCGGGATGGTAGATTCGTCCTCTGGCAATAGCTTGACCAGGGAGTTGTTATTTGGGACATGTTCTTCAGGTGTATGTAGATATCATGTCAATATTTCCAAAATGAGATTAGAGATTTTATCAGAGCTACCGTCAGGAAGAAAATCGATCAAAAGATTCAGAGTCAAAATTTAAACAACTTCATTAATTATTTAATCTACCTGGGAAAAGTTATTTTCCCTTAGCTTACAATCCATTCGCTGTTATAATTGAGTAATGGAAAGACATCTTACCAAAATCGTCGCGACAGTTGGTCCCGCTTGTCAGTCAGAAAAAACAATTGGGGAATTGATTTTGGCTGGAGTTAATATCTTCCGTTTTAATTTCAAACATAATACTTTAGATTGGCATGATCGGATGATTCAAAAAGTAAACAGAGTTGCCATGCACCTTGGAGCAAGAGTTGGTACATTGATTGATCTACAGGGTCCGGAAATACGCATAAAGCTTCCCAAAGAAAAAATCTTGGTTAAAAAAGGACAAATTATTCCTTTTTTCACTATTACTCATCCGCAACTTATTCCTCTTTTAAAAACAGGACAGAAGATAATCGTGGATGACGGTAAATTTAAATTCGTCTTTAATAAAAAATCTAGGAATAATTTTCTTATTTCTGAATCTGATGGGTTTGTTTTGAATAAAAAAACTTTAAATATCCCTGGTCTGAATTTTCCACTTCCTGTTCTTATAGATCGAGATTTTCAGGGATTACATCTGGCGGCTCGAAATCAAGTCGATTACGTCGCCCTGTCGTTTGTTAGATCGGCAGACGATATTTCCATTTTAAGACGTGAAATAAAAAAATTTAAGTTAGACACTTCGGTAATTGCCAAAATCGAGACTAATATGGCTTTAAAAAATCTTGATAAAATTTTGACAGTGAGTGATGGAATAATGGTAGCCAGAGGGGATTTAGGAGTGGAGATACCGCTTGAAGAAGTGCCATATCAACAAAAAATTATTATTAAAAAATGCATACTTAAAGGAATCCCCGTAATTACGGCAACTCAGATGCTTGAGTCAATGATTACCGCTCCAATTCCAACCAGAGCCGAAATTTCCGATATTGCCAACGCTACCTATGATTTAACCGATGCAGTTATGTTATCGGGTGAAACCGCAACGGGTAAATATCCAGTTCAAGCAGTTGAAATAATGCGAAAAACTTTAATTTTCAATGAAAAAAAGAATCTGGTTGATAGTAGATTGAGATTTAATTTTAACGTTGAGGAAGAATATGAATTTTTAGCCGAAGCCGCATATGGTCTCTATCGATCTATAAGTCAAAAAAAAAGGACATTTGCAGGTTTTATTGTCTTTACCACGAATGGTCAGGCTATAAGAGCGCTTGCTCGCTATAGACCTCTTTTCCCAATATTTGCCTTTATGTCTGATTCGCGTATTGCTGATCAGCTGGCTGCCAGTTTTGGGGTAAATGCAATTATCTTACAGGAGCAAAATCTAGAAAAAGCTTTTGCATTCTTAAAGAAAGCCAATTATCTAAAAAAAGGAGGAGATATTTTTATCATCCTTTACCCAACTTCACAAAAAGGAACTCGGGTTTTGGGGATAAGTCATATAAACTAATTGAATGAGAGAAACATGAATTTTATCCGTAATTTTGCCATCATAGCTCACGTGGATCATGGAAAATCTACTCTTGCCGATAGATTTTTGGAGTTTACAGGAGTTGTTGAGAAAGGAAAACATGAAGAGCAACTGTTAGACCGTAATCCTGTCTCGAGAGAAAGAGGGATAACGATTAAGTTAGCACCGGTGAGAATGGAATTCAGAATTAATAATCTAGAATTAAGAATGAATAATGCAAATAAAAAAATTCAAAATTCTGAATTCTGCATTCTAAATTTAATAGATACTCCTGGCCATGCAGATTTCTCCTACGAGGTTGACCGAACATTAGCTTGTGTAGAGGGAGCCATTCTTTTGGTAGACGCGAGTCAAGGAATTCAGGCTCAAACAATCTCAAACGCCTATAAAGCCATTGAAAGAAATCTTGTGATTATTCCTGTCGTCAATAAAATCGATCTACCAAACGCAGATACTGATTTGACCAAAAAACAGATAGGTGATTTTCTTGGTATTCCCGGGGAAGAAATTTTTGCTATATCCGCCAAAACTGGCGAAGGCGTCAATAAATTATTGCAGGCAGTTATAGAAAAAATTCCAGCTCCTTCTTTAAACCCTCAGGGTTCCGGGAACCCTGAGGGTTCGGCATTGCAAACACTGATCTTTGACTCTTATTATGATTCCCATAAAGGTGTAATTGCCTTTGTGCGGATCTTTTCAGGCAGTGTTAAATCTGGAATGAGGGTGTTTTTAGCTTCAAATAAAGAAATTTTTGCTGTCCGGGAGGTCGGTTTTTTTACACCTGAATTAAAACAAACTGAACAATTAATGTCTGGAGAGATCGGTTATATCACAACCAATCTGAAAGATATTCATAAGGTGGGTGTTGGCGATGCGATAGTTAATGAAAAAGGTTCATCTACTCCCCTCTCCAGATACAAAAAAGTCAAACCGATGGTTTTTGTCTCAATATTTTCAGTCGAGACTGATGAATATTTGAGTCTCAAAAATGCCTTGGAAAAATTGTATTTAAATGATTCGTCACTGGAGTTTTCTCCAATCTATAGCAAAGCCTTAGGTTCTGGTTTTAGAGTTGGTTTCTTGGGACTTTTACATGCTGACGTTGTTAGAGAGCGATTAGAAAGAGAATTTAATCTAAATCTTATTTTAACACCAGCAAAAGTTGAGTTTAAGGTTAAAAAAAGTAAATTTGATCACGACAGCAAACAGAAACAATTATCGGGATTTCTTGAACCATATATTAAGATTATGATGATAATCCCAGAGAAATATTTGGGTGCTGTAATGCAACTTTGCCAGAGCTATCGAGCTAAATTTATAAGCATGGACAATAAAAGTCAAATGATTTTAAGTTATGAAATGCCGATGAGCGAAATGATATCTGATTTCCATGACAAATTAAAAAGCCTGAGCTCTGGGTATGCGTCTTTGGATTGGCAGTTTCTCGATTATCGTGAAGTTGAAGCCGATGAGTTGATTTTATTATTAAACGGTAAATCCATCGCAGAATTCTCAGAAATTGTTGTAAGAGAAAGGGTATTTGATAAAGCTCAAATTCTTGTTAAAAGACTTAAGAGTTTAATACCCCGTCAGCAGTATGAGGTGAAAATCCAGGCTCAGTATAAAGGCAAAATTATCGCATCCGAGAGAATAACTCCACTTAGAAAAGATGTAACTAAGAAACTTTACGGCGGGGATAGGACGCGTAAGGATAAACTCCTAGAAAAGCAAAAGTTAGGCAAAAAGAAAATGAAGATGGTTGGAAGAGTCGAAATTCCAAAGGAAGCGTTTTTAAAACTGTTTAAAACCAGTTAACACGTTAACACGTTAACGTGTTTACGTGTTAAACATTCCTCCAAGTAATATTCTTATCTTTTTTCATAAATGTAGTTTGTCTTTTGGCATATTGTATTTCTTTGTTAATCCATTGTTGGATTGCTGTATCAATATCAAGTACACCTTTAAGGTGTAAAATAAGTTGTTGGTAACCGATGGTTTTGAGACCTGGGTCTGAATCGGAGTAACCCATTTTAAGAAGTTTACTGACTTCAGCGACGGCTCCGAGTCTTAACCTCTTCCCTACTCTTGCTTTAATCGATCTCTGTAGGGAAACTCTATCTTCGAATTTGAGTCCGATAATATCTAAATGTAAATTATTAATACCAAGTTTTTTATTGAGAATAATTTTTTTTTGATTTTTGGATTGTTGTAGTAGGATCTTTAACTCCCGAGGTTGAAGAACTTGTCTTTTTGCTCTGAATGACAATATTTCAATTTTTCTTATTAGACGTTGAGGGTTGTTTAATTCGCTTTGATTTAATTGTTTAATTAATTGAGGTGAGTGTTTTGCAAGTATGGTTTGGAGTTCTTTAACGGATTTATTTTCTAGTTTATTTCGCAGCTTCCAGTCGGGAATAATATTTTCTGTATCCACGTTGTACAGAAGGTGGTAAAGATAGAAGTAGGTTCCGCCGACGATAATTGGAGTTTTGCCTTTAGAAAATATTTTTTTAATAATGGGAATAGCTAATTTTACAAAATCAAAAGAAGAGAAATATTCATCAGGATTAACAATATCATACAGCCAGACTTTAACTTTTTCTAAGAGTTGTTTATCTTTACCTGTTATGATATCGAGATATCTATAAATTTGACGAGAGTCAGAATTGATAAGCTCACCGTTGTATTTTTTAGCATATTCTAAGGCTAGTTTGGTTTTACCGGTCGCAGTCTGACCAGTAACTATTATAATTTTCATGAGGGTTTAGGGTTCCCTACTTCTGCATTTTGGCAGCATCAACTAGATTTTTAAAGAGGAATAAAACGTCAATTGGACCAATTCCTCCAGGAGTACTGGTATAAAAACTAGCTAATTCTTTAATTTCTTTTTCGTCATAGTCGCCTTTTAACTTTTTGCCCTCTCGATGAAGTCCAACATTGATGAGAGTAACACCTGGTTTGAGCATTTCAGGTTGAATTATTTTTTTACCTGCAGCGGTGATTATTATATCGGCTTCTTTATAATATGATTGTGGATCGGGTGTTTGTGAATTGACATTAATAAAGTTGATTTTGGCTTCAGTTAAAGTTTTACCTATCGGTTGTCCCCCGGTTATGCCTCTACCAACCAAAACCACACGTTTATTCCTAAAAAATTTTTTAAAAAATTTTTTTTCTTTGTCAATTTCGACGATAAGGCCAGCATTAAATTTAGTTTTTTTGTAGATATACTTTAAGACTGTCAAAACTGAAAGTCCAATCGGAGGTAGAAAACCAGATTTGTGCCTATGACCTTCAATTTCTTTTTCATAAGGGATATACTCGTAAATACTGTTGGTTGATAGTTGTGCGGGTAGTGGTTGTTGGATGATAATAGCGGTTGTTTTGGGATCTTGTGACTTTTGCTTAATTTTATACATAAATTCCTCAAATGAAGGTGTGGTTTTAAGATGAATCAATTCAAAATTGATACCGAGTCTTTTGGCGGTCTTGGCTTTGATTTTGACAAAAGATATTTGATCGGCTGAATTTCCAATTAGAAAGGTAGTTAATTTGAGAGTTGTTTTTTTTCTAAGTCTTTTAACTTCTTTTTTGACTACTTTCTCTATTGCGGTAGCTATTTTCTTTCCTGGAATTTCCATAAATGGTCAAGGTCATTTCGAACGAAGAGAGAAATCTCTTTAGAGCAAGTTTTGCTTGTAATAGGTTCCTTTGACTCACTTCGTTCGCTCAGGATGACGGTGAGACTGAGGCAAATCACCCTCAATTATATCACACCAGAGTTGCGCTTACAACCTGATCGTCCTTTTGAGAAAAACGCATCAGAATAACCCCTTTCGCTGTTCTTGAGCGTGAAGGAATTGCTTGTAAAGGGATCTTGACCACCTGTCCTTGGCTGCTGGTAATGATGACCATTGTTT
>Ga0155327_135_pt2 | contig 28207 bp, 24 predicted proteins | sample RifCSPhighO2_02_FD_106295 | JGI IMG/M metagenome (GOLD analysis project Ga0155327, IMG submission 106295) | Candidatus Roizmanbacteria bacterium RIFCSPHIGHO2_02_FULL_37_15 | reverse complement strand
TAAGCTTAAAAATGCAATTGAAGTTCATTTACTATTAATTTTTTTTCTATCTTTTTATTTTATAGTGATCAGTTTTAAACTGATCACGCATCCCACTCCTTTCTATGACTGGGATGAATCGATCAACGTACAAGTCTCCAAAGAAATAATTGAAAATAAATCGTTAGTTCCACTCTGGCAAGGAAATCCCTGGTTTGACAAGCCTCCCCTTCCATTTTTGTTTTTTGGGATTATTATGAAGCTTACTCCATTTATCCAGCCTGAAATTTCTCTTAGAATAACCGCTTTATTTCTTTCTCTTTTAGCTTTAGTATTTATTTATTCTGTATTTCTAAAAGCAGTAAAACAAAAATTAATCGCATTTTTAGCCGTTGTAATAACAGCATTTACGCCAATTTTTCTTCAACGATCACAAATTGTGAACTTGGATGTATTCCTTATTATTGGTTGGCTCGGATATATATTATTTGTTCAAAATTTTTGGTTAAGTTTATTTTTTTTAACAGTTGGAGTTTTAAGCAAATCTTTACTCGGTTTCTATCCTACAGGTATAATGCTTGCTTATTATTCTCTCCTTTTTCTTAAACCCCTGAGGTTAAATAGCAACCAAGAGATGGGAAAACCTCAGCGGTTAATAAAACAAATTTTAATCCAGGTTGGAATATTATCTTTTTGGTATGTAATTATGTTAGTAATCTTCGGCAAAGACTTTTGGCAACAGCATATAGTCGAGACCCACTTTAGAAGAGTCACTGCTTCAATCGAATCCCACTTCGGTCAAAGAACTTATTATATAGATCTAATACGTGAACAACTTGGATGGTTTTTCGGTGTTTCAGTAATCGGTTTTTCACTAATTGTTTGGCGATTTTTAAACCGACAACTGACCACCGACCGACTGATGTATTCGCTTTTTCTATTTCCTTGGTTTATCTTTCTCAATCTCACAAAAACCAAAATATTCTGGTATATCTATCCTGCTATCCCCCAATTTGCCTTCCTTTCTGTTTACCCACTTACTTTGTTAAAAAACAAAAAAGTCATTTTGTATCTTGTATCTTGTATCTTGATATTTTATGTAATTAATAATAACTTCATTAAGACTAACTTCTTCACCACCTTCTACTCTAAACCAGAGGATTACTATCATCTTGCCCTTTATGCTAGAAACCACTGCGACTCATTAACTGTTTTAGTTGGCAAAGAAACCCGCGAAGCAATCAAAACTCTAGAAGATCTAGAACTGACAATAAGTTCCACCAAACAATGGGGTGATCATCCTTCAATGGTCTATTATTTTAGTAAAGATGTGGCCTTTTATTACCATGAAAATCTTTTGATAAAAAATCTTTTGTCATTTCCTGATTATCGTTGCCTAGCAATTCGAGAAGACGACCTGGACTTAGTTACAAAAAATAAGCAGTTTGTAAAGTTAAAAAACTTTAATTCTTACTATCTATTTAAGCAGTAGTATAATAAGCTAAAACATGTTTGATATTTTTTCAGTTATCGCCTGGATTAAAAAAAATTTAAGCAAGAAGGACTTTTTCTTAATTTTTCTTCTTATCTTTATTTATTTCTTAACAAGACTATATAATCTCGATCAATTTCCTATTTTTTCTGACGAAGGCATTTATATTCATTGGGCAAAGGTGGCCTGGCAAAATGCAAGTTGGAGATTTATTTCCTTAACTGACGGAAAACAACCGCTTCAAACCTGGGGAACAATTCCGTTCCTAAAACTTTTTCCTAATAACGCCCTTCTTGCTGGTAGACTTTTTTCCGTTGCAAGCGGATTTGTCGGTTTAGTAGGAATGTTTACGATACTTTACTATCTATTCAACAAAAAGACAGCTTTCCTCGGAAGTTTTTTATATATATTCACTCCTTATTTTCTCTTCTATGACCGCATGGCTTTGGTTGATTCGGCAGTAAACGCTGGTTTTATCTGGATACTTTTTCTCTCAATACTCCTTGCCAAAACTCAAAGACTAGATGTTGCATTAATATTAGGATTAACTAGTGGAATTTCGCTTTTAGCTAAATCGTCGGTAAGAATATTTTTGGCTTTATCTTTATTTGCTCCCCTTCTTACTCTTGGTAATAAATTGGTTGAGAATGTTCGTAAATTTATTAATTATTATTTATTATTTTTTATCTCAGCTGCGTTGTCGCTTATAATCTACAATGTACAACGCCTTTCCCCTTTCTTTCACTACGTTGCTCAAAAAAATACTACTTTTGTCATGACTTTTGAAGAATTTCTCAAAAACCCTTTCGAAAATTTTTTCCATAATATTAAAATCATCCCCGAATATGTCATAAATGAATCCGGCTTTATATTAGTCATTTTTGCCGCATTAGGTTTATGGCAACTATTTAAAAAGGATAGGAAGTTGAGTTTGTATCTTGTTTCTTGGATTTTAATTCCCTTTTTTGCAATAGCTTTTTTCTCCAAAGTTATCTTCCCAAGATATTTAATTTTTTTTGCCAGTGTATTTGTAATCCTTACCGGTTATTACTTCTCACAGTTGAATAAACGATTCCTAACCATTAGCTACTTACTATTAACTACTTTGCTTTTTGTTTTTTTCTCCTACTACAATTACACGATACTTTTTAACTATGCAAAAATTCCTTTTCCTGAAATAGATAGAGGCCAATATATCGAGGGTGCAACTGCCGGTTGGGAAGTAAAAGATATAGTTGATTTCGCTCGTGAAAAGTCAAAAGAAAAGCAGGTCATCCTTCTGGCTGAAGGCAATTTCGGTCTTATTGGAGACGTTCTTGACGTTTTCACAAAACCCGGCGACAGAATCTTCATCAAGGGTTACTGGCCGCTGCAGGAAAAAGAACTATTGGAGAATCAAAAGGAGCTCGAGAAAAATTATGTTTATGCAGTTTTTGCTCAGAAAAAAGGCTTCCCTCAAAATTGGCCTCTTAGATTTATCAAAAGAATAGATAAACCTGGCAACAAATCATCTATTTATCTTTTTGAGCTGACAAAATAATATTTATTTTGTCATCCTGAACTAGTTTCAGGATCTGATTTTAGAAAAACGCAGATGCTGAAATAAATTCAGTATGACAATAAAAACAAAAGTAGATATGGATATCGAATTTGCAATACTTCTTACCTTAGTATCTTCAAAGATAAACTTAAGATCGTTTCTCCCTACGGGAAGACTGACCGTAATCAATTTCAAATCGTTAATGTCATTAATAGGAATTTTTTTTCTATTCAGATAAGCTGTCCAACCGGGAAAATTGTAAGTATTCAACCTAAACTTGATGGGAGTTTTTGCCTGAATTAAATAATTTTTTTCTCCAAAATTATTCCTAATCTTTTTCACATCAGCTTGTCCGTTAAGTACTTGATAAGATTCTTTAGGCAAATCCTTCTTATCTATATCTAAAACTGTCGTATTTAACTCCGATTTTTTGGTTTTAACCTCTTTGGGTACAAATTCATAAGAAGTTCTACTGATATGCCATACAATTTCATCAAATGACGTTCTTTCTTTATCAGTCGTATAAAAAAATCTCTGAGGTTTGAAGTATTTGTTGTAAACAAGGATTGTCCCCAAAATCAGGAAAATTACAAAAAGATAATAAATAGATTGCCAAAGTAATATCTTTAACCCCCGAGGTTCAAGATACTTTTCTAACAATCTAAACATAAAAAAAAGACAATATCCTCCAACGATAGAGATAAAAATTGCTGTAAAAGTTAAAAATCTCCAGGGGAATTGCAAATACCAAAGGTATTTGAACCTATCCCAGATAAATGAAGAGTACCCTGTAGTCATAAAGAGACTAATTACTAGTAGCAAGGTGGTGAGTAGAAAGTAGTTAGTGGCATGATTGATTTTCTTATTTTTAATAAAATAAATGCTGGATAAAATTATGGATAAAATTGCTAATCCTATATGAATCTTTCCCAGTTGGAAAGTTACACCATCGGCTAATCCTGTGGCTGATCCGCCATAACCCCAAGGAGAATAGATAAATTGTTGAGGATAAATGTAATGAAGTTTGTAGCTTGCTAGCTCTCCAGTTAGAATTGTATCTGTCAGAGTAAATTTTCTTTCCACAAAAGAAGGTAGCCAGAAAAAAGCTGATAGGGATAAACCCACGAATATCCCAGAAATAAACAAATAAACAAATTTAAAGCTGAACTTCGATTTAATCAAATTAAATAAAAACAAAAATACTACGAATATCATCGAGGGTAGGGCTATCAAAGGATGGGATAAAATTAAAAGCGCTAAACTTACTCCAAAAAAAATCCCCTTCTTCCAATTACTCTCATTAGCCAAATTGTCTAAAGTTAAAAAAACAAAAGGTAAGATTGCCAAACTAAAAAACTCTGCCAAGGCTCCCCTTACATAAATTAAAACTGCATGATAGAAAAAATAAGTGTATAGTGTTGCACTTAACAACCCTGATGATCTATTGGTTAATTTTTTAACCAATAAATAAATTCCTACCGCTCCAAGATAAAATCCAAAGATAAAAACCAATTTTATTGACCAAATTAAAGAAAATCCCAATAAATGAAATACTTCAGCAAGATAATAAACAAGCGGAGGATAAAAATTGTAAAGCGGATAGCCAAATCCAAAACCAAGTCCTTCAACCCATCTTGGGTAAAGATATCCCTGCCTCAATCCCTGATCCAGAAGATATAATCTGACAATATGCTGATCATCATGCATCGAGAAATATTGATTGTTTAAAATCCTGATGAAAGCAGGAACTGTTATAATAAAAAGTAGCGTTAGATCAATAATTAACGCTTTCGCCTTATGCATAAAAGTATTATAACAAGCGTCTTAAGTCTATTCTTTCAAAGCGGTTACTCGGCTTTACTGGGTTTAGCCGCAAACCTGGTCTTAACTATTCTTCTCTCACCTACAATCTTTGGTATATACATAACTGTATTATCAATTATCTCTCTACTTAACTATTTTTCAGACATTGGTCTTGCCGCATCCCTCATCCAAAAAAAAGAAATCACAGATGACGATGTAAAAACCGTCTTTACCACACAACAGACCCTGATTATTACTCTCATATTAATAGGTTATATTTCGACAGCTTTCATTAAAAATTTTTACCGTTTACCCCAAGAAGGGGTCTATCTTTTTTGGGGGCTTTTGTTAGCTTTTTTCATCTCTTCACTTAAAACCATTCCATCAATATTTCTCGAGCGAAAAATTCAGTTTCAAAAAATTGTTGTGGTCCAAGTTATAGAAAATACTGTCTTTTATCTTTTGGCCATAATTTTGGCTGTATTTAATTTAGGAATTATGAGCTTCACCTATGCGGTAATAGCTCGAGCAATTGTCGGATTAATAGCTATGTATTCAATTTCATTTTGGACTCCAAGAATAGGGCTTTCAACGAAAAGTTTGAGACAGCTTCTTTCCTTCGGAATTCCCTTTCAAGCCAGTTCGTTTTTGGCATTATTTAAGGATGATCTTATAATTTTATTTTTAGGCAAAGTTTTGGGATTTGAGGGTTTAGGTTATATCGGTTGGGCTAAAAAATGGGCAGAATCTCCCATAAGAATTATTATGGACAATATCAGCCGGGTACTATTCCCCGTTATCTCAAGAATTCAAAATGACAAAGTAAAAATCGCAAAATTAATCGAAAAACTTCTCTATTACCAAACCACTCTTCTTGCTCCAACCTTGATTGGACTTGCACTTTTGATGAAACCTTTGGTTGATATCATTCCACGCTATAACAAATGGGAACCGGCATTACCTTATTTTTATATTTTCGTAGCTAGTGCTTTCTTTTCCTCCTATTCAACACCTTTTATGAATCTTTTTAATGCTTTGGGTAAAGTCAAAATCTCCTTTTCCTTTATGCTCTTTTGGACCGTCACAACTTGGTTACTTACACCTGTCTTTACCCAAATGTTCGGATTATTTGGCTTTCCTCTAAATCAGCTTATACTCTCTCTTACTTTTATCGTAGTAATATATATTGCCAAAAAGGAGGTTCAATTTAGTTTTTTAAATTCTGTTTATAAACCATTAATCTCAACCGGAGTAATGACTTCAATAACATATTTATTAATCACTTCTTCATCTCCTACTCTTTCTCTTATCATCTTTACTATAGCTTTCTCAGCGCTTGTTTACTTTATAATACTGAAGTTTATCTTTAGAATAGACCTTATAAAAGAAGTTAAATCAATATTTTTGCCATGAAACTAATTAGTGCAATTATAGTTGTAAAGAATAAACCGCCTCATCTTTTTGAATCATTAAATTCGATTAAAGATTTTGTTTCTGAGATAATTATCGGGAATATTGATATTGGTGACGATGATAAAAAAAGATTATTAGAAAATAAAAAAGTAAAAATAATCGATCTGCCTTCTAATACTCCCTTTGCCGATCTGGTTAAAGAAGATCTGAAAAAACAAGCAAAAGGTGAATATATTCTTTATTTAGACCCTGATGAAATTTTTCCTTCGACTACGCTCAGGACAAGCCCGCAATTAACATCTTTTTTGAATAAATATGATTTCTTTTTATTTCCCCGCAAAAACATTATCTTCGGTAAATGGATACAGCATTCCCGCTGGTGGCCCGACTATCAACTCCGATTATTCAAAAAAAATGCTGTAAATTGGCCCAAAGAATTACATCCCACTCCAAAAGGAAAAGGTAAAGAATACAGATTTGAAGCTAGAGTTGAAAATGCAATTCTACACTATAATTATGATACGCTGGATCAATATCTCCAAAAAGCCGTAAGATATGCAAAAGCCGAAGCAAATTTGAAATTTAAACAGAATAAAGAATACACTCTTTCAGAGGTGCTACGTCAGTCAACATCCGAATTTATCAGTCGTTTTTTCGCACTTGACGGCTACAAAGATGGTCTACATGGCTTTGTTTTATCAGTACTTCAGATGTTTTATTACTTTCTAGTTTATTTCTACTTTTGGGAGATGAAAAAATATCCAAATTTAGAAAAAAATACCCCTCAACACTTCCAGAGTTTTGCTCGCAACTTGCACTTTGAAACTAACTTCTGGCTAAGCAAAAAAAATTTGGTTTCAGCAACAGAAAAAATAAAACTCAAAATCCAGAACAAAGTTCTAAAATTATTCGGACAATAGCGTCATTCCGAACTCGTTTCGGAATCTGGTTCTAAAATCAGATGCTGAAACTAGTTCAGCATGACAAAATTATTTAACACTAAAAGAATTCTTTTTTTACTTTTTATTCTATTTATTTTAATCCGTCTTCCTTTTCTTGATCAAATTAACCTCCTCCATGACGAAAGAGACATAGTATTATCCGGCTGGTCTATAGCAAGAACCGGTAAAGACCTTTTTGGCAAACCATTCCCATTGGTTTTTGAAAATATAAGTCCCAACAATCCACTCATTGCTATATATTTTGCAGCCCTTTGGTTTTTATTTGTACCTTTAAAGTCAGTATTCTTTGCGCGACTTCCATTTCTTTTAATATCAGCACTCATCGTATTTATATGCTTTAAACTTGTTAAGTTTATTACCCGAGATGATAAAAAGTCGCTGATAACTACAGCTGTATTATGTTTTAATCCCTGGATATTCCATATTACCAGACTTGCCCTTGATATTCCTCTTGCGCTGGTTTTTCTTTTTGGAGGAATTCTGCTTTACCTTCAGAAAAAAAAATTTCTCGCTCTCATTCTATTTTTTCTCACAGCTTTTACTTACCAAGGTTCAAGACTTCTCATTCCATTTCTTTTGATTTACTTAGAATTATTTTTTTTAATCAAACAAAAATCATGGAGATCATTCTTTTTTAGTTCGTTTATAAATCTCTGCTTTTTTATTTCGATAATCACGCTTGCCAACTTGATTGAACCAACTATCAGTAAAAACCGCTTGTCTGAAATAATCTTCTTTGATTTTAAAAAAATTTCGCAAACTGTTGATTTCAAGCGAAGAACAAGTATTGCTCCTCTTTTGGTAAGTAGATTTTTTGATAATAAAATTACTTCAGCCTTTGACGAGGTAGTTCTTAATCTAAGTAAAGGTTTTGATATAAGTTATCTTTTTAAAAGTGGAGACTATAGCGCAATAAATGCCAATGCTGTGACCGGTCAATTTCTTTTTATTTATATTATTTTTTATTTTATCGGCATTATTTTCCTTGGGAGAAAAAGCAATAGATATGACTTTTACATTTTGGGTTTTATTCCTCTTGGTATGATTCCGGCAGTTCTAAGTACCCATGGTCTTTCTTTTTCTATAAGAGGAGTTTTATCATCTCTTGGGTTTAGCTATCTTATTTCGCTTGGAATTATTTTTTTTATTCAGTTATTAAAAGGTAATAAATTTAAAATTTATCTGATAACTCCAGTTATCTTGATTTTTTTTATCAATCTGTCTTATTTTATCTATGGATATTATTTCAGAAGGCCAATAACAGTTGGAGAACTTTTCAAAGAAAACGAAAGACAACTGTCTAATTTTTTAATCAAAAGCGACAAAAATTACACCATATACCATCAATCAGCACAAGATATGTTATTAAGCTACTTATTTTTTCAAAAAAATCTAAGTATGAATAAAGTCCAAAAAAATCTTAAGAGTAAAAATTATGCTTATGATAATTTAATCTTCTTTAATTGTAACCACAAAATTGATTATTTAAGCGTAAAAAATACGATTATTCATGATCTGTGTTTGGAAAATGAAACCTATGAAATTCTCAATGATATTAATAATAAAAAAGTTGCATTGAGAATTCCTTATCAAGATTTTTCGCAAAAAACTGCTTATTTTGTCATCGAATAAATATTTATTGATTTATTTTCAAATATTTTTTTTGCTTTTTTCGGTTTGCATTGAACCATAATTTTTTCTTTATCTACTAGTCTTCTAATTTCATAGACATAATCAACTTTATTCAACAGATTACAATCAGCTTGCTTTAATAGATCAAGTCTTTTTTCATATTCTACCCCGGTTAATCTAAGCTGTAATATATTGGCAAAATATGTTTGTTTACCGGAAAAAGCAGAAACATAAGCTGTGTCTTCATAAGCATATAAAGGATTCGGTTTTTGGTAACTCTTCAACTCTTTATTATAAAGAGAAGTTAAAACAATTCCGTCTGGTTGTTTTTTTAAAAATTGAAGCGCTCTTATCTCATCAACTGATAAATATGTGGCTCCGGGTGCAACCATAAAAAGTCTTACCAAATCTAAAGAGGTAGGAATTGAAGCTAAAGCTATAAAAGTCGCCAATAAAGCGAAAATTATTTTTTTGGATTTTATTAGATAATATAAGCATTTTGTGAGATATATAGTTAAAAGAAAAATTGTGTAGAAGAAAAACTGTATTGTGTTCCACCATTCTGCCTTTTGCACCAAAGTCACAGTCAATAAAATTGAAAAGAAAATTGTCAAAATAATTGTTAAATCAAATTTATCTAACTTTCTTTTTATAGCTAAAAAAGCTATATACAAAAAAGCAAAAAATCTTGTCCCCAGATAAAAAAACAAAAATAAAAGTAAGTTTATTGTCTCTATAGCGATCAGTCTTGGCCCAATTTTTCCCTGCGCCATGATGTAGTATCTAGCATCAGTCAAATCTCTAAGATAAAACTGATTTGGTTCCTCTGTAATCTTATGAACTAAAGCAAATGGCGCCCAACCGAAAATCGAACCGGTCTTAATCGATCTTATTGGATCATAAAATAGAAATAATCCCGAAAAGACAAATCCTGAAATGATAGATAATTTAATTATGCTATCCTTTACTTTGTCATTCCGAACTTGTTTCGGAATCTGATTTTCCGATAATAGATCCTGAAATGAATTCAGGATGACAAAAATCACAACCATAAAAACACTTATCACTCCCCCGTAAAACTTTAGTCCCATAATCAAAAAAATACATAAACCCATTATTAATACATTTTTTAAACTAAGATTTTTTTCCTTCAGCAAAATCAAAATGGTTAGAAGCGGAAGTAAAGAAAAAGCATAAGGCAAGTTCGACATCATATGCATCACAGGTTGAGGAAGCAAAGTTGAAGATCCATTTATAGTTTTATCGTGCATAAGTGTTAATAAATAAGAAAACGATCCGGCAAAATAATTTAAAAAAAGGAATAAACCAACAAATAAAAACGTATCTTTTATTTTTCTACCTAGAATAACAAGAAGAAAAGTAAAAACAATAAACCAAAAAATAGGAAACAACTTAAAATATGTAACTATAGATGGAATACCCAACTTTGTAAGTAAAAAAATAAAATAATCCAATAAATAGTTATAACCATAAAGATTTTCACCTGAAAAAGTTGGAGCGATAAAGGGAAATTTACTGAAAGAAACGTTAGCAATTGCTAGATGCCAGATGGCATCGTGTCCATGTACTCCCCAGAAATTTATACCGCAGGCTTCCTTAAAACAAAAAAACGTGCCGCTAGGAAAAATAAGAAGCATATAAAGAAAAAAGGCTGGCAGGATAATTAAAAGTAAGACTTTGTGCTTTCTGATATAATCAAATACAGATCTCATAATGACTTTCGTGTCATTCCGAACTCGTTTCGGAATCTGGTTCTAAAATCAGATGCTGAAACTAGTTCAGCATGACAAAAAATAAACTAGCATTAATTACGGTAATCTACGAGAATTATACTGTACTTACCGACTTCTTAGGAAGTCTTCGTGATCAAATCAATAAAAACTTTCATCTTTTTATCGTTGATTTATCCAAAAATAAAGAAAAAATAGAAAAGACTAAGCAATCAACCATTATCGCTGAAGTAAATAAAGGCTATTCCTATGGAGTGAACATTGGTTTAAAAAATGCTCTCAATGACGGTTACAAATACTTTTGCGTAATTAATAATGATGTTTATTTTAAAGAAGATTTTACAATTAATGCTTTCAGGTCTATCCTCAACCATCCATCTTCCATTATCGGCGGAAAAATCTATTACGCGCCTGGTTTTGAATACCACAAGGAAAGATATACAAAATCCGATATAGGAAAAGTCATCTGGTACACAGGTGGAAAAATTGATTGGGATCATGCATTAACTCCCCACGTCGGAGTCGATGAAATCGATCATGGACAATACGACAATTTTAAAGAGATTGACTTCGTAAATGGAGCTCTTATGCTATTTGATAAGTTGGTAATTGATAAAGTAGGTTTTTGGGACGAGAGCTATTTTCTCTATTTTGAGGATGCTGACTTTTGTGTTCGGGCAAAAAAAGCCGGCGTTAAGTTATTCTATGATCCGTCAATCATTATCTGGCACAAAAATGCCCAATCTACCGGTGGATCCGGCTCAAAACTGCAGCAAAAATATCAGAGAATAAATAGACTTCGTTTCGGTTTAAAATATGCTCCCATTAAAACTAAACTGCACCTGATAAAAAATTATTTTCTAGATTTCATACACCCTCAGGGTGCTGGTCATTGAGAAACACCCTGAGGGTGTAAAAAGGATGAAAAAATATATATATGTTTTACTTCTTACTGGATTAATATTCAGAATAGCAATAAGCTTTCGTACCTATAGCGGCGACGTATCCAACCACATAATTTGGGGCAAAGATGCAGTAGATCAAGGTTTGCAAGGACTTTATGAGAGAAACTTTGAAAAATTGTACGGTCATACCTCACCTAATTATCCTCCTTTAACCATTCTCATTTTTGCTTTTCTTTATCTAATCAAAAATTGGATTTATCAAATAGCTTGGTTTTTAAATTTACGTTTTCCGATTTTCCCTTCTAATTTAATTTTTTTACTCAAAGAATTTGATTATTACCCTTACCTTCTTAAACTTCCAGCAATATTTGCTGATATTGGAATCGCGTATATTAGTTATCTTTTTTTAAATAAAATTAGAGTTAAAAACCAAGTAACTAATAAACTAATAACTTTATTTATTCTTTTCAATCCCGCTTATTTTTACAACAGCGCTTATTGGGGTCAAACTGATTCAATTCCGCTTTTTTTTCTTTTAGTTTCATTTTATATTCTTATCTATCAGAAAAAATTTCTTACTTCTGCAATTCTTTTCACTCTTGGTCTTCTATCGAAGCAAACAATTATTATATTTATTCCTCTTTACCTAATTGTTCTTTTTCATCTCTCCAATCTCTCTCGTCATTCCGACCCTGAGCTTGTCGAAGGGGAGGAATCTAGCGATCCGCCAGCTGGCGGTAAGCGTAAATTACGCTTCGGAATGTCAAACGTTCCTTCGCTAGATTTCTCAGTCACTTCGCTCCTTCGAAATGACAGTTTGAGAAGTTTTATTATTGTTTCTTTAGTCACGTTTATTATTTTTTGGCTTTTTTTTCTTCCTTTTTATCAGAATGGTAATCCCCTTCTTTTTCCACTAACAACTTACTTGAATAAAATTATTCTGGTTTCAGGTCTGCCATTCACTTCTAATCACGCCTTCAACTTTTGGTATTTATTGACTGGTTCTCGAACAACTCTAGCGTCATCCAAGTTTATTTTCAATATTTCTTATGAAATATTGGGGTATTTAGTTACAGGAATAATAAGCTTTCTTATTTTATTTAGGTTATGTATTCGTTCCCAAAATAACTATATAAGAAATTTTTTCTACGCCGGATTTCTTATCCCTTTAACTTCCTTTATATTCTTAACCAAAATCCACGAGAGACACCTAATCGTTACTCTACCCTTTCTTTTATTATTAACCATCAATAACAAATTTTTGTTAGTTACTTATATTTATATTTCTTTATTTAATTTCTTAAATATGTATCACAATTGGTGGTCACCGAACTTCTTTTATCTTCAGAAATTACTGTCGACAGATTTTGTTATTAATGTTTTAACAATAGGATTATTGATTTTTTATTTTTTACTATTGTTAAGATTTTTTAAATCGGAATCCAAAAATTATTGAATATATCTATTTATTCTTAAGCTCCTAAGAATTTCATCTTGATGATTATTTAAAAGAAAAAGGTTCGTATCCAAATAAAACGAGGAAGGGCTTTTAAGGACTTTAATATCTTTTATTTTATCAAGCCGCGTATATTTATCCTTCAGCCATTCTAAAAAAAAATCGGCAAATTGATCAGCCGGCGTCCCGAAAACACCTGTATTCCACTTAAAGATAATTATTTTAGGTTGGTTTCTTTCAAATTGTTCGATAAAACTTCTTTTAATTTTTTCATTTTCTTTAAATTGCGGCATAACTGAAATATATTTACCTGACAGTCTCCCTTTTTTAACAAAAAAAATCTCGTGTGGCTCATAAGGCCCTATCCAATAATAGTCGTCCTCTTCAAGAACTTCATCCAAAAAAACGGCTGTATCTGCCTTATCATAAATTGACGGCATTTTTTGCGTATAGCGATAAAACCATTTATCATAGGTATTTTTAACTAGAAAAACAAAAGTAAAAAGTAAAAGAATACTTAGCAAAAGCTGACTCAACCTTCGAATATCATTTGTTAAAGTATCTTTTATCTCTAATTTTCTAAGAAGATAAACTGCAACTAAAGATGAAACAATTCCCAACATTATAAATAAACCCGTTTGATAGTCGGTCTCGAACATTGCTTTCTGCAAATTGCTTCTTGGAGCAGAAAAGGACACCAGAAAGAAAAATATTGCCGCTATTAAAACATTCCTAAACAAAAATAAAATTAGAAGTATAAAACTACCCAAAACTGTAACTGTCGAGATCGGCAAATAAAGACTTAAATCTTTTACTGTGGCTAAGCGTGGTAAAAATCCTTCCCAGAAATTAAAAATCAAAGTAAATCCGAATTTTAGCGGATTAAAAAACCTTCCTCTAACGTAGTTTGGTATATCAATGTAAAGCGAGGTATTATATTCTATATTTGCTAAGTAAAAATCATCTAATGATTTATAAAATAAGAGATAAATCAGATATAAAAAATATGGCAAAATAATTATGACGAAAAGGATTAAAAACCTTTTACTACGAAAACCTACAAGATAAAACTGCCAAAGGTAAAGAGCTAAACCCAAATAAAGATAAGTAAGTGATGAAAAGATTAATAAGAAAGTCAAAAGTGAACAAATTAAGATTATTCTAAAACTTATTTTTTTATCAAAAGTCTGACAAATTAAAATCCAAAAAACTAAAACAAAAAAAAGTGTCGCCAAGCTATCAGCCAAAAATAAATGCAACCAAAAGTAGACAGATACGAGCGGATAAAAAGCAAAAAATATTAGATAATACAAGTAAATACTTCTATAATATTTCCGAATCCACAAACCAGTCGATAAAAGAACAATAAATGAAAAAACCGACCATAAATATCTAAATAATAGGTAAGATCCAGATGAAAATTTTAAAAGAACCGCTGCAAAATACCAGGCAAAAGGCAGATGGTGGTCAAAAAATTCTTTGTAGGGGATTTTTCCTGAATTGATAAATTTACCCGCTAAAAGATTTACAAACTCATCAGGATAAGTAACATAAGTTGTATTAATAAAAAAAATTAAAAAAATGATTAAGAATAAAATAATTTCAGGCAACGTTTTTCTTTTCACTTTTTTTTATCCTGAGGATTAATAAATAGACTACATTAAGGATCAGGGCAATAGCTATTATCCAATGTTTGAGTGAAATTTTTTCAGCTTTATCCCAACCACCCAATCTAATATACGGGTAATAAGATACCAAAAGTCCGAAGAAAAATAAGTCCAATCGATTAATCGATTGGATAAATAAGGGTAAAAATATAAATAAATTGAGAAAATACCAAGGTTGAATTTCTGATTTAAATGATAAATAGATTAGCACACTAAATAACCAGGCGAAAATAATTTTATTCCATTTTTTATTATTTCGAGTTAAAAATATCAATGGAAAAGAAATGTATTTTATACCGGCTGATAGTAAAAAAAACAATCTGAATATCTTACTTCTACTCCTTAGGAGAAAATAAACTCCGACGATACCTAAGGAAACCGCAATAAAATCATTATGAGAATTAACTAACCCTTCAACAATAACTAAAGGATTGGTAGCTAAAGCTATTGCATACTTTTTATTAATTTTATTTAAATAAAAAACCGCCAGAAAATAAAAAAATACAAAAGTTAATTTAAAAAACAAAAAGCTTAAAATAAATTTTCCCAAACTCAAAAAAGACGGGGCGAGAGTTATTAAAAGAAATACGGGACCATAAGGGTAAGTTCTATGAGTCCATTGCAGAAAACGAAGCCAAGGATCTGACGGAAAATCAAGCGCTTTATAAAAATAAGGATTTTGATGGTAAAAAGTTGCGATCTTGGCATCAAACATATAGTTAAAAAAATCATGCGAGAGGAATGGATAAGAAAAAAGCAGAATCAAACCTGTAAAAATTGCTATTTTAATTACGCTTAAATGTTTATATTTTTGAATAAAGAAGTAATTAAATACAAAAAGAAGTATGATTATCACTAAATAAATTAACCAGGATATATCTCTTCTATAATATCCCAATTCAACCATCTTTAGTCTGAATATCGCCCACCAATCAGATGAGACTAAAGTAAGGTTTGGGTCAACAAGTGCATACGAATAGATACTCAAGATAAAAAGAAGAAAGTAATAAAGTGCTATCATATAACTTAGACTGTCATGTTGAATTTATCCCGATTTAATCGGGATCAGATCCTGAAACGAGCTATAGTCCTGAGCGATAGTGAACGGATTCAGGATGACAAAAAGTGCGAAATTCCTGCTTATAGTTTTGAAAAAACTTCAAGCTTTGCTTATAGTTTTGAGATTATCGAATAGGTATTATTTTTTTCTAATAGTTTAAAAGGGAATTTCTTTTTTTCTAAATCTTCTATTACCCAATTTTTTGTTATTCCTACCACATTTCCGCCATCCGTCTCGAATAATCTTGCAAATGTTGCCTCTCCGCTTGCTTCATATATCAATGTCTCTATTTTTCTCCCAGAATAAAAAACCGCAACAGGTAAATAATCTATATCTAAGAAGATCTTTTTATTGTATTTTAATACTTTCCTGACGATATCGACTTGATCTGTTTCATATTTTGATTGGGGAAATACTTCTTTCCGAAAATTAAAGATTTGAACACCGGCTAAATATATTACTCCTAGTAAAAAAAATATGTTAAAGATAAATTCATATTTAGTTTTTTTAAAAATCAAGTCAAAAAAAGTCTGACCCGAATAGTAGAAACCTTGGGGAATTAAAAAAGCCATAGGTAAGTAGGTGGGAATTAAGTGCCAAAGCTCTGTTTGTTCTGAAGTAAGAAAAGGGTAAAGGATAATAAAATTCCAAAGAATTAGAAAGATATTAATTTTAAGTAATTCTCTTGCCTGTTTTTTCTTTTTTTTAAAAAAAATGAGTAAGCAATTAAAAATTACAAGAGGCAAACTAATCTGCCACAACCTATACCACTTTCTCATACCCATATGAATATAAAACAAGGGTTGCTCTAATTTAAGTTGAAAATAGGAATTTAAAGTTTTATCTCTTGCGCCTTTATGAATAAAATGATACTGATAAAAATCAGGATATTTCTCTAGATGTAAACGGTACCAAGGTACTACTAATAAGGTAAATAAAAAAAACCCTATAAAAATTAGTACAAAATTTTTCTTAATATTCAGTATCTCTCTGATATTAAAAAACAAAATAAAAAATCCTGCCGAAAAACCAATTAATGTTTTTGTTAATATCAGGGCACCAAAACTTAATAATGTTAAGGGAAAGAAGTTAAAATTTTTTTTCGCTTTTAAGGATAGAAAAAGAGTCAAAAGATAAAAAAACATGAAAGCCGATTCAAGATTACCCGATCTTACGCGTATTACATACCAAACCGACGTACCAAGTATTAAACTGGATGCAAATCCTAACGTTTTCTTTCCCAGGAGTTCACTGCCAATTTTATAAACTAAATAAATCGAAAACAAACCCAAAATTGCTGACGGAAAACGCGTGGCGAATTCATTTACTCCAAAAAGTTTATAAGAAATAGCCATCAGCCAGAATCCCATAGGAGGATGGTCATAATATGGCTTACCGTTCCAAACCAAATTCATGAAATCACCGGTTTTTGCAATTTCTCTAGCAATCGACGCGTACCAAGCCTCATCGAAGCTTTCGAGTGTGTTATAATCTAACCGATAGAAGAAGATATATGCAAATAATATGCTCAAAAAGATAATTGGAGCCACTCTTTTCACTTTTGTCATTTTTCTTTTCTGTTATTTTAGATTAAAACCTCTTTATTTTCAAACAGTTGGCTACACTTATGACCAAGGCAGGGATTTTCTCAAGGCCGCTGAAATAATCCTCGATAAAAACATCACCTTTATCGGCCCAACCACCGGAATTCAAGGTCTCTTTCATGGAGCTTGGTATTATTACCTGCTTCTTATCCCCTTTATTATATTTAAGGCCTCTCCAATAGGATTTTATTATTTTAACTTTTTTATTCAACTTTTATCTTTTCTTTTTTTTGCTTATTTTCTTAAAAAATTTTTTGGCCCCCTTGTCGCTTTGATAATTTCTGTTATTGTTTCTACCTCGCCGTATTTTATTTTTACTTCGACTTTCATCGGCAACAATATTTTTGTACTTCCCTTTTTTTTAGCTTTTTTACTTGTAAATTTTTTATTAATTGAAGATAAGGTTAATAAATTTAAACTTTTTTTGCTGATTTCCGGTCTACTAGTTGGATTTATAACAGAATTTGAGCTCGCCTTCGGTCTTTTTTTAATTCCTTCTTATCTTTTATTTATCATTTTTTTGAAAAAATTAAGAAGCATATATTTTCAAAAAAAGAATTTTTTGTTTGTTTTAATTGGGTTGATAATTCCATTTATTCCTCGCCTTCTTTTTGAATTAAAAAATAATTTCATGCAGACAAGAAATTTTTTCATTTACCTAACGAGTTTGAATACTCAAATCTCTCGTTCTTTTGGCCAAATACTGCAAGAACGGGTCAATCTTTTTTATGGATATTTTAATAGTTTGTTTTTAAATGATACGGCCTTAAAGGTTTTCCTCATTTTTTTTATTCTACTTATTTACTTTTTCTCTGAATTTAGAATCAAAAAATATTATCAATCTATTCATTTCTTTATTTTGTTGTCGGCATTACTTTTTTTTCTTTCATCCCTAAGTAGAACAGATTTTTTTTGGGAAAATTATTATGAAGGAATTCAATATCTAATCCTTTTAATATTGGCTTTAGCTTTAACTATAGATATAAAGATTAATCTCTTTCTTTTTAATTTTGCAAAAATTAATCTACTTATAATTTTGCTTATTATAAGCCTAAATAGTATATTAAAGGATTTTAAAGTTAAACCTAATTCGTTTGGAACTCTCAAGCAACTTTCTCAAATAATTTACTTTATTCATTCAAACGAAAACAAAAAGAGTAACTATTGTGTGAAAGTTTATACACCGCCAGTTATTCCATATACGTATAATTATTTATTTCTTTATGAAAAACTTTCTAAAAATATCCCAACCCCCCAATCAGATTGGGTTAATAGTAAATGTTGGTTTATCATTGAACCCGACGATAATAAAGAAAGACGCGCGCAGTGGTTAAATAAAAATATACCTAGACTGGCAAAAACAGCCAAGGAAACTGTGATTGATGATATTGAAGTTGTCCTTTTCGAACTCAATTGAAAAAATATATATTTCCTATCTTAATTTTTTTATCAATATCTTTAATCTATTCTTATAAATTGTTCTCTTCTTTTAATTTTCATCCTGATTTTGCCCGAGATATTTATGATATGCTGACAATTATTCGAGGCAAATTGACTTTAATTGGTCCAAAATTTAGTTTTGGTGGAATTTATTCAGGTCCCTATTATTACTATTTGTTCGTACCAATTTTTTATTTAACCAAATTAAATATTGACTCTCTACTTATTTTTAACCTTCTAATTTTTATTGCTGCGTTACTTGTTTACTTCATTTATGCAAGTAAAAAATTTGACTTAATTTCAGCAATATTAGCTGTTCTCGTTCTTACATTTATACCAATTTATCTTATTTTTTCCCGAAGTCCCTGGAATGGATCAACCTATTTACCCCTTCTTTTGATTTTCCTTACTTTACTTTATTTTCAAAATTTCAAAAGTATTGGTTTATTTCTTCTAGGTATTTGGGGGGGAGCAATCATTACTATTCATTTAGTCAACTTGCCTATACTTATTATTGCTTTCTTATATTTTCTTAAATTTAACCACAATCGATACCGTTTAATTTATTTAGCCCTTGGAGTTTTAGTTGCTTTGTTACCGCTTATAGCTTTTGAATTTAGACACAATTTCATTATGTTAAAAAATACATTCATCATCGGCTCATATCAAAGTTTTATTGAAAATAAAAACATTCCCTATGCAGTATCCGGAAATAAAAACTTTTTAAAAAATATCTTCTTTGTGGGTAAACATCTTTCTTCACAGACAGGCGTTAATATTTTAATTTATTTTTCTTTATTTATTCTTCTTTGGCCAAGACTCAAAGAAACAAGATTGAAGTTTTTTATAATGTCAATCTTGGTTTTATTCCTAATTTATTCTTTAATCCTACGCTATCAGTTTGGACAACATTATTTATTTCCCTTTTCTCTTTTTATTGTCTTTATCGCAATTATTACTCTACTCAATACTAAAAATAAATGGTTACTTGTAGTTGTCTTACTTCTTGAATTATCTTCTTTTCCTAAAACTATCTACAATACCTCTCCAAGAAAATCGGAAAAGTATGAAAAAGCAGTAAACTTTATTATTGATAATAAAATAGTACAAAAAAACGATTCTTTTAATATAATCCAGTACTCAAAAGAATATAAAATATATGTACCCATCGGTCATGAGTATCGTTTCTTTTTTGTTAAAAATAAATTTTTACCTAAATCTGAATTTGAATACAATACATCGGGTATACTCCTAATTTTTTCTGAACTTAACGACCTAGATATTACAAAGTTGAATAGTTGGGAGATAGATCAATTTGGTAAACAATATTTTAATAAAAGACAAAAATACAAAATCGGAGATATAATTTTGTATAAGATTAAAAAAATATGAATAAGCAAAAATTAACAGTAATCATCTACACTCATAATGAAGAAAAAAATATTCAAGCTTGCATTGAATCTCTTAAATCATTGACTTCAGAGATAGTTCTCGTTGATATGAAAAGCACTGATCAAACAGTTTCTCTGGCTAAAAAAATGGGGGTGATTGTTTATAGTTTTACTTTTACAAGATATGTTGAACCCACCAGAGAATTTGGAATTAGAAAAGCTGAGACTGAATGGGTCTTGATACTAGACGCTGATGAGAGAGTAACGCCAGAACTAAGTCAGGAAATTAGATATTCGATATTAGATAATAGTCAAAAAAAATCCAATATCCAGTATCCAGTATCTAATATCACTGCATTTAAAATTCCTCGAAAGAATATCTTTGGTAAAATTAAGTGGTTGAAATACGGAGGATGGTGGCCTGATTATCAAATACGATTAATCAATAAAAATTGTTTTAAATCCTGGCCAAAGGAAATCCACTCTACTCCTCTTTTCACTGGAAAAACGGGATATTTAAAAAATCCACTTATTCACTATTTCCACGGTGATTTGGAATCAATGGTTAAAAAAACAATCATTTTTGAAGACATTGAGTCAGATTTACTTCTTAAGTTTCATAAAAATGTTTCAACTATGACTTTTTTTAGAAAATTTTTGGGAGAATTAAATAGAAGGCTTATTAAGAATTTAGGATTTATAGATGGCGAACTTGGTATAATTGAATCTATCTATCAAGCTTTCTCCAAAACAATAACATATATTTATCTATATGAAAAAAGTCGCTCTATACGACCCTTATCTTGATACTCTTGGTGGTGGCGAAAAACACCTTCTTTCAATTTTAAAAGCTTTAGAAGATGAAGGATTTGAAATAAATATTTTTTGGAACAAAAACCTGCAAAATCAAATAGAAAATCGTTTCCGACTTCAATATATTAATAAATTAAAGTTTTTACCCGATTTCTTCACGCCTACTAGTCATTTCGAGGAAGCGAAGCGACCGAGAAATCTAGCGAAGCGCTTTTACGCTCCCTTTGGTCGCTGGATTTCTCACTTTGTTCGAAATGACAATGTGTTAAAAATACTTAAAAATTTTGATATTTTCTTTTACGTAACAGACGGAAGTTATTTTTTTTCATCGGCTAAGAAAAATTTTGTCTTTTGTATGGTTCCAAATATAAATCTTTATCAAAGATCTCTCTTTAATAAATTAAAAACAGCTAACTTTCGCTTTATCTCAAATTCTTACTATACTCAGAGTTGGTTAAAAAAATGGGGTATCGAATCTGAAGTTATATATCCTTACCTAAATCATGATTTTATCGATATAGATTTAAAGGATTTAATCAAAGAAAATATCATTTTGAGTGTTGGAAGATTTTATAACCAACTTCATTCAAAAAAACAATCTATCCTTATAGATTTGTTCAACAAATTAAAACAAGTTAATCATAAGTTCAAAAACTTTAGACTAATTATTGCCGGTGGACTAAAACAAGAGGATAAAGCATACTTTTACAAACTTAAGTCTACGATTGAAAGTAATTCTGGAGTGATACTTAAAACAAATGTTACCTATACTGAATTATTAAATCTTTATCGTAAATCTTTAATCTATGTACATATGACAGGGTTTGGCGTTGACGAAAATAAAAATCCAGAACAAGTCGAACATCTAGGAATTGCCCCACTTGAGGCTATGGCAAGTGGCTGCCTGACATTTTGCTACAACGCCGGAGGTTTGAAAGAGATAGTGAGCGATGGTAGCACTGGATTCCTTTTTAATTCTCAAGAAGAACTTATGGCTAAACTATCCTCTATTCTCTCAAATACAACTCTCCAAACTCAAATTAAAAGACGCGCCAAACAGTTTGTGCTGGATAATTTTAGTTATAAAGTATTTAAGAAAAGAGTAAAGGAGATAATTTTATGATCTCAATCATCATTCCGACCTATATGAATAAACAATTTTTAAGCAATACTCGAATGAATATAAAATTTTTCAGTGGATGTGAAGTAATAATTGTAAATGACAATCCTAAAGAAAGCCTAAAAAACGATCTAAAAGAATTTAAAAATATAAGACTATTAGAAAACAACAGCAATCTTGGTTTCGCTCAAAGTATAAATAAAGGAGTGAGAATGGCAACAAAAAAATATGTAATGTTAATAAATGACGATGTATTACTTCTTGATGACAGTTTCAAAAAGGCCACTTATCTTTTTGAAAAATATCCATTGCTATTCGCGGTGAGTTTTGCCCAAAAGGAAAAAGATAACTCTATCGTTGGAAAAAACATACTTTATTGGAAAAGGGGACTGATATTTCACGCAAAAGCTAAGAATTTGAAATTCGGCTATTCTGCTTGGGCAGAAGGTGGTGCTTGCTTAATTGATAAAAACAAATTTTTGCAGCTTGGAGGTTTCGACCCGATCTATGCTCCTTTCTACTGGGAAGACATTGATCTTTCCTATCAGGCTTGGATAAAAGGTTTTAAAATCTTATTCGATCCCAAAATTCTTGTAGAACATCACCATGAATCAACAATTGGAAAATATTTTTCTAGGAAATTTATTCAAACCATTGCTTTTAGAAATCAATTTATTTTTGTCTGGAAAAATATTAGCGACCTTAACTTGTTACTAAAGCATTTTTTGCTTCTTTTTTATAATTTGCTGTATTATTCTATAGTAAAAAGACAGTCAAATTTTCTGAGAGGATTTTTCCAGGCTGTAAAGGATTTACCGGCAATAATCACGAGACGCAAACTAACTAACAAAGATAGAAAAGAGAGAGATAAAAAAATTTTAGCTTCTTTCTCCCTATGAATAAAAAAATTATTGCTACACTTTTGGCCATATTCACTCTGATTTCTGTTTTTTTACATTTTTATAGGATTAATCAAATTCCGCCCTGTATCAACGCTGATGAAGCAGCTTTTGGCTACAATGCCTATTCTATCTTAAAGACAGGAAAAGATGAGTATGGAGCATTTTTACCGCTTCGATTTAAGTCTTTTGAAGACTATAAGCTACCTTTGTATACTTATCTATCGGTCCCGTTTGTGGCCTTGTTTGGGCTAAATGATTTCTCAACCAGGGCGTTAAATATTGTAATCGGCATCAGTTTCATTCCTCTCATATTCTTTATTACAAAAGAACTATTTAATAATGAGAAAATTGCCCTCCTTTCATCTTTTTTAACTTCTTTAAGTCCTGGTATATATATCTTATCCAGACATGCACATGAAGGAGTTCTAAGTGCTTTTTTTATCCTACTTATGCTTTTATTCTTGGTTAAATATATAAAAACTAACTCAATATACTATTTTTTATTTGCAAATTTGAGTTTATTGGGATCTTCGTACTCATATCAAAATGGAAGAGTCTATCTGTTTTTCATTATTTTATATGAAGTCGTTCTTCTCTGGAAAAAAGATTCGGGTAAGTCAGTAAAAAAGTATTTCGGTTACCTTGCTTTTTTGGGAATTATTGGAATTATTGCAATCTATCCGGATATTCGATATAGCCTAAACAGAATCCAAAACTTAGCCTTTTTCAAAAGCTCGGGATTTCAACTCCGTCTTACCGAATACCTTGCTGAACATCCAAATCGATTGCTTCACAATAAATTAGTAGAATCTGCCCAAGAAATATTTAAAAGGTATATCCTTCAACTCTCGCCTGAATTTTTGGCGGTTTCTGGGGACAGTAACTGGAGATTTGGTTTTTCTAATTTAGGACTAATAACACCTCTAGAATATATATTCTTTTTTATTGGATTATATTATCTATTTAAAAATAAGGAAAAATTTCGCCTTCTACTTTTATTTATTTTTTTTATTTCTCCAATCAACAACGCTCTAACCTGGCAAGACGCTTCTCTTATCAGGACATATATAATTTTATTTCCAATTCTTCTGATTATTGCCTACGGAATATTTCATATATATCTATTATCTTCCCATTGGAAACTCCAAAAATCATTGTTGCTATTCTTATTTCTAATATTTGCTTTTTTTAAATTAAATGTTTGGGATCTGTACTTCAACCATTATCCAAAAAGAGCTATGACGATAAGATCCTGGCAGTGTGGTTACAAAGAACTTGTCGACTATGTAAAGCAAAACTACGACAAATATGACAAATTTTATATTACGGATAGACACGGACAACCCTATATATTCTTTCTTTATTTCTGGCCTTTTGATCCTACCGGCTATCAAAAACAAGCAAAAATATCTGCACCTGACGAGTACGGATTCGGACAGATTGGAAAATTTGACAAATTCGAATTTAACTTTAAATTCGATCCGAAATTAAGAAGATCTGTATTTATAGGGTATCCGGAAGGTTTTAATGATACCAGCCAAGAGGTACTAAACAAGATAAAAAAAATTAAAGTCGGCACAGAAGAAATTTTCTGGATATATGAGGTAAACTAATGAGATCTTTCGACTCGCTACGCTCGCTCAGGATGAACGTGGGAATTATGTCCCACGCTCAGATGAATAAAATTATTGAAAGATTATAAAAAGTATGAATTAGAATTGGAACGATTAGATTTCTTCTTTCTAAAAAAGCAAAAGAATTGACTAAACTCAATATCATATCGGTCGTCAAAACCATTAAAAGGGTGTTACCTGTAAGTTTCACATTGGTAAATAGAATAGGAACATGAAGAAAGAAAAATAATATACTCGCAAAAAAAGATGATGTGTAGATATTTTTTGATTCTTCATAAAGACGTTTAAGTATAAAACCCCGCGACAGTATTTCTTCTGAAATCCCAGTAGCTAAAGCTAAGACAGCAATAAAAGCGAGATTTTCTAAACTAAATGGCTGTTTTAAAAATATAAACTCTTTAAATTTAACTATATTAGCCATCACAGCGCTTAATGTAAAAATCCCTCCAACTATAATAACTATTAAAAAATCTAAAAACGAAAATTTGAACTTAAGACCGATTGAAGAGAAAAAAGGTTTTTTCTCAATTTTTTTAATGTAATAATAGACTGGGAATATAAAAACGGCGGGTTTGGCAATAAATTCATCGATCCACTCCGGAAATCTAAACTTTGCCCTATAAATAGCCCAGATAATAAGAATGACCGCCCAAAGATTAAGCGATCGCTGGATTGGAGTGACTTTTGACCTCATTTTAAAAATTTACTCTCTTTTTTTAAATAAATCAATAAGGCTTTATACGCCTTTAAGTAAAAAGGAAACACGCGTCTTTAAAACTCGGGATAATTTATTCAAAACCTTGATTGTTGGATTAGCTTTACCTTCCTCGATTCGGGCTAAATATGTCCTGTCGATATCGGATAATAAGGCTAACTGTTCTTGAGAAAGTTTTCTTTTCTTTCTGCTATTTATAATTCCCTTTCCTAATCTCTGATAGAAGAAATTTCCGCGCCCCATGTTAAAGTTAAGATAATTAATATAGTATTGATTGTCGATGGACTATAATCTACAAAATAATTCAATTGCACCATCAAAGCGCTGAGTATTATTTTAATGATTATGTGGATTATAATATACTTTATTCGAGAAAGTCTTTTAGTTTACGTGCTCGTGTAGGATGTTTTAATTTTCGAATAGCTTTAGCTTCTATTTGACGAATACGTTCTCGTGTAACTTTGAATTCTCTTCCTACCTCTTCTAATGTTTTTGGCTTACTGTTTTCTAAGCCAAACCGCATGATCAAAACTTTTCGTTCACGAGGAGATAGGGTTTCTAATACTTTTCCCAGGGCATCTTTAAGAAGTTCCTTAGATACTTTATCATAGAGGGTTGGTTGATTTTGATCTGCTACAAACTGCTCAAGAGTTGCTTCTCTATCGTCTCCAACTGGAGTAGATAATGATTTAGGCTGTTGTGAAATCCTCATTAGGTTTTCTACCTCGTCAACTGACATCATCATCTCTTTCGCAACTTCTCTTACTGTTGGCTCACGGCCCATCTTCTGTGTTAATCTACGCTGTGCTTTATAGTAGCGGTTTATATGATCGACCATATGCACTGGAATCCTAATGGTACGCGATTGGTCGGCTATGGCTCTAGTTATAGCCTGCCTGATCCACCAAGTTGCATATGTCGAAAATTTAAATCCCCGCCGCCAATCGTATTTTTCTACACCACGGATTAATCCTCTGTTACCCTCCTGAATAAGATCTAAAAATGAAAGACGTCTGCCTAAGTATTTTTTTGCAATAGAAACAACAAGTCTTAGATTTGCCTTGATCAGTTTTTCTTTGGCTTTAAGATCATTTTTTTCGTACCTTTTTGCTAAGGCTATTTCCTCCTCAAACGTCAAAAGCGGGGTTTTGCCTATCTCTTTCAAATACATCTTAATTGGATCAAGTGACTCTCCATGTTTTAGGACCACTAACTGCTCCAGTTCTTTCTCCAGTTCTTCAGCGGTTTTTTTAGCATCCTCTTCATCTCTGGTTGAAATTGTTTCAAAAATATCAATTCCGCTTTCAAGTGCGTGGTCGAAAAACATATCTATTTCATTTATATGTTTCTCTGGTTCAGGATAGACAAGAAGAATGTCATCCTGAACTAAAAAACCGTCACTCTCGCCTTGTCTTAAAAGTTCATTTAGTGTTTTAGGTAATTTATGCTTTGTCATATCACTTCATAGCTTATTCTATAACGCTATAATCTTTTTTTCCACAAGAGTTAACTCTTGATTTGTTCGTCTTAAGCTTTCTTTCATTTCGTTATCATCAGAGCTTTCGGAAGATAATAGTTGTGATATTCTACGTTTAAGACTAAAACGCTTAGCCTCGTAGATTAACTTTTCAATTTTTTCATTTTTTGCTTCAATTTCAGTCGAGGCAAAAAGGAATAACTCATCAAATACCGATTTCAGTTCGCTTGGGAGTGTTTCTATAAAACGGTTGAGATAAAAACGCTCTTGTTTCTCTTTATATTTTAGAAACAAATTACAAATTTTTTTAAAGGCTGGAACCGATAGATCCTCGATAGTAAAAGTTTTAAAGATCTCTTCAGCTAATCGGTAAGGGTCTTGACTTTGAAAAATTAGACTTAAAAGATATTTCTGGATGATAATCTCTCTCATCATCTCTGTTACCGTCTTTTTTTGGCTGGGTAAAGTAAATCTTTGCAGTCTTTTTCTTTTTAACTTACTCATCAAAACTTGGATACTTGCTTCAGAAACATCTAAAATTGCAGCAATTTTTTTGATGTAGTGAGATTGCACAATCGGATTCTTGATTTTTTCTATAAAAACAATCACCTCTTCAGCAATATGTTTTTTACTATAAGGGTCGTTTTTGGGATTTTTATTTTGGGCAATTTCAATAAGAAAATCATAAAAAGGAACTGAATTTTCCATTGCTTTTTTAAATTTGATTGGATCTCTATGAATTGCCTCATCTGGATCTTTGGCGAAATCTAGATTAACAATATTTACATCGAACTCAAAATTTTCTGCTTCTTCTACACCTTTCTTCATTGCTTCCTCACCCGCTGTATCGCTATCAAAAGCTAAAGTAATTTTATTGGTGAACTTTTTTAAAAGCATCAGCTGCTCTCTGGTAAGAGCAGAACCTTTGATTGCCACGATATTTTCAATTCCTAATTTGTGGGGGGAAATTACATCAAATTCACCCTCAACTAAAAAAATATTATTTTCTTTTTTTACTGCTTCCTTTGCGAGATTAATACCAAAAAGAGATTCTCTCTTGTGATATAAAAGAGTCTCTGGAGTATTAATATACTTAGCTTCTTTTACATTCTCATCCAGAATCCTACCTGAAAAACCAATGATGTTACTTCTTGCATTTTTTATTGGGAACATCAATCGTCCTCTGAAACGATCATACAAGCCTCCTCTAACACTTTTTACCAACAGGCCACTATCTAATAATTCAGATTCTTCATATTTTTTCTTTTTAAAGAACTTAAGTAGTGAATCCCAAGACAAAGGCGCATATCCAAGTTGAAATTTTTTTATAAATTTTGTTTCTAGTGACCGCTTCTTCAAATAATCACGGGCTTTTTCTCCAATTTGTGTTTTATGGAGAACGAATTCAAAAAATTCTGAGGCAAGCAAATTTATACCTATCATCCTTTCCT
>Ga0155327_132_pt2 | contig 31140 bp, 33 predicted proteins | sample RifCSPhighO2_02_FD_106295 | JGI IMG/M metagenome (GOLD analysis project Ga0155327, IMG submission 106295) | Candidatus Roizmanbacteria bacterium RIFCSPHIGHO2_02_FULL_37_15 | reverse complement strand
CCAAGAACAACGACTATATGGCTCTTTTGAGCGAGAAGTTTGAACTTGAAAAAAAAATCGGCAGAGAAAAATTTGGCAAACTAAAGTATAAATTCTTAGCAAATCAAACCTTACCACATCATTCTTTTCATGTCTTTAATATCTTCAAGCGCATGGGTCACGATCCAAGCTTTCACACCTTAGAAACAATGGACCAGTGTCGGGTGGGATGGGGAAGAATCCTTAAATTACCAATTACCAATTACCAATCAACAAATAAACCCAAAATAAAAAATATAATTGTAGAGACTAAACAATTAGTGACTAATAACAAAAAATTAACAATAGGAAGATTATTTCAGAGAGAACTGAATATTGACTATAAAGGAAAAACATTTCTCAAAAATCTTAAAGTCGGTGATTGGGTGAGTTTTCACTGGGGATTTGTCTGCGATGTTTTAAATTTACATCAAGTAAAAAATTTAGAATTTTATACTCAGTACGCGATTGATTATTATAATATTTAATTAATTATGGATTTATCTAGAAATATAGAAGGAAGAATATTATCCAATGTTCATGAAGCTGACTGGCACAAACTGGATGAACAAGAAAGAAAAGCAATCCAACAACGTATAAGTGTAATTGGAAAACTTTTGGGATTGGATCAAGAACTACATGGCAATATTCTTTCTCAGCTCTTAGAAGCGATAAATACATTAGAAAAAACAAATAATTATGACAAGAATAGAACTGGTGAGGGGGATTTTACCGTATATCGTATGCGGTTGGAAAAGGTAATTGGTAAATATAAAAATGCATTTTATAATATGCGTTATGGTAGGATTAAGGTAGGAAGGGAGGCAATAGTTCATAATCCCCAATTAATGGGAGAGGAACTAAGTTTTGTTATTGCATCAGGAATTTCTCAACAACATTTTGAAAGAATTAGCGAAATTCTCTTTAATTTTACTCCTTTTCAACTTTCTGAACAAGAAAGTTTAACCAGAGCATTCGAAAGACAAGCGCACTTTCAAGATTTTAGTAAATTAGTTGGATATTTAAATGAATCAGAAATAAATATCGGAGTTAGGGTAGTAGGTATGGGAGAAAATTTATTAAGGAAAGTAGGAGGGAATTTGCCAAGAGCCAGTAATGTCTTAACTAGAATAGGTGTTGGTTTTGACAGAGTTGCTAGAAACTTTAGAATTAATCCTACAATAAGGGGAATTGGTCAAGATTTAGAAATTGCCATTATTGTGCCGAAGGATGTTCAGATATTATCTCCTAAATAATTTAGATAAGTCTCCCCTTATTTTTATATCCCTAGTTGATCGACTTAAATTTCATTAGTCAATATGAAAATATATGTTTTTGGGAATCCGCTGGTTAAGGAGGATAGTTTACCGCTTAAAATTCTGCCCAAAATAAAGAAATATTTTCCGGAGATAGTATTTGAGGTTGTTGATCCGAACGAAAACTTTCCTCCAAAAGGAGAAAAAGACTTAATAATTATAGATACAGTCAAAGGAATCAAAAAACCAAGAATTCTAGATCTAGTCGAGCTAGAGAAAATTTCTCTTACTCCAATATCTCCACATGATTATGATTTGATGCTTCACTTACAAATACTTCGGAAATTAAAAAAAATAGATAAAATAAAAATAATAGGGTTACCATCATTATTTGATCGCAATACTTTAATGCAGGTGGGAAATATTATTAAGGGGATCCTTCGACTCACTGCGCTCGCTCAGGATGACATGGAAACAAAATAAAAAAATTATTCATTTCCATGTCACTTTAAGAAAATGGGAAGCGCAGGACATGCAAGGGTCAAAAGCGCGTATAAGTTTTTCAGCTTCTTGGATTATTATTTCTCTACCCGCACCTTCTGAGAGAAGTTTATCTGTCTGTTCGTAAATTCCCCTTTCCATCAGTACTTGATTTTGACCAGTTGGTACTATGATTTCGGCTTTTTTAATTAGTCCTTGAGCGTCAATATTATATTTGTGATAGAGAGTGCCTCTGGGAGCTTCTATGACACCTACTCCAGTAGATTCTCTGGGAGCAATTTTGGGCAGTTTTTCGTTGTTTATTTGATTTAAGTTTTCAATAATGTCAATGGATGAATCTATCGCATGCAAGATTTCAATTGCCTGAGCTAAATTGTTATGAAAAATATTATTTGAGGGAAAGAATTCAAGATAATTACTCAGTTCTGACTTGGTTTTTGGGTGAAGAGCGTCTTTTGACAGATTTAGTCTAGACATGGCTCCAACCATCATGAGGCCGCCGTTTAATTTAAAGCCTCGAGCATGTGAGTAAGGGATAATAACAGCATCAAGATAACTCTGGAATTCGTTTTCAGAAATGGCTTTACCAGCAGAGTTTTTTATCAATCCAGTCAAAAAAGAAAAGTCATCAGAGGTAAGCCCGCTAAAGATTGGTTGAATTATTGGTTTCATCTCAAAAGGTGCTTTGGCAAATATTTCAATTAGAGTCAATATTTTAGATCTGATTCCAATCAATCTAGGAATTAGGTTTTTTAAATCTTCAAGGAGGGGATATTTGAAAAAACCGCCAAGCGTAGGGTTTGGAGCATGAACTGATCTTCCGCCTACGATTATCGACAGCTGATTCCCCACTTCTTTAACTTCGAATGTGTCCTCTAGAAGTTGCTTTTGAGTAGGATCTTTTTCATCAAAGTCCAGAATTGAATTTTTACCATAAATATCAGGCAAGGCAAAGATATAGAGATGTAGGCCGTGGTCCCTAATTAATAATCCGAAATAGAGAAGTTTTCGAAGTTGCTTAGTTTGATTAGAAGGCATAACACTAAACGCATTTTCAATAGCTTTTAAAGAACATAAAAGGTGAGCGTTTGAACAGGTTCCACAGATACGGGCAACAAGCTGTGGAACAGCTACGGCTGGTTTGCCTTGGATGGCTTGTGTATAGAATCGTTTCCATTCTGAGATAGAGAACTTCAAGTATTCTATTTTCTTGTTACGGACTTTTATCTCTAAAGACGCTGCGCCCTCAATTTTTGAGATTTCTGAAAGATTGATGTCAAAATTTTCAGCGTCAAAAGGATCGGTTGGGTCGTGCATAATAATTTGTGTTAACGTGTTAACGTGTTCAAATATTTGTCCATAATTTGCAGAAAAATCTGCTCGTTCATCGGGCATCCGGGTACTACTTCATCGACTTTTACAACATCTGAGAGTTTGAGCACTTTTTCTTTATATTTAAATCTTGCTAAGATTGGGCTGATTTCCTCAAGTTGAGATCGATTGAAAAAATTTCTTTGATTGGATGGAGAACCAATAACCGCACATGAGCCAATGGCAACTAAATATTTTGCCTTTTGTCGTATATTTTTAAGTTTTTGTTCTTGACCGTCTCCAGTTATGGCGCCCTCAACAAAGGCAATATCCATTTCGGGAATAGCGTCCGGACTTTTTTTTAAGACTTTTGCGTGTACGAACTCTAATTGGTTTTTCCAATTTTTCCATCTTGTATTCAAAAGCTCAGTAAATATAATAGTTGAGTCTTCACAACAGGTAAAACTAAACCAACCAATTCTTAACTTTCCGTTTTTATCACCCATTTTAATCATTGTAGCAAAATCGAAGCGGGTTTTTGATATTATTAAATTGAAACTCGAAATTCGAAGCACGAAACTCGAAACAAATTCTAAATTATAATTTTCAAAATTCTAAACTTATTTGTTTTTGTCATTTGAATTTTGATTTTTTGATATTGTTTCGGATTTCGAATTTAGGATTTCGGATTTTTTAATATATGACTCTTACAGAACTTTCCTATTACAGCCGTAGATTTGCTCCATTCGCTTTACTATTTTTTTTAATTCTTTTGATCATTTATTATCTTATTAGATTGCTGCTTTTAACTATAACGCCTCCAGGGCCGCCGACTGTGTATCTGAATCCAGTTTTTGGCAAAATCAAAAAACCAGTCATCAACGAAATTGAGTCAAGCTCTAATCTTAACTTTACTATTGACACAATTGAAGGTAGACCGGTAACTGCCTCTGAATCGGCAAAAGTTTTTTTTCTTCCACAGGCGCCTACAAGATTCGGTTATCGTGAAAAAATATATCTAATTGCCAAAACTTTCGGATTTGATACAGAAACAATAAAACATAGACTTGAGGGAAAAGAGGCGGTTTTTTTGGATAACAATCAGAGTTTGAAAATTGATATAACCAATTTTAATTTTACTTATGAATTTAGTTTTGAAAATGACCCACGCATATTTCAAAATACTACTTCTCCATTAAAGAAGGAGAGCGAAGATAAAGCCATAGAATTTTTAAGAGAAATCGGAAGATATCCAGAAGAGCTAGCGCAAGGAAAAACCAACACTATTTTTATCTCGTACGATCCACAGGCGAAACAGATGAGAATTCTTGATTCAAATGAAGAAGCAAACATGGTAGAGGTGGATTTCTATAGACCTGATCAAGAGCAGTATCCTATCGTTTCACCCAACTATTTCAATAGTCAAAACTATGTGATGATTGTTTTTTATCAAAATGATTTTAAGATAATTAAGGCACAAATAAAATTTTACGAAAAATCAACAGCTCAGATTGGAACCTATTCGATCAAAACAGGTGATCTGGCCTGGGATAGGTTAAAAACCGGTAAGGGGTGGGTAATTCAAAAACAACCAGACAGTAAAGATATAGTTATCAAAAAAATGTTTTTAGGCTATCTCGATCCAGACGTCTATCAGGAATACCTGCAACCTGTCTATGTTTTTTTGGGAGATATGGATTTTGTTGCCTATGTTCCTGCAATTATAGACGATTACCTTACTGAATAGAGAGATAGTCTATATTAGCATTGACCCAGGAGACTATTTGCTTAGTATCTTCGAAACGATCATCACTTTTCAGTATTACGATGATAAACTGATGTCCGCCTGATTTATAAAAACTGACAAGATTTTCCTTCGCGTTTTCGGTAAAACCCGTTTTTAGGCCTCCGATTCCTTGTACTTCTCCTAAAAGCTTATTCACATTAGACAGTTTATGAAAATATTTAAAGTCAACATCTGAGATAGTGATCTCTTTTGTAGCTACCATTTTTTTTAATTCACGGTTTTCGAGTAGTTTCCTGGCAGCTAGGGCAAGATCAAAAGGAGAGGTATATTGATTGCTTTCGTCCAGACCTGCAGGATCAACAAAGTGAGAGTTGTTCATGGCGATTTGTTTCGCTTTTTGATTCATCAGATCAAGAAAGCTTTCCAAGCCATAGTTATCAGCAATTGTGTAGGCTGCGTCATTTGCGGAATGAACTAATATACCATAGAGTAGATTCTCCACCGTGATTTTTTCACCCACAACAAGTTCCATAGTTTGGCCTTCTGTAATCGTTCTTTTTACAGTTAGGATGTCATCTGGTTGAAAAATATCTGCAGTAACCAGAGCTGTAATAATTTTAGTTGTTGAGGCGGGGATAAATCTCTGCTGGAAATTTTTTTCAAAAACAGGCGTAAAGGAGGGTAGGTCAACCAGATAAGCTCCTTGTGCAGTAATTGACGGATAATAGGGAGATTTAAGATATGGTATAGGCTCGGTTTTCAATTTAATCGGTTGTTCGGTATGAGCAAAAAGGGCACGATTATAGGCAAAGATTTTGTAATATTCCGACTCACCAGGATAAAAAAGAAATAACAGCGTATATAAAAGAAATAAAATATAAAATCTGAATTTCATGAATTTATTTGGTCATTCCGAGCGATGATTTTTGGAGTCGAGGGATCTAACACAGGGGCCACTGAGATAGATTCCTCGATTCGCTATGCTCACTTCGGAATGACTATAATTTAATTTCCTCAAATTTAGGATTTAATTTTATTATTAAATTTATTTTCTTTTTTCTATTCCAGTTTTTTAATTGTTTTTCTCTTTCAATTGCATTTTGTGGATTATTATAAATTTCGTAGTAAACAAGTTTATCAATATTATATTTTTTAGTAAACCCATCAGCTAATTTATTTTTGTGTTCCCAAACTCTTTTTCCAATATTATTTGTTATACCGATATAAAAATTACCTGAGTAATTTCTAAGGATATAAACGAAATAATCTTTAACCATATTTACGTCATTCCGAGCGATGATTTTTGGAGTCGAGGAATCTAACACAATAGTCGATTGTGATAGATTTCTCCACTTCGGTCGGGATAACATGGAGAGAAATTATACTGAAAAATTTCCTATTTCAGGTTTTGTGACTTTTTCAAAATCCTTATATTCCATTTTTATTGATTTCGTATGCAATCCGGCATTAAAAAAAATTGTTTCATTCTCACCAAGTTTTGAGTCTAGATATAAAGGAATATCAAAGAGATTCCCAAATGGCGGCAGAGCTCCAATCTCTACATTGGTAACTTTTCTAACTTCCTGCGCTGTTGCCATCCGCAAATCGTGGACTTTGTAATCTGACTTAAATTTTTTGGTGTCAACTTTCCGGTCTGCAGGTAATACTAGCATAATTGGTTTTTTATCAGCAAACATAATAAGGGCTTTTGCACCATGTTTTAACTGCGTTCCTCTTACTTTTGCAGCTTCTTCCGAGGTGTAAACTGGATCGTGTTCCAAAATTTTATATTCCATTCCATTTTCATTTAAAAGTTCAGTAATTTGGTTAAAGAGATTAGGTTTTGTTTTTTTGTTTGTAATTGTTATTCCCAATTCTCTTAACTGTTCCTCGCTTGCGTCTGATGGAGCATCCATGACTGAGGTTTTTCCACCGGATGAGGTGGGGAAAGCCACAACTTCTCTAATGGAGGGTTCACCTAAGGCTGCAAAAAGGAAGCGGTCGATACCTGGAGCAATCCCGCCATGAGGCGGAACCCCGTAGCTGAAAGCCTCAATCATGTGGGAGAACTGCTTCTTTTGTTCCTCGGAAAAACCAATAAGCTCAAAAACTTTTTTTTGAATTTTAGGATCGTGGATACGGATACTTCCTCCACCAACTTCAAAACCGTTTAGAACCAAATCATGTTGAAGACCGCGAACTTTTAGCGGATCTTTATCCAAAAGTGGAATATCGTCAGGATGGGGTGCTGTGAACATATGGTGTGATGGAGCAAATTTTGCCTTACCCGATCCGTAAAAGTAATCTTCTTCGCTTTGTTCCTTAAATAAAGGAAAATCGATAATCCAAGCAAAGGCAAATTCAGCTTTGTCTTTTTTGTTTCTCCTTAAATCCGGTTTATCAGAACCGTATTTTTCCCTAGCATGATCATGACTGATTCTTGGCCAGGGAATTTGTTGGATTTTCTTTTCCGGAAAAATCTCTTTAACCAGTTTAGTAAATAAGTCTTCAGTTAAATTCAGAATATCTTCCTGTGTAACAAAAGACATCTCAAGATCAAGTTGGGTAAACTCGCCATAAGCGCGGTCTTTCCTTGGATCCTCATCCCGGAAGCACCTGGCAATCTGAAAATACCTTTCAATCCCGGCAACCATCAAAAGTTGTTTGTACTGTTGAGGTGACTGTGGCAGAGCATAAAAGTTTCCTTTTTGCAGTCGGGAAGGGACCAAAAAATCTCGTGCGCCTTCGGGAGTGGTTTTGGTTAGTATTGGCGTCTCGATCTCCAAAAATCCCTCTTTGGTTAAGTAGTTACGGATATAAGTGGTAATTTTAGATTTCAGAAGCAGATTATTAAACATTCTTTGTCTTCGTAGATCAAGGTATCGATATTTAAGTCTTATTTCCTCATCGATTTCATAACCGTCGGTATTTACGGGAATTGGAACTGGTTTAGCTTTAGTTATAATTTTTAACTGTTTTGCTTCGATTTCGATTTTTCCTGTTTTTAATTTGGGGTTGATCAGGTTTTCAGGACGTTTTTTTACCAAGCCTTTCACATAAATAACATCTTCGGAGTTTAATTCTTTGAATTGTTGATCACCTACCACTTGTACGATGCCAGTGCGATCTCTAAGATCGATAAAAATAATGTTTTTGTGATCACGCTTTGAATCAACCCAACCGTATAACTCTATCTCACTTCCAATTTTATGTGGAGTTTCTTCTATAAAAAGCTTCTTCATGCAGTTGTGTTGTCATGCTGAACTCGTTTCAGCATCTGTATTTACTAAAATCAGATCCCGAATCAAGTTCGGGATGACAGACTAAATTACAATGAGGTTAATTATAATCTGTCATTTTCTTCTTGACAAGGCTGATTTAATTTGTTATATTTGGAGCTATTCTTATGAGTAGAAAGCTTTATCAACAAGTTTTTGTCCTCCATTTCAACTACATCTATCTTATTAGGTGTCTTTGAGGTGGGGAGGTTGATATTAGCTAAAAACAAAAATTAAAATTTTCAACTAACCCCGCCAAAAACTGGCGGGTTTTTTTGTAGGATGCGTTTCCCGTATTTATTAAGGGATTACGCATCCTAAATCCTCCAAAAAACGCTCCTCAAAACGTAGAGCGAATAGCGAAGAGTTAAGTTTTGAGGTAAGTTTAGGAGGATGATTGAGATAAAGAAAGGTTATGGAAAATCCAAATACAAATATTGAAGACATGTCTGCAGGAGTTATTTTGGTCGCTCAAGAATTAGGTATAGCTTTGAATTGGAAAGAATTATCAGATTCAGATTTATATACCTTGGTAGAAAAATTACAAGCTCAAGTTGGAGATGTTGCAGACAGGATACTGGCTCTTGGAGAAAAAGTAGCTTGTGGTATATATCCCATGAGAGAAATTCGTAGGCTTAAGAATAGACTCCCAACTTCAGCTTCTCAAACAGATGGAAGGGGAGATATTAATGATTTTGGATCGGAGCCTTTAACTGGATTATCTCCAATTCAACCAGTAGAATTAAATGGAAATTCAGGATTGATCGACGATAATAATTTGGAGCAGTCTGCTAGTCATCCTCCCTGGTATTATAGAAATTTACAGGCAATAAGAAGATTACCCAAAAGCGGATGTATTTTTAATAAACCTGTTGCTAGAAGACAAGTTCACAGAGGAGCAAGAAGATACAAAAGTTGATTGCATTTTGGTTATTCAAGATTTGCAAAATTAAACGATATTTAATATTTTCCCTCTCAATTTTTCACTTCCTCCCCAGCGATCGATTTCGATCGAGTAGACAACATTGATTTTTTGACCTTTCGTAAGTGAAGAATACTTATCTGCATTACCAAAGGAAACGAACTCAATCGGCAATCGGTAATCAGTGATCGGTTTTTCAGTTGGAACATCTCTGACTATAAGTTTTAGGTGATTATCGCTTTTGCCAAAAGTTGTCGAATCTAAAATCTCTACGTTGCTATAAAAAGTCGGTTGGGGATTGCTAATGCCAAATGGTTGTAGTTTCTCTAGCTCTTTCACATGAGGGATATTTAATTTTGATAAAGATATTTTTACATCAGCTTCAATAGTTCTTTCTAAATCTTCTTCTTTAAGTAAAGGTGTAACCAATTTGACCACGGCCGTGGAGAATAGGTTATAATTATTTTTTTCCATCGTGAAGCCGGCTGCAGCTTTGTGGCCTCCAACATCAATTAGATATTTTTTAAGATCGCGAAGGAAATTAGTGATGTGAAAAGAAGGGATCGATCTGGCAGACCCTTTTAAGAAGCCGTCACTTTCGGTAAGGACAATCGTTGGTCGATAAAATTCCTCGCAAATTTTTGCAGCTATAAGACCTATGATTCCTTCGTGCCAATTTTTGTTTTCAAGAATTAATATTTTTGGCATTTTACCGATTACCGAATACCGACTACCGACTAACCGTTTGGCTTCTTTAACTGCTTTTATAAGCAAATCCTGTCTTTCTCGGTTTTTATCACCAACGCGATTTGCCAGTTTTTGGGCGCGGTCTTCTTTGGTTGTGCACAAGAGCCTCAAGGCATCGATAGCATGTTCCAACCTTCCTAGGGCATTTATACGAGGTGCAATAATAAAGCTAACATCGTAAGGAGTAATTTTTCTCCCGAGGATTCCTGCTTGTTGGAGAATTTGTTTGATCCCAACCCTTTTAACACTTGTAAATGATTCAAGACCGTATTTTACTATGCTTCGGGTTGGGCCAATAAGGGGAACTAAATCAGCTATAGAGCCAATCGAGGCGAGGGAGAGGTAGTCTGACTTGAAATTAGAAGTTAGAAGTTGGAAGTTAGAGGTTTGATGTTTGAAATGTGAGAATAATTCTTTTGCAAAAAAGTAGGCGACACCAGAACCTGAAAGTTCAGGGATATAAATTATTGCTTCGGCGTCATCAGGTAATTTGACTGGTTTTAGATGGTGATCGGTTATGATGGTGGGAATTCCAAGTTTTTTGGCATAGGAAACTTTTTCGCTGGCAGTTATTCCATGATCTACACTTATAATAAGAGCTGGGTTATACTTTTTTTTTACGTTGTCAAGACCTTGTTTTGAGAAACCATACCCTTCTTTTTTTCGATGTGGGACATATGGCATTGCCTTAAATCCCAAATGGTGAAGAGTTTCCCACAAAATTGCTCCGCCTGTTATACCATCTGCATCATAGTCTGTGTAAACTACGACCATTTGATTATCTTTCTTAATTTTTTTAAGAAGTTTTAGAGTTTTTTTAAGTTCCTTTTTAAAGCCGAAGTCGGTGAGAGAAATTTTTGAGGGATGCGTAGGATTTAAAAATTCCTCTTTGTCTTTAATCTGGCGATTCTTTAATAATAATTCAATTAAATCTCCAGGGTTTATTTTTTCAGAAGGTTTAATTACGTTATGATAAGTAATTTTCATGACTTTAGGATTATCGCTTTGATTATTCTATCAATTTTTTTGTTCTTCTGAAGAGGAGAGAAGCTGGGTTGATGTCAATTTTTGTCCTAAAGAGAGAAAGGATTTAGAGACCTGCGTCAATTGATTATAAGCATTGGTGACGTGTCTTGTTAATATAGAAAACGATTCATCAGTTTTTTCATAATCTTTCTTGATCGCCTTTAGGATTTCTAAGATTTCTTTGGCTTTTTCCTGGATGCGCTGTCCTTCAAAAGACATCAGGATTGCTTTCATGTATGCATAGAAACTCATCGGTGAAACCGGCAAAACCCTAAGTCTACCGGCAAAATCAAAAAGACCAGAGTCGCTTATGATCTCGTAATAAACTGATTCTGAAGGTATATACATGAGAGCGTAGTCGACCGTTCCTTCCGAAACGACAATATATTTTTTGGCAATATTTTGAATATGTTTTTTTACATCGGAGATGAATTCTTTTTTGGCTTTTTCTTTTTCCTGTTTATCATCTACTTTAGTCATACGACGGAAATTTTCCAGAGGAAACTTGGAGTCGATGGGAATCATACCCTGGGAAGTTTTGATAAGAGCGTCAACTTTTTCACCATTTTTAAACGAGTACTGGAGTGAAAAGGAGCCCTTGGGAAAGTTTTGAGATAAAAGCTCTTTTAGCACATGTTCTCCGATATTTCCTCGAATTTTTGGTGAGTTAAGGAATTCCTGAAGTTCTTGCATTGAGCGGCCTATTTCGGAAAACTCACCAATCGATCGCTGGACGTTCCCGATTACTTTTGCCGCATTGTCAAGTCGTGTATTAAACATTTTCATACTTTGGCTTAGTTTGTTGTCAATTTGAGAGGTGGAACTTTTTAGCCACTCGATAAGTTCATCAGACAGCTTAGTTTTCTCCTCAAGGCGGTTTAGCCATAGACGAATAATGAAAAGAATAAAAATAGAAGAAAAGCCGATTAAAAGAAGAATAAAAATATTCACTTAGATATTATACCAAGCCACCACCACCGCGGAAGATTTTTGGTTTTAGCCAGTCTTGAGGTGCTGAAGTTGGGGTACCCTTGGGTTCTTTTTCAACCTCTTCAATGGGTGTGATCATATCCGGTTCTTCAGACATTCTTCCGCCAAAAGTTGGAGTTTGGGCAGGTTGATAGCTGATTGGTGACCGCAGCTGTTGAGGAGGTTGGAATGGTCTTGTTTGTAGTTGTTTTGTTAACGTCTTTTTTACTGCGCCTATTCGAATCAAGGCCGCAGCAGCCTCAAACGTATCGGCTGTAACAGAATAAGAAGTAAAGTTATTAGTAGCAGAGGCAATCCCGGCATAAAGATTTGTTGCTATATCGCGATCTATCTCGGTGTTTAAGCTTTGGAAAAGTTTTAAAACCATCTCTGATATGGATGAACTAGTCTTATCAACAAAGTTTACCGTACCATAGGAGCTATTGGTAAGATGCCGATCTATGTTTATAATATCTTTTCCCTGGAATTGTTTATCGTTTTCGCTATAAAGCGATCCGAGGTTATTTAAAGTCGGAGAATCGATAACAATAACAAAGTCAAAATTCCCGCCAGTATAGTTATACTTCACCTGTTTTGGATCTAACTTTGGGAAACCCTCTCTTGGAGTGATGATCAGGTTAAAATTGTCACCTTGGATGTTATAGTCTACTTTATCGATTGCGCCTTCAGCATAGGGAAAGGAAATAACTAGATTATCTCCTGTTGTGACAAGTTGAGACTGAATTTTATCGGCAGCAGTCAGATTAAAATTTACTTTATTAGAACAAGCCAAATTAACATTTTTCCCCAGCTTGTGGAAACCGAGGTATAACGCAGTAGCAGCTGCAGTTGCGTCAGCTGACGGATTAACTGGTAGAACAATAGCTCCGCTTGACCCTTTCTGAATGATTTCATTAATGCGAGCTAAAATATTGGTCTGGTTCATAATATTATAGGCTACATTTTACCACATCACCTATGCGTATGTCAAGTTGAGGCTCCATTAATATACCGGCCTCTTGATCCTTTTTTACCTCTGAAACTGTCTTAGCTCGTATCTTAAGCGAGATGATTTTAGTTTTTCCTATTAATTTGTCACCTCTTAAAACATCTAGTTCGTCACCAAGATTGATTTTGCCTTTGGTGATCTTAATGCCGAAAACTTTTTTATTTTCAATAATAAAGGTGGCTAAAATTTTTGCCGATCCTTTAAGATTTCTTTCTTTTTGTTGTTTTTCGATTAAAAGACCAGCAACTTCCTCAAGCTCGTCTAATAACTGGTAAATTATATTATAGGTCTTTATTATTATTTTTTCTTGTTTGGCTAACTCCCTTGCATCGTCTGAGACAGCAACAGAAAAACCGACAATGATAGATCGAGTACTTTTTGCCAGGAATATATCAGATTTATGGATGTCGCCAATCGATTTTAGAACAAATTTAATATTGTCATTTGTAGCAAGCGACTGGCATACTGCCTCAAGTGATCCTTGGGAATCAGCCTTAATGATAAGAGAAAGTTTTTTATTTTCTATTTTAGGATTAAGTAGAGAATCCAGATCAACCGTTTGAGGAATTGTTAAATTTTTCGCCACGTCAACTGAGATAGTTTTAGACGTTTTACCAAACTCAGATTGTATTGTAATGGTAGATCCTACATCAGGTAAAGCGTCAAAACCTAAAAGTTCGAAGGGAGTTGAAGGTACGACCTCGTTAACAGATTTTCCCAGATCGTTTAAGATAGATCTTACTTTTGCATGTTTTTGATCAGACTGGATGAAATCGCCAATTTTGAGTTTTCCGTCTTTTATGATGGCGCTTATCACTAGTCCACGTTTATCTTTCTTTGTTTCAATAATTAGAGCTTTCGGATTATTATTGGGAGAGTATTGGAGATTAAGGTCAGAAGCAATGAGAAGAACCGCTTCTTTAAGCTCACTAACACCGCTTCCGGTTTTGGCGGAGATAAGAACAACTGGGACACCTCCTCCTTTTCCTTCAACTAAAATACCTTGTTTTATTAAGTCATTTTTCACCTTTTCCGGATTGGCTTCAGGTAGATCTATTTTATTTACAGCGACGATAAAGGGAATGTTAGCTGATTTGATATGGGAGATTGATTCTACAGTTTGAGGCATCACAGAATCTTTGGCGTCTATGACTAAAACTGCGATATCCGCCACGTTAGTTCCTCGAGAGCGAAGGAGTGAAAAAGCTTCATGGCCAGGCGTATCTATAAAAGTGATTTTATTGGTGTTATAACCTTTGATATCTGTTGATATTTCATAAGCACCAATTTTTTGAGTTATGGCTCCGTGTTCTTTTGCAGCAATTGAGCTTTTGCGAATATAATCAAGAAGTGTCGTTTTGCCATGATCGACGTGGCCCAAGATGGTCACAATTGGAGGACGAGGTAAATTTGTCTGCATACTTGTCTCTTGACATGATTAACTTATATTAGATAAATTTCTTCAGAAGAAATTTTAGTTTGTACTTTTTTTTACTTGTTTTTCTGCTCCCTTTATTTCTGAGGTGGGTTTTGCTTCTTCTTGCTTTTCTGATGTCTTGATTGGATTTTGTACAATATCAATGTTGTAATCGGTTAAGCGTGAAGCTAAGTTGACGTTGACACCTCTTGAACCTATGGCGAGTGGGGCTTGGTCCTCATCGACAAAGACTTTTGCTTTTCGAGTACTATTTTCTAATTCAACATTGGTGCTTTTGGCGGGTGAGAGCGAAGCTAAAAGAAAAAGTTTATCGTCCTTATTCCACTGGATTATATCAATCTTTTCTTTACCACCTAGTTCATCTGTTACAGTCTGGACGCGAATACCTTTTTGTCCAACACAAGCTCCAACCGGGTCAACACCCCCTTGTGAACTATAGACAGCAATTTTAGCTCTTTCTCCAGGTTCTCTGACAACTTTCTTTATCTGAACTGTCCCATTTTGGATTTCAGGAACTTCTCTTTTAAATAGCTCTTCGATGAGTTTTCCATCTATTCTTGACAAAATAATGCGAGTATTTCCGAACTTATCTTCAATTATATTTTTGATATAAACTACAAGGGTATCGTTGATCTGATACCTTTCATTTTTTATTTGTTCTTCTTGGGGAAGTAGAGCCTCTGTTTTGCCAATGTCAAGGAATGCGTTTCGGCCATCATATCTTATAATTCTTCCTTTTACTGCTTTTCCTATTTGGGAGCGATAATGCAAGACAACGGTCTTTTTTTCTGCTTCACGAATTTTTTGCAGGATGACTTGTTTAGCGGTCTGAGCAGCTATACGACCAAACCCATGCGGAGTGATGTCTTTTTCGTCTTTAAAAATTTTTGTTTCTCCTGTTTCACGGCTTATTTTGGCGGAAATGGTGTCATCAAACTTATCTGGGTAATCTTTCTTATAGGCAGCAAGAATTGCAGCTTCTATTGATTTTAATACATCATCGACAGAGATACCCCTTTCGGTTGCGACTTGATTTAAAGCCAAGGCAAATTCTGATTTGACAATAGTCATTGTAATATTTTTTAGATCCCTCGCTTATGGCTTCGGGATGAATTTAATTAAGGTGCCAAATCCAATTTTATCAAAAGAGGGCAAATTTGCAAAGGAGAAATCACTTTTTTTGAGATTGTTCTGGTTTTTTGACTTCTGACGCAGCTGATTCAGATTTAGCTTCAGGTGTTTTCGTAATTGGTTCTGTTGGTTTTTTTTCTTCTTCAACCCCTTCTTCTGGCTTGGCAGTTATAATTTCAGGAGCGGCAACTGGTGCAGTCTGTGGGAGAACCTCTTCTTCTTTATGTTCGACAACAGAAACAATGATTTTATCGCTAGGATCTTTAAATTCATATTTATTTGATTTACTTAAATCTGAAACCTTAATCTCTTGGCCGATTTCTTTAAGCGAAGTGATGTCAACTTCGATTTGTTTGGGAATATTAGTTGGTAAAGCCTCAACCAAAAGCGTCACCGTTTGAGTCAAGAGGACGCCACCTTTTTGAGTAACAGCTTCAGATTGGCCGATTACATTTACTGGGACATCTGTTTGTATTTTTTGTTTAAGATCAATTTTTCTGAAGTCTGTGTGAAGAATTTGGTCGTTGACTGGGTGGCGTTGAACATTTTTTATCAGCGAAGGTAATTCTTGTCCATTTACCTTAACATAAACAACTCCTGTCTCCTTTGCCTCTTTATATATTTTGATAAATTCCTTAAAAGATACAGAAACAGCTTGTGATTTAAAGTCTCGACCATAGATATTTGCTGGTATGAGGCCCTCTTTCCTAACTTTTTTCAATTTTTTACCAAAGGTAGTGCGGGGTGTAACATTGAGTGAAAGCTTGTCTTGACCGTTTTGTTGGGTTTTTTTGGTTTTAGTCATATATGTGATACGAATCTACGAATTATATGCGAATGCCGCGAATATGCTAATTCAGACTGTATTGCCATTATTAAAATCATTCGTATAATTTTTATTCTTTTATTAATTCTACAAAAAAAATTTTATCAGCGGTTAAAGTAGTATTATAAATTATCTGACCATCTTTAACAAGTGCAGGAAAATTTTGATTTAAGAGATGAACATTTTTTGGCAGAAAGAGTCTGGTTACTAAATCGCTGTTTTGGGCTCCTATCTGTTTTTGTATAATTAGTTGGTAAACGTTTTTACCTTTTTTTAGTTGCTGTGTCTGTTCATAATTAATCTTGAGTTCTGCGATAGACTTTGGCTTCACTTCAATAAGAAGACCAACTTTTTTGTATTCGTCGTTTTCTTCGATAAAATCATCTACAAGAGTTCCGTCAAGGGTAATATTTTTTACTTGAGTATTTCGAGGTAGAAATATTTGAAAAAAATTTCGATAAGTACCTCCAGGAAAAACATTGTAAGAATCATTGTTAAAAAGAACTGAGAATGTATTATGTAGAACTCCTTCCTTATCGATGGTAATTTTTAAATCGAACGATCTAGTCACAAAGAAGTTCACTTTATTTAGACCAAGATTAGCATCGAAAGGAAATATGTAATCAGTAATACAATTATCCACCACAGCTTCGCAAGGTGCTCTAATGGTTCTACCTGACCAATAGAGTTTGTCTACGACTTTTTGTAATTTAGCATCGTCAAAAGACAAAACAATCTGCTTTTCGTCAAGAGATTTTTTGAACTCCCGGGCAAGCTTAATCGACGAAGCGTTTCCTAAATTAAGCAAAAGGGACTGGGTAAGCGAACCCAAGAAATTTTTTTTCTGAATCGAGCCAGGAAAAAAGTCTTTCTCGCTGTAATACTGGGTTTTTAAATAAAAATTTTTTTGATTGATTTTCTCTCTGAAGTCTGCTAGATATATCTCATCAAATGCGCCTAAAATGTGTTGGATAGCGGTTGTTGTAAGCAAAAAGCTACCTGAGAAATTGGTAAAATTCATTTCTTTTTCCAAAAAATATTTTGCCTGAGCGTAGTTTTCCAAAAAATCTGGCGAGAAAGCGGAATCTCTTAGAAACCAGTGGGGTTGATTCAGGTATTTTCGTATAGCACCTGGAGGTTCTATATGAGCAATAAGCTGTCCATCAGCGTCGTAGACATCGTAAATTTTAATTTTCTCGATGGAGTAGTCTTTAACCTCTAATAAGCCAAAAGATCCGATAAAGCCGCCTCCTGGCCGAAGTTCCATGTTATTAGCAAAAAGAAGAAGGTAGGTTTTTTTCGAATCTTTAGCCAATAGCGAATCAACGTGTTCCAGAAGGGGTTTGATTCGAGATATAAGTTCTAGTGATGTCGTCAGGTCTTTTTTTATATTTTGAAAAAGATTGGATAGTGAAGAAAGTTTTTGATTAATGACGTTGAGGTTGTCCTCAACAGAATCAATATCCTTTTTTATAGTTTCTATTCGCAACAGTAGAAGTTTTTTTTCTTCAGGCGCTTGATTAGTATTTAAAATAATAGGCATTGCTTCTTTAGCGTTTTCCTGGAGTTTTAATAATTTCTGGATTGTTGTATGAGCTTTTTCATTAACTAGAATGACGTCTTCAATCAAGGTCAAAGAAAAAAATAAATAAGTTGACCGAGGCATAAGATAAAGTTTTTTGGCAAAATTAAATGGAATCTCACCTATGGTTGTGAGGCGTTCCGCCTGTGAATATTTTTCTTGTTTAAAAGATGTTGCTGCTTGGTAGAAAAAATAAGATGATAGCAAAAGTGGAGGAACAAATGCAAAATGGATTATGAGTAGCAGAAGAAAGGTAAAAAGAATTAGTTTTTTTTTACTGGGAAATTTAAATTTTGCAATTTGCCAGGGTTTTTTTTTAAAGACAGCATTCTTTGGAGTTGTCAGATGAATATATCTTTCTTTTGTCTTAGAAAGCGTAAACCAAAGGAGTTTATCAATATTATTTTTTGAAATTTTATCACCAGTGATATCGATGATCTTTATGGTTGTATCTTGGTAATACTTGACGGCCGATTGGGCCAAATGTTGTTTATTTACAAATATGAAGGCGATTTTTTTTCCGAGAAGAAATGCTTTTTTTTTAGGTAATTCCTCTTCGTTAATCAAGAAACAATATTCGAACTGACTAAGTTTACTGGGTAAAATGGGAGAAAAGAAAACATCGGTTATATTTATTTTTAGCTCGTTTTTTAATAGTTGAACAAACTCATGATCCTTTTTAGCAACGATGAGTACCGATGGTTTTTCTTCAATAATTTCGGTTATTTGGCTCATATCATATTGTATAATGAAGAGGTGAAAAAGATTGTACTTTTAAACGAAGCAGATAAAGTCATTACGCAGATATCAGATAAGAATATAGTTTTGGTTGGAGGATGTTTCGATCTTTTCCACTACGGACATTTAATTTTTTTAGACGAGGCAAAAAAGCAGGGAGATTTTCTAATCGTTGCATTGGAGTCAGACGATTTTATTAAAAAATATAAAAAAAGAGTACCGATTCATCAGCAAAATCAGCGTGCAGAGATTCTTTCAGCGATAGATTATGTTGACGTAATAATTAAACTTCCCCTATTCACTTCCGACGGTGATTATGATAAGTTAGTAAAGTTGATTAGACCTTCTGTAATTGCCACAAGTTTCGGCGATCCTTTAATCGAGAAGAAAAAAGAGCAGGCGGAATCAGTTAAGGGAAAAGTTAAGGTAATTAAAAAATTTGTAAAAAACCTGTCGACGCGAAAAATAATCCAAATTTTAAAACTTGAGCTTTAAGCAATTTTTATGCGCTTATTTCTAGCTATTAATCTACCTTTGTCAGTTAAAAATAAGCTTGATCAACAACTGGAAAAATTAAAAAGAGAATATCCTCATTTTAACTGGGTTCCAAAAGAAAATTTTCACATAACTATCCTTTTTTTGGGTGAGTCAGATCAAATTGATTCGATTAAAAAAAGAGTTGAGCAGGCAACCTATGACATCAGTTCTTTTAGATTATATTCACAAGGGGCGAGTTTATTTTTAAATAAAAAAGTAACATTATACACTGATTTTAGACGGGAAAAAGAAGCTGAAAAACTCGCAAGTAGGATTAAAGACATTTTTCAGATCAAAGAAGAGAGTAAATTCATTCCTCATGTTACAATCGGCAGAACTCGCGTTCCTTCTAAGCAGCAATACCTTAATCTGAAAAAAAAGTTAAGTCAATTAAAAATCGAGATAGATTTAGGAGTAACAAAAATCTATCTCATTCAAAGTATATTAACAGGAAACAAACCTAAATATAAAAAATTAGCAACCTTTACTCTTCTTATACCACTACGCTAGCAAAAATAATTTGCTAGCTACGTTAGGTATTTAATCTAGATTTTTAAGTAAAATCTAAAATCCCTAACAAAGCTGTCAACTTAATTTATCGTTGACAGCGAAGTGGGATTAAGCAGCGCCGATCTTAAACATTGTGGTTCCGCAATCCGGACACTTAGCTTTTAAAGCTGGTTTGCCATTTTTCATGGTTACTTTTTGAGGATTGTCGACATTTACTTTTTTTCTTTCTTTTACACAATACATTGTTGCCATAATTTAATCACCACCTTTCAAAAATTAAATCTCAGATAATCTTTAATCCTAAACAAAATAAATAATAATTTCAAGCGTAATTATGAAGGAAATAATAATGAAGCTTTTCTTAAGATCCTGGATGAAGTAGATTCGCCTAGACTGATCGATCGACGACTCTTTGTCTTTATCAACTGACCAAGTTGGTGAGACGGATATTATCGGTTTCTCTGTCTTACCAGATGTAGATAGAGGCCCAACTTCCCTAACTGATAGATCCGGTTTAATTGTTTGGTTTTCTTTTTTTTGATTATTTAGATTAGCTAGCTGTTGTAAAAGCTTAATTTTTTTCCGATAAGCAGCTACAATCTTCTCTTCTTTTGTTTTTTTTGACATACTTTGCTTCTAAAATTTAGCATATTGAAATTAAATTGTAAAGCCATTAAAATGTTAGCCAATGGCAATTTATATAAGTCTTGGTATAATCTTTCTTTGGTTGGTACTGATTTCTTGGATGCTTTTTAAAACGCAAAAACACTATCACAATCTTATCTTGCGAACAAAAAAACAAACTATAGACGAAATATTGGAACAGTTAATCTCAAATGATAAAAAATTTTCGGAAGAAATTGAAAGAATCACAAAAACTGTAAAAGAAATAATTGAACAGTCACGAGTTCATTTTCAAAAAGTTGGTTTGGTTAGATTTAATCCCTTTGAAAGAAGCGGGGGAGAGCAGAGTTTTGTTTTAGCTCTGCTTAATAATCTAAATAGTGGATTAGTTATAAATTTTATCTATACTAGGGAGGGTCTTCGAACTTACATTAAGAAAGTTAAGGCCGGTAAAGGAGAAAAATACGAGCTCTCCGAGGAAGAGAAAGAGGCAATCGATAAAAGTACTTACTTTTAGAAAGAAAACCTATGGTTAATAAAAAAATAGCTTTTATTATTTTTATCTTCGTATTAGTAATTTCCTCATACCTGTCCTACTCGTTTTTTAGCAAAGGGGAGGCAGCTGGATTATTACCAAGCGTAAAGTACAAACCGCCAACTACAAATGGGAAAATAGTTAAAAGCAATGAGCAAGAGTCAAAGACAGAAGAGTGCCCGTTAAATGGACAATTGTGGGGAGCCTCAAGCAAGCAAAAATGGGAGAGCAGAAGACCACTTGGGATCATGATTGAGAATAGTGTTCCTGCCAGACCCCAATCTGGTTTGTCAGCAGCGGATATAATTTACGAAGCTGTAGCAGAGGGCGGTATTACAAGATTTTTAACAATTTTTTATTGCCAGGATGCTTCTTATGTTGGACCGGTTCGGTCAGCCCGTATCTACTTCATCAGACTATTACAGGAATATGGTATATATCCATTATATGCACATGTTGGGGGAGCAAACACGGATGGTCCAGCTGATGCACTTGGTGAAATCGACGAGTTGGGATGGGGTCTTTATAACGATTTAAATCAATTTGGGGTCCCCTTTCCTTTTTACTGGAGGGATTATGAAAGGTTGCCAGGTAGAGTTACAGAACATACAGTCTATACCGCTACCGCAAAGTTATGGGATTTTGCTAAAAACAAGAGGAATTTGACTAATGTTGATAAAAAAGATAGATCTTGGGATGAAAAATTTGAAAAGTGGAAATTTAGAGAAGAGGCAGCAAAAGAAGATAGAGGAGATCTAACAAAGGTTAGCTTTACCTTCTGGAATATATTTTCTGCAGATTATGCTGTAGATTGGACATATGATAAAATTACCAACAGTTTTAAAAGAAATAATGGCGGTGTACCTCATTTTGATAAAAACACAAATAAACAATTAGAAGCAAAAAATATAGTTGTGGTTTTTTCCAAAGAATCAGAGGCAAATGACGGCTATCCTGGTGGACATCTATTATATAAGTTGACAGGTTCTGGAGAGGGACTTATTTTCCAAGACGGGAGAGTAATAGAGACAAGCTGGACTAAAAAGACCGAGGAGTCAAGAATGAAATTTTTTGACGGAACCGGTAAAGAGGTTGCTTTTGTCAGAGGTCAAATTTGGGTTGAAATATTGCCAGTAGGAAATAAAGTGACGTACTGATAAGTACGTCATCCCGAACTTGTTTCGGGATCCCGTTAAAATCAGATGCTGAAATCCATTCGACAAGCTCAGGCCTTCGGCTCTGAGGCCGCTCAGGCTCGAAGAGATCCTGAGTATATCGAAGGACAAGTTCAGCATGACAAATATATAAATGCTAGAACATATCATTCCATCAAAGGCGCGTAGAAAGATTTTACAGCTTTTTTTTCATAACCCCAACGAGAGTTTTTATTTGAGAAAAATTGTTAGAGATATTGATGAGGAAGTAAATGCAGTTAAAAGAGAACTTGATATTTTATCTTCGTCAAAACTTTTAAATAAAGAAAAAAGGCTCAATAAGATTTTCTATAGCTTAAATAGAAGCTTTATTTTTTATGATGAGTTTTTGAGAATTTTTACCAAATCGACTTTTTTGGCAGACAATATCTATAAAAATTTAGCAAAACTAGGGAAATGCAAATTTATAGTAGTATCAAGTAAATTCGCAAAGCAAATTCCTATAAAAGAAGACGAAATTTATCTCCTGATCGTTGGCATTATTGTAGTTCCCGAAATTTCTAGTATAGTCGCTGAGGCAGAAAAACAATTTGGACGTGAGATAAATTACACGGTGATGACTGAAGAAGAGTTCGCTTTTAGAAAAAAAAATAACGATCCATTTATTTGGAGATTTTTAAAACAGCCAAAGGTTATGTTGGTTGGATCGGAAGATGATATGTTAAAGTGAATTAACTGCATTGTTATAAAATGAAGATTATTAAGATAGTTTTATTACTTTTAGTCTCGATTCTAATTATCTGGATTGATCTTCCCGAGAATCTTCGAATAAAATTTAATCTAGGAAAACAAAAATTTGATTTTTTAATACATCCCTTATCTTTTGATATAAAAATAGGTAGCTGGCGAATTCGAAAAGAGTTTAAAACATACCTTGGACTGGATCTTAGAGGTGGAAGCCACCTTGTCTTTGAAGCAGATACACAAAAGGTGGATTCTAAAGATCTGCAGGATTCACTTATTTCGGCAAGAGATATCATCGAAAGGAGAGTAAATCTATTTGGCGTTTCTGAGCCAGTTGTTCAAACAATTAAATCTGGAAATCAATATAGAATTACTGTCGATCTTCCAGGAGTCGCCAAGGTGGCAGATGCAATAAAACTTATCGGTCAAACAGCTCAACTATCCTTTAAAGAAGAAGCTAGTACTGAGGCTAAGATTGCCACAGATACACCCATATTTTTACGATTAACTAAAGAAACTGGTCTAACAGGTAAACATGTAAAAAATGCAAACGTAGTATTTGATCCAAATACGGGCCAGCCACAGGTTGGTTTAAACTTTTCCAAGGAAGGAGCCAGAATTTTTAGAGAAGTTACCCAAAGAAATGTTGGGAAACCAGTTGGCATTTACATTGATGAATTTCTAATCTCTGCTCCTACAGTACAGCAAGCAATTACCGAAGGAAACGCTGTAATTACAGGAAATTTCACTATCGACGAGGCCAAAAAATTGGCAATTGCAATAAACTCTGGCGCTCTTCCTTTGCCTATAAAATTAGTCGAACAAAGAAATATAGGTCCAGCGCTAGGGTCAATAGAGATTAAAAAAAGTGTTGTTGCCGGTGCTCTGGGTTTGATGATGGTATTAATCTTTATGGTTGCCTATTACGGTAAATTAGGTTTGATAGCGGCTATTGCTCTTGTTATTTATGCGCTGATTTCATTTGCAATTTTTAGAACCATTCCTGTTGTTTTGACGCTCCCTGGTGTTGCTGGTTTTATCTTAACTATCGGAATGGCGGTTGATTCTAATATTCTAATTTTTGAGAGGATTAAAGAAGAGCGACGGCGTGGCAATGATTTTGCTATTGCTGTTCGACTTGGATTTGGCAGGGCAATAGATGCGATAAAAGATGCAAATATAACTACTTTGATTGTTGCCTTTATCTTATTCAATCCTCTTAACTGGGAATTTTTACCCCAGTTCGGAATGGTTAGAGGGTTTGCCATGACTTTGGCGGTTGGAGTGGCGACCAGTTTATTTACAGGAGTAGTGATAACGAGAAGACTAATTAATATTTTTTATAAAAAATAAAATTTTTAATTTGGAATTTGAAATTTTTAATGAAATTTAAAATCTAAATTTTTAAATATTGAAAATTATTGCCCTATGGTTAACTTTCTCAAATACCGTTGGCTTTATTTTTTTATTTCTAGCGCCATTATAGTAATCGGTTTATTTTCAATTGTCCGTTGGGGTTTTAGATATTCTATTGATTTTATTGGTGGGACAAACTTGGAATATCAGACTAAAAAGAGTGTTGAGATTGAAAAAGTAAAGGAAGCTTTTACAAAAAACAAAGTTGAAATATTAAATATTATTAAGAAAGAAACTGTAATTACGATAAGAACAAAACCCATCGATGAAAAAAAAGAGTTTACAGTTCGAAAAGACATCGAATCATCGTCGGGCTCCAATATAACGATGCTACGCTTTGAAACAGTAGGGCCAGTGATCGGGAAAGAAACTATAAGAAAAACAGTAATAGCGTCGCTCTTTGCGATTTTAGGAATTCTTATATACATGAGTCTTGCTTTTAAAAGCTTTTATTTTGCAGTCTCGGCAATAATTGCTTTGATTCATGATTTTTTAGTTGTGGTGGGAACTTATTCTTTGATGTCGCATTTTTTAGGAGCAGAGGTGGACCTTTTGTTCGTAACCGCGCTTTTGACTACGATGTCTTTTTCCGTCCATGATACAATTGTCATTTTTGACAAGATTAGGGAATATGGAAAGACTACAGATAAGATTGATATGGAGTACTATGCAAATAGAGCACTTAGCGAAACACTTGTTCGCTCACTCAACAATTCTATGACTATAATCTTTATGCTTTTGGCACTTATTCTTCTAGGAGGATCTACTATTAAATTTTTCACAATTGCTCTACTGGTAGGAACTTTGACAGGAACTTATTCTTCACCATTTGTAGCTACTCCTATTTTGGTCTGGTTGGAAAAGCGAAGAAAATAAATCTACATAATTTTGACTTAATAAGCCACAAATTATAAAATTAGCTTATGAATAACCTTAATTTAATTTTAAAGTTGGCAAAAACTGCTGGGTATTTGAAAAGAATAAAGCGCACTGGCTGGGTGAGAAAAGGTATTAAAGATGCAGAGAGTGTCGCGGACCATGTGTTTCGTACAGCCTTTCTTTGCATGATTCTAACGAGGGAAATGAATATTAACTATAAAAAATTAATAGATATGACTTTAATCCATGATTTGGGAGAGACCGCAACTTCGGATATCAGATACGAAGAAGGAAAAAAAATTATAGCTTCAGAGAAAGCAAAAAATCAAATAGAAGAAGATGTTTTCAAAATGTTTTTTTCAGGCGTTGAGGACGGAAAATATTATCTAGGTTTGTGGTATGAATTTCGGGATCAAACTTCGAAAGAAGCTAAACTTTTAAAACAAATCGAAAAAATCGAGATGGCATTACAAGCATTAGAATATGAAAACATGGGATTTCCGTCAGACCTATTAAACGAATTTTTTGAAAATGCAGATAAATATGTAAAAGATAGAGAATTAAGAAATCTTCTTCTTACTCTCAATAGAGAGAGAAAAAGCAGAAAAAATAAGACTTAAATATCATTCACATGAAGATAAAAAGCTATTCCTTAGGACAGCTTCAAGCGAATTGTTATTTTTTGATTGAGGAAAATGAATGTTTGATTATAGATCCAGCTGATGAGGCTTCGTTTATTTTGGAAGAATTGCAGAAGCGTAAGTTAAAATTAGTCGGAATGTTGGCAACCCATGGTCATTTTGATCATGTGATGGCAGCAGGTGAAATACAGAAATCTTTTAATATACTACTTCACGTGTCAAAAAATGATATTTTTTTGATTGATCGACTGGGAAAAACAGCAGAGTATTTTTTAGGTTATTCACCAATGGTTATTAAACCTATTTCGATTAAACACTTAATCGAAATCAAGATGAAAATAAGAAAGTTTGTCTTTAACTGTTTATTTACACCCGGTCATACACCAGGCAGCGTTTGTTTTTATTTTCCAAAAGAAAAAGTTATTTTTACGGGGGATACTTTGTTTAAGGGTGGAATAGGAAGATATGATTTTACCTATGCTGATAAAAAAAAGCTAAAAGATTCCCTAAATAATTTATTAACATTACCAAAAGACACTATTGTTTATCCGGGACACGGAGATAAATCAACGATTGAAGAAGAGCAAAATATTTTAAATTTATTTTCACTATGATTATTGTCGTTGGATCAACCAATAAAACCAAAATTAATCCGGTTAAAGAAGTCTTTAAATATCATTTTAAAAATGTGAAAGTAATTGGAGTGAATGTTAATTCGTTGGTCGAAGATCAACCCCTAAGTGATGAAGAAATGTTTAAAGGATCATTCAATAGAGCCAAGGCCGCTCTTAAAAAAATTAAAAATGCCAATTTCGCTGTTGGGATTGAAGGAGGGCTGCATAAATATAGTTACGGTTGGTTTGAGCGATCGCTGGTAGTGATAATGGATAAGAAGGGAAATTATGGTATTGGATCATCCGGAGGATTGGCTTTACCGAAGAAGGTGATCGACAGAATTAACAAAGGAGCTAATTTAGAACAAGCAATCGACGAAATTTTCGCTACCAAAAAAATTGGAGAGGGAATTGGAATGTTTGGAATTATGACTAAAGGAGTAGTTACAAGAGCAGAAGGGGTAAAACACGGAGTTGCTTTTGCATTGGCCAGATTTCTCCACAGTAAAGTTTACGAAGATTAAGGGCTGTTAAAATCTTCAATTTTTTTCAGTAGTACATCTCTTTCATTTTTTACCTTCCCCTGCTCTACGTCGTTAAATATAGATTTTAAGATTTGACCCACCTTCACTCCCGGTCTGATATTTAATATTTTCATAACGTCGTTTCCATCGATTTTTAGATCGGTAATTGAAAACGGTTCTTTCTGAACTTCAATCAGACGTTTTTTAAAAAGTTCGAAGCGCCAAGAAGTGGGTTTTGCTCCTGATCCAACACGATCGGCATAGCGAAGATCTATTATGTCATCTAAATATTCCTTGCCAACATTTCTTATGAATCTTCTTACAGCTTTATCGGTTTGGAGTTCTGTTACTGTAAATTGATGAAATTGAACAAGACGAATAAATTTCTCTTTCTGTTTGGAAGAGAGGCGCAATCTATCTGCAATTTTTTTAACGATCTCTGTTCCTACGACTTCATGATTGTAAAAGGTGATAAGCCCGGTTTTGTCATCCCGACGAAATGTTTTAGATTTACCGACGTCATGTAGCAGTGTGGCCAAACGAGTTATCACATCTTTTGAGGAGCAATGTTTTAGTGACATTACAAGATGTGTCCCCACGTCGTAGATATGGTGTCTTTTTGGACTCTTTTGTGGAATTAGGAAGCAAATATCTAGTTCGGGCAGAATAAAAGTTAGAAGACCCGAGTTTCTTAAAAAAAGTATTCCTTCTGCAGGGTTTTGTGATGCTAAAATCTTAAATAGCTCATCTCTTATTCGCTCCCAGGAAATTTTAGTTATAAGTTTGGCATTTTTTTGAATAGACTGTCTGGTTTTATCTTCGATTAAAAAACCGAGCTCTGAAGCAAACCTGATCGCGCGAATTAAACGAAGAGCGTCTTCTGAGAATCTTTTATCTGGATCACCAACCGCTACAATAAGTTTTTGTTTAAGATGTTTTTGACCTTGATAGGGGTCGATTAATTCATAAGTTGGTTTACCCTGAGGTTTTCGACCAAGCTTGGCCGAATGTCCAAACGAAGTAAGTCGAAAGGCTATGGCATTAATCGTGAAATCACGTCGGGCCAAATCTTCTTCGATTGTTTTAGCCCACTCGATCTTTTCCGGATGGCGGAGATCTTTATACTCACCTTCTTTGCGAAAGGTGGTAACTTCAAAAACAATTGTCGTACCGTTTTTTTTAAAAGGAATTCCCACCGTTCCAAATTTGTTATCATAAAATCCGTTAGGAAATAATTTTAAAATCTTTTCGGGAGTAGCGTTAGTTGCAAAATCCCAGTTATCCCCTACCTCAAGAGGATTTTTACCAATTAAAATATCTCTAACAGCGCCACCTACGACGAATATTTGGAAATTATTCTTATTAAAAATATTTATGAAATTTGATACAGCTTCTGGTAATTTTATCATGGTAAAATTATACCTAATCAATGAGAAAAATCCTTTTTGATGAAGAATATAAGAGAAGACCTTACTTGGCAGTGAATGCAGTGATTTTAAAAAAAATAAATGGTAAGCAACACATTCTTCTTGGAAAAAGAAAAAATGTTGCGGGGAAAGGTTATTACTATCCACCTGGAGGACACGTAAAATGGGGTGAAAAATTAACTGCTACTTTAGTTAGAGAAGTAAAAGAGGAATGTGGGTTAGATATCTTTCCTGGTAGATATGTTTGGACAGAAGAAGCCTTTGATCCAGAGCATCACGTCATTTTATATTACTTTGCAATTTTAGATAATAAATCTGAAGAACCCAAAAATATTGAACCTCAAAAATGTGAAGGCTGGCATTGGTTTCCAATAGATGATCCCCCGTTTCCTTTGTGGCATTATTTAGGAGAATTGATTAAATTATTAAATAAGAGGGATAAAACTAAATGAGACTTTTTAATATATCTAAATTTTTTTTGTCTGGGCCTTTTTTATCAAAGCCAGGTGTCTCAATGATAAGGGGTAGATGTTGAAGTATAGGATGATTGAGTAAAAGTTGGAAAGTCTTTAAGCCGATTGTTCCTTCTCCGATATTTGCGTGTCTGTCTCTTCCTGAATTAAATGGATCTCTGCTGTCGTTTACATGAATCACCTCAAGTTTTTCAAACCCAATCAGCTTATCAAACATTAAAAGAAAATCATCTAATTTTTTAGCTGAGGATAAATCATAACCGGCAGAATACAGATGGCAAGTATCAAGACATACCCGGACTCTAGCATTTTGGAGTTTCTTAACTATTATGGCGATTTCTTCAAGCCGTTGAGCTATTTTTTTGTTTCCGGCATTTTCGATAATAAATAACGATTCTTCGGGAGTTTGTTCTAAAATTTCTTTTATATTATTAATCAGTGGAGCATATCTGGTTTCTAAATCGTCACGCACCATCTTGGCTCGATCGAGCCAAGATGGCATATGTGAATCCTTAAAGGAACCTAGATGCACGATGCTTCCCCTTATATTTAATTTTGGCGTAACGAATAATTCTGAGATTAATGAAAGTTTAGACAAACTTCCGACTCTTCCATTATCTGCTAAGTTAATAAGATATGAGGCGTGGAAGTAAATTGGATCGATATTTAATTCAGACTTGCGATTTCTAAATTGTGTGGCTACAATCTCATCAATGCTAGGAGAATTCCAACCACGCGGAGACGTTGAAAAAATCTGCAAGCAATTGCCCCCGATATTTCTAATCCTTTCTAGACCTTTATGGTAGCCTCCCTCAATAGATTGGTGGGCACCTAGTTTCATAATATTTAATACGAATGATGCGAATCTTTATGCAAATGATACTAATTATGCGAATAATATCTGAATTAGAATAATTTGCGGCATTTGCATGATATTCGTAAATTTGTATTATATTTAGGACTTGACTTATTTTAGCAGACTTGTTATATTATTGCTAACCAGGCTAAGCGTGGTTAAATCACGCTGAGCGTGATAATTCTTATGGAAGATCTTACACCACGTCAGGTAGAGATTCTAAAAGCAATTATTCAAGAGTATACAGAAAATGCTGAAGCAGTGGGATCTGAAATTTTAGAGAAAAAGTATAAACTTGGTGTTTCACCCGCAACTATTCGCAATGAGATGGTTGAATTAACCAAGAAAGGTTATCTTAAAAAAACCCATTTCTCATCAGGAAGAGAACCTTCGGCTAAAGGCTTTCGACTTTATATTAAACACCTGATGAAAGCCAAGGAACTTTCAACAACAGATGAAGTCGCTTTTAAAAATAGCGTCTGGGACGAGAGAACGGAAGCGCACAGACTTCTTCAACAAGCAACAAAAACTCTTGCTGATAAAACCGATCTATTATCACTATCCGCAACAAATTTTGGAGACCTTTATTATGCTGGTGTAGGCAATCTGCTCTCGAAACCAGAATTTTTAGATTTGGGACTTTCTAAAAACTTATTTTTACTTTTAGACGAGGTCGACTACTGGGAGAGGGTGCTTGACAAGTTTTACAGGTTAGATGAAGATATCTTATATCTACTTGGAGAAGAGGACTTTCGAGATCCGATATTGGAATCATGCGGATGTATATTTGGTGAATTTGAGGGTAAAAAAATAAAAGGGATTATAGGAGTGCTTGGGCCAAAGCGAATGTATTATGAAGAAATCAGTCCTCAAATTAGATATATTTCACAGCTTATTGGTGATATCGTTAAAGCTCAAGGACTATAAATTAGAGATTTGAAGATAGAAGTTAGAAGCTAGATAAATGGATAGACACAAAATTAAGAAAGACCATAAAGAAGAAAATCTGGCTATTAAAAAATTAAGCGAAGAATTAGAAAAAGTTAAGAATGAAAGAGAAAGTTATAAGAATAAATACCTAAGAGCTTTAGCAGATTATCAAAATTATGAAAAAAGAGTAAAAGACGAGAGGAACAGATTAATGGAAGTGGCAAATTCCGAAACTATTCTTAAACTTTTACCCTTTTTAGACGATCTTGATAAAGCAGAAATCTTTGTTAAAGATCCAGGACTTAAAATTATTAAAGATAAATTTACCCAAACCCTTAAGGAGATCGGATTAGAAGAAATTCAGATTCTGAAAAAACAATTTGATCCACATACTGCTGAAGCTATTGACGTAGTCGAGGGAAACGAGGACAACATAGTTAATGAAGTATTAAGAAAAGGTTATTTATATAAAGGGAAAGTTTTAAGAGTAGCACAAGTTAAGGTGACAAAAAAATTAAAAGATTAAGAATTTTTTTGTCATCCTGAATTCATTTCAGGATCTGATATTAACGGGATCCCGAAACAAGTTCGGGATGAAAATTGACAGAGTCAATTTTCAGTTATTAATTGTTATTAAGTAATATGGCAAAAATAATTGGGATCGATTTAGGAACAACAAATTCGGCTGTGGCTGTAATGGAGGCTGGAAAGCCTAAGATTATTCATTCACAAGAAGGACGAAATGTAATTCCGTCTGTGGTTGATCCGATTAAAAGA
>Ga0155327_113_pt1 | contig 41335 bp, 51 predicted proteins | sample RifCSPhighO2_02_FD_106295 | JGI IMG/M metagenome (GOLD analysis project Ga0155327, IMG submission 106295) | Candidatus Roizmanbacteria bacterium RIFCSPHIGHO2_02_FULL_37_15 | reverse complement strand
GAGCTCAAAACGCTCCCGCAGTTACCACCACCCCAACAGAGACTCCAACGCCAACGCCAACTGTTGCCCCGCCAGCCTCTCTTTCCGTTCCTAAGATTGACGTCTCAGCTCCGATTGAACCGGTAGGCACAGACGAAAATGGAAAGATGCAGCTTCCTCAAGATATAAGTGTAGTTGGATGGTATGAACCCGGGGTTAAACCAGGAGAATTGGGCAACGCAGTAATAGCCGGACATCTAGACTCGGCAACAGGCGAAGGAGCAATATTCTACAATCTCAATACTATGGAGAAGGGAGATGATATCGTTATCTACGATCAGGCAGGTAAAAAATATAGATTTACTGTAACCGAGAAAGTCGTCTATCCCTATAACCAGGTCCCACTAGATAAAATCTTTGGAAAAAGTTCTAAAAAAATGCTCAATCTGATCACCTGCACTGGTATCTGGAATCCGGCAATAAAAAACTATTCACATAGGATGATAATTTTTTCCGAACTCCAATCAGTCTCATCATTTAGTCTTTCTCCCAAACCGTAAATTCAAACACCTCCTTTACCTTTCTAAAGTTATCTACAATGAATTTGCTAATTACAGGATTACCCCAGTTTTGTGGACGTTCATGGGTTACGATGATGTTAACCTTTTTCTCCTTTAAATTTTTAATTACTTCTCTTTCCCTATCCTTACCTAAACTAAAGTCAGGAGAAAAATTAATATATCTAGTTGGGTTTTTCCTGTCGGTTAAAAAATAAAACATTGGCGCGTTATAAAAGACAAAAATATAGTCTGATTTTTTAGTACTTTGTAAAACACCGGACACTACTTCTGGAATGACTTGCTTAAACTTTTGATCAACAAAAATACCAGCTCTTGGCTGACTAATAAAATATTTCTGTTTAACAAGAGGAGAGTCCCAACGATAATAATTTTTCCAAATGGCTGTATAGAAACCAATAAAAACTAACGTTATACTTAACCCGTAAGTAACAATTAATCTCAACCAATTTCTATTTATCTCTATTAATCTCGGATATTTTGGAAATATATTGTTTTTTAAATTTGGGGTAAACATCGCCATAGGAATACCTGTAGTCGCCATTAAAACCGTGAGATGTACATAATCAGTCGTTGGTCTTATTCCAAAGATAAAAAAAAATAAGCTAAACAGCGGAAAGATGATATATTTCTTTTGTCGCTTATATGCTACAAAAACCGCAGCTAGCGATATAAATCCAGGCAAAAGATAAAAAAGCGATTTTACTCCCACGGGAAAACTGGTAGCAAATGCTCCTTGAAAAAGAATATTGACTATCGAATACGAGTAAAAATTTTTAAAAAATGGGGTCATCGAGTTGCCAAGAACTAGATAGGCAAGAAAAACAATTCCACTTAAAATAAATCCTAAAACAAATTCTCTAACTCCTCTATTCCATCTATACCTTCTTACCAATGCTAATGAAACACTAACAGCCAAAAGCGTAGCAAAACCAAAATTTTGTTTAAAAAGGAACGTAATAAATGTCATAGCACCAGCTAAAGTGACCCCGCTTAGCTGGGCCATCCTGAGCGACCCTGAGCGAGTCGAAGGGGAGTTGAAGGATCCCTTCATGGTTAAACCAAGAATATAAGTGGCAAACAACCCCGAAGAAAATGCAAAAAGCGTTGGCCAGGGAAAATTTATATGCGACGGACCCCAGGAAAGATAAATTAGCATCGAGAGGAAAGAAAGTAATTTATTTTTCGAAATTTTAAGAGTTATAAAATATATTAGAAACGACGTCAATAAGCCAACCACCATCGTCAGAATACGCCCAATCACTACGCTCTCGCCCAAGACTTTGAATACTGCCGCGACTAAAAAAATCGTTCCCGGTGTATAGATGAGATCAAAGTCTTTATAGGGAATCTCTCCCTGTACGACTCTTTGTGCAGCATGTAAAATAAATCCTTCGTCGAAATAAGCAAATCCACGTTTAAAGAAAAAGCCTAAAAAAATAAGCGAAGTCAAAATTACTACAAGCAATGAGCCTTTAGACATTAGCGATATTGTATAATACCGTAAAAATAATCCGCACCTATGGATCAATTTAAAAAATATCGAAAGCAAATAATCCCCGCTTTAGTCATTCTTGCCTTAATATTTGGTTTTACTTTCCTTGTTAGAAAAAAATCAGTCTCAAAACCCAAAAAAACTCCAGTCAATATTATAGGGAGTAACGTGCTGTTATACCAATTCTTTCACAACAAAAAACCATTTGAATCAATTTTAATCTCGGTTCCAGTCTTGCAAGATCTAAAAAACTCCTCGAGTTTTACTATAGATCTTGATATGAATGCCGATGATAAATTTGAACCAAACGAACGGGCTGTTGATAGTGTACCTGCACCAATTGAGAAAAATCTGCCAAACACCTTTCCTGTAACTTTCACCGACTCTAAATTACTAAAGAAACTAGCCGGACTTCCAAAAGAAGGTAAAGTAAAAGTAAAAATTAAGGTTGGCGAGAGCATGAAAGAGCTAAAAGTAAAAAAAGTCAATGTTGAAATCGGAGAAATCTTTAATCCGATGCCAGGCTTTAGCGGAAGCAGTTTAGAAATTCCTTCCACTTCTGAAGCAAGAGTTCCCGTGTTCCACAAAAGTGTTCCTGATCTAAATGGTCGAAGAGGTAAACCCAACGAATGTGTACAAATCTCCCTTGCCAACTCCCTTCTCTGGCTTGCCAAAAAATATAAGTTTGAGGACAAGATGCCAGCTACAAGCGATGATCTAATTGACGAACTTGCCAAAGATCTTAAATGGACAAAAAATGGAGTGAAAAATGAAAATATTTTGGCCGGAAAAGAAGCATTTGCCAAACGCCGCAAGCTTTCCTTGAAAAACAAAAAAATTGACAATCAAATAGTCGAAGGCGAAAGTCAGCTTTGGAATAGAATCGCAGAAGAACTAAATGCCGGCGAAGATGTAGAACTTCTTATCGATTTTAAACAAAGCCCAAAAGCAAAAGCTGAAAAAGGACACGCTGTAACTGTGGTGGCCGCAAACAAAAACAAAAAGGGGAAGAAATTTCTTACCTTTCATGACCCTGCAACTAAAGAAGGCAACGATACTTATGAGGTTGATCGAAACGGTCAGATCATCAACTATCCATTTGGAATAACCTATACCAATTTTATCATCTCCGAGTCGTATGTAAATATTTCACCTACGCCAACTGCCTCAATAACTCCCCCGCCAACTCCCACCTCAAAACCCAATCCGACCAACACCCAATCTCCTACCTCACCTCCCAGCTCAACTCCAACCTCAGGTCCGACTTATACTCTTACTCCTACTCCACCGATCACTTCTACTCCTAGTCCAACCGTAAGTTCTTCACAAAGCCCAACTCCCTCACCGACAACAACTATTACACCAACTCCATAATTTTTTAACTATTTAGCAATTTCGGTTTTCATTCTCAACTTCAATAATCCTTTTTTTTGTAACCGCGTTTTTGAGAAGTTTTTCGTCGACTTTTCCGAAAAAAATTACCATGCTGTCGTAAGATTTTATTGGATAGTCCATTATATTTTTAGCTTTTTTGCCGTTAACATAACCTGTTGTTTGTCTGTCTGGATCTATTTTAAACCTGATATTCACAAACAGATCCTTCCATTTTGCTCCCTCTGCCTCAACATGAACAACGTCTCCCACTCCATCATGCAGATGAGCTTTTTCAAGCTGTTCGTTCTCCTGTCCATTCTCTTCCTCCCCACATGGATTAACTGTCATATACTTTGCCCCTGAAAAATCCTGCAGCTTTCCGTCAAAATAGACTTGGAAACCTGCATGATAGTGGATCTCTTTTTCTTTTTGGTTTTGTTTTTGCAAGATAAAAAATCCAGCAAAAATAATTAGAAATAAAAATGTAACTATAAAAATTTGAGAGCGCTTATTCATTCTTTATTCCTAATTGAGATATAATTGTCATGCTGAATTTATTTCAGCATCTGTATTTTCTAAAATCAGATCCCGAAACCAGTTCGGGATGACATTAAAAACAGGATATATAACCGAGTCATAATTTTTTTGGATTTATTCGAACAATTCTATCGTCTTCGGAAGCTGGATTACCGCGGCCGTCTTTATTGCTGGTTGAGATATAAAGCATACCATCCGGACCTTTTATAACTTCTCTAATTCTGCCAAACTCTCCTTTGAAGTGTTCTTTAATCGTTACATTCTCACTTTTAATTACCGCCTCATATAGAGTTTCTCCTCTAAGCCCTCCAAAAAATAACGAATCGCCTACTAAGGCTGCGCCTGCTGGAGCCCAGGTGTTTGTTGGACCTGAATTAGCAACCGGTGTTACCATCCCAGCTCGTTCCTCATCTCCTTGGATATCTGGCCAGCCGTAATTTTTTCCAGCTTCAATAATATTGAGCTCGTCAAGTCCTGACTGTACACCTGATCTACCATGTTCTGTGGACCAAAGCCCACCGTCTTTATTCCAATCTATGCCTTGGGGATTGCGATGACCATATGAAAAAATAAGATTTCCAAACGGATTTCCGCTTACAGGTTTACCTGCATCGGTTACTCTCAATATTTTTCCTGCCAGAGAAGTTTTGTCCTGAGCGCGGGATGGATCTTGAGCGTCACCGGTTGTGATGTATAAATTTTTGTCAGGACCGAATTTAATCCTTCCGCCATTATGATTAAAGTTGCCAGGAATATTGTCAACAATTATTTCTTCCTCGCTCAATTTGTTATTTTCTAATTTCATCCGCACTACCCGATTAAAGGTGTTGTTGAATTCGCTGTTATATGTATAGTAAAAATATACGAAGCTGTTTGAAGAAAAATCAGGCTTGCCCGGCGTAGCGTCAGCTAAGTCGGGATGAAGCGTAATTCCCAACAGCCCCCCCTCACCAATCTCTTTAACCCTGTCTAAAATGGCAACTGGCTCTGGGTTCAACTTTCCGTTCTTGTCGATGTACCTAACTTTTCCCGACCGCTCTGTAACTAGCATTCCTCCGTCTGGAAGAAAAGCAATTGCCCAGGGAGTGTCCAAGCCCTCTGCTATAATAGAAGTTAGAGGCGCTTCAGTTGTAATAGTTTGATTTTCGGTTGACTTTTGAACAAACTGGGGTGAAGGAGTAATTAGGTTATTTTTCTTCTCGCCTCTAGATGCTAGAATCCAAACTCCGACCAAAATTGCAGTTAGCAGCAACAAAAATTTTTTCATCTATGCAAAAACATATTTTACCATTTTAAATACGGGTAAAATAACAGATTCAAAACTCACAGCTAAAAATCAGGAAAAGATTTAAATGATTTTTACACCTTAAAGGTGAAATATAGATTCATTTTTTACTCTAAACCACATTTTCATCGATCCAGCTAATAAACTCTTCGTTTCCTTTAAAAGGCACAAACCATACCATCGGAACCTCTTCGCTAGAAGTTTCTCTAACACCTTCAACTATCGCTTTTTTATGGCTGTCTTTTGTAAATGCTGAGATGTTGTAGTAATTCGTGTTTATTATCTTTCCCTTCCACCAAAATCTGGTCGGACCGTGAAGTATTAGTCCACCCGCAATAAGTTTTTTCTTAAGTAGAACATCAAGTATTTTATTCGCTTGTTTTTTATTTTCTGCGCTGATAAAAGCCTGGAGATATTTTGTTAGCATATATTCTCGCTTTAAAGGCGATCTTCAAACTTCAAAAATAAACCCGTCTTTTGCCTTTTTTATCAAACCTGCAACCGGATTTGAGAAGTGGGAACCAATAAGAAGTATGCTGGAGTTAGCTACATGATTTAGTAGTTTTTCGCGTGTTTGCAAAGCTATATCGGGTAAGGTGTCAGCATCCATAGTCCAGTTAGGATTTGCAATCTGACAGGGATGATGAAGAAAATCTCCTGAAATTATTGCTCTTTTTCCCTCCGACTCAATCATAATGCTTACATGGTCAGGCGTATGTCCAGGAGTTGATATTAATCTTAAATTCTTATCAATTTTATAGTTGTTGTCTACCAGCTTTGCAAGTCTTGCTTTAACGATTGGCGCTACCGAATCATCGAAGGCAAATTTGTCGTCATCAATTTCTTTCTCTGGTTTTTCTATCCAATAATCGTATTCTTTTTTAGAAAAAAGACATCTTGCATTTGGAAAAGTTGGTACCCAAGTAAAATTTTCTAATCTGGTATTCCAACCTACGTGATCAAAATGAAGATGGGTACAGATAACAAAATCTATCTCTAATTCAGAAACTCCTAAATCATTTAGTTTTTTTAAATAATCCGTGTTTAAATTTCCCCACTCTGGAATTGTCGGTCGAGTCTTACCGTTTCCATTACAGGTATCAATCAGAATATATTTACCTTCGGACTTTACTAATAAACTCTGGACCAAAGCTTTAAGATTTCCTTTCTCGTCTGCAAAATGCGGATAAAGCCACTGTATCTTTTGGATATTCTCTGGAGTCGCGCTTTTTAGTGTGCTTTGTATCAACTCTCCAGCTTGTATCTCGATTATCTGAAAAATTTCAACTTCTCCAACTGTCCAACTTAAACCTTTACATTGTTCTAAAACAACTTTTAGTTTTTGAAAAATTTCTAAGGTAAAAGGATCTTCCAGATTTCCCTTATCAACCCATTCAAAATATTTAAGCTCCGTAAGGTTTTTATTTAAAGACCTAAATGTATATCTACAATGATAATTTTGGTCTTTAGAAATCCATTCTACAACTTTGTTTTCTATTATAGTATTTACACTGACTTCAGAATATTCACCTTTTTTATTTTTGAGTTTATAGACAGTTCCTACACGAACTGGCCATTCATTTGTTTTTTCTTCCACAACGCCGTCAATCCACAAAGTAGAATTTGGAGGAGTTATAGTGAATTTGAAAACGTCATTAATAGGTTTATTTATCTGGATTGTTAATCTTTTACTTTTCATATTTTCATCGATTGTACGACTTTTGGGAGAAAAAAGCTAATCTATTTATGAAGTTTGGACGATGAATTTCGTGTTTTGCGGATCAAATGCCGAGATATTCTTTTTTACATCCAATATTTCAATCCCTAAAACTCTACCTTTTGAATCCTCATCCACTAAAATAGAGTCAGTTATTTTTTTAGTTTTATTATATCTGCCTTTAGCTAACTCTATATATATTGCGTCTACTTTTGAATCATATTTTAATTTCATAAGTATTTACTTTAAATAATAAACCTGTAATTTGTATCATGTTAAATTTTTCCACTGCGATCGGAAAAGATCAACGCGAGCTCCTTTAAATTGAATTCCTTCTTTAAGAAGCATTCTCCTTTTACCAGCTAATCCTCCCTGTCCGGAATAACCGGTCAAGCTTCCGTCTTTGGCAACCACTCGATGACAGGGAGTATTAGGCGAATCAGCATTAATCCGCATAAGCGCTCCAACTGCTCTTGCGGCTTTGGGATTGCCAGCTAATTTAGCGATCTGGCTGTAGGTTGCGACTTTGCCTTTGGGAATTACACGACAGAGTTCGTAAACTTTTTCCGAAAAAGCTTTTTTCATCCTTATTGCGCTACGCGAATACCCCGCCATGGGCGGGGATGAGCACAAAAATAATACAACTAGCAACAAAATACCTCGTAACGAAGCGGTGGAGGTATTTTATTATTATACACTTTAGAATTTGTTAGACTAAGATATATGGAACCTCCCCAACACTGGCTCCACCACAAAGTTTTCGTTATCGTCTTTTTTCTTCTCATAGCTAATCTTATTGCCTTAGATTTATGGGTAGGATCTAACTTATTAAGATTGAATAAAGAATTGAACAAAACAAAACTTGCTTCCATCCCCACTTCTCAAACCACCTCTCAATCCTGTCCTAAAAATTGTCTCACTGCCCTAGATGATAAAATCTCTCAGCTTAATTTAGCAACTAAAGAAGCTTCAACCCAACAAGAAAATCGTGTTCAGGATTTTTATGTGCCGCTTGGGTCAGGTACTGTCTCATCCGACGAGTGGACCGATGTACCAGGTATCAAAGCCACTGTGGATACTGCAAAATACGGAAGAATAAAAAAAGTTGTCTTCGAAGCTACAACCCACGTTCCCAATGCCAACGAATTTCTCTATGTGAGGCTTTACAACGAGTCAGACAATCACCCAGTCTGGGATTCGGAGCTTTATTTTCCAAGCGGCACAATCCAATACTTTTTAGTTTCTCCCGCCATCAAACTTGATCCGGGTATTAATATCTATAAAGTACAGATGAAAACACAGCTAAAATTCCCAGCCAATCTTGACCAAGCCCGCATTCACATAACTACTTTTTAACCTCCAATACCACTTTACCTCTAAGGTGGCCTTCTTCTTGGTATTTGAAAGCTTCTTTTATTTCACCAAGAAGAAAAACTTTATCAATATTTACTCTGATTTTTCCAGTCTCTACTAATTCAGCTAATCGATTTAAATGTTGTGTATTAACTTTTGAGCCCTGCCCTATGGCTGTTACCCCATACTCACTAGCGAGTTTTGCGTCTGGTTGACCGACCATTGAAACCAGCATCCCACCCTTTTTCATAACCTTGAAAGACCTACTGGTTGTTTCTCCGCCAACCGTATCAAAAACCGCGTCAAAATCTTTAAGAATTTCTTCAAACTTTTGTAGCTTATAATCTACAACCTCATCTGCTCCTAGTTTTTTGACAAATTCCTTATCATCCGTGCTAACTGTTGTTGCAACATAAGAGCCAAGAGTCTTGGCAAGCTGAATCGCAATATGACCGATGCCTCCTGCTCCACCATGAATGAGAATTTTTTGCTTGCCCGCCGAAGCTTTAGCGAATGTGGGGCCATTTTGCAATTTAATATGCTCTTCCAACGCCTGGACAGCGCTTGATCCAACCAAAGGCAGAGCTGCAGCTTCAATAAAATCGGCATTTTTTGGTTTTCTAGCTAAGTTTATGGCAGGCGCTACTGTAAAGTCTGCAAATGAACCTGAACCGCCGCTAAAGACATTTGCCGACCCATATACTTCGTCTCCGACTTTAAGATCATAAACGCCCTCGCTTACCTCTTTGACAACACCGGCAAAATCTCCACCAACAGTTGACGGAAACTTAAGCGGCATCATATTCTTATACATACCTGAACGCACTTTATAATCAAAAGGGTTGATGCTTACTGCATAAACTTCAACTAAGACTTGTTCTTCTCCTGTTTTAGGTTTTGTCGCATTTTCGTTTACCTCTAAAACATCATATCCGCCATATTTATTTATCTGTACCGCTTTCATACGAAACATATTTATAAAATTTTTATAAATAATCTCTTAACATTATAATCTTTAATAAATTAACTTGCTCAAGCCTTTCGTCGTTAGTGAGGAAAGCCGTATAACCCTTTAAAAGCGGAGCTGATAACTGTAAAGCATCTGGAGCTCTGACATTAGCATGTAATGCACGAATTTTTGAGGCTAAACGAGCCAAATACCAGTTAACATCAACTATTTCTAAATTCGGCAGATTTTGGAAAACTTTTTCATATTCAGAGATAATAAACTGATTTTTTTCTTTTTCTGGTTGAATAAAAACCTCCAAAATTGTGATGGTCGAGGTAACTGCCTGAATTTTTCCTTTTTCTAGAAGATCAAATACTGCTTGTGTTAGGGGTCCGAACTTCGGATGATCGGCAAATTGATAGATAAAGATCATGGAATCAAGACCTATCTTTTTTTGGGCAACAAGCTCTTGTCTAAATTTTTCTATTTTGATTTTTCCCATTCTTGACGAAGATTCTCAATATATTTATCAATATCAACCTGCTGCCAAACATTCTTTCCTAAACCTAGGGTGTATTTAGACCAATTTCTAGGCATTGGCTCCGCCAGAACTTTAGGTTGGGTCGGGGTTGAAATCAATCTCCAGATAATTCTATCTCCCGCTTTAAGTTTTAAAAGCTTTCTTACCCGCGCTGGGACAACCGTCTGGTATTTTGGGCTTATTGTACTTTGTATTTGTTGCATATGCTTTACATTTTAATGTAAGGTAAAGGATTTGTCAAGAGATAAAATTCTTGTAGTACAATATAAAAATGATAAGATCAAAAAAATACTGGTCTGGGAAAGTTACCAAGACAAGTATTGCTCTTGATTTGGAAGAAGGAGTATTTACCTGGGATGATCCAAAAAAAATAGCTATGAGTTTAAAACGGTCAGCAGATGTAAGCACTAGACGTAAAACCCAACCGTTTCAATCTGCCATGAGTATGCTGAATTTCTATATAAACCGTGCAGGCAAAAATTTAAAACCAGAAAGAAAAAAAATACTCGAAGATTCAAGAGTTGAACTGAGAAGACTTTTTGGTCACGCTCCTAGTTAATAAATTTATGGTTAAAGCGAAGATATCTGTTTCGAGCCTTTCAAAGAGCCCGATGAGTTTAGAGGGAAAGTTCTTCAAAGCGATAAACCCGGTATCGAGTTCTCCTTCACTTTCCAACCTGTTTAAGTTTTGTATGTGCTCTGGTAACCGAAATATGAGTAAACGATGACCCGGGTACTGCTCCATGCCAGTGCTCCTCTCCTGCCGGACTCCAGACGATATCACCCCTTTGTACTTTAACTTTATTATTTCTGGTTGCAACCATTCCTTCTCCTTTTGTGACAATTAAAACTTGGTCATTCGAATGGGTATGAAATTTATTGTGTACTCCTTTGGGAAAATGTACGTAATCAATGCTCAAATCCGACCCCTCGTCATCTGTCACCGGCGATTGACGAATAACCCTTCCCGTAAAAAGCGGAGACCCCAGTTTCTGTTTTTTTACCTTTTTGAGATTAATGACTTTCATGTTAAAAATTATACTTTATTTTCTTCTAGCCTATTCATTTGGATAACGCTACCTATGATTAAAGCCCCGCCGAATAATTCTTTGAAATTGGGAAGTTCGCGATAAAAGATAAAGGCAAGAATTAAAGCAAAAATCGCTTCTAAAGTCAGGATATTGCTAGCAAGTACAGCTTTTACCTGTTTAAATCCATAATTAATCAAAAAAATGTTTATGGCGTTAAAAAATCCTGTAAAGAAAATTGAAGTTAATAATATTCCTTGCCAAATTATTAATGGTAATCTTTCTCCGTTCAGTATAGATGCAACAAAAAGAACTACCATCCCCAGAAAAAGTAAGATTTGTGAAATTTCTTTGTCATTTAAAAAATCCGTCTGCCATTTCCTTGAAACATAACTTAAGGAAAACATCGCCGAAGAAATAAGGGAGAATACCTCACCTTTACCAAAACTCGTAAGCGAGGAATAATCATGCACAGAAATTAGTATTACTCCCAAAAAAGCTAAGGCTAAAAGTAGAAATTTTTTTAAGGTAAATTTTTCCTTAAAGAGAATAAAACCAAACACAGCGGCAAAAGGGATCGATTGAATAAAAGTAACGTTGCTGATTTTTGTTAAAGTGAGAGACTCTCGATAGAGAGGAGCGCCAATTAAATATCCAATAATCACTCTGAATAACATATTCCCCCAATCCTTTTGAGGTATTTTTTTAATTCTTTTTAAATCTAAGCTCTTGGGAAAAATAAACAAACTTAGAATAAACGCTACCCCTACCGATAAATAAAGTTGTTGAAATAATGTAAAGTAGAAGCTCAGGTAACGGGCAGTAATAGCAATCATCCCAAAGCCGAAAGCAAGAAGTACTAGAGCCCCAACACCCTTCTTCTTTTCGTCACGAAGATTAAACATTAGAGCAATTATACCAATTAAAACCAGTGTTATTTCTCTTTTAAATATCTATCAAAAAACTCCACTGATCGCTGCATGGCGGTATTGAAACTTGAGGAAATGTTGTGATCATCATCTGGGTAAGTATAGAGTTCGACCGTTTTGCCGGCTTCTTTTATCTGCTTTTCCAAAGTCTGGGAAAACTCGACTGGCACAGAACTATCTCCTGTTCCGTGATGCAGTTGTAAGGGACCAGAGATGTCTTTTACAAATGAATTTGCTGAAATTGAGTCCCAAAAATCGGGATTTTGTTCAGGCGTACCGTATTTTTCAATTAAATTTTGCCTCCAATTTCGAAATCCAGTTGGGACGCCTGGCGGAGGCGTAAAACTTCGTCTCCGCCAGCGATTCAAAAGATCAGGATATGACGCAACCACTCCAGCCCAGATTACACCAGCTTTGATATCTTTGCTCACCACCATGCTTCTTAAGGTTAGAAATCCTCCCAAAGAATGACCCCACATTCCGATTCTATCGGGATCTACTTCCTTGAATTTTTTAATTGAGGAAACTGCGTTTAACACATCTATCGTATAAGCAGTTGATCCATAAGCGCCAGTCGGTTCCCCTTCCGAATTTCCGTGGCCCCGATAGTCAGGTTTAAAAACAACGTAACCGTTTCTTGCAAATCCATCAACATAGGCTACATATCTTTCTATTGTTTGATATTGCGCTGGGGGAATATAGCCATGATTGAAGACTATTACCGGCCACCCTGCGGGTGGTATTTGGCCGTTTGGAGCGGTTAAAAGGGCATAAATTTTTAATCCCTCTGATTTATAAGAAGCAATATAACGACTGTAATTGCTGCCTGGATCAAGAGTCTGTTCTATCTTGATTTCGCTTCCCGGATATTCACTTTTTCTCAAAGACTCTATAGTCAAAGGGTGTAAATCTACTTCTTGACCACCTGCTTCTTCCTGGAGATTTGGATTATCGGTAAAAGGTTGAACAATCTTTTGGTTAGTTGGCTTTTTTGAGTTAGTAAATAATACAATACCGACTAGTATAACCAAGACGAAAATAATTAGGAAAATTTTTTTCATGGCCAGAGATAAATTTTACCAATTTAAATTTACTGTGATGTTGGATTTCTCATCATTCTAAATTGCGGATTGAGCTGAATGTTTTGGGCGGTGACGCTTCCGTCAGAATTTTCGCTGCCAAATATCGCAGCTTGATCACCTTTCTTGAGGTCAGTTTTTCTAGCTTTTTCAGCTTTGTTTACCACTGTTCTATCTGAAAAAATAACACGTGATATAATTTAATAGACTTATGAGTGTTTTGTCTTCAATCATTGTAGCCAGCCTTGCGGTTAGTCTTATTTCCCTATTAGGCGCAGTTCTTCCAGTTTGGGAAAAGCTGACCGTGAAAAAATTGTCAACTTATCTTGTAGCTTTTGCCGCCGGCGTGATGCTCACGACCGCCTTTATCGATCTTTTACCAGAAGCTTTAGAACATAATACTTTCGAAAATATTTATATTTATGGATTACTGGGTATAATAGTTTTTTTTCTGATAGAAAGATTTTTTATCTGGTTCCATCATCACGATAAAATGCATGTCGAACCTACAGCCTATCTGGTTCTTCTGGGAGACGGGTTGCATAACTTTTTTGATGGATTGGCAATAGCTGCGGCTTTTTTAGGCAACCCCGGATTGGGATTTGTAACGACATTAGCTATCTCGGCCCACGAAATACCGCATGAGATTGCTGATTTTAGCATATTAATACATGCTGGAATGAAAAAAGCGATGGCCTTATTTTATAATTTTATCTCGGCTCTAACTGCGCTTTTAGGAGCCATCGTCGGATATTATTACCTAAACAAATTTGAGAAAATGATCCCGGCTCTTCTTATGTTTAGCAGCGGCATTTTTATTTATATTGCCTGTTCGGATTTAATTCCTGATTTACATGAAGATTTTAAAAGGCAAAGAAAGTGGTCAACCACATTTACCTTTATAGCCGGAGTAGTCCTAACTTATTTTCTGATAACCTTACTAGAAAGATAATAAATATAGCTTCCTAAATTATTTCTCTTTGTTAATCTTTTTCCACAGCCACATACCGAGAAGAATTAAATCAACCAAAACAACAAGCCAAAACAGCCAAAAAAGAATACTCAAAAATCCAAATCCTCCCCAGCCACTCATCATATTGCTCCAACCACCATACCCCATCATAGAACCACCTCCTTCCTGCCCCGCGGAGCCTCGGCTTAGTGGAGCCATCATTCCCATCATCTGCATCATTCCCGCAATCGGCATTAAACCAACACCTTGAGATGGAAATTGCGCCGAGCTATCACAACCGCTCATCCTTTTCCCCATGACAACATGCATCTGTTCCTCTCCTTCTTTTCCTATCATACTGGTCATCATCTGGTTCATAGCGGCATGTCTTTGAGTATTGCCGATTGATTGACCCATAAAATACTCACCAAGCACTGTATAGTTGTCATTGGTAAGGTCTTTGCACTCAAGTTGTTTTGCTTGAAGTTTTTCCCAAACTTCTTTTCCTTCAACTTCTTCCTGAGCGGTATGGTTATTAGAGGTTACCAATAATGGTGAGCCTGTCCAGTTTCCCATCATACCCTGGGCATATGCTAAAGAGGAAGTCAGCATTAAAACAAATAAAAGAATTGGTATTAGAAATAGCTTTTTCATTGATTACTTGCTCTTATTAATAATGCCTCTAATAATTTTATCAAGTTTAGTTGGCAAGTTACCAAGATTTGCGTTTGGAAAAAACTGGGGAAGGACAGTTGGTCTCATTCCTGAAATGAATGTTTGACCTTCCTTTTGGTATACATTTATCTTACAAGGTAAACAAAGACCAATTTTGATATCAGCCTTGAGTACCGTATAAGCACTTTTGGCATTGCAAATTTCAATTATCTTAAAAGGTTCAACTTCAAAGCCTTTTTCTTTTAAGGTAGCGGCAACATCATGGATATAAAGAGCTCTAAAACCAACCTTCTTTGTTTCCTGCTCAACTGCAGCTACTGCTTCCTTAAATGATTTTTCTGTTGTTACAGTATAGTCAAAATCCATCATTTTTAAAAAGTAATAACTTTGTCACTATTAATAATCAATTCATATAAATCTTTAATCCCTCCAGCTGGACATTCTTTACTACCTTTTTGTTCTCTTATATTCATACAAGTTCCGCAGGCAATAATCCTTGAGTTGTCCGACTTAAGAAGTTTATTGATTTGTCTTTTGATATCGAATTGGGTGGAGCTATTCTTGTTATATTCAACTCCTTCACCTATTAGAAATACAGTAACCATATCGCCCTTACTTACAGCCAGATTGGCGAGACGAAATGCGTTCCAATTTGTTTCTGCATTATTTGTCGAAAGAATGAAGCCGAGTTTCATACATTTTTGTTATTTTGATAATTCTTTTGATAACCTTCTAAAAATCTTTGTATAAGTTTATCTGTACGAATAAGAGAAGTAGCTGCTGTCCTTAAGAAATCTTTACCCTCCTGAGTAATTGTATAAGTCCTTCTATCTGGGCCAGCCTCATTCTCTTCCCAATCGGATTCCACCCAACCGTCCTTTTCCATTCTCCGCAGAGTCCGGTATAAATAACCAATATCTACTCTCTCATCACAGTGTTTTTCTAAATCTTCAATTAAACCATACCCGTGAGAAGGACTCTTTGAAAGAAGGAGTAGGATACACGGTTCAATGAAGCGTTCAATATTACCAAAATCCCTTGAGCGGAATGAACACCCACACGTTCTACACATATATGATAATATCATATAGTATTAGGGATGCCCTTGTCAATAAAGTGCAATTTTTCTTTGTAATTTCTGCTACTTAACACGAACCAACTTTGTCTCGACTGAGACTCTGAGCGAATCCGCAACTTTGTTTTGAGTTAAACTGTTATTAGGTCTTTTTCTGCGCGTTTAAGCAACACAGCATTTATTGCAACAATGATTGACGATGCGGACATTAAAAGTGCAGAGAATTCTGGCCGCAATGTAATTCCAAATTTTGGATACAGCACTCCTGCCGCGATCGGAATGGCCAAAATATTGTAAACGCTTGCCCAGACTAGATTTTGTTTCATCTTGGTAACAGTCGCTTTACTTAAACGTATAGCTCGCAAAATATCTGCAGGATCTGATTTCATCAAAACCACATTTGCCGTCTCAATTGCTACATCGGTTCCTGCGCCAATCGCAATTCCAATATCAGCTTGAGCCAATGCTGGAGCATCGTTTACACCGTCGCCAACCATAGCGACAAATTTTCCCTCATCCTGAAGTTTTTTGACATATTTGGCTTTATCCTCAGGCAGTACTTCGGCAAATACGCGACCGATTCCAAGTTGTTTTCCAATTGCCTCTGAAGTTTTTTTATTATCACCGGTTATCATCGCCACTTCTAAACCTAACTCCTTCATTCTTTGAATCGCTTTTTGAGCATTCGGTTTTATCGGATCGGCTGCCGCAACAACTCCAGAGGATTTTCCGTCTATTGCGATAAGCATCAAAGTTTTTCCTTCAGTCAAAAGCTTATCTATTTCATCTTTAATGATTGATGTATCAACTCCTCGATCTCTCATGAGTTTCAAGTTGCCAACCAGAACATGTTTTCCTTCTACTATTGCCTCTACCCCGTGACCTGAAATTGACTGAAACTTTTCTACTTTTTCCGGGATTTTGATCTTTCTTCGTTCTACTTCTTCAAGTATTGCTTTACTTAAGGGATGGCCTGATTTTGCTTCTGCTGCAGCATCAAGTCGTAAAATCTCCTCTTTAGTAAAACCATTAGTCGCCACTACATCGGTTACCGTAGGTTTTCCCTCAGTTAGAGTTCCTGTTTTATCAAGAACAACTGCCTGAATTTTTGAGGTTTGTTCGAGCGTTGCGGCATCTTTTATTAAGATGTTGTGCTTTGCTCCCAGGCCGGTTCCTACTGCTACAGCAGTAGGAGTCGCCAATCCCAAAGCATCAGGGCAAGCGATAACTACAGTTGATACCGCAAAGGTAAGAGCCATAAGCAGTCCTTGACCACTTAAGAAAAACCAGACAACAAAAGTTATAAATCCTGCACCAACTGCGAGTAGGACTAAATATTGCGCTGCGCGATCGGCAATTCGTTGTCCAGGAGCTTTAGAGTTTTGGGCGGTTTCGACAAGTTTGACAATTTGAGCTAATGCCGTATCGGCGCCAACTTTTGTCGTTTTGAATTTAACCGAACCGGTCTGATTAATTGATCCGCCAATCACCATATCTCCTACTTTTTTAGAGACAGGAATAGATTCTCCGGTCACTAAAGATTCATCAATCGCGGTTTCGCCTTCGATAACTTCACCGTCAACCGGTACTTTGTCTCCAGGTTTGAGAAGAATTGTGTCGTTGATCTTTACTTCTGATGTTGGTACAACACTTTCTCTCCCATCCCGTATAACCCTTGCTTGGGGAGGAACCAGATCAAAAAGAGCTCGTAATGCTTCTGACGTCCCACGCCTAGATTTCATCTCCATCCAGTGACCAAATAAAACAAAGGTCACAAGAAGTGCAGCCGCTTCAAAAAAAGTCTCACCACCAACAAAAAGAGTGATAAAGACACTGAAAATATAGGCGGCAAAAACACCGGTTGCAATCAAAACCATCATGTTTAAGGTTTTATTTTTTATCGCTCGCCATGCGCCAATGGGAAAGATCGAACCAAACTTGAAAACAACCGGAGTTGTCAGTAAAAATAAAAGCCAATTGTGAGGAATAGGCGTTGGGAGCTTGATTTTTAGAAAATCGGTAAAAACTGGCGAGTAGAGAAAAATAGGAATAGAAAAAAGAAGTGACCAAAGAAATCGATTTTTCATATCATTTTCCATAAAGGCAGCCATGCGGGGATCAGTCATGGCTTTTTCATGATCTTTATGAGACATCTTAGTCATATCGTGTCCTTTCATTTCTCTCATATCCTGCTTCAACTTTGAATGATCCATTTTTGTGTGATTAATTTCTTTAGGTTTTAACATTTCTAACTTATGTTCTGAAATTTTAAGTGCTTCTTTCCCAGAAAGAAGCGGTAAATCCTGGCACTGAAAATCACAATCGGCGACCATTTTCTTTAACTCTTCTTCATTTATCATTTCTTCATGATAGGTAATCGTTGCCGTTTGAGTAACAAAGTTAACCGAGGCGTCACTAATGTGAGGATTAAGTTTTAGTTTTTGCTCAAGCGCTTGGTCATCTCCGCAACAGAGTAAGTCGGTGATGGCAAAGGTAATTGTATTCATAAGTATTTATTTTAGATAGTCTTCTGGGTTTTTATCAAATTGATTCTTACAATGTTCAGAACAAAAATAGTAGATTTTTCCCTGAAATGTGCTATTAAATTGAGACGTTTTAGGGTCAACCATCATTCCGCAGACAAGATCTTTCTCTTTGCCTTCTTGTGAGAATAGCTTCTTGATAAAATCAATCATATAAATCACCTGCCTTTTATAATTCCCACTTAAATTTTCTTTCAGAAACTCCGGCAATTTCTTTAATTATAAACTCCGCATATTTTGTTTCAGACAGCGGATCATTAAAAATTAGAGTCCCTTCTCGATGATGTCCGCCGGGAGGACTTCCATTCCAGGTTGATCCTTCCAGTCTGTTTCCTTTATCATCTGTCAAAAAACTTTGTTTTGCGATATCAAATGATAGATCTACAGAATGGGTATTAAATTCAAGCTTAAACCTAGGCTTTTGTCCTATTCCTAAAACTTCTGGTTGTGCCGTAACTGTCACATTTCCTCCCTCATTTTCTTGAGGGGAAAATTTATCTTTGTTGGGAGTGATTGTGGTGTTTTGAACAGAATTATCCATGGTAACTGTCTGACTGGTTCTATTTTGTGACAAGTTGACAACAAAAAATACAATGATTATCGCTAAAGCTAAAACTAATATTTTATTTGCTATTGTCATAAATTGAAAATAATTTATAGCATCGAATTTTTAACTTTTCGAATCATACGGATCATATAGAGAATTCCAAATGCGTTCATTCCTATTCCTAAGATAATTAATGGTATTTGGTAACGGGTTAAAAAAACCGCTGCGCCGGACAGACCAATAATCGGTAAGACATCACTCAAGTGGTGCGCACAACAAGCGATCATACTTACCGCTGATGTTCCAGTTGAAGTTGTAGTTACAGCTTTAGAATGACTCATCATCTGCGGATTCTTAACGCAATTTCTTAAATAAACAAAAAGTCCAATTTGTATTCCAAATCCGAAAGACAAAAGAATCATCCAATACCATAACTGCCTAAATTGTGAGACTGTTACTGACCAACTCCCAGAGCTCAAACCCATTACTAAAAAATAAAAAAGAAGAAGTGAAGTGCTTCCCGCAAGTCCGCTAATTATTTCCTTTTTCATTATTTTAATTTTATGAAATTAGAATTAAGATTTTGTGAAGATGTTTTCATCTATGTTTTTAAGATCTAAAGACTCCAGAAAGAAAAAAACAAGATAAAAAGAAGTAGAGGAAACAAATTATCGTTCTCTTGAGCTATGCAATATTTTTAGCAACAACCACCTGGTTTTGGATCTTTCATAGAGTTGTAAAAATTTATAACTAATTTTTTTCCGTGATTTTAATTTTTTCAAATAATTTCTCTTTGTCAAGACTTCCAACAGCAAAAAGTTTGTCGTTTATTATGATCCCCGGATTTGCCAGGATTGAATATTTCGTTACGAGACTTATTCCTTTCTGACTCATGAGGTCAAATTCTTTAACCTTAATATTTTTAAAAATCGATTTTGCCTCTTGAAGTATTTCTTTTGCTTTTTCACACTCTGGGCAAGCTGGCGAAGTGATGAATTGGATAGTAATCATGATTGAGACTGTTGGATTTGTTGTAATAATAAATTCGTAGGAACATTCATTTCGGGAAAGTCTGCAGAAGATTGAATTTTGCCTTCGGTATTTATATGAACATATGTATGCCCTGCTCTATCATCGTGCATAGATGAAGGAGTACCCAATGCTTTATAAGCTGCGGTTACTTTTCGATCTGTATCGATAACAATTGGCGTTGTTATCTTTTCTTCTTTTAAAATAGGATCCCAGGTTTTTTGATCATCGACACTTATTGGAATTATTACCGCATTAAGTTTGTCAAAATCTTCTTTGAATCGTTCCAGCCTTGAGATTTCTTGCCAGCAGGGACTACACATCACTCCCTCGTTGAAAAAAAGCAGTATATGTTTGCCTTTGTAATCAGCAAGAGAAACAGTTACGCCAGTGGTAGAGGGTAGACTGAAATCAGGGGGAGTCGATCCTTGAGGAAGCGGTTCAAATTTTTTGTTTCCGCCTCCGTGATGCGAGGCCATATCATCATTTGTCTGTTGCGCTCCTTGTACACTTGCATTTGTTGGATTTGCCGCTTGCTGGGATTTGCTTTTGTTACTTACTACGGAGTAACCGACGATGATAGTCCCGATGATAAGAGCAACCAAACCATAAGTAAGAAGTTTATCCATAGAAAAGGTGACTGTGAATTGATCAGAAGATTTAGTCTCTTTTTTATTCTGAACATCCGAAACCGGAAAATCTCTGCGTGTGTTATCTTCACGACATTTCATGGATCTATTTATACAACTTTGACTATTAAGATTTCGTGAAGAAGACACGTGATTGACGTATAAAGTAAAATATAAGTTTATATGAGAATGAGAGAATGGATCGCAGAAAATATCGGCTATAGATTTTTTGGTTGTCTTTATAACAAATCACACGATCATATCTTTGATTTTATCGAACCAAAAATTCCAAAAGACTTTCTTCATCGTAATATTTTTGATTTAGGATGCGGGGACGGAACAAATACAGTTAGAGTTCAAAAATTATTTAAAGCAAATGAAATTGTTGGCTATGATCATAATAATTTCTTATTAAAAAGAGCTAGGAAAAAAGGGCTTAAAGTAAAAAAATTTGATTTTAGCAAATCACTCCCCAAAGGAGAAATGGCTGCATTTACATTTTCACTTCATCATGCTTTTGATAAAGAAAAAACTCTCAAAACTGCGGTAAAAAAATTCAAATATATATTTATTTGCGAACCTTGTCTGGATTTATACCACTGGTTATTTGACGGTGGTGAGCCGCTTCCGAAAGAAAAATGGATATTACTTTTTGATGAGGCTCTTAAGAAATATTTAATTTATCAATATAAAAATAACCTAATTGTGTTTTATAAAAAAGTTAAGAGGGGATGATAGAACATTCCAAACGTACACCTTAATGGTGAAGCAACTCTTTAAATTTTATGCTTGACTAAGACTGTTAAAAATTAATTCTTCCCTTTTTTCTCTTTGCTGCTTTCTTAATAAATAAAATCAAAAGAGGTAATAAAATTGGAAAAAAGAAGATTAAATTTGTTTAAGCATTCTTGTCTACCAAGTAGCGGTGGAATGTCATCTCGACTCAAAAAACCAACGGGAATTAAAAGTTCAATCTTCCCAATTTTTATTTTGAATTTTTGAATAAGATACACAGTTTCACTTCCTCCGATACCAAACGATTTAAATACCTTTGCGTCTTTTTCTAAATCAACAGTTAGATCTTCTGAAGCCGAATAAGGCAATAAAGTGTAATCTGCACCAGTATCAACGATCATCGTGTAGTTAAACCACCGCTTTCTTTTTTTTGACCAAAAAGATACATTTGCTATTGGTCTTCTTACCGTACCAAAAATCTGAGACTTTTCAGACTCGTACGGAAATGATAGTTTCATGACAAAAGAATAAGGCTATCTACTTTTGGGATATAGGTGATCGTTGGAGTTTCTTTGGGATATTTTTTAAGGAGTTTGTTTAATAATTGAGTTTTGGCTTTGCCAGTTTTTGTGGCATACACTTTGCCGCCTATAATAATGATGTGTCGTCCTTTATAGCTAGGATTGTCATAAACTTGAAGCAATAAATTTTTTTTAACATGAGCTTTGACCATACAAAATTTTAACAAATCCTCAACTTTATTACAAACCATCAGTTAAAAACGATTTCAATCTTCTTTGATAATCTTTTTCATCATTATAACAATCATAATTAAAATAATTGACAGAAATATCCAATCGGGGATATTTTTGGTTGCTTCAAGTATTTTTTTCTGAATTATTGTCAGATAGGCAATAAATTGGGATTGCGAAGGCGAGACGGAAGTAATCTGGTTTGTTGCAGCCAAATACAGTATGTATATTCCGATGATAAGAAAAATTATTCCTGTCAACAGATTGCTGGAATGGATGGAAAATTCTTTCTCGAATATTTTGAATCGGATCATTATGCCTCTTACCAATCTGCTTTCCGACCAGTTGAAGCTGTCCCAAAAATAGGCAAGAATAAAGAGTGGAAATACCATCCCAAATACGTAAACTAGCGTCAATATCAAGGCTTGAAAAAGATTGAGCGATAAGGCAGAGAGTGTCAAAACTCCGGCTAAAACCGGCGCACAACATGAGGATGCCAGCCCGGAAAATAAACCTAATACATAAATTGACAGTACGTCATGTTTTTTAAGGAGTGGGAGTTGTTTAAACGGCATTGAGAATTTTTTTCCGGAAAAGGCAAGATATGATAAAAAAAGCATTAAAATTCCTCCTAGATAAAATACTTGGGTATGATAACCCTTGAAAAGTTGGGTTAAATAGGCAACTCCCAATCCGATAGGAACTAAAATCGTGGCAACGCCAAAGAAAAATATAAACGTCATCAATATAATTGCCCGTTTTTGTTTAAATGTGTAAGCAAAGTAGGCCGGCAGCATAAAGGTAATACAGCAGGGAGCAAAAAGAGCAATCATTCCGGCTAAGAATGAGGCTATAATCGAGGTCTCAAATAAAATATTCATAAGAATTAAACTTTTTTATCTTTCGCCTGATGATCGTGCCTTCCTGACATCATAAAGAAGTGCATTAGGGGACAAGCTAATAAAATCCCAAAGAAGAAGATAGTATTAAGAGGAATTTTAAAAATTGTCACTGCTACAATTGTCGCAACGACACCTAGCACGCAAAGAAGAAAAATCTTATTCATATGGTCAAAGATTAACAAATACGATATTAAGAATTTATGAAGAGTTTAAATTAAGGGCAAAAGAATTGTGAAAGTAGAACCTCGCCCAAGCTTGCTTTTGACATTAATTTCGCCGCGATGAGAAATTATTATCGCTTTTGCAATAGCTAAGCCTAAACCTGATCCAAACACTTTGTCGGTTGATGAGCCGCGGTAAAAACGGTTAAAAATATGAGGTAAGTCTCTGGGGGAAATACCTATTCCGGTGTCTTGGATCTTTACCATAGCTTGATCGCTGTCACGTTTTAGAGTTATTTCTACCTTACCGTGAGTCGGAGTATGTTTAATGGCATTATCTATTACGTTAAGAAGTGCGCGGCCTAATTTATCCTTAAAGCCAATAATAAAGACTTTTTTATCGGTTGAACTTTTAATAATAACTTTTTTCTTTAGAGCCATCTTCTGGGCAGTATCATATAGTTCTTCCACAAGTTCGCCTAGATTAAATGATTTAATATTCTTTTGTTCAGCGGGTGTTTCGTACCAGGCCAAATCTAAAACATTTTTTAAAGTCGAAGATATCTGATTGGCTTCATTTATTGCCTCTCGCAAAGATTTTTGATATTCCTCATTACTTCTTTTCTGCTGCAGAGCGATTTCTAAAGTACTTCTAAGTGTTGCCAATGGCGTCTTTAGTTCATGGGTAACGTCGGCTATGAATTGCTGTTCTCTTTTAAAGGCGTCATGCAATCGATTTAAAAGCTCATTAAAGGAATGGGCAAGTTCACCAATTTCATCAGTTCTCTGGATATCTTTAATACGATCATCAAGATTCTTACTAGAAATCATCTTCATTCGAGATGAAAGATATGTGAGCGATTTAGTAATTTTGTAAATTATAGTAAATCCTAGTAATGCCAAAGTTAAAAAAAGAAGAGCAAGAAAGAGAATGCCATTATTGAGTGCAAAGACATGGATAACTAGAATTATAAAGATTGCCAAGAGAAGTAGACTTCCTATGTACCAGATAAAAAGGCGACTTTTCAGACTATTAAACATATATAAAATCAAACTTTATAACCTACGCCGTGTATAGTATTAATAAGTTTTTTCTTGAAGCTATCGTTAATTTTCTTCCGAAGTGTTGCTATGAAAACATCGACCACATTTGACAGTGCATCAAAATTATAATCCCAGACGTGTTCGGTAATTTGCGTTCTTGTCACAACTTCGTCTTTATGACGAACTAAAAACTCTAAGATGGCAAACTCTTTTGGCGTCAATGTTATGCTCGCTCCCGCTCTTTTTACCGTGTGTTTTAGAGGATCAACTTCTAAATCGTCAATTTTGAGAACTGGTTCTGCTTCATTATGACTTCTTCGAAGTAGAGCTTGAATCCTAGCCTTGAGTTCTGCAAACGCAAAGGGTTTTGCGAGATAATCATCGGCTCCAACTTCGAGTCCCTTGACTTTATCCTCAAGTCTTGTTTTGGCCGTTAACATAAGAATCGGCGTCTTTATTTTTTTACTGCGAAGTTCACGGCATACTTTTAGGCCGTCAATTTTAGGCAACATCAGATCCAGGATTATCAAATCATATGATTCTGATTCAGCTAAATAGAGTCCTTCCTCACCGTCAAACGCCTGATCAACGGCAAATCCCTCTTCAACTAAGCCTTTTTTTACAACGTTGGAAAGTCGATGTTCATCTTCGACGATTAAAATCCTCATGTCGATATATTATACCGCCAAAGATTAAGATTTTATTAAGTTTTAGTATTTGTTTGCTACCCGAATTAATTGGGAGTAACTTCAAATACTTAAATCCTGAGCGAAGTCGAAGGATCTTCATAATTTATTAATTATTATTAAGATAGTATTTTCGTGTGGAAGATAGATTTTCAAGATTCTCTTTTTATGTTTTAGCAATAGGCATAATCTTTGCGGTATTTTTTTTACTGAATTCGATTTTCCATACTTTTGTCGGATCGAAAGTTGTTAACCCGCCTCCCGCCTCACAGTTTATGGGCCCGAATGCTACTAAATAAGTCTTTCTAGGGAAGTAGTAGTCCCCCTTTATAGCCTGGGATCCACCACGGTATAAAAACGTAGATCATAAAAGCTAGTCCAAAAAGGAATGAAAAAGCTATGTACATAATTATAAGTAAAGTATGATCTCCAAAATTTTTATGACCTTTTTTGTCACAGCATCTCCCATAGTACCAATGAAGAAAAAAGAAAAATCCTCCGAGTAACAATATTGGGAACAGAAAAGTTTTATTTCTCCCTTCCTCTCTAATTAGTAAAAGATAGCCTGAAGTGGTCAAAAAAATAATAAGTGCTCCACAACAGACGAGATGGAAAAAAAGAAAAGGAATAGTTGAGCCGATAAATTTTTTCACAAACAAAGTATAGATAGAGAAGATTAAATTTTTATGAAGAATACCTTATTTTAAATATTTATTAAAAAATTCAACAGTCCGCTTTGAGATAACGTCCCATCCTAAATTCCTAAAGTTATGATCCTGACCTTCATATTCAAAATACTCAACTATCTTGCCTTCCTTTGCCAATGCTTCACTCAGCTGTTTTGACCATTCTGGATTAACTTCGGTGTCGGATAGTCCCTGATGCAAGCTAATTGGAGCTTGAATATAGTGTAAGTAATCAATTGGTGAACTACCGTCTGAAACTTGTTGATTCGGAGTTGCCGAAGTATGTCTTCTACTGTAGAAGCGGAGATTGTCTTCTGATCTTGCACTGGTTGGAGCCCACAATACAACTGCTTCTACTTTATCAGTTGCTTCGGCTACCCGAAGTGCCACCTCACCACCCATCGAATGTCCCCACATGCCAATTTTTTCAGCGTTGGCTTTCTCCAGATTTTTGACCGATGCTATTAAGTTCAAAACGTCTATGGCATACTCCGGTCTATGTCCACGAGAGCCTTGCCCGTCATTTTCCGATTTACCAAAACCTCGGTAGTCTGAAGCTAAAGTAAGATATCCATTTCTGGCCAAAATATCCGCCATTGCTTGAGTGCCGTCACCACTGGTGAAGGACATAGTATTGAAATAACCGTGATTGAGAAGAATAACAGGAAATGGACCGTCACCCAAAGGAATATTCATTCTAGCGTAAATCTTTAGACCATCGGAAAGATAAAAAACAGTATAACTCGAATAGGAACTGTTATTTGAAAGTGTCTCTTCAATTTTAATTTGACTAGCTTCGTAATCTCTTTGACGCAGGCTTTCAATAAATGACAAACTACCAGTGTTGTTATTAACTTTAGTTTCGTTAGTGATTTTTGAGGACGATGAAGTTGAATTGTTTTTCACAGGCGGTCTGAACCATAATAATACTAAGCTAATTAAAACGGCTGCTAAAAAAATACCAACGGCGATCAAGAATTTGACACGTTTACTCATATCCCCAATTTTTTTGCCACTGCATCATCATATTAATCTCGCTGGTTTGGGCTGAAATGATATCATCTGCCATTTTTTTAATCTCATCGTGTTTTGCCATCTCCTTGGCTTTTTTCGCCATTTCGATTGCTCCTTGATGGTGAATAGTCATAGATTCCATGAATGCTTTATCAAACTCGTCGCCTTCTTTTCCTTCCATAGACTGCATCATGTCATCCATAGATATTCCCATGCCTTTATTTTCCTCTCCCTGCATCATATTTCCGCTTGTTTCTTGTTGCCTCATTATATTGGTTCGCATTCCCATCATTTGCATCATACCAGTATTGTTATTATTGACCGCACTTGAGGCGAAGAAGACAGTAAAGACAATTCCCAGTAAAAGACCGGTTATCCCGTATAATAATGATTGATTATTCATTTTCTCTCACCATCCTTCCAACAATTCTCCCTAATTGATAATAAATTCTTTAATCTTTTTTTCATCCAATTTTTCTAGAATCTCTCTCTGTCCATTTTTAGTCAAAATAATCATGCCATCGTAGTTCCCTTGTGCCAAATAAACATTTTCAGGATATTTTTTGACAAGCGATTTTAATTTCTCAATCGTATCTTTTTCGCAACTATACATTTTGCAGTTATATTGGATGATTACTCCAGGCTCTCCGTCTCCGTCTGCATGTTCGAGCATATGTTTTTGGATAGGTTCGGGCATTTCTTGATCGGATATGTGCGAGGGAGGATTTTGTTCTATGTGGCCTTCCATATCGATTGGAGGAAGATTCGGTTGAGATTTTGTAATCCAAATTACTCCTCCAACGATTAGTAAAACGAATAATCCTATAAAGAATTTCGTAACTGTACCATTCCACTGAAATGAGTTTGCCTTTTTATCTGGAAGCAGTTTTTTTTCGAGTTTTGCTAAATACCTTCGTTCTCTCCTATTAAGTTGAGGTTTATTTTTTAAAGAAGTAATTTGTCCTTTTATTAAATCGGTATCCATCAAATAAATTTTAGTGATTTTAATCACTTTAATCAATCAGCAATTGGGGAAGGCATTTCTTACTTTTTACTGAAATACTCAATGCTCCAGCCTAAAAGGTATCCAAATAACCAAGCGGATACGATGGAACTTAGTAAGCCTAAGATAAATAGCTCCAAACCAAGATCGGCTCCACTTATTCTTGTTAAATCAATAAGATGAAACCAGGATCTGGTAATTTGCATAAAAAGCCTTGGGAAAAGTGAAACCAAAAGACGGCAAACTATATAAGTTATTCCCATGGTTAGAGCAAAAGCATTTGCTAAGACCACTTTATCAATTTTCATACAACTCACCTACTTTCTAATATCAATCTTAATCTAAAAAGGTTAAAGATTTATGAAGACATAAGATTGCTTGAATTCTATTTTGTATTATGTTACTATATCCCTATAGGGGGGATTTAAATAAACGTGAAATTGAAACTTACAAATTAAAAAGTTTTTACTGTGTATAAGCCTAAAGATTTACAGGAAAGAATTTCGCATCGTCTCAAAATTTCTCTTGGCCATTTAAAAAAGGTCATTACTATGGTTGAGAATCAAGAATACTGCATCGATGTTTTGCATCAGCTCCAGGCAATTCAAGAAGGCCTAAAAAAAACAGGCAATCTTGTACTCGAGAATCACTTAAAAACCTGTGCCTCCGAGTCGATAAAAAAAGGTGAGAGTGAAAAAGCCATTGCCGAAATTATGAAAATTCTCGAAAGAAAAAACCTATGACTGCCGATAAACTAATTGTGACGATTTTCGGTCTTACTGCAATAATCTTTACCTACTGGTTTTTTTTAATGAAAAAAGAGGAAGAGGCAGTTGCTGCTTCTGACTCTATTGATATAAGCGTAAAAGGTGGATACTCACCTGAAGTTATATCTTTAAAAAAAGGAAAAACTACCAAACTTAATTTTATCCGCAAGGATCCCTCAAGCTGTCTTGAAGAAGTGGTATTACCCGACTTTAAAATCCGCAAAACCCTACCTCTAAATCAAAAACTGACAATCGAAATAACACCTAAAAGAACCGGCGAGTTTGACTTTGCCTGTGGCATGAATATGTTCCATGGCAAGATAGTGGTTAGGGATTAGGGGATAGGGTTTAGTTTTTAAAAACTATACTTAACAATCTTCTTCAGGAGATTATGAAAATGTTAAACGTTTTAATTAATAAGTTGTCTTATTCTAAACCCTAACCCCTATGCTCTATACCCTTACAAAGCGGACTTTTACGATCAAAGGCATGCACTGTGCTTCTTGTGTCAAAATTCTTGAAGACTCGCTTGCTAAAGTTGAAGGAGTTTCTTCCGCTGTTGTCAATCTTGCAACCGGAAAAGCTACAGTTTCCTATGCTCCAGAAAAAGTAACCGATGGTCTGCTCGAGTCTGCAGTATCTTCGGTTGGCTACAAGGCTATAATCAAAGACGTGATCGAACACGAAGATGCGGAAAAACTGGAAAAACAAAAAGAATTAAAAGATTTGCGCCTTAAATCAGTTTTTAGTCTGATCGCAGGAGGACTGATACTCTGGGGAAGCTTTCCCGGACTAATGAATACTTCTCCACTAATTCTGCAGAACTTCTTCGTTCATCTGCTTTTGGCAACACCCGTGCAATTTTGGGCAGGATATAGCTTTTATCAAGCTACTATCCCCGCCTTAAAACACAGAGTCGCCAATATGGACACGCTTGTTGTCATAGGAACAACTGTTGCTTATGGCTACTCTGCCTTTGTCACCTTTTTCCCCCAACTTCTGGCTCCCTATACCCTAAACCCTATACCCTATTTTGATGTCTCAACTATCATCATCGGCTTAATACTTCTTGGTAGATATTTCGAAGCAAAAGCCAAAGCCGGAACAAGCGAAGCAATCAAAAAACTCATTGGGCTTCAAGCTAAGACCGCAAGAGTGATTCGCAGCGGTAACGAGATCGACATTCCAATCGAACTCGTAAAAATCAACGACCTTATTCGCGTTAGACCTGGAGAAAAAATACCGGTTGATGGAATAATTATGGAAGGACAATCCTCTATTGATGAATCGATGGTAACTGGTGAAAGCATTCCGGTTGATAAAACAAAAGGTGATACTGTTGTTGGAGCAACCATCAACAAAACCGGAACATTTGTCTATAAAGCAACCAAGGTCGGTCAAGAAACCATGCTTGCTCAAATCATCAAACTTGTCCAGGAAGCCCAAGGCAGCAAAGCTCCCATCCAGCGGTTGGCAGATTTGATTTCTTCCTATTTTGTTCCTGTTGTCATCATGCTAGCAATTGCTACTTTTGTTGTCTGGTATAACTTCGGTCCGAGTCCTGCATTTTTATTTGCCATGCTCAATACGGTCGCGGTACTTATCATCGCCTGCCCTTGCGCGATGGGACTTGCAACTCCCACAGCCATCATGGTAGGAACAGGAATTGGAGCAGAGCATGGAATCCTGATCAAAGACGCCGAAAGTTTGGAGACTGCCCACAAGATAGATACCATTATTTTTGATAAAACAGGCACACTGACTAAAGGAAAGCCGGAGGTGACTGACATTATACCTTTGAATTCGTCAGTCATCCTGAGCGAGCGTAGCGAGTCGAAGGATCCCGTTAAAGAACTACTCCGACTGGTTGCCTCTCTTGAAAAGGGTTCGGAGCATTCGCTGGCTGAAGCAATTGTTAAAAAAGCCGAAGAAAAAAAACTCGCCTTAAGCAAAGTCGAAGCATTCAAAGCAATAGCCGGGCACGGTGTTGAAGGGAATATTAACTTGAAAGGGGAAAGGATTAAGGGTGGGGGGATAAGAATAATTTTAGGAAATAGAAAATTAATGGAAAAAGAAGGAGTCAGACTGGATTCTGGACAAGAGAGAAGAATAGAAAAATTAGAACAAGAAGGAAAAACCGTAATGATGCTCGCCACTAGACCCTATACCCTATCCCCTATACCCTCGACGCTTCTTGGTCTTATTGCTGTTGCAGACACGATAAAAGATTCGGCAATAGAGGCGATCGCCAATCTGCAAAAAATGGGGATTGAAATTGCCCTGATCACAGGTGACAATAAAAGAACAGCCCAAGCAATTGCAAAAAAATCCGGTATAAAAAGAGTTCTGGCTGAAGTTTTACCGGATCAAAAAGAAGAAGAGGTGAGAAAGATACAGAAGGAAGGTAAAAAGGTTGCGATGGTAGGAGATGGCATAAACGACGCGCCGGCTTTAGCTGCAGCAGACGTAGGTATTGCTATGGGCACAGGAACTGACGTAGCCATCGAAGCTGCAGATATAACTTTAGTTAATAAGGACCTAAAATCGGTAGCCGCAGCAATAAATCTGTCTAAAAAAACCATGCGAACGATCAAACTCAATTTATTTTGGGCATTTGGCTACAACGTGATTCTTATCCCGGTTGCGATGGGCGTCCTTTATCCTTTTGCAAAAATTCTTCTTAATCCAATATTTGCCTCACTCGCCATGGCAACGAGCTCAATCTCGGTCGTCGCCAACTCACTTCTTTTGAAAAGGTATAAAATATAGAGATGCTGTCTAATGAAGAAAATCATTTAATTAAAATCCAAACCTTTTTCTTCTTCTCTGGCTCGTTGGCGAGTATATTTTTACAAATTTTTCTTTTTAAGCTCGCTGGTTTTAATCAGGTTATTCTTTTTAATATAACCGCGCTGATCTTTCTCCTAATTTTTTACCTCACTTCTGCTTGGACACTAAAGTTAACATCCTCAAAAAGATTGATTCAAACTGGTTTGCTTACGTTTTCTTTGATGTGGGTTTTGATTCTTTTTTTAGGAGAACAGTCTGTTTACTACATTATCCCCTTGGGAATCCTTATGGGTATTGGACATGGACACTATTGGAGTGGGTTTAATCTTTCCCAATACATTCTTACCAGCCAAGAAAAACGCGATCATTATTTTGGCAAAGGAACTGCGCTTATCTATTTAGCCACAAGCTTGGGACCTATTATAGGTGGATTCATCATCTTTTTTGGTAATCAATTTTTGCCTATTCCGTTTATCGGCTATTACATCTTATTTTTTATTGTTCTTATTTTAAATTTTCTTATTTTTTTATTTGCAGCAAATCTCCCTTCTCATTCTGGTATTGAATTTGACCTTACGCAAATCATAACTCATAAAAGAATTTCAAATTGGAAATCAGTATTGTCACAACAATTCTTATTCGGCATGTATGATCATATCTTCAATACGCTAAGCGCAATTCTTTTATTCCTCATCCTCAATTCAGAATCACAGCTTGGTACTCTTACAACATTTAGCTCATTTTTGACAGCCGTAATAAGCTTCACTGCTGGCAGGCTTTTATCCAAACACAAAAACCTCTACAAACTCGGGGCAATCGGAGCTTCGCTAGGTATTCTATTTTTTGGCTTACTGCAAAATTGGGTGGGAATTGCACTTTTGGTTATCTTTTTTAATATCGGCACGCCGTTTCTTACAATTCCTACCTCTTCAGCCATTTTAAACACCATCGATGAGTATAAAGAATCGTGGCAAAAAAAATATTTTTTACTTCTCGAAAGAGATACTGTATTGGGAGTTGCAAGAATCCTAAGCTATATTTTATTGTTTGCCATTTTTAATTACTACGGAAAAGAGGAAGTGGCAAAAAATTTCCTAATCTTCATCTCAATTTTTCCTCTTCTTATCGGGTTTCTTTTTGGGAAAATGAGGTGGCAGTATAAAATTTGAAGATTAATTCTTAGGTTTTTGGGACAACTATAAAGGCTGATCCCGGTGTTGTCATTCCCATGCCGCAGAAAAAGCGAAACTCTCCAGTCTCCTTTGGTGTAAACTCTATCGTTGTTGTTCCCTGCGTTGACAAATTTTTAACGATTCCGAGTTTCGGAGCGATTATTACTTGAGCACAGCCTGCTGCATCTTGAGCATCTATCTGCCACGTAACCGGAACTCCTTGGACGACAGTAAATTTATTTGGTGTATAACTTAATCCTGAAATTTGCATCTTGGCAATCTGTTTGCCATTAACCATTTGTACATTCTGATCGATCGCCTTTGCGCTGTTTTTCTGAAATACTCCGAGTACATTTATATTTAAACCAGTCAGATTTAAGCCGTTTCCAATGTTGAATACAGCTAGCATTATAACTATTACTCCGGCAAATCGGACAAAATAATGCTGAAGTCTATCCTTAGCAAAACTTGAAATCGTCCCCAAAGACATTAATGCCGGTAAAGTCCCCAAGGAAAAAGCCAGCATAGTCAAAGCTCCCTTTGTGAAACTGCCTGTTGACAAAACATAAAGCTGAAGCGACTGGGTAAATCCGCAGGGTAAGAAAAAAGTTGATGCGCCAAGTAAGATTGGACCAGCTTTGTTTTTACCACTTGCCATCTCGTGAATTTTGTGTCCGATGAACTTGGGCATCTTTAGCTGGAATCGGCCTAACTTGGGGAAAATTTTTAACATCTGAAATCCCAAAATGAGCATGACAAAGCTTGCTAAAATAGTTATAGTCCCGTTTGCCTTGGCTGATAAAGTAAGAGCAGATCCTAATAACCCAACCAATCCTCCAAGCAAGGTGTAGGAAGCGATTCTGCCTAAGTTGAAAAAAATGTGCGGCTTAAATTTTTGCAAACGGTCAAGATAGGGATTTTCCTCATTGTATTTTGCCGCAACCGCCAAAAGCAGTCCCCCGGTAACTGCTATACAGGTTGAGACTGCGGCCACCAATCCAATCAAGAAGACAAAACCCAAGCTCATATTCTGCGAGAGGCTAAGCTGCGGAATAAGCTTCATCTCGCGCAGCATAAGGTAAGAAACCACAACAATAAGAAAGATCAATCCTAATTCTCCATAATCGGTTTTTGCCATGCCCCGCGAACCCGCCGATTCGGCGGGGTAGTGGGGTTCCTCCCAAGGAGTCACTGCGTATCCGTCTGCGCGGACTGAAGCCTGAAATTCTTTAAGGGTTGGTGCTTTTGAACAATAAACTTTCGCCTTTCCGTCAAATTGGTTTACGTTTACCTTTTCAACACCCGGAATCATTTTAAAGTTCCGCTCGATTAATATCTCACAGCTAGCGCAGTGCATACCGTGAATTTTAAGTTTTAATTTTTTTAAGTTATTTTCATCGTTCATAAGAATTTTTAATAATTTATAAAAAGAAAGAAAGGACCTGGAGTTTTTTTAGCTATAGATTTTAGGCTGAAGAATACCGCTGGAATAGGCAACAAGCAGATAATCAAACAAATTGCTTTCGGGGTGAATTTTCTGAAAATATTTGAGATGAAACGTCTTGGGAGGAGATGGTCCGGATGAGATTTTTAAGACTAAAAAGAAACCTACCAAACTAACAAAAAAAGCAATTAAAAGCGAACTTAATTGCGGAATTACTGCCAGAAACATCTGCTGCCACCTGGCAATATGCTCCATAATCCCCATCGGACAAAGTGAAGCGGTGTCGCTCTTTAGAGGACAATCGGTCATTTCCCCCTCTTTATCTATTATTGCATGTATCCCGAATACTCCCACCAAAAGAAATATAAAGATAATAAGTAACGGAAGAGTTTTCTTCATTAAAAGAATGATAACAAAACAGAATTAAAAGTGTCAAACGTAAATCTTCGGATTCTCCCCTTTCTAAAACATTTAAAAATAATCTGAGTCCCTCGATTCTACTCGGGATTGTAACTTATCGAAGGACTACAGTCCTGAGTCCCTCGATTCTACTCGGGATTGTAACTTATCGAAGGACTACAGTCCTGAGTCCCTCGATTCTACTCGGGATTGTAACTTATCGAAGGACTGATTCCATCCCTGGGTCATATCGTCAAGCATCTTTCCTTCGATTCCTTCTGCACTGGGATAATATAGAGTCATTTCTGTTTTACTTGTCTTGAGCGAAGTCGAAGGGCCATCCTTTTCTTTAAAAGTTATGGTTATGGTCGTTTCCATCGGAAAAGTATCAGGCATTCCGTAATATTTAGCCGACACAACATTTCCTTTCTTATAGGCCTACCCAATGACTCGTTTGCCTTTTTCATATTCATAGCCAACAGTCACCATCTGGCACCACCAACTGCTTTTAATGTATTTTTTATCATAGAGTAAGCGGGTAATCTGCTTATGTGCCATTTTCTCCGCTCCCTCTTTGTCCAGAATCCTAATCCACTCATTCTACGAATTGCCCGTAGCTTTCTTTTAAGTATTGTCAGAGATTTTATTTAGAGGAGATTCACTATCTTTTGTCATGCAGAAATTATAATACTTTTTACTAATTCTTCATAAATCCGGGGGCGCCTTCTTGAACTGGAGGAGCTGAGGTAGGAGGAACATAATCGGTATGCGGAGCTTCGGTTGGTTCAGCTATCTTTGAACCGCCCGACTCAGTCTCGATTTTGGGAACCTCTGAAGGGACTGGAAAACTTCTCCTGCCTGGAATTTCTATTGGAGCCTCGTCGTGCTCGACAATTACCCTACAAGCTTTCTCAAGGACTGCTTCTTTCCCGCCTGCTCCAAAGCGCACTCTAATATCGACAAAATGCGGTACGCTCCGCTTGGGAGGATCGATGTCATTATCGGAAGACTCAAATGTAAAGATATTATCTTTGCCCATAGCGACTTTGCGTTTTGCATTCTTAGGTTGATAATTTTTACCAAATTGAGCGTCAAAAATAGGCTCGGAACCCCAATCTGGAACAATGTTTACGCTGCCCTGGGATCCGTGCTTAATGATGAGCGGATCAGGATCACAATAAAAATTGTAATATCTTTCGTCACCGGGTTCTTTCGGTCCGTAATCTTCGATCTCTCCGCTAGCAAATTCACCTGTTGCGGTTTCGTTCATCTGCTGATTTAAGGTGACTGCACCCCGAAACCAAATCTTATCAGTCTTTTTTCCGGCGGTAAATGTTGGTGTGTAAACGGCGATTTCATCTTTTTGTTTCTCAAGATCAACAGGAAAATTTTGCACCGCCCATTCGGAGGCGCACTCATCACTACCACTCCATCTGCCGTCTTTGTTCCAATCGGCATACAAATTAAGATAGGCTGTCCCAGCGATTTTACCCGGATTTTTGCTCCGAACAAAAAAGTAGACAGTGCTCTCTTGACAAGAGACTGCTTTGCCCCTAACTCCATCGTCGGCTTCATCGCTATTCACCTGTTTGGAGTCTAATTCAGTGGTCACCGCTTGTCCAAGCCAGACGTCGTCGGTTTTTTTAGCACGAGCGCCGTTGGACTTTAAAAGTGACGGGAATTGCCCTTGTCCTCCATCCGGCGCATCGCCAAAGTCGAAGTTGGTCTTAGGCGATTTATTTATTATGTTTGTAAAGATGAAATATCCGACAAAACCTAAAACAAGAAAGCTTATAACCGCAACGATTACTTTTTGAGCCATATTGATGACTCTATTATACACCAACTTATCCATGGAGACTTAAATCCTGATAATATTTTAGTTTCAAAAATCTTCCACCGGCAATAATTGATCTTGCACCTTATTGGCGTCCAGTTGAATTTGCTCTTGCAGTTTTTGCTTACTGGATTGGTCCTTGGAGAAACAAGCCTGCGTATCTTAAGTTTTTTAAAAATGTGATGGAATTTGACCAGATGCTTATTAGTGTGGCATCCCGTAACTTATCTTCTCAATCGCATTAGGCGCGCCTGACCTAATCGCTGTCCGAATTTCTCTAAGCTTTTCCCTCATTTCTTTTGGGGCATCTGCTATGTATTCATCTACATTTTTTACTAATTTCATGAATTAATATCATAACAAAAACTTACCAATCTCCTTGGCGTAAAAGTTAGATCAATCTCTTAATAAGCTCACGGAACTATACAAATAGTATCAGTTCCTTTGATGTCTTTGCCAGAAAAAGTTTTCCCCGCCAGTGTTGCCAGCGTTTCTCCTGACGCATAGGCGCCGTCTGCGTCTTGTATCTGAACCACCATGTCCATGAATCCGTCGCTATTGGTATCCTCTATATGCGCAAGAAGTTTATTGCTCTTGCCGACTGCTTTAACCACCATTCCATTTAGCGCCACGGTTTCTGGATTTACTTGGTTTGCGTTAAAATTACTACTCCCCAAAATTGCAACAGGTAAAGCTCCGTATCCATTATTGTTGAAACAGTTAGAAGTGCTTCCTGGCTTAATGTCAATTGCGACGTTGACGGTTGGCTCACAGTACGGAAGCACGGCAACACCATTTTGATAGTGTTGATTGATCTCTGCTTCGGTCAAAACGTAATTAAATACTGCTACCTCATCCATTGCTCCATGAAACCTATGGTCTAGTTGTCCATCTGGATGTGATTTATAGTATTCCTCAAAAAACGAATTAAATGCCATGATAAAGTCAGTGCCCGGTGGAGTAATTAGGTTTTGCGTTACATAAGGATACCATGATTCAGTGTCCCGCGCGCCGTTAAGATAAATTTTAACCGCATCCCAATTCGTTGTCCCGTCATAAGTCATGGCTAAATGGTACCAGGTATCATTTGCTAAAACCGAACCGATAACAGACGTTCCAAATTCCCAAGAAGCATACCGACTAGAGCGTTGATTGGCCCATCCTAAAAAAATAGAGCTCATCTGATAATTGGCATTATTACCCCAACCTGCTAAGAAAGTGTCGCCGACAGCCATGTTTGGGCTTTTAACCCAAAATTCCAAGGTTCTGGGGGCGTTACCCGTAGGCAGATTCAGCGAGCCTGACTTGAAATATCCTCCATCAAAGTTGAACGCTTGATTGACTTTTCCGGCTGTAAATTGTGCATTGTCGACAAATTGACCGTTGTTTAGTCCAATAGAATCAGTCGTATCTCCATCACCCCTCCAGTAACTAACAAGTCCTGAAGGGCACGCAGCCGCTGTAACTTGTGCTTTGGTTTTTGAAGGAAACAAAGTAACAAAAATTGTCAGGGTAAAAATGAACAGAAGAGTCAAAATAATATAACTTTTTTTCAAACTTTCTCACCCCCTCTCGAATTTTGTAGATTTAAATAGTAGATACTGGCAAGAGTATAAACCTGAAGTTTTTAAATGTATGTGATTCTTATCACTATAAATGTTATACTTAACTCTATGTCTAGATATTTAATTGAGGTTTCGCATGATAATAATAAACAAGCTTGTGACGAGGCGATAAGAGTTTTCAAGACAACCGGCTCACACTTTTTAACCAACGCCGACTGGGGCTGCTCGGATAATGTTCATAAAGCCTGGATAACAGTTGATTTAGACAAAAAAGAAGAAGCATTGTTGATTGTCCCACCGTCGTTTAGACAAAAAGCTAGAGTGATAACGCTATATAAATACGCCTTCGAGACTGTAAAAGAATCCTTAGAAGATCATAAGCCTTAAGAGTATTAAAATAGAGATAGTGAAAAGATTTATTTTTACTCTTTCCAGTTTTGCCATTTTTTTCATTTTGGCTCTATTTATTTATCCCTCTCAAGTAACAGCTCACTGTGACACGCTTGATGGTCCGGTAGTAAAAGCAGCCCGAAAAGCCCTAGAAACTGATAACGTCAACTATGTCCTCATTTGGGTAAAGCCGGAAGACGAAGATGCAATAAGAAAAGCCCTCAAAAGAGCACTAAATAAAAGAAGAAAAGCCAAGTCTAAAGAGGAAAAAGATAGGGCTAATCTGGAGTTTTTTGAGACTTTAGTCAGAATACATCGGGAGGGAGAAGGAGTAAACTACGAAGGTATTAAACCTGCAGGAACAATAGAACCGGAAATTGTTTTGGCAGATGAAATCGTTGAGACAGGAGAAATTGATAAGATTTTAAGCAAAATTTCTTCAGCGCAAGCAAAAGAAATCGTCAGACACTTATTCCATAAAGTTAAGGAGAATGTGGAATATGACGTCGATGATGTAAATACTGGCCGTGAATTTATTCAGGCTTACGTTCAATTTATCCACGCAGTTGAAAAAGCTGTAAAAGGTTTAGAAATACAATTAGAAAATCACCATCACTAGTTTCTTTTCCTAATTACTCTGGTTCCCTGAACATAGAATTAATATAATTATAGTTTACGTACAAGTTATCCAAGCGTTTCAGGATTTGAGATATATTGGAGAACTAAGACAGAGGTGGGAAGAAATTAAGAAATTGCAAACCGCTATTTCTTATGTCTTCTGAATTTTAATAGCAGGAAACCTATTACAATTGCAGTGATGATAATTCCGCCCAAGATATAAATAGTATTCTTGTTGCTGAAAATATTGGGGTTAGTTTTCTTAATACCGTTTGCCAGCTCTTGCCATTTTTCTTCTTCTTTAGCAGGATCAAAGGTTGTTTTTTCTGACAAGCCCTGTGAAGAGGCGGTAACCGATTCTCCTTTACCCACATCAACAGATACGCCTGTACTTTTGCTGATAAATTTTACCGTTCCTTCAGTAACCCGGATTGATGATTCTGTTTTTGTTTCGTTTAAGATAAACCTCGTTCCTTTTATACCGGCAACCGCCTGGCTCATTTCTACTTGCATGGAGCCGTCTTTCATCATTTTTGTGACGTTCGCTTTTAAATCTCCGTAAAGCAGTTGCATCACACTTTTTTGCGGATCAGTTGAAACGAGAATAATCTCCGTTTCCGGCCCGACGATAATAGTGGTCATGTTAGGAAACGAGAGCATCAAGCCGCTTTCTTCACTGACCTTAATGCGCGTACCAGGCGGTAACTCCATATCTATTTTAGCAAGATTCCAGTCCGCATCTTCATCGTAAGTTCCGTCAGGATTGGGGATGATAACCTCTACCTGACCGTAAAGATCGCTGAAGCGGAGACTACTATCGTACGTCTCAACCTCATATTTTCCCTCTTTAATTTCCGGAATAGGAATCGATTCATCCATACTCCATCTGTATTTTGAGAATATCTCCGGATTTTCCACGGTAGCCTGAAATGTTTTCTCAAGAGTTGACTTAAAATATTGCCCATTAACCAGTTGAATATTTGTTTCTCCGTTTATGGTAATTTTCCCATTAGGTCCGCCGCTGAAAGTTCCAATCTCAGGAGGTTCATCATCTGCTACACATTGCCACCCGTCACCAATAGTTTTTTGCGTACATCTAATGTCAACTATGACTTTCCCGTAATCACCGCCACCCACCTCACCAACGTTCCAAAAGTCGATGGTGACGTTTAGCTTATCATCATCCCCGATTCCGATCGTACCAGATGCTTTTCCCTGTTCCGGTTTGACTTCAGGTGGCCAATTAACAGCCTGAACAGGATAGGTGATTATTAAAAATAGTACTAAAAGGAATAGTTTTTTTAACACTAAGAGGTATTATAGGTGAAATATATAAATATACAATATCACATCAGAAGAAAAGCGAAGAAATCCGTAGAAATTGCTCGCCCGACTGGACGCTATAGTCCTGAGTTTATCGAAGGAATTTTCGAACTTACAAATGGATAGAAGATGAGGATGATTTAAATGATTTAGAGCGAGAAAGCAATCTACTACTAAATATTACTTCCTCTACTCTACCGTCTTACTCACTACATCTTTAAACTAAATAAATTCATACCCTTTCGGATATCTCGGTTATCCGAAACGAAACTGTCGTTATCTACCAGAAAGTATTTTAAAGTATAAAAAAAGAAGAGTTCATAAATAGTTAAATTTTACCAACTAAATCCTTCGTATTATTTTTCCCAAAAGTAAAAAAGAGCGGTATCACACCTTCTTTATAGTCTGTGGCGCTTGTTATTACATTAACAGTATGTTAACATGCGGATTATGGGAAGATTTAATCGAGACGACAGACCGGGGTCAAGAAGAGACTTTAACCGAAGGGATTTCGGAAGGCGAAGTTTTGGCGGTCGTGGCGGGGAAAGAGAAATGTATAAAGCCGTTTGCAGCAATTGTGGAAGAAATTGTGAAGTTCCTTTTGAGCCAACTGGCAGTAAACCCGTTTATTGCAGCGAATGTTTTAGAAATCAAGGCGGTAGAGGCGAATCAAGAAGATTTCAAGACAGAAGCTCAAGAAGGCCCGATTTTGAAAGAAGAAGCGAGTCAAGACCACAAAATATCGAACAGTTTGAGGTAATTAACCGTAAATTAGACAAAATATTAAAGATGCTTACGGTTACCCCCGTAAAAGGAGAGAAAGAAACAATAGTAAAACCAGAGAATATAACAATCATTACCCAAAAGAAAACGAAAACCCCCAAAAAGAAAACTCCGGTTACAAAAGAATAATTTAAAGTAATTTAACTCCCTATTATCACTGAAGTTAGAACATGTCAATAATTTTTTCAATCAATATCTACTTAATCACGATATAATAGATACAAGATTATGTTTATAGATGAGGCTGGAATAACAGTTCAAGGAGGTAATGGTGGATCCGGAAAGGTGGCCTTTTTTATCAATAAAAGGGGGCCATGCGGCGGAAATGGTGGTAAAGGTGGAAATATATATTTTATTACTACCTCAAATTCTATGGATTTAAAAAAGTATACAGAAACAACTTCATTTAAAGCCGAAGATGGTCAAATGGGCGGTTCAAATAATCGAGTCGGGAGAGGAGGACATAATTTATATTTATCGGTTCCAACTAATACAACCATAATTGATACTCAAACCAATAAAGAAATTACCTTGACAAAATCTATATCTAGTGTTTTAATCTGCCAGGGCGGAGATGGTGGACATGGAAATAGTTATTTTAAAACCTCAACTTATCAAACTCCCCGTAAAGCCAGTCCGGGGCAAAAAGGTAAAGAGAAAAAAATTACCCTTATTCTTAAACTTATAGCCGACTATGGTCTCATCGGTCTTCCTAACGCCGGGAAAAGTAGCCTATTAAATAAGTTAACAAATGCCCGTGCAAAAATTGCCAACTACCCTTTTACTACACTTGAACCCAATCTTGGAGTTATCGATGGAAAAGTTCTTGCTGATATTCCCGGACTTATTGAAGGCGCTTCTAAAGGAAAAGGTTTGGGGGTAAAATTTTTGAAACATATCGAAAAAGTGACATTATTATTACACTGTATTTCTGTTGAGTCTAAAAACATTGAAAAAGACTATAAAACAG
>Ga0155327_141_pt1 | contig 47234 bp, 43 predicted proteins | sample RifCSPhighO2_02_FD_106295 | JGI IMG/M metagenome (GOLD analysis project Ga0155327, IMG submission 106295) | Candidatus Roizmanbacteria bacterium RIFCSPHIGHO2_02_FULL_37_15 | reverse complement strand
AAATGAAAAATTATAGAGTTTTTTTCTATCCTAACGCTCGTTTTATCCATCTAGGTTCAGCTTCAAGCGGTGAAAGAAAATATCCGATTCTTCAGGTTTTCAAAGGACTGATCTATTTTTACAAAAAGCACTATTCGGCTCCAAAACTAATTTTGCTTAAAATTATGTTAAAATTAAAGGCGAGAGTAGGTTTGACTTTAGGCAATCTTTTTAATAATGCTTACCTTAAAGAAACGTATGGTAAAGCTCTTAAACTTGTTGAAGTGGCTTGATAACAACCTAATAAAGATACTGCTCACTGCTTTTATCTTTCTCATCCCCCTTTGGCCAAAATTCCCTCTTTTTGATCTTGAGTACACTTATATTTCGATACGATTTGAGGATCTGTTTATCATCTTCTTTGTTTTTATTTTTTTTATCCAGCTCATTCGTAGGAAAATAACTATTCCTTTTAAATTTTTGCTGCTTTTCATCATCTTTTGGATTGGAGTATTCGCTTCTTATTTATATGGCCATTACGTACTAAACACCGTCCCTGTCAAAAATATTGGCTTTCTTCATGCAGCAAGACGTATCGAGTATATGATATTTTTCTTTATTGCTGCTTCAGCCGTTAAATCTAGAAGAGATTTCCTTTTTTTTATCAAGACTCTATTTTTTGTTCTTTTGCTAGTTAGCCTTTATGGTATTGGGCAAAAATTCTTTGGTTTTCCAGCAGTTCAAACCATGAATCCAGAGTTTGCTTTAGGTCATATTCTTTATCTTACGCCTGAAGCAAGAGTCTCTTCCACGTTTGCTGGACATTATGATCTAGCAGCTTATCTAGTTTTTCTAATGCCAATAATTTTAAGTTTCTATTTTGCTCGTCAATCAAAAACTTATTTTGTCTTATTCATCATTGCTCTTTTTACTCTTACACTCACGGCTTCCCGTATTTCCTTTATTGCTTATTCAGTTTCGCTTACAACTTTTTTACTTTTTCTTAAAAAACCAAAACATTTGTTCATTATCGCCTTGTTAACAATCGGCTTTTCACTTCTTTCTAAAAACTTAACCTCACGATTTTTTCAAACTTTTCAAGTCAGGAGAATATTTGTAAACGAAAAGACAGGTCAAGTCGTAGTCCCACAAAAAATATCGGTAAAAGAACTCCCTGCTGGGACTTTCTACCTTCAGCTAAAAAAAGATCAACCAGTCGAGTTTGACCCCGCTTTGCAAAAAAAACTTGAAGAGAAACTTCTTGCCGACATTCGTGAAGAAGCTTCAAAATCCGGAATTACCCTGACTAGTACAGAAGAGGCTCAGCTTCTTGCCACCATGTCAGCTGGATTAAAACCTGTAAATACTGTCGTTTCTGACATATCTTTTGCCACTCGTCTCCAAGTCGAGTGGCCACGGGCTATTAAGGCATTTTTGCAAAGTCCCTATCTTGGAACTGGTCCCTCATCAATTACTGAAGCGACCGATAATGACTATCTTCGTTGGTTGGGTGAGTTTGGACTTCTGGGAACTGTTTCGTTCTTAATAATCCTTATATCTATATTCTTTCACCTATTTAAACGAATAAATAATAATTTACCTTCAAGTAATTTCTTAATTTATGGCTATCTTTTTGCTTTTTTTGGCTTGCTGATAAATGCGACTTATATTGATGTCTTTGAGGCATCAAAAGTTGCCTATACCTACTGGACAGTGTCAGGTCTTTATCTTGGTTTTTTAAAATCAAACTATGAATAAAAAAGATATATTTATTCTTTTTATCATACTTTTTCTAAGCCTTATCTTTAGGCTTTATAGAATCTCAACGCCACTGGCTGACTTACACTCCTGGAGACAAGCCGATACAGCCGCCGTTGCCAGAAACTTTGTCAGGGAAGGAATCGATCTATTGCATCCTCGCTATGACGACCTCTCAGGCAGAGAAGCTGGAAAAGAAAATCCGCAAGGATATCGCATGGTAGAGTTTCCTATCTACAATGCGATTTTTGCTTTTATCTTTAAGCTCGCTCCTTTTTTGCCAATAGAGGTGTACGGCAGATTAACAAGCGCCATCTTTTCTCTACTTGTGATTGGAGTTATTTATTATCTCATGCTTAAAGAAGCTACCAGATTGGCTGCCGTCGTTGCGGGTTTAATCTATGCTGTTTTCCCTTTTTTTGTCTTTTTTTCTCGAGTAGTTCTACCTGAAACAACTGCTTTATCCTTCACATTTATCTCAATTTTGTTTCTTCATTTTTATCAAGAAAAAAAAATCAATCCGATTGATGAACTTATATATTTTATTGTCTCCGCGATCTTTTTTGCTTTTGCAATTCTGGTTAAACCTACAGTAATTTTTTATTCTGTAGTCCTTTTTTATCTATTCTGGCAAAAATACCATTTTAAATTTCTTAGAAAAATCAATTTTTTTCTCTATTTCATCATCGCCTTCCTGCCTTTTGCCTTATGGAGACTTTATATTAGAAACTTTCCCGAAGGGATACCCGTCAGTGACTGGCTAATAACTAGTGTCAATACATATGAGGGCTTAAAGAATATTTTTTTCCGACCGGCCTTCTTTCGTTGGATTTTTTTTGAGAGGATTAATAATATCATATTCGGCGGATATCTAAGTACTTTTTTTCTCTTGGGCATACTTGGCAAAAGTAAGAAATTTTTTTTTCAAACTTTTCTCTTATCCAATCTACTTTACCTCTTCACATTCCAAGGAGGAAATATTCAACACGAATACTATCAAACTCTTATACTCCCCGCTTTGGCTATCTTTTGCGGTATTGGTGTACAGTTTCTAGTTTATTTAAAGAAACATCTCTTATCCCCATTTATTTTAGGGTCTATTATAGTTACTATCTTCATCCTCTCTTTTTATTTTTCTCTTTATCGGGTTAGAGATTATTACAACTACCCGAAAGATCTCTCTCAGATTGCAAAAATAATCAAAACTCTATCAAAAGATAACGACAAGATAGTGACAGATACAACTGGTGATTCAACCTTGCTTTATCTTACTGACAGAAAAGGAGCGCCTTCACTTTATAAGGATCCTCCTACACTGCAAAAACTTGGTTACAGCTATCTGATAATTTTTAATAAAGACTATTCAGAACAACTAAAGAATAATTTCACCACAGTCTTCGAAAACGATAAGTTTGTTATGTTCAAACTATGAAGATACTGATGTTAACTCCTTACCTTCCTTATCCTCCAGCCTCAGGCGGACAAATTCGTTCGCTTAATTTATTAAAATATTTGAGTAAAAATAACGAAATCACTCTAATTGCGCTTTACAAAAATGAAAAAGAAAAATCTTTTGCCAAGTATCTAGAATCATACTGCAAAAAAATATATCTTTGTAAGCGGGCCGAGAAACCTTGGCAGGTAAAAAATATTTTTAAATCTATTTTTTCGTTACTTCCGTTTTTAATTGTTAGAAATTTCTCACCTCAGGCAAAGGAAACTGTTGAAAGACTACTTAAGGAAGAGTATTTTGATGTCATCCATGCAGAAACTTTTTATATCATGCCTCACATCCCCAAAACCAATACCCCCATTTTTCTTTTGGAACAAACTCTAGAATACGAGGTCTATCAGCATTTTGTAAAATCACTGCCATTTTACCTAAGATATTTTTTTCACTTTGATATCTTAAAATTAAAATTTTGGGAGCGTTATTTTTGGAAAAGAGCATTTTTGGTTGGGACAGTTTCTGAAACCGATAGAAGATTAATCAATAAAATCGAACCCCAGATACATCCAGTTGTCATCCCAAACGGCGCAGGAGACGAGCTTATCGCCTACAAGCTGACCAAAAAGGATTTAGCCGCTCCAATTGCTTTATTTGTTGGTAACTTTGCTTGGCTACAAAATACAGAAGCTGCTTATTTCTTAAGTAAATATATTTTGCCCAAATTATTGAAGTCCGTCTCAAATATAAAAATAGTAATAGCCGGGCAAAGAGCTAAAGACAAATTAAAACTACCATCTGATGAACGATTAGAGATAGTCAATGTCGATACAGACGATATCAGTTTAGTGAAAAAAATTTATGATAGATCAACCATATTTATCGCTCCCATTTTTGGACCTGGAGGAACAAGGCTTAAAATTTTAGCCGCCATGGCAACTGGACTTCCCGTAATTTCAACAAAAACCGGAGTCACTGGTCTTTTAGTTAAGGATGGATACAACGTTTTAATCGCAAATACCCCCAACGACTTTGTTTTTAAAATTAAAACACTTCTTTCTAATCAGCAGTTATATGAAAATTTGCGCACCAATGCTTACAGAATGGTAAATGAAATATATAACTGGAAAAAAATATCACAGAAATTAGAAATCGTTTATGAAAAAATAAAAAAACATGAAGATTGGAATTGACATTTCCCAAATTGTCTATGAAGGAACGGGAGTTTCCCGCTTTACCCATGGATTAGTTTCTGCTATTTTAAATTACGACAAAGAAAATGAATGGGTATTCTTTTTTTCCTCTTTAAGAAGAAGATTAGACTTAAACTTAGAAAAAAAAATAATCGAAAAAGGCCACAAACTTGTAAAATGGAAACTGCCACCAACTGCTTTAGCTTTTTTATTTAACGATTTACACAAATTTTCAAAATATCTAATTTCCAGCTTCTATCTTCTAACTTCGCTTGACTGGTTTATAACTTCCGATTGGACCGAACCACCGTTACCTGTAAAAAAAGCGACTATCGTCCATGACCTGGTTTACCTCCGTTATCCCGAAACAGTCGATAATAAAATTGTTTCTACACAAAAGAAGAGACTTAGCTGGGTCAAAAAAGAGTCAGAAATTGTCTTTGCTGATTCTTATACAACTAAGAAGGATCTAATGGATTTACTCAAAGTAGATTCGAGAAAAATAATTGTAAATTATCCAGGAATTGATGTAAAAAAACCAACTTTAGAACAAATTAATATAACGTTAAAAAAATATAATCTAAAGAAGCCGTTCATCCTGGCTGTGGGGAAAAGTGAACCAAGAAAGAATTTTCGGCGTTTAATCGAAGCCTTTTCAAAAAGAAATGACCATAACCTAGAATTGGTGATAGTTGGACCAATGGGATGGGATGAAAAAAATATCAAATATCAATCCGCCAGCTGGCGGACAAATATCAAATATTTAGGATTAGTTAGCGATACTGAATTATTTTCTCTCTATTCCTCGTGCTTATTTTTTGTTTGCCCCTCCATCTGGGAAGGATTTGGCTATCCTGTGGTTGAGGCTATGAGATTAGGTGTTCCCTTAGCCACATCAAATACATCTTCACTTTCTGAAATAACAAAAGATGCTGCGATATTATTTAATCCTTTCAACGTCAATGATATCTATAAAAGCATGGTTGCCCTGATCAATGATAAAAACCTTAGAATCAATTTGGCAAAAAAAGGCCTGGAAAAGAGTAGAATATTTACGTGGAAAAAATATTACAACAACATGATAGCTCAATTAGCAAGTAACTAATTTCTAGTTCAATCTATCTATGATCATAGGAATCGACGGTAACGAAGCGAATGTAAAAGAAAAAGTCGGTGTTTCTGTTTATACTTTGAAATTACTCAAATACTTCAAAAAAAAAGCAACAAAGCATCAGCAATTTGTAGTATTTCTTAAAAGTAAACCAAATAAAGATCTTCCGGAGGAATTTGAATTTTATCGATATGCTATTATCAGAGGAAATTTCTTATGGTCACAGACATTTTTACCGCTCGAATTATACAAAAGAAAAGCGCTTGGCCAAAATATCCAGGTCTTTTTTTCACCCGCTCACTACTCACCCAGGTTTTGCCCCATTCCAGTTGTTGTGACGATACATGATCTCTCTTATTTTTACTATCCTGACGAGTTTCTCAAAAAGGATCTTTACCAGTTAAAAAAATGGACAAAATATTCTGTTGAAAAAGCAAAAAAAATAATTGCCGTATCAAATACAACTAAGAAAGACCTAATAAAATTTTATAGTGTTGCCGAAAAAAAAATAGAGGTGGTCTACAATGGTTATGAAAAGGCCAGCGGTAGAACCTCCGGGGTTGAGGAAGAACTGAACAACAGGAAAAATTTAGAGGTTAATTTGAGAAAATTGCAAACAAAAAAACAAAATTATATTTTATATGTAGGAACTTTACAGCCTAGGAAGAATGTAACCGTGTTGATAGATGCATTCTATAGATTTAAAGAAAAAAAACCAGATTATAAACTAGTTATTGTTGGCAAGAAAGGATGGTTATTTGACCACATATTTAAAAAAGTAAAGGATTTAAATCTCAAGAAAGAAGTTGAAATAAAAGGTTATGTGTCAGATGAAGAACTTTCCTTACTTTATCAGAATGCTTTTTGTTTTGTTCTGCCATCATTATATGAGGGGTTTGGTATTCCGCTTCTTGAGGCTATGAGCTTCGGAACACCTGTAATATCTTCTTTTCATTCCAGTCTGCCTGAGGTCGGCGGAGACGCTTGTTTGTATTTTGATCCCAAAAACTCTCAAGAGCTATCTAAAAAACTATACGAATTGACAATAAATAGAAAATTGAGAAGCGAGTTAGTTAAAAAAGGATTGGAAAGAATAAGACTATTTTCATGGCAAAAATGCGCAGAGCAAACCCTAAAAATTCTAACTTCAGATTATGAGAATAAGAATAATCGATGATTCAGTCGATAAAAATACCTACAATAATTTAGCTCAACATCCACTTCAATCCTGGCAATGGGGAGAGGCAAGACGAGAGATGGGAATTGAGGTAATAAGAATTGGCGAATATTCGAACAAAAAAATTATAAATGTATATCTTTTAACCCTGCACCCTATACCCTATACCCTGTTTAAAATTGGCTATCTTCCCCGTTCCAAATTTCCCCCAAAAGACGTTCTAAACTTTCTTTATGTGTACGGCAAAAAAAACAATGTAATCTTTGTCAAAATCGAACCATATGTTCAAAAGGGTGATAATGTCATCCTGAATTCATTTCAGGATCTGGATTTAAAAAAACAGATGCTGAACCATGTTCAGCATGACAAAAACAGGAATCTAAAAATTGTTCGATCACCTCATCCCTTATTCCCTAAGTGGACTCAAAATATTGATCTGACTAAATCAGAAGACGAACTCCTTAAAAAAATGCATCCTAAAACAAGGTACAATATTCGCCTAGCTCAAAAAAAAGGAGTTGTCATCAAAGAAATGTCAAAAGATGAGGGCTTCCAAATTTTCGCGAAACTTTATTTTGAAACATGTAAAAGACAAAAATATTTCGGCCATGACTTTAATTACCATAAAATTGTCTGGGAAAATTTAAGAAAAGATATTGCTCATATTTTGGTTGCATTCTACGAAAATAGGCCTCTTGCAGCCTACGAATTGTTTTACTTTCGCAATATAATCTATTATCCCTATGGGGGAACCTCGATGGAATTTAGAAACCTGATGGCATCAAACTTATTGATGTTTGAGGTAATTAGATTTGGAAAGAAACTGGGTGCAAAAAAATTTGATCTGTGGGGGTCACTTTCCCCAGATTATAAGGAAAATCACCCTTGGGCTGGATTTACGCGATTTAAACAGGGATATGGAGGATCATTTATTCAACTGATTGATAGTTTCGATTTAATAATTAATCCTACCTATTATAAAATCTACAATCTGCTTTATATACTAAGAATTTTCTATCTTAAACTGAAGAGTTTAGTTTAGTTTACCAGCATTATTCTCCAGCTTGGCAAGATGCACAAACTGTTTTTTGCTTATCATAGGAAATCCCTGGTGTTTCTTAGTTATAACCAGCGCCACTCTCAAAACCTCATCCATGTGATTGACAAATTCGAAATGTAAATCTTTAAGTACATAAGGAGGAATATCTTCTAAATCTTTTTTATTCTCTTTTGGCATAATAACGGTTTTTATACCTGCTCGATGTGCGGCTATAACTTTTTCTTTTACTCCACCTATTTCAAGCACTCTGCCTCGAAGCGTTATTTCTCCTGTCATACCAATATTTCTACTGACAGGAATTTTTGTTAAAGCAGACACCATAGCTGTCGCGATGGCTATTCCTGCTGACGGTCCATCCTTTGGTACAGCTCCCTCTGGAACATGAACATGAATGTCGATTTTGTGAAAAAAGTCTTTTGTCAATCCAAATAGATCCCATCGAGCGCGAATATAGGAAAGTGCGGCTTGACACGATTCCTTCATTACCTCTCCTAAGTGACCAGTCAAAGTCAATCCACCCTTTCCTGGCATTTTTGCAACTTCTATGAAAAGCACGTCTCCCCCCGCTTGAGTCCAAGCTAAACCGGTTGATATTCCGACCGTATCCTTTTCTTCTATCATCTGCGAAGAATATTTATAAGGACCAAGATACTTTGATACATCGGTAACTCCTACAACTTTTGTTTCGATTTTCTTTTCAACAATTTCCCGTCCAACCTTTCTAAATATGGCTGCAATCTGTCTTTCAAGTTCTCTAACTCCAGCTTCACGCGTATAGCGGCGGATGATTGTCCGTACAGCATTATCGGTAATTTTAGTTTCTTCTTGCGTTAAACTATGTGCATCAAGTTGCTTTTTAATTAGATGACCTTTAGCGATACTGAATTTTTCGTCTTCCGTATAACCCGGAAAGTGAATAACCTCCAACCTATCCAGAAGCGCATCAGGAATAGTATCAAGGATATTTGCAGTTGTAATAAAAAATACATCTGAAAGGTCAAAAGAGACCTCAAGATAATGATCTGAGAAAGAATGGTTTTGCTCCGGATCTAAAGCTTCAAGGAGTGCAGCTGACGGATCGCCACGATAATCTCTTCCTACCTTATCAATCTCATCAAGCATAAAAACCGGATTTTTTGTCCCAGCTTGTTTTATACCTTGTATTATTCTTCCAGGCAAAGCTCCCACATAGGTCCTTCGGTGTCCTCTAATTTCTGCTTCGTCGCGAATCCCACCCAGCGAAATCTTGATAAATTTCCTACCCAATGCGCGCGCTATTGACTTACCTAAAGAAGTTTTTCCCACACCAGGTGGCCCAACAAAACAAAGTATAGTAGGTTGGTACTCTTTCTTTTTAGATTGATTTTTTAGTTCTTTTCTTTTCCTAAGTTCAATTACAGCTAAATATTCTAAGATTCTTTCCTTTATTTTTTTTAGTCCATAGTGATCTTCATTGAGAATTTTTTCGGCAAGCATAATATCAACGCTATTTGCTGAAGCGATTGACCAGGGCAATTCTACTAACCAATCTAGATATGTTCGAATGTAGGAGGCTTCTGGATTAAATTGAGACATCTGCGAAAGTCGCTTCAACTCTTTAAGCGTCTTTTCTTCGACCTGCTTTGGCATCTTTGCTTTTCTTATTTTTTCTCTGTACTCTAAAATATCTCTTTCTTCACCTTTTCCACCCAACTCCTCCTCGATTGTCTTCATTTTTTCTCGTAAAAATGTCTCCCTCATTCCCTGCTCGAATTTCTGTTGAGTTTTTGATGAGATGTTTTTTTCGATCTCCAATATTTTGATCTCACGATTAATATAATCTACCTCCACCTTCAACCTTTTTTTAAGCTCGGTTTCTTCGAGTAATTTCTGTCGTTCATCAGTTTTAATGTCTAAAACAACAGCTATCTGGTAAGAAAAATCTTGAGAATCCTTGATATTGAGGATATTCATGAGAAAAACCAAGTCAACGGTTTTACCTAGATTAATCGCCCTTTTAACCTGAGATACAAGATATTTCACCATCGCCTGAACTTCTTCATCATCGCTAACTTTGTCTTCAAGTTTTATGGTTTTCGCTTCTAAATAAGGCGTTTCTTTTGTATACTCGATAATTCTTACTTTATCTTTTCCTCGAACCAATGCATTCACTTCACCTTTTTCTCCAGCCACAGTCTTCTCAATCGTAGCAACTACACCTATTTCATACAGATCTTCTTTTTTAGGATCGTCAATTGAAGAATTTTTTTGCATGGCCAGAATTACTCTATTTCCTCTTTTGACACTTTCCTCAATACCAGCCAGACTTTTTGGTCTACCAAAAACAAGAACATTCTCTGTTCCTGGGTAGACTATAGCGTCTCTTACCGCTATAACCGGAAAAATTGATTGTTCTGACTGACTAGGTAATATCGCCATCCTAATTAGCAGTCTAACATATTAATTGCTAAGTGTCAACTTAAATAAATTTGCTTCAACCTATAGTAATAAAGGGCTGTCCTTGCGCTCCGAATTTATTTATTCGCTTAAATATTTTGAATTAATTTTAAATAAAATCGGATTGCAATTCTTCAAAGTTAATAAATCTTTGTTTTTCAACCAGCGTCATGGTTGAAACTTGTGGTAATTCATTGGTATAAGTAGGTCGCTCTCTTTGGTATAAAATACCTAGAGGAAATTTTTCTTTTGTTGTCATCTCAGTACTTATTTTCAATGCTTCTTCAAAATTATCTGTTTTATATTCTGCTGAAAGCTTATAACTCTGTTTTAAATAATATTGATAGGTGTTTATTTTATTAAAAGTAACACAGGGCTGAAGGATATTGATAAGCGAAAATCCCTGATGTTTCATGCCTGCTTTTATCATTTCAACAACCTGGTTAACATTGCCAGCAAAAGACTGGGCAACAAAAGAAGCGCCTTGCGTTAGAGCTAAAGTCAAGGGATTAATGGGGATCTCTATAATTCCTGAAGGAGTTGATTTTGATTTGAATCCCTTTTGGGCTGTAGGAGCAACTTGACCAGTTGTTAGACCATATACTCCGTTGTCGTGGACGATAACTGTTATATCATGATTGCCGCGGCAGGCATGAATAAAATGATTTCCTCCCTCGCCATAACAATCCCCGTCTCCTACGATTGCTATAACCGGCAGCTTGTGATTTGCCAATTTTGCTCCTATAGCATTGGGTAGTCCCCTACCGTGTAGCGCATGAATAGCATAGGCGTTTAAAAAATCGTTCATGTTTCCGGAACAACCTATACCAAAAACTGCTATGACTGAAGCCGGATTTAATCCCATCTGGACCAAAGCTGTCTTTATCGCGATACCGATCCCCCAGTCTCCGCAGCCCGGACACCAAGTTGGAGTGTAGCCTGTGAAATCTTGGATTGTACTCATATAATTTTTATAACCGTTATAATCGTTATAACTGTTATATTTTTATGCTCTCTACGATCTCTTCCGGCCAAAACGGCCTACCGTCATATTTTAACAATTTTTCTTGTAGCTCTAACCCAGTCTCCATCCTCAATAATTTACCAAACTGTCCATGCGAATTATTTTCTAGCAAGACATATCTTTTCTGACTGTCTTTAAATAGAGGAGCAATAACTTCTTCCTTTAGAGGATAGATATGAGTGAAATGTATGAAGGCAGTCTCTATCCCCATCCCGCGAAGTATTGCCTGCGCCTCAAGTATTGGTCCTTTAGTTGTACCCCACGATACGAATATAGTTTGAGACGTTTCAATATTGCCAAATACCTTTGGCGGCTTAAAATGATTAAGTAAATATGTGTCCAATTTCTTATTCCTTTTTTCAACCTGTTGTTTTCTTGCTAATGCTTCTTCCGTAGTATGACCATCTTCAACATGCTCATAGGAGTTTGCCTGATAATATTGTCCTTTAAATCCCGGAATTAGACGGGGAGATATACCATCTTCAGTAAGTTGGTAACGTAGATATTTGCTGGAAGAAGAAAATGTATCAATAGTCTTTCCCCGATTAACTTTATATTCGTCTAGGAATTTATCCAAGAAACTTTTTTTCATTGTTTTATGTGACTCGGAAAGAAACATATCAGACATCACTAAAACCGGCGTCTGATAAATATCTGCAAAATTGAATGCTTCTGCAGTCAGAGTTGTCATCTCCTCAACGTCGCCTGGAGCAAGTACAATTTTAGGAAACTCTCCATGACCTGCGAAGGTAGCAAAGAGAAGATCGCCTTGTTCAGTCCACGTCGGCATTCCGGTTGCCGGACCAGGTCTCTGAGCAATAAATATAACAATTGGTGTCTCAGTTATTCCAGCTAGGGAGACCGATTCCACCATCAAAGCAAATCCTCCACCAGATGTTCCAACTGCCGAGCGAACCCCAGCAAAAGACCCGCCTAGCGCAGTATTTATCACCGAAATTTCATCTTCAGCATGTCTGACGATAATACCAGTTTTTTCCTGCCATGAGGCTAGCGTAGTCAGGACGGAAGAGGAGGGAGTCATTGGATAAGCGCAGTATAATCTGCAATCAGCCGCAATTGCTCCTAGAGAAAAAGCTTCGTTCCCCGACATAACTAATTTTTGTTCGTCTTCTCTTTTTTTTAAAAGAGGTTTCGTCTGTGTTGGAAAATTTTTTCTAACCTGGTCAAATCCAAGCGAGGCAAATTTCTTATTGAAATCAACTACCGCTTCGCCTTTTCGGGAAAACTGTTTATCCAGCATCTCGTTTAAGATAGAAAGATCGGAGCCTAAGATTGCCAGACTCGCGCCCATGGCTATGGTATTTTTCATCACAGGTTGACCTTTTAGATCTGACAAAATTTTTTTAAAGGGAACTGAGATACGTATTATATTTTCTTGCTCGATGGCAAATTCGTCTGGATCATATAAAACAACACTTTCGGAAGTTAAACGCTGCTTATGATACTTAAACGTATCGGCATTAAGACAAACTAAAAAATCTATTTCTTTTTTTAACCCATGTACTTCCTCGTCAGATACTATCGCTTCAAATGCGTTATGACCTCCACGAATAAGTGACGGATATTCTATATAATCAAAAGTATAATATCCTAATCGATTGGCTATTTTTGAAAACAGAAGTCCGGTTGTCATTATCCCAAATCCTGCCTCACCGCCAATTTTCCAAGTAAATCTCATAAATATGATACGAATCTACGAATGAATGCAAATGCCGCGAATTTGCTAATACAGATTATAAAGTCAGGATTAGCATATTCGTAGATTGGCATAAAATTCGCACCATTCGTATCATGTCACTGGGGGAATATCCTTTGTCCTTTATCGTCTTCAACTATTATAGCAGCGACAGGACAGCCCTTGGCAGCATCAATTATGACACTATCTGGATCTTCATCGGCTGTCGAAAGTATGATCGCTTTAGCCTCCGAATCAAGAACAAAAGTCTTGGGTGCAATTGCAACACAAGTGGCTGCCCCGATGCAGAGATCGCGGTCGACATGAATTTTTAAATTTCTGACCAGTACCGGACCCGATGGATTTTGTGGATCTTTAAGTTGTTGATTATCCATATAACATTTATTATTTTATAACAGTTTTAATGATTATATTAGCTTATGTAACGCCTCAAGCGGCAAAAGGGCGCATGTTATCCTGTTTGGTCCCAGCTCTATTCCCAATAATTTAATCATAAAGTCTTTGTCGAGTTTTTTCAATTCTTCCTTTGCTTTATTCAAGACATAATCGGTTAAGATCGAAGCTGATGCTTGAGAAATGGCACAACCTTGCCCTCTAAATTTAACATCCTTAATTTTATTTTGTTTTAATACTATATCCAGTTCAATTCGGTCTCCACAAGACGGATTATAGATAACTGACTTCTTGGAAGGATTTTTAATTGAACCAAAATTTCTTGGATTTTGATAATGATCTAAAATAAGCTCACTATAAATATTCATAAGAATTTCGCGATCAACGAACCCTCAGGGTTCGCAGGCAAGAAATTCGAACCCTGAGGGTTCAGATATTAAAATCACTACAGCACTATGTAGTGCTGTAGTGATTATCTTAAAATTATTTCTACTTTTTTTAGTCCTTTTACAAGTTTAGAAACGTCTTCAATCGTATTATAAATATAGAAACTTGCTCTAACCGATGCATTGATACCAAGTCTGTTATGTAAAGGCATAGCGCAATGATGACCAGCTCTGACTGCAATCTGCTCTCCATCTAAAATCTGAGCTATATCATGTGGATGATATTTTCCAAAAGTAAAAGAGATAATTCCTGCTCTATCTTCAGGATAACCACCGTAGTCAGGGCCTAATATTTTTAACTTTGTTTTGAATTCGTCTTCTAACCAACGAGCTAAACTTCCCGAGAGAAAAATTTCGTAATCTCTAATTTTCTCTATCCCAATTTTTTCCAAATACTTTACCGCTTCCTTTAAGGCAATAACTCCTGCTATATGAGGTGTACCCGCTTCAAACTTATGCGGAGGTTTCTTAAAGATAGTTTTATCGATATACACTTCTTGGATCATTTCGCCGCCAAAATTAAAAGGAAACATCTCATCTAGAAGTTCGTATTTCCCCCATAAAACTCCCACGCCAGTTGGACCAAGCATTTTATGCGAAGAAAAAACCAGGAAATCACATCCTAAATTCTTAACATCAATCTTCAGATGAGGAACGGCTTGTGCAGCATCAATCACTACAATTAGTTTTGGATTAATCGATTTTGCTAGCCTGATAATTTCTTTTATCGGATTGATCGTCCCCAAAACATTTGATATATAAGTCAATGTCAATATTTTAGTTTTCTTGGTAATTATTTGTTCTAAGTTTTTAAATTTTGAATTTTTATATTTGATATTTTCCAATCCTATATCAAGATGTCCTCCGTCAGTAATGTCTACAACTTTGAAAGCCCCGCCATTTTCACCAGCTAATACCTGCCAGGGGACAAAATTTGAGTGATGTTCCATAATTGAGGTAACAATCTCGTCTCCCTGATTTATTATTTTTCTGCCCATGGAATATGCAACCAGGTTCAAAGATTCTGTAGAACCTCTGGTAAAAATAATTTCTTCTGACTTTTTTGCATTAATAAATTCTCCGATTATTCTCCTTGTATCTTCATACTCTTCTGTAGCTTTTTCTGAAATTTTATATACACCCCTAAAAACGTTGGCCGAGTATTCTTCATAATATTCTCGTAATTTATCAACCACTGTTTTTGGTTTTAAAGCTGTAGCGGTTGAATCTAAATAAACCAATTCCGGCTGATTGAGGAAAATCGGGAAATCCTTTTTGATAGTACTGAAAAAACGCGAGTTCTTGTTAATGGATTTTATATCCATACTGTTTAATTTTAGCTGGAATTTCCTGGATAAATCCTTCGATTAATAATTCTTCTGCAGCTTTTTTAGCCAAACTTCTTGTCTGTAAATAATAAATCTCTTCTTGATTAAGTTTGCCTGTTGTTGATCCGTGTGTACAATAAACATCATTGGCCAAAATCTCAAGAAACGGTCTTGAATCAACAAAACATTTTTCCGAGATAATCAAGTTTTGATTTTTTTGATAAGCTTTAGATTTCTGCGCTTCTTTCTCTATTCTGATTAATCCCTGATAGACAAATTTCGACTCGTCATAAAATACGCCTTTGATTAATAAATTTGACTTTGATTCCGGTGCAATATGTCTTTGAATTGTTTCTAGGTTGAACCTATTTTGAGCTTTTCCGATGTAAAGTCCTAAAATATCCAATTCAATTCCTTTTGTTTTTAATTCAAAAATAAATCTTCCCGACAAATTTTGAAAAAAAACAATGTATTTTCCTGGTTTAACAATGATCACTTTTTCTTGGTTTGTCTTATTTAGGTTGATAAAGTTTACTTTCATTTGAGGTGATACACTAATTTTAACTAGTTTAATTAGATTTTTAACCAACTGATCCTGACATCTCCAAGTTAATTAGTCGATTTAACTCTATCGAATATTCAAGTGGGATTTCTTTTGTTACGGGTTCTATAAACCCATTGACTAAAAGACTTTCTGCATCGGATTTCGAAATTCCTTTAGACGTCAAATAAAAAAGTTTTTCTTCTCCAATTTTTTCTACGGTAGCCTCATGTTGAACTGTTACATCGTTCTCTTTAATTTTCATATAAGGGTAAGTGTCAGATCTTGACTTCTCATCAAGAATTAGAGCATCACAACTGACAAATACCGAAGATTTTTTGGCTTTAGGCATAATTTGAATCAAACCACGGTAGGAAGTTCTACCTCCAGCTATTGAAATGGATTTAGAAATAATACGAGATGAGGTATTGGGTGCAAAATGCAACATTTTAGCTCCAGCGTCTTGGTGCTGTCCATGACCGGCATAGGCTATCGACAAAACCTCACCCCTAGCTCGCTCCCCATAAAGATAAACACTGGGATACTTCATCGTTACCTTGCTGCCTATATTGCAATCGATCCATTCCATTACAGAATTTTCATCTGCTCTAGCTCTTTTTGTGACTAAATTATAGACGTTATTGCTCCAATTTTGAACTGTAGTATAGCGGACCCTGGCATTTTTATGGACAAATATCTCAACAACTGCCGCGTGCAGCGAGTTGGTTGTATAAATAGGAGCAGTACAACCCTCGATATAATGAACATAACTTCCCTCCTCAGCAATAATCAGAGTTCTTTCAAACTGACCAAATCTTTCCGAATTTATCCTAAAATAAGCTTGAAGCGGCATTTTAACTTTGACTCCCTTTGGCACGTAGACAAACGAACCACCAGACCAGACCGAAGAATTTAAAGCAGCAAATTTATTATCGGTAGGAGGAATCAGACTAGCGAAATATTTATTAACAATCTGGGGATACAGTTTTAGACCTGTATCCATATCGCAAAAAATTACACCCATCTTTTTAAGCTCGCGATTTATACTTTCGTACACAACCTCTGATTCATATTGAGCAGAAACACCAGCTAAGAATTTTTTTTCCGCTTCAGGTACACCGATGCGATCATAAGTTTCTTTGATTTCTTTGGGTAAATCCTGCCAAGAACTTACCTGTCTTTCGACTGGTTTTATGTAGTAGTAAATATCATCAAAGTTAATCGAAGATAAATCCGCTCCCCAGGATGGTAAAGATTTTTTTTTAAAAATTTGGTAACTTTTTAGGCGAAATTTTGTCATCCAAGCTGGTTCTCGTTTGATCAAGGAAATATTTTTTACTACTTCTTCATTCAAACCTTTTTTGGATTTAAAAGTATAATTCTGTGGCATCCTAAAACCGTATTTATATTCAAAATCCAGCGTTGAAGATATTTGGTCTTGCATATTTCTATTGGCCATTAACTACTAACTACTCTCTTGTATCCCTTTTTCTCAATCTCTACTGCTAATTTTGCATTTCCCTCTTTTACTAATTTTCCCGCCATCAAGACTAACACTCTATCTGGTTTTATATAATGCAGAATTCTATTGTAATGAGTGATCAAGAGATATGTCTTACCGTATCTATTCTCACTCATGAATTTTGCAATTGTTCGTAGTGCATCAATGTCAACTCCTGTATCTATCTCATCAAATATCAAAAGCTTAGGGTCAAGAACTGCGGCCTGCAATAGCTCAAGCTTTTTCTTCTCTCCACCAGAGGTCCCTACGTTTAACGATCTTTCGATCAAGTCTTTTTTAATCTCTAATTTTTTAGCGATTTTTTCAATTTTTTGTTTGACTGTTAAAGGATCTTCTTTTCCTAACAGTGCAATTCTCAAAAGCTGAAAGACGTTGACACCGGCTAGTGAATGCGGTGTCTGAAACGATAAAAAAATTCCTCTCTTTGCCCGCTTATCCGGACTCAAATTTGTGACATCGCTGCCTTCAAACTTTAAACTTCCCACTTCCAATTTATAATTTGGATGTCCTGCAATTGCATAGGCGAGTGTTGACTTGCCTGATCCATTGGGACCCATGATGGCATAGACTTTTCCCTTTTTGAAATGGTAGCTCAAGTTCTTTAGTATTAACTTTTTATTTATCGATACGCTGATGGTTTTTAGTTGTAACATAGATCACATTATACTCTAATTTCCTCTCACCGTGGATGTTAAATATTTATTACTATAGGTTTGATATAATTAACAAACCTATGCCTGAATTTTCGCCGTCCCTTCTAAAAAGCGCTGAAGTTATCATGAAAAGTAATTCATCACTAAAAGGACTAAAATATATGCAAAGTGGGGCAAAAAGATGGTTGGATACTGTTGTGACTTTCTCAACTTTACCAGCGGTTTTACCAGCCATAGGTTTATTTGGGCTATTGGTTCTACGACAAGACGGGCATTATCCATTCTTTAAAATAACCGAAATCAATCCTTATACTGGGAAACAAACTACTATACTCAAGATTAGGTCTATGACCACCAATGCACCACTTGAAGAAGAAGATTTTATTGGCGATTCGGGATCCTATGCCCAAGCCAAACGATTAAAACACGATCCAAGAGTTACGCCCCTCGGACATAAATTAAGAAGATATTCTCTCGATGAGTTGCCTCAATTATGGCAAATTTTTCATGACCGATCATCCAGTTTAGTTGGACCTAGATATTTTAGAAGTGGAGATATTAATTCCATCAGCCTGGAAAAAGACCAGCCTTATGCTGAATGGGTTGAAAGATATAAGAACGGTCAAATTTTATTCGGTTTAACCGGTCTTGCTCAAATTTTAGGCAGAGCGCTTTTAAGCATTTCTGATAGGCTTTGGTTAGATCTCTACTATCTTGATCGTATGTCGTTTATTGCCGATTTGAAGATTGTAGGTTTGACTACTACAGCTATATTGTCTGCCAAAGGTAGTAAATGATTATAAATTAAGTCTCGGTATCCTATCTAATTCTTGAGACTTACTAAATAACTTTTTTCTAGCTTTAAAATAAGCAGCCACTCCAATCATGGCGGCATTATCTCCAGTTAAATATTTGAAAGGAGGAAAGTGAACCTCGCCTTTATGTTTTTCTAGCAAATCTCTAAGCAGTCTCCTCAGGTATAAATTTGCTATCACTCCTCCTCCAACCACCAATCTATTTACCTTTGTTTGTTTAATTGCCAAATTTATCTTGGCTACGATCACATCATAGATAGCATTTTGAAAAGAACTAGCTAACTCTCTAAGGTTTATAACCTGCGGTTTTTCTTTTAAAAAATAATAAAAAGAAGTCTTCAGTCCAGAAAAGGAAAAGTCTAAATTTTTTGAATTAATCATCGGTCTGGGAAAGTTGTGAAAGTCTTCATTTTGGACTTCTCGTGCCAATCTTTCTATCACTGGTCCACCTGGATATCCTAAGCCTAACATCTTTGCTGCTTTATCTAGTGCCTCGCCGGCTGCATCATCTCTCGTTTCACCTAATACTTTATAATCAACGTGATTTCTAAACAAAACAATTTCCGTGTGACCTCCCGAAACAATCAAGGCTAGATAAGGAAAATTAAAATCTCTGCTTGGATTTCCTTTATTATTCTGCGCAAAACACGAGTAGATGTGTCCTTCGAGATGGTTCACTGCAATTAGCTTTTTATTATATTTTTTTGCTAACTCTTTGGCTTTACTTATTCCAACTTCAAGGGCAACAGCCAATCCTGGTCCTTGAGTAACTGCTACATCATCAACCAAATTCATTCCTAAAGCAGCCAAATTTACGCGACGAGTGGATGTTTGAGCAAGGGAGTGACGAAGCGAACCCTCGGATTCCGAGGTTGAACGAAGAGCGACTGGTCCCACCTTTTGGCGAGATGCGAGTTCACTCGCAAGTAAATTTTGGTTGCGAAGAAGTCTGATTAAACATTCCTCGATTACCCAGTTAATCTTTTCCTCATGCGCTCGCTTGGCTAGTGACGGATATATCCCTCCCCATTTTTTGTGAAGGAGTATCTGTGAATATATTACATTGGCAAGGACTCTTCTTCCTTCAGTCACTGCCGCCGCAGTCTCATCGGCAGATGTCTCAATTGCGAGAATTAACATCAATTTAAAATATAAATTTTAAAATTCAATAAAAATTTCGAATTTCAAATTAAAAATTTATCTGTATCTCCCTTTCCTTCTCATCAACATACTTCATCTGCACATAGACCATCTTTCCCTTTCGTTTAAGTAACTCTATTATTTCTCCTGCTTTCTCTCCCCACTCAATACAGAGTAAGTTTTTTGGTTTGAGATATTTTTCCAAATCCAAGTATTTGAATTCTTCTGCATCTTGAATATTGTATAAATCCACGTGTATCAATGTATTAATTAATTGATTAATCAATACATATTCGTAATAAATAACATAAGTGGGAGAGACAATATTATTGATGCCTAAATATTCACCTATTCCTTTAATAAAAGTAGTTTTACCTACTCCTAGTTCTCCTTTGATGATAAAAACAATCGGTTTTTTGGCTTTAACTGGCAAAATTTGCTTCAAAATATATTTTGCGATTTTTTTGGTTTGACTGGCAGAATTTGAAATATATTTTTTTGTATCTTTAAAAACAATGTCACCCTGTCTCAAAATCCTAATTTGTTCAGAAGTTAAATCAATTACTGTAGAGGGTTTGTTTCTTGGAAGCTGTCCTGCGTCAATAATGAGATCTATCAGATCTTTTTTTTTCTTAGGAAGTTCAGCCAGAAGAGACCGAGTTGAATAATGTGGCGATCGACCCGATAAATTTGCTGAGGTGGCTGTGATTGGTCTGCCAAATTTTTTTACTAACTGGCTGATAAAGAAATAATCAGGAATCCTCACACCCAGTGTGCCTTTTTCCGATTCAAGTAAAGGAGAGACGAGATGTCTTGAGGCTAAAATAACCGTAAATGGGCCTGGTAAAAGTTCATTGATGATCCTTTTCTCTTCCTTGTTTATTTTAACCTGCGACTTAAGCATAGAAAAACCAGCGACAAACACTGATATTGGTTTTCCCGGTGGTCTATTTTTAAATAGCAACAACTTTTTTACCGCTTTCTCATTGGTTGCATCAACCAACAGTCCATAGACCGTATCAGAAGGTGTAACTACCAGACCACCGCTTTTTAAAACAGGCACGATTTTTTCAAATTTAGCCTTTTCTAATGGTATTATTTTCATAGTTAACAATTGTAGCAAAAATCTGCTAAAATGAATTGGTGGTAATTTAACCAACTCAGTCTGAGCGAAGGGGTCTGACGTCCCGGAGTCGAAGGATCTAGCGAATTAATATGGCTAATTCAAAAAGTCAAAGGAAAAATAACGGTCCCGTAAAAAAGATAGCCCAGTTCAACTTTAACTTAGATCTAAAATCGATCTTTATCATCGTCTTCGTTGGACTTTTTGCCTTTTACGTCTTTAACTCTGTTTCAAAAGAGATTAAGCAAACCCTTCCTGAGAAACCCTTAACTACGATTGTCAAAGAAATAAAACAAGGCAAAGTTGAAAAAGTAGAGATTATCGATAATAAAATTATCGTTTACTATAAGAATGATAAACTGTCTATATCCTACAAAGAACCAAGCGACAGTTTTTTAAAAACACTCAAGGATGCAAACGTAGATTCATCCACCCTTAACGTCATTATCAAAGATACCCAAGGGTCGGTTGGTATTGTCAATTTTTTAAGCAATGTTATCCCGACGATATTGATGGTTGCTTTTTTTATCTTTCTTTTTCGACAAGCTAAAGGTGCTCAAGAATCTGTCTTTTCTTTCGGACAATCAAGAGCAAAAAGGTTTAGCAAAGATCTCCCCAAAATAACTTTTAACAACGTGGCCGGGGTCGACGAAGCGAAAAAAGAACTGGAAGAAATCGTTGACTTTCTGAAGCATCCGGAAAAATATAAAAAATTAGGCGCACGTACCCCTAAAGGAGTTATTCTTATCGGCCCATCAGGTTGCGGCAAAACTCTGCTTGCCAAGGCTGTTGCGGGTGAAGCAGGCGTTCCGTTTTTCTCAATCGCAGGAAGCGAGTTTATGGAAATGCTAGTTGGAATTGGTGCAGCCCGAGTAAGGGATCTTTTTGCCACAGCCAAAAAAAGTGCGCCTTCGATTATTTTTATAGATGAAGTCGATGCCATTGGCCGAGCGCGTTCTGTTGGAATCATGCCATCGCACGACGAGCGGGAACAAACCCTGAACCAAATCTTGGTTGAAATGGACGGGTTTAACCCAAACGAACAAGTGGTTGTAGTGGCGGCTACCAATCGCGGTGATCTTTTAGACCCCGCACTTCTTCGGCCAGGACGGTTTGACCGAAGAATCATCGTTGACTTTCCCGACCTCGAAGGAAGAAAAGCAATCATAAAAATTCATGCAAACGGAAAACCGTTTACCCAAGATGTAGATTGGGAAAAAGTTGCCAAGCGTACAGTTGGTTTCTCGGGAGCAGATCTGGAAAACATGCTCAATGAAGCGGCCATTTATGCCGCCCGCCAAGGAAGAGATAAAATCACAATGGATGACATCGAAGAAGCCGCGACCAAAGTAAAACTCGGACCGGAAAAAAAGCGATTGCAGTCAGATCTTGATAAAAAGTTAACCGCCTATCACGAAGCCGGACACGCAATCGTATCCCACTTTTTGCCTCACACGGATCCGGTACATCGAATTTCTATAGTTTCTCGGGGAATGGCTCTTGGTTTTACCTTGATTCCTCCCGTAAAGGATAAACTGCACGAGACAAAAACTAACCTCTTGGAGAGAATTACAGTGATGATGGGCGGAAGAGCTGCAGAGGAGACGGTCTTTGACGAATTAACAACAGGCGCTGCCAACGATTTTGATCAGGCAACTCAACTTGCTAAAGCTATGGTCGTCGAATACGGTATGAGCGATCTTGGACCAATCAACTTTGGACCAACAATGGATATCACAGAGTGGGGCAAAACATACTGGGAACAGAATACCGTTTCACAAGAAATGCTGGCTAAAATTGATTCCGAGGTGAAAAAAATTATTACTTCGAGATACCAAGTTGCTATCCAAACTATAAAAGAACAAAAAGAAATGCTGGACAAAGTGGCGGCAGCCCTGATGAAAACCGAAAGCTTGGACGGGGATGAGTTTCAAAAAATCGTCGGAGTAAAGCCTAAGGTAAACTAATGGACACTCTTCTTCTCATCGACGGTAACGCAATTATGCACCGCGCTTTTCATGCGCTTCCTCCTTTTAAAACGAAAGACGGCATTCCCACAAACGTAATTTATGGATTTTTTTCAATGCTTCATAAATCGATAGCCGATTTTCATCCCAATTTTATCGTGGTTTGCTTTGACACTCCCAAACCAACATTTCGAAATAAACTATTTAAAGAATATCAAGCACAAAGGCCCAAAATTTCAGATGATTTTATCACCCAAATACCTCTGGTAAAAGAGGCCTTGGATAAGGCTGGGGTAACCCATCTCGAGAAGGACGGCTTTGAAGCTGATGACCTCATAGGGACAATTACGCAAAAATTTAAAGATAACGGTATAAAAGTTTTAATCTTATCCGGTGACAGGGATATCCAACAGCTTGTTGCTAAAAATGTTTATGTCATCACTCCCAAACTCGGCCTTTCAGATATCAAAATGTATGATAAGACTGAAGTGCAAAAAAAATTTGGACTTGATCCTGATAAAATTCCGGATTTAAAAGCCTTGATGGGAGACCCTTCCGATAATTATCCCGGAGCAAAAGGCATCGGTCCCAAAGGAGCAGCAAAACTTCTGCAGGAATTTGGTTCTTTAGATAAAATCTATTCAAATCTCGAAAAACTTGACGAAAAAACTAGAATCATCCTAAAAAAATACAAAAAACAAGTTTCCCTTGCTAAAAAGTTGGCAAAAATCGACCAGCAAGTCCAAATCAAATTTGACATCAACTCCGCCCGTTTTGAAAAATTTAAAGACGATTTAAAGAATTATTTTTTGCAGTATGAGATGAAGTCACTAGTAAATAGGTTTTTTTCAACTATATCAAATGCTAAAGAAAAAAGTGAGAAAAAGAAAAACAATAGTCAGATGGGGCTTTTTTAATTAGTAAACTCTTGGACAAACATTTTACCGTAAATTCCGCCATCAACTACGCCGATTCCTACCTTGCCAAATTCTTCGGACAAAATATTTGCCCGGTGACCCTCTGAATTCATCAGACCGCTGTGAGCTATATAGACATCCGGAGCAAAAGCCAAATTCTCACCTATAACCGTGTAAGATATTTCTTTTCTATCTGCTCTATCGGCTGGAGTCGAGCCGTCAACTTCCGAATTATGAGAGAAAAAGCCGTTAACAAACATCTCCATAGCATACTCTCTAGCTACGTCTCTAATCTGGTAATCAAATGTCAATGGATTCAATCCTCTTTGAATGCGTTCTCTATTTACAGAATTAAACATTGTCACTTCAGACTCCGTATCAAAGGAAAGTTGTTTTTCCGCAGGTTTTATCCCTAGATCAACACTTTCATTTGACTGTGGCTTTATTGTTAGGAAGTTTAAAGTTTCATTTACCGCCCCACCAAAGATATTTTTTATATATTTCTCGGTAGACCGTGAGAGGTTCACAAAAAAAGGTCCGCTCCTTGAGTCTAAAAGCGCTTGTTTTACCTGTCCTCGGACAGGAAAAGCAAAAACTAGGCTGACAAAAAACAAAAAAATCGTTGCAGCCTGAACGACGGCTGCTAAAACACCAAGAGAAATATTGAGCGGGTGTTTTTGAAATTTCTCCAATAGTTTTGCTAAAAGGCGCAATGAAATTACTGAAAAGATGATTTCTGCAATAAACCAGGCTATAAAAAAACCGCTTGCCTGTGCAATCCCTTTTGGAAAAGAAAAATTCAAGATCAGAAGTTTGGCAAAAAAAGCATAAAATTTATAAGAAAAAATAAGAGAAAAAACAAAAGCAACTACTTCAAGAAAGGTGTTGATAAAACCTTTTTGGGTCAAAATAAAATATAAAATCAGAATAAGAAAAGCTAAATCTATCCAATTTCCTCTTAGCGAATATTTTTCTAAAAATTGCTCAATCATTCTATATTTTATCATTTTATTTTCTTCCAAAAAACCAAATCACAACTTCCAAGAAACAAAAAATATCCAAATATTAAATAATCAAATTTCAACTAATAATGTTTAATTTTTTTCGAATTTGAGAATTAAGATATATTTGGATTACTTGTGGATTGGAGCTTGGAATTTGTTAGAATATTGTAATGAGTCCAGATTTAAAGCAAAATTTTGCCGTAACAGCCTATCTTCTTTTCTCCCATAACTATATAGCTTTTGTTTATCTTTCGGGAGTTATAATTTCAATAATTTTATCCTTGATCAAACCTTCTCGCTTCACTGTGTTTATGTTAATTGGATTTATCACTCTTCTTTTCTCTTTTGAATATGATAAACATTTAATCGAGCCTTTCCGCCAACAAACTCTAAATTCATTAATCACCGCTACCCCCCATTACCGTCTGCAAAAAATCATAGATATTATGATCGTAGAAATATTCCCTATTCTATTTTATATAACTGGCTGGATGTTAATTTTTATAGGTATAATTTATGCAGCTATAAAACTTGAAAAAAAACAAAAATAATGCTAACATTGATTAGTTCTTTGGAAATAAGGAGAAATTAAATTTCGAGCGCATGACCCCGACGTTACGTCGGGATGACGAGGAGAGGGCCCCGCCCATAGCGGGGAATCGGACTTGATTTTACTTAAGGATTATAATCCTGAGCGAAGTCGAAGGATCAGCGGAAACCCTCATGCTTGGTTATAGCTGTTTGTCTTAAAACCCAAAAGCAATCTTGGGGCCAAAGGATAAACTAATAACTACTCCTTAATTATCAATCTCCAAAGAACCTCATTGATAATTCAGAATTAAGAATCTAGAATTCAGAGATTCTTGTTTTTGTTGATTTATATAAATTCTGAATTATAAATTAAAAATTCTAAATTTTATTTATGTGCGGAATCTTTGCCGTCCTCGGAGACATAACTAACGACGCATCTCAAACAGTCCTGCAGGGATTAAAAAAACTGGAGTACCGTGGCTATGACTCATGGGGAATTGCCGTCAAACCAATCCACAGTCCCACCCTGCGGGTGGACAAACACGTTGGAAAAATCGGCGAGGCGAAAACTAACTTGCCCAAAGGCACTATTGCCATCGGTCATACGCGTTGGGCGACACACGGAGGCGTGACAGACGAAAATGCCCATCCTCACCTTGACTGCAGTGCTAGATTCGCAGTTATTCATAACGGAATTGTCGAAAATTACCGCGATTTAAAAGAAAAACTGTTAAAATCGGGTCATAAATTCCGGTCCGAAACCGATACTGAAACAGTTGCACATCTCATAGAAGACAAAAAAATCCCCCTAAAGGACGCAGTCTTCCAGACATTTAAGGAACTTGTAGGATCAAACGCCATTGGAGTTCTTGACTCGGATTCAGAAACAATTGTTGCCGCCAGAAACGGTTCACCATTGGTTGCCGGTATCGATGAAAAGAATAAACAGTTTTTTTTGGGCAGCGACGTACCGGCGTTTTTAAAGTACACTAATAAAGTTTATTTTCTTAGAGATGGAGAAGGAATTACTATCAATAAAAAAGAACTTAAAATATACGATCTAAAAACCGGAAAAGAAAAAACTTTCATCCCGCAAACCCTGGACTGGAAACTTCAGGATGCGGAAAAATCAGGTTTCCCCCATTTTCTCTTGAAAGAAATTCACGAACAAAAAAACACAATCGCTAAGACTGTTTCTCTCAACTCGGAAGAAATTAAAAAAATTTCCGCATTGATAAAGAAAAAATATAATGTCATCTTAACCGGTTGCGGATCTGCTTCATACTGCGCTTTGGCAGGAAAATATTATTTTGCCCAAGCTGGAATTGAATCGCAAGTCTATCCAGCAAACGAAATGATGCCTTTTCTAAATTTTATTGAGAGAAAAACACTCGTCATTGCTATTTCCCAATCGGGTGAAACTGCGGATACTTTGCTTGCCGTCAAAGCAGCTCAAAAAAAAGGTGCAATTATTATTGCCGTCGTCAACGCCAGAGGTTCAACTTTGGAAAGAATTTCCGATTATGTTTTACCGGTTGGAGCCGGACCGGAAATTGCCGTAGTCTCTACTAAAGCTTTTACTGCTCAACTAGCAACGATGTATCTATTAAGCAAATCCGTTGCAGGAAAATTCGAAGAAGGAAAAGAAATGATAAAAAAATTATCCAGAGAACTAAAGAAATGGTTCAATCCTATTTCGATTAAACACTTAATCGAAATCGCAAAATTACTACTGGATGAAGAACATATTTATCTGATAGGTAAATACTTAAATTATCCTGCTACCTTGGAGTTTGCGCTTAAGATAAAGGAAACTTCTTATCTTCACGCCGAACCTTTTGCCGCAGGAGAACTTAAACACGGAGTTATCACTCTTATTCAAAAAGGAACACCCTGTTTTGTTTTGGCTTCAAACGATGAGACAAGAGACGAACTGTTATCAAGCGCTGCGCAGCTTAAAGCGAGAGGAGGAAGAATAATCGGAGTTGCTCCTTTCAATTCTAATGAGTTTAACGAGGTAATAAGAACACCAGATTTAGGAGATTTGACAATATTACCAAATATTATAGTCGGCCAACTTTTAGGGTATTATCTTGGAATCGGACGCGGTGCCGATCCAGACAAACCTCGCAATCTCGCCAAAAGCGTTACCGTGAAGTGATCCCATCAGCACCAAGAGTGATTCTCAAGCCACGATTATTATAAAAACAAATCTATTGTTGATATACTTATTTAGATGAGGTCTCAGTTTACTCGCTCAATCATCAACACCTCGATAAAGGAAGCAATTTTCTTTTTTCATAATCATCATTTTCCTTTGCCACCATTCGCCTATTGGACTGTCAATGACTGGAAAAATAACACTGTAAAGATCGATGAAATCTTCGCTACCAAACTCGGGTGGGACGTAACTGATTTTGGTAGCGGCAACTTCAGGAAAATCGGTAGGATCATCTTCACCCTGAGAAATGGTCATGCGCAAATGAGAAAAATGTATCCTAAACCCTACGCCCATAAAGTCATGTATCTTCTGGAAGACCAGAAATCACCTGTCCATTACCACAGGTCCAAAATGGAAGATATCATCAATCAGGGTGGCGGAGAAACAGTAGTACGCGTCTGGGAAAAAACTGGTAAAGGCAGTTTATCTAGGAAAAATGTTTCGCTTGTTGTCGACGGAGTTAGAATTTTTGTCCAGGCGGGGGGAACAATTTTACTTAAACCCGGTCAATCGGTAACAATTCCTCCCGGACTTTACCACTCCTACTGGGCAGAAAGAGGTAAAGGGCCGGTACTTTCAATTGAAATCTCAAGTGTCAATGACGATACTAATGACAACTATTTTCTAGGTAGAAACATCCGCTTTCCCAAGGTTAAAGAAGATGAAGAAGCGCTTTATCTTCTGGTCTCAGATTATGATAACTATTTGAGAAGAAAGCACATTTAAAATTCGAAAAATTTCCTGATGTCATCTATCTAAATATGAATAAAAAGAAAAGTAAATCTGTAGTTTTCGTTTTATCTTTAGCGTCATTTTTACATGATGTTGGATCGGATATGGTTTTTTCTGTCTGGCCACTTTTTGTCACTCAAGTACTAAAAGCGAATATGGCAACCTTGGGTTTTATCGACGGAATAGGAGACGCAGTAGTCTCAATCTCCGGAGCAGTTGGTGGATATATATCAGACAAGATAAGAAAAAGAAAAATATTTGTCTGGACTGGATATCTTTTTGGCGGTCTAGCTCGTATCGGTTATGCCTTATCCCCAAGCTGGCAGTGGCTTATCCCCTTCCGCCTTCTTGATCGATCAGGCAAAATTCGAGGTGCTCCAAGAGATGCGATAATTTCAGATGTATCATCTCGCGAAAATAGAGGTTCCAAATTTGGCATCTTAAGAGCTGCAGATAATTTAGGCGCGGTAGTTGGCATAATTATTGCTATTTTTTTTCTAAAAACATTAGGCTTTACAAATCTTTTTTTGCTTGCTGCCATTCCTTCTTCTGTTGCAGTGCTATTGATAATCTTTTTTATCAGAGAATCACAACCGAATCATCAGGTAGTTTTCAAAGGCATAAGTTTCATAAACTTCAATTACAACTTACGACTCTTAACAGTACTTAGCGGACTTTTTGCCTTAGGCTCTTTTAGCTATTCTTTTTTGCTTCTTTATGCTAACAAATATGGATTTACTACCTTTCAAGTACCTGTTTTATATCTTTTGTTTAGTTTGTTTGCTGCGATTTTTTCGATTCCTTTCGGAAAATTATCTGATAAAATCGGCAGGAAAAACATACTCTATCTTTCCTACTTTTTCTGGGCAATGGTTTTAATGCTTTTTATTTTTTATTCTAATTTTGTCGGTATGATTTTAGCTTTTATATTTTATGGATTGCACAAAGGAGCATTGGAGCCCGTGCAAAAAACGCTTGTGGCAGAACTCGCGCCATCAGATTATGTGGCTTCAACTATCGGCGCCTTTCAAATGGTGATAGGACTTTTATCGCTTCCAGCTTCTTTTTTAGCAGGATTTTTGTGGGATAGATTTTCTCCTATCACACCTTTCTACTTCTCACTGACTTTAACTTTAATTTCAGTTATCATGTTGAAATTTGTAAAAGAACCAGCCTAGCGGTTTTTTTATACTTTTTATTGCGAGCTCATGGAACAAATTAAATTTTGAAATAACCATTATCACACTTCGCTTTCACAGCTTTTGCTTCGTGATCAAAAATAGTGGGTGCGTTTTGTGGAGTTAATATTACCTCCTCCACCTGTCCTGACTTAACAGCTAACTTACTTTGAGCAAATAAATATCTGTCTAACAAATTTTGCCAAAAAAATTCTTGCACCCCACTATCTTGAGAATACCTTCCCAATGCAGTTTGTTGTACATGGCCGTAAATATCATCATTCAATAAAGGAATTCTAGTATTTTGCCAAATTAAAGCGCTGACAAATGCATATACTCTGACTCTGGTTCGTAATGTATCTATCAGTTGTTGATATGAGATAAAATAAAAAGACAAAGTTCCAGGCTCTGATTTGAACCTACCTCTCTGGCGATAACTCAACGCTAACTCTCTCATAAGAGACACACAACGATCCATTTCTCCTTCCACTATATGGAAATTAGTATCAATGTCACAATTTCCATTTGCTGCCCTTCTTAAATAATATTGATTAGGTTGTCTATCTTTTAACACCCCATAAGGGAAAACACCCGCTAATCTTGAAGCTGCTGATCCAATAATCGCAGCGCTTAAAAGGCCCACTTCTTTCAAAACATCCTCATTTTCTCCTATCAGCAATCTCATATCTTCAATACCGGTCGTACAAAAATCATTGAAATTTCTAAATTCTTGACTCTGCGGGTGATAAGGACTGAATTTAGAAGCCATCAGTAATTCCAACGGAAAACGTCTCATTTTTAAACCAGCGAGAATGACGGATACATCAACCGGCAATGAGGATAAAATATCTGCTTGTTTAGGTGTTTCGCTAAGAATAGAAATCATGATAAAACGCTTATTATAGGATAAAGAAGTAGAAAAATCAATGATAATCCACTTCAATAATGGTACAGAGTGACGTATCAATACAAAAAATTTATTTTTTCCTTTTGCAGATATTCTAAAAGTTTATTTGGAATTATTCGACAGGCACAAAATTTTGCAAGTCCTTAGTGCCATTTAATTCTCTCTTTAAGCGTTGGATTTTTTAGGGATCTTATTTATCCTGTGCCACTTTGCGTTAATGTTTTTCATCCCGTTAGAGAAAGGAAACGTTTTAAGCGATTTCTAAGGTATCTTTTACCCATTCCTGACTTTAAATATTTTTCCCGAGCAAAAGCATCATATTTATAAATACAAGCTTCATAATAAATCAAGCTAAATGGTCCCCTTCCTTTTGTTGAAAAGACAATATTTTCATTATGTGCTTTAAAACGTTTCCGTAAATCACTAGTGCAACCAGTATACCAATGCTTGTTCTTTTTACTAAGTAGAAGATATGTATACCACATAAGCTTTTTCTCTAACGGGACTCATATATAAAACCAATTCCTGTAGTGATAACTGGAATCAGAAGATAGGTTACTCCAATATCCTTAATGTAATTTGCAAGCGACATCTTCATCGGACCCCAAGAAAACATTAACAAATCTATCCCTACATTGACTCCAAACCAAATTAAACCAAGACAAAATCCAACCCACGTGGTTCTTTTTTTACTTTTTAGAAAATATTTCACCGAAGCAAAAGTAGTTGCAATAACCAGCGCAACCGGCATAATTGACTCAAAAAGTGGCCGGTCATTTGCTCTAAGAGGAAACGCTAACATGGCAATGATAAATACAAAAGCCCAAATAGCCAATCCGTATAAAACTGCAGACTTGTGATTCATACAGAAATCATACCGACCCATCTTTCAAATAGTGGTGACAAAAATCACAAATTAATTTTTAAACTGTAATCCAATAATTCCTAAAATAATGACCGCAATTGCGAATTTTTGCCATCGCGTCGTTTTTTCTTTTAACCAAAATTCACCCAAAACTACCGCAACTAAAGGCGAAGCTGAAGAGATGACCGAAACATAGGAAACATAATAGCGACTGACGGCTAAATTATAAGTAGTAAAGGCTACAACGTCGAGTGCGGCAATTGGCAGTAAAACTTTCCAAGGAACTCCTTGAAATAAATTAGACTGCTGTGGTCGTAGAAAATAAGCTAAAAAAAAGCTAATTATAATGAAAGTTCTGCTGCCGATAGTTGTAAAAAACCAACCCATCTGCTTAGTTAATGGTCCCAAATAAAAGAAACTAAACCCCCATCCTAAAGCTACCAATAAAGCCAAAAGAACTCCAGGATTAAATAGATTTATCCGGGTTCTTGTTATCTTATTCCAATTAATAGTCAAAATAATTATTCCCAAAATGGTTATGAAAATACTTATTGCTTTAATTGGACTGATAACCTCGCCCAAAAAGATTACACCCAAGATGACAGAAATAAAAGCCCAGGCAGAAACAACCGGAACCACAATTGGAACTTTACCTTTTTCCAGTGCTTGGCAATAAAGAATATATGTGCCCGCACCTAAAATTCCTTGAATGATTAAACCAAACCAATTAATCTTTTCTGGAAGCGAAAAAAATATTGGAGAGATTAATAAAGTACCTAAAAAAGCAAAAAGCTGAATAAGTAGTCCTCCATTAAATCCGCCAACCTTTCTACTTAAGTTGGCGGCTAATACTGAGATTAATCCCCAGCCAAACATGGGAATTAGTGATAAAAATAGCGGCAAAAGTATTACGTTTGACATAAATTTTTACACTTTTACACCTTTAAGGTGTAATTTGGCTAATTAGATTTTACACCTAAGGGTGATTTAATTTTACACCTAATAGGTGTAATTTGGATTATTGAAATGATCTAATGATTTAATTTGGGTAGTGGCATTTCTTATATTTTTTCCCTGATCCACACCAACAGGGGTCGTTACGACCGGGTTTTTTCTGGGACTGACCCGGGGGAATGATGCGAAAACCTACTTGGTCATCAGACACAGGCTGATTTAAATTATTTGACGCGACAGCCTTGTTTGGTGTGGTCGGTACTTGTTGAGGTGGTGGGGAAGACTCTTGCTGTTTTTGCGCTTGTGTAAAAGGATCAACACCAGATGCGGATTTAAAAACCCTCGGCTGGTCTTTACTTGACTCTTGCTTAATCGATAGCTGCGGTCCTTTCTCAACCTGCACCTTGAATAACCTTCTGGTTACCTCAAAGTTGATATCGTTCACTAATCTTTCAAACATCGAATAGGCTTCATTTTTATACTCAACCAGCGGATCAAGCTGAGCGTATCCTCTAAGATTGATTCCTTCTCTTAGGTCTTCAATTGCGGTCAGATGCTCTGTCCAATACTTGTCAATAGTTGAAAGAAATATTACCCTCACAACTTCGGCCCACAATTTCTCTCCCACTGTTTTTTCTCTGGATTTAAATTCTTTTTCTATTTTTTCAGCGAAATATTCAATCAAGGGGCTGGTATTTTTATTCTTAGCCAAATTTTTAACTTCACTATTGCCAAATGGTAAAATTAAATTTAATTCTTTTTCAAGACTAATAAGATTTTCTCCCAATATATTGCCGTCCTCTCCTTGATGGGCATTAATAAGAACCCCCACTTCTTCATGAAAAACATCTAAGATTGTTTGTTTAAACTCTTTTTCATCTTTTTCGGGAAGAGTCAAAATTTTTCTGCGCAGGGTATAAATTATATCCCTTTGCTTATTTAATACATCATCGTAATCTACTAGATGTTTTCTAATATCGAAGTTGAATCCTTCTACCTTAACTTGAGCCTGTTCTATAGCTTTAGAAACCATCGCGTGAGTCAGCGGCTGATCTTCGGGAAATTTAAAAAAAGTCATCAGCCGCGAGATCTGCTCTCCGCCAAAAATCCTCATCAGATCATCTTCCAAAGCTACATAAAAGAGCGACTCGCCGGGATCTCCCTGCCGACCTGATCTACCGCGAAGCTGATTGTCAATTCGTCGCGATTCATGTCTTTCAGTGCCAATTACAGACAAACCCCCAAGTCCAACTACTTCATCATGTCTTTTTTGCCAATTCTTCATCTCCTTCTCATAATCTTTCTTTCTATCCTCCATCTTCCCACCTCCAACTTCATACCTATTAGGTGTTTCTCCGCCAAGAACAATATCTACTCCACGTCCAGCCATATTGGTCGCAACCGTGATTGAACCTTTCTTTCCGGCGTTGGCTATAATCATCGCTTCTCGCTCGTGGTTTTTCGCATTAAGAAGCTCGTGGGGTACTCCTTTCTGCAAAAGCAGTCTTGATAAAAATTCATTTTTCTCAATCGAAGTTGTTCCAACCAAGACCGGCCTGCCTACTTTGTAACTTTTTGCTAACTCCTCCACAACTGCATTGAATTTCCCGCGTTCAGTCTTGTAGATCATATCAGGATGATCTTGACGAACCATAGGCATATGGGTTGGAATTACCACGACGTCGGTTTTGTAGATTTTGTGGAATTCTTCTGCTTCTGTGGCTGCGGTTCCGGTCATTCCCGCAAGCTTTTTGTACATCCTGAAATAATTCTGCAAAGAGATTGTAGCCAGAGTCTTTGACTCTCTTTGGATCTGAACTTTTTCTTTAGCCTCGATTGCTTGATGCAAACCTTCAGAGAACCTTCTGCCATAGAGTAACCTACCTGTGAATTCGTCAACTATAATGACTTCACCGTCTTTCACGATATAGTCTTTATCCAATTTAAAAAGAGTCTGAGCTTTTAATGCCGCTTCTATATGAAAAAGCGAATCAAAATCTTTCTCATAAATATTGCTGACGCCCAACATCGATTCAATCTTTTTTATTCCTTCCTCTGATAAATTTGCAGTACGAAGTTTTTCGTCAATGACATAATCTGTTTTTTGATCAAGCTGTTTCACAATCTGAGCATACTTATAATACTTGGAAGTGTCTTCGGCATAAGGAGCGGAGATAATATGTGGAGTACGTGCCTCATCAACCAGGATTGAGTCGGCCTCATCTATTATGGCAAAGTTGAATTTCCTCTGGACTATGTCATTTGGATTAACCGCCATGTTATCACGAAGATAATCAAAGCCAAACTCGGAATTTATGCCATAAGTTATATCGCAAACGTAGGCTTCCTTTCGTGAGATAGATCTTAGATGAGAAAGACGCCAATCCTGCGCATCGGCGTCTTGATGTTGTGGATCATAAATAAAGGAGCGATCAGAAATAATCGCGGCGGTCGTTAGTCCTAACTTATGAAAAACCCCTCCCATCCAGCCAGCATCTCGTCTGGCTAGATAGTCGTTTACCGTGACAAGATGAGCTCCTTTGCCCTCAAGAGCATTTAGGTACAAGGCGGAAATAGCTGATAATGTCTTTCCCTCGCCGGTTTTCTGTTCGGCTATCTTTCCCTCATGCAGTGCAATCCCTGCCGATAGCTGTACGTCAAAATGGCGTTGTCCTAAAACTCTTCTCGCAGCTTCCCGAACCAAAGCGTATGACCAAGGCAAAACCTCAGCTAGAGTTTTTTGTTCTGACTGAATCTCCTCTTTTAGACTGACAGTTTCTTTTGTAAAATCAGTGTCTTTTAGTTTCCTTGCTCTATCTTCAAATGAATTTATCTCCTCTACTTTTTTCCGCAAGCGATTGATTTCACGCTCATTGTAGTCAAAGAATTTTTTGAATAAGTTAAACATAAAATTTTATAAATTCGACGATAGATGATCGAAAACAGAAAGTTGAATTTGAGGGTAGAAGATGGAAGATAGATTTTTCTATTATCTATCTTCAAGATCTATCTTCTACCTTCTATCGTCCATCCTCTAATTTCTCATTTTACAAAGTATTCCTGTGGTACTATCAGTATTTTTTGAGCAGAATAGCGATTTGGCTCAACTGTTTCGCTTGTCTTTTTAAAGACAAAATGAATCGTATCACCCTCTTTAATTTTAGAAAAACCAATAGCTTCTAAGTTTAATGTTTTGATATTAAGCATCTGTTGTTTTGAAGAAGTCTCTATGTCTAGAGTAAAACTTTCTCTATCGGTCGTAATTAATTTTATGAAAAAGTCTTCTTTATTAACTTCGGTAACACTACCTGAATCTACAAAAAACAATTCGTCGAGATAGATAAAGTTTGCTTCAACGCTTTTTTCTTTAATTACACCAGAAACAGTGATATAAGAGCCTTTCTTTATAACCGATGGTTTGACTTCCTTCTTTTGTTCACCGCTAAATTGATAAAACTTGGTCAAATCTTGATCAATCAATATTTCAAATATTTCTTCTTTCCAGGTCTTGATTTTTAGTTTTGAAATTTTGGTCGGGGAAACAACTTCTTCAATACTTCCACTTATAGCCTTATTATTTTTTGCTCGAAGTTCTGCGACCCGTGTAGCTAGTTTATCCTTTAATGTCTGGATCTCCTTATCCTCTAAAGATTTTGTTGAATTAACTAGAGTCGGAGAAGGTGTTGAGGTTTGAACTTGTGCCTGAACACTAACTACCGCCATGAGCACTAAAATAGAAACAATAAAAGATACAAAAGTGATTTTTGATTTTTGATTTTTGACTTTTGCTTTTTCTTTCATAGTTCTTCGTCAAGATAATAAATGTGCAATTCCTTCTCTTGTGGTCTTAAATTGCCGCTTTTTAAGTGCGCGGTAATTTTTATAATATTTTCGCCTAATGCCAAAGGAAATGAGACTGAAAATTCTTCTTTTTCATTTTTAAAAACTATATCCTTTACTGGAGATTGGATGATTATCAAGGCATCTTTATCTGCCTTACCCTTTATATTTATACTTTTTGTGTTAAAAATTGACCCATCAGCAGGTTCGCTCACTTCTAGGGATTTTAAGCTAACTATGACTTTTTTAGATAGTTTGCTTGCTTTCTCTGTCGGCGCTATTGTTTTTGTTTTTGCAAGCTGAAATTCCTTATTTTTGGCTAGTAGGATGAAGGCAACCAGCGCTCCGAAAACAACGCCAAAAAAAATAGCAATAACTGTTTCTTTTTTCATTTTTTTATTAGAATCTGCTTCGTCACAATCGGAACATGATCAATGATATCCTTTATATTATACCAGTATCCCTTTTTCAAAAAAATTTCATCGGCAGATCTCTTTAAAATGTATGAAGCCATCGCACAAGAATCCAAGGCAGGATTTTTAGCAAAAAAAGATACGGTCAAACCGGCAAGAATATCTCCAGTTCCACCTTTAGTCAATCCAGCATTTCCACCGTCAACGACGACTGTTTTCTCACCATCTGAAATGTAATCTCGGACTGCCTTAAGCAGAATCACACAATTATATTTTTTTGCTTGTTCCTTGACAATTTTTTCTTTCTCATCTACCGAACACCGATCAACCGACAAACCAAATAACCGCTTAAACTCGCCCTGGTGAGGTGTTACTATGGCTTTTGTCTTTAACTTTACAAGCCACTCTGGTTTCATCATCTGTAATGCGCCGGCATCAAGTACAAATTTTTTATGAGGATACTCTTCAAGTAAATACTTTGTCAAATAGTAAGTATATATTGCTTCATCTTTAATTCTTAAAATGTCTTTAAAATTGGAAATTGGAAATTGCCTGCCTGCCGGCAAGGCAGGGAAATTGGAAATTTTTCCACGGACCATTCCAGGTCCAATCAATATAGCGTCATCTTCCTCAATATAGGAAAGTAGGTCTTTTCGACTAACCACTATTCCATTTCTTATTTTCCTTTTTAAGGAAACAAAAATTTCCTCATTCTCCCAGGTTGAGCAGTAGTGAACCATATCAACAAAATGAGAAGTTATCTCAGCGGCCCAGATTGATGCCGAGTGAAATAGCGTTGATCCACCGATTATCAAAACTCGACCATTCTGGCCCTTATGAGAATTGGGTTGCGGCAAGTGAATATTCTCTAAAAAGAGTTTTATAGAATTTGTATCGGAAGTTTTTATCATCATATAATAAAATGAAATACGGATGATGCGGATTTTGTCCGGATCTTAAGGATAGGCGGATAATCAGCAAAATCCGTAATCCGCCGCATCCGAATAAGATCCGTAGATCTGCATTATATTATGTATTTGTTATAATTCTACACTATGTCACTCAGCCATCAAAAGTTACGTCAAAAATTTTCTGAATTTTGGCAGCAGCGGAATCACAAATTAATTCCACCTATTCCTCTCATTCCCAAAGACGACCCTACTACCCTTTTCACAGGATCGGGGATGCAGCAACTAGTGCCCTATCTTTTAGGTAAATCTCATCCATTAGGAAAAAAATTATACAACATCCAACCCTGTTTTCGCTCGCAAGATATAGATGAGGTGGGAGACAACCGCCATACAACTTTTTTTGAAATGATGGGGAATTGGTCTTTAGGCGATTATTTCAAAGAGGAACAGCTCGAATGGTGCTGGCGCTTTTTTACTAAAGAGTTAAATCTGCCAAAAAATAAACTCTATATTACCGTATTTGCTGGTACAAAGTTACTTCCTCGCGATAACGAATCGGCAATGACTTGGAGAAAGCTAGGTATAGCCGAAAATCATATCTTCTCCTACGGTCCAGAAAAAAACTGGTGGTCAAGAAGCGGAGTTCCTGAAAATATGCCAGCTGGAGAACCCGGAGGTCCAGATACTGAAGTCTTTTATGAATTTGTCCAAGTAACTCACAATCCAAAATTTGGCTCAAAGTGTCACCCCAACTGCGACTGTGGTAGATTTTTGGAAATAGGAAATTCTGTCTTTATGCAGTATCAGAAACAAAAAGACGGCTCGTTCGCAGAACTGCCCAAAAAAAACGTTGACTTTGGAGGTGGCTTGGAGCGAATGCTTGCAGCTTTAAACAATAATCCTGACATGTTTAAAATTGATGTTATTTGGCCAATCATCAAATCCACTGAAAATATAAGTGGAAAAAAATATAGAGAAAATGATGATATAACGCGCTCAATAAGAATATTGGCAGATCATATGCGATCCTCTGCTTTAATTGCGGCAGATGGAGTAATAGCTTCTAATAAAGATCAAGGTTACTTCTTAAGAAGATTGCTGCGAAAAATGGTCCGCCAGGGAAAAAATTTAGGTATTGAGGACAAAATCTGCGTCCGTTTACTTCCCCCAATAACTAAAATATTTAAACCAATTTACCCTCAGGTTGCAAAAAAACAACAAGAGATAAGCAAAATGTTTGCAGATGAAGAAGAAAAATTTAGACGAACTTTAGCCAAGGCTCGAATTGTGGTTGAAAAACTAATTCAAAAACCACCCGATAATTTGGCCCAAATCGCTTTCGATCTTTTTCAATCCCTGGGTTATCCACCTGAAATATTTTTGGAAGACCTAAAAGAAAAAAATGTAAAAATTGATATAAATAAATTTAACCTCGCCTACAAACAAATATTCGCAAACCATCAAAAAGTCTCCCAAAAAGGAGCCGATAAAAAATTTAAAGGAGGCTTGGCCGATAGCAAAGATCAAACAATTAAATATCATTCAGCCACTCATCTTCTTCATCAAGCTTTGTTTGATATTCTTGGCGATGATATCAGGCAAGAAGGTTCGAATATCACAGTTGACAGACTGCGGTTTGATTTTTACTCAGCTAAAAAGCCCACTCAACCAGACATTGATCAAGTACTAAAAATCATTAATTCTAAAATTAAAGAAAAGCTATCTGTATATTTTAAAATCATGCCCAAGGAAAAAGCATTCAAAATCGGTGCCAGAGCTTTTTTCAGAGAAAAATATCCAGAGATGGTAAAGATCTACTTTATTGGTGGTTCGACAGATTTAAAAAAAGAAGCATATTCAAAGGAATTTTGCGGAGGCCCACATGTACAAAGTACTAAAGATATAGGAAATATCGAAATTTTCAGATTTGAAAAAATCGGTAGTAACTTATACCGTATATATGCAAAGTAAACCGTTCACCCTCAGGGTGCGCAGTCAATAAATACGCACCCTGAGGGTATGAAAATACAAAAAAGATGTGTTGACTTTATCTACTTAATAATTTATATTTTGCTTTATGCAAAAAAAAGGAAATACACTATTAGTCGTCTTACTCATTATCGTTTCATTCTTTGCGGGCTACCTCTTCTTTAAAGTTAAAAACCTCGAACAAGGAAAGACTCTTGGAACAGCTCAACAAAATCAACCCCAACAACAAGTGCCACAAAAACCAACTGAATTAAAAATTAAAAAGCCTGCTCAAGATGAACATTGGAGGGGACTTAAAAATGTCCGTTATGTCTGGGTAGAATATTCTGATTTAGAATGTCCCTTCTGTAAGCAGATACACCCTAACCTGCAAAAATTATTAAATGTCTATAGCGGTAAAATCGCTTGGGTCTACCGCCATCTTCCCCTACCTAATCACGCCAAAGCTCAAAAATCAGCCGAAGCTACAGAATGCGCTTCAGATCTTGGTGGAAACGACGCTTTTTGGCAAATGGCCGATCTCATCTTTGAAAAAATGCCTGATATGGAGCTTTCACAGTTGCCATCGTTCGCCTCTGAAATTGGACTCGATGAGGCTAGATTTAAAGCCTGCTTGGACGGAGGAAAGTTTGAAAAAAAAGTCAATGATCAGCTAGACGAAGGCAGCAAAGCTGGAGTTCAGGCAACACCAACCGGATTGATCTACGATCTAAAAACTGGCAAAACTAAACTGATTGAGGGCGCTCTTCCTTATGAATCTTTAAAACAAGAACTTGACAACTTTCTGGCCAAAAACAATTGACAACTAAACCGCGTAGACGTTCTGTAACGAAGCTTTCGTAATTATCTATTATTTAATATCTAATTTTTTCTTACGTTTTTTATCTTCGGAAATATTGCCAATCCATGTAACGATCGTTTCAAGATTTGGCAACAATCTATGTTTCAACTATTCCTTAGTTCATTTAAATAGATTTAAAATTATAGTTAAAACGACACTTATGATTATTGAAGTTACAATGGGAATATAGAAAGTATAATTGTCTTTTTGAATCAGGATGTCTCCAGGAAGAAGTGGAAGGTGGAATTTTTGAATTAGGTTGAATAATACTCCAAATATAAGAAGCAAAATTCCGGTAAAAATCAAAACATTTCCCATTTTATCATGTTACAAGGGACTTATTTAACCTCGGGGGTTAAAGATATTGTTACAACATTCTGATCTTAGCATTTTAAAAATTTGTGGCGTGTACCGGATTTGAACCGGTGATCTGAACGTTGAGAACGTCCTGTCCTTGGCCGCTAGACGAACACGCCAGCAATATAATAATTTTTTTTGATTGACTTTTAGGTTTTAATTTAGTACTATTTTAGCACCAATCCCCTAACAGTACAAGATTTGTATACCACTCTGCTTTGATTTTGTAAAAAAGTGGTATATACCTACCGTAGCTTTCAAATGAGATTTTGGATTATTTTAATAGTCTAAACTAATCTCCAAAATCAAAGCTCCGTTAGGTATAAACCCTTGCAATTTGAAAGCAGAGGGGTATACAGAAAGAGGGGGTTTTTGATTTATGAAAAAAGTTCAGTTAACCCAACAGGGTTTAGACAACCTAAAGAAAGAATACGAAGAATTTAGTAAAGTAAGAAGGCCAAAAGCCATCGAAAGATTAAAAACTGCTCGGGCTATGGGAGACTTATCCGAAAACAGTGAATATTCGGCAGCGAAAGAAGATCTTGCTTTGGTTGAAGGCAGAATTCAAGAAATTGAAGAATTGCTGAAAAACGTAGAAGTTGTCCAAAACAATAGTCATAGTAATACAGTAACATTGGGATCTCGGGTTAAAGTGATACATAATGACACTGAAGACGAGTTGCAGATTGTAGGAGAATTTGAAGCAGATCCCATTAATAAAAAACTCTCCTCTATATCTCCAATCGGCAAAGCTCTAATCAATAGAAAAGTTGGTGAAGAAGTTGAGATAGAGGTTCCAGCTGGAAAATTAAAATATAAAATACTTGAAATTAAATGATTCCTTTTAATGGAATCATTTATCCTGAGAAATCATCAACATTGATTGATTTTCGAAGGATCTAATACTATAATACTAATTGAATATTAAAAGCGCTTAAATAGAGACCCCCGATTAAATCGGGGCAAGACTCTATATGCTTCGGGAAGAAAGTCCCACTTCGTCAGGTACAATACTGTACCTGACTTCGTTAGGGATAAATAGAACCCGACGGGAAAGCCCGTAATAGCCGCATATGAGCCCCGCCTTTGGCGGGGGAAGCAAGGTGGTACCGCCCTTATCAATTAAGAGCCCTTGTTAGATCACAAGTATTAGGTGATTTAACAAGGGCTTTTTGTAATTTCAGTTCCCGATTTAATCGGGATTACTGAAAGTAAACCCGTCCGAAGCGAACATTCGACTGCGAGGCTGTAAACGTCGTGATGAATTTGAGCGTAGGTGGGTTGTTATAAGTTTTTTTTAATTTATGAAAAAATCAACTTGTCCTGTCTGCGATGCTGTGGTGACTCTTCCTGAAGGTATTGAAGAGTCAGAGATTATAAGTTGCGGAGATTGTCATACTCGATTGGTTGTTGCATCTTTGAAAAGAGAAGGTATCACTCTCAAGGAAGCGCCCAAAGTCGAGGAAGATTGGGGGGAATAAAATGATTACCATTGGACTTTTGCATACAACTATACGAGGAGACGAAAAACTCATTTTAGAAGCGGCTAAAAAAAGAAATATTAAAATTAAACTGATTGATGCAAGAAACGAAATCTTAAATCGAAAAACTTATCGTCTAGATTTTGATATTGTCTTAAACCGCTGCGTCTCTACGATTAAAGGTGATCATGCTACTCATTTTTTTGAATCACTTGGGGTTGTAGTAATCAACAATTCAAAAGTATCTGCAATTTGTGAAGATAAATTTGTCACTTCCTTAACTTTGCAAAAAGCAAAAGTTCCTACACCGGAATTTGCAATGGTATTCAATGCTGACCAAGCGCACCAAGCTATACGTCAAATGGGAGGATTTCCAGTTGTTCTTAAACCTCCTCTTGGCTCTTGGGGTAGGTTGTTAGCTAAGATAAATGACCTAGATGCTTTAGAAGCAATTATTGAACACAAAGATACTCTAGGGTCACCCCAACAAAAATCTTTTTACATTCAAAAATATATTAAAAAACCAGGTAGAGATATCCGAGCGTTCGTGATTGACGGAAAAGTAATTTGCGCCATCTACCGCAATTCTCCCCACTGGATAACCAATACGGCAAGAGGTGGTGTTGCCAGCAACTGTCCAGTTGACAAAAAAATCTCTGAAATCTCAAGAAAAGCCAGTATTGCTGTCGGAGGAGGAATACTATCTTTGGATTTTTTTGAGACTGATTTTGGTTTACAAATAAATGAAATCAATCACACTACTGAATTTAAAAATTCAGAAAAGCCTACCGGAGTAAGTATTTCCGGAGGAATTGTAGACTACTGCCTCAAAGTGGCTAAAAATCTATGATAAAAGTATCTATATTTGGTGCTTCAGGATATGCCGGAGGCGAAATACTTCGAATACTCCTTAATCATCCAAAAGTAAAAGTAAAACAAGTAACATCAAGACAGTTTGTCAATCAACTGGTTTCATTAGTTCATCCCAATTTAAGAAAAAGAACAGATTTAGTTTTTACTCATCCTGACAAACTAGAAACCTGCGATTTGCTTTTTGTTGCACTTCCAAACGGAGAATCAATGAACTACATGCCTAAATTAAAAAATCTAGCAAATAAAATTATCGATTTAGGCGCTGATTTCCGATTAAGAAATAAAAAAGTGTTTGAGTACTGGTACAAAAAAGAACATAAGAGACCTGAATTATTAACCCAATTTGTCTATGGAATCGCTGAATTACACCGAGAGCAGTTAAAAAAAGCTTCCTGCGTTGCCTGCGCCGGGTGCGAAGCGAGCGTTTCTATTCTGTCATTATATCCCCTGATCAAACATCATCTGATTGAAGGAAAAATAATCATCGATGCCAAAATGAGCAGCTCCCAAGCGGGTGTCAAACCATCTCTTTCTTCACACCATCCAGAACGTGCTGGAGCAGTCCGATCATATATGCCGTCCGGCCACCGACACACAGCCGAAATCATTCAAGAGCTATCCACCTACAATAGCAATCTTGAAGTTGCGATTTCTGCAACCGCCATAGACATGGTTAGAGGTCTTCTTGTCACAATCCATACTCTACCAAAAAAAAATGTAATTGAAAAAGATGTCTGGAATGCATATCGAACCGAATATCAGAATGAGCCGTTCGTAAGAATCGTCAAGGAACAACAAGGAATCTACCGCTATCCAGAACCCAAGATTTTGCAGGGCACTAATTATTGCGATATTGGTTTTGAGATGGACAAAATTACCAATCGTTTGGTAGTAATTGCCGCTATCGACAACCTCGTCAAGGGTACAGCCGGTCAAGCAGTCCAAGCTATGAATCTAATGTATGGTTTTCCCGAAACCATGTCTTTAGACTTTCCAGGTTTACACCCTATTTAATCATATGAGCTTCAAAGGCTTTATCGACACAACTTTTCGCGATGGACAGCAGTCACCCTTGATGTTTGACTCGTATAAATACCGCCTGACCCTTGAAAATAAAAAAAATCTTATCTATGGATTGATCAGGTTAGGAGTGAGGAATTTCGAATTTTTTGCTCCCAACGTAAGCAAATCCGAAGCTCAAGATTTTATTGAGATAAAAGATTATGTTGCTTCCTTAAAGATTCCCGGGATTAGATTTTTGGCTCATTGCCGCTGTCACCCCAATGATATAAAAGAAGCAATAAAAGCAGGGTTCGACGGTTTGAATCTCTATATAGGTATGACAGAATTTGCGCAACGGTTCAGTCATGGAATGAATATGAAAGAGATTATCATTAACGTCAAAAAAATAATTCAAGCAACCAGAAAATTTTATCCCCGTCTCTACCTTCGTTTCAGCGCCGAAGATAGCTTCCGTACACCTCTTAATAATATTTTTAGGATGTATAACGAAATACATGAATTCGTAGATACTTTAGGTATACCCGACACCGTCGGAATCGCCACCCCGGAAACTGTCGCCGAAAGAATTAAAGCATTTAAAATAAGATATCCGAAAGTTGATATTGAATGCCATTTCCATAATGACCGTGGTCTTTCGCTAATCAATGCCCTCAAAGCAATCGAAACCGGTGCTTCATATATAGATACTTCTATCTGGGGTATGGCCGAACGATCGGGAATTACTTCGATTACTGCCTTACTTCTCAACTTATACTATGAAAACAAATCCCTCTGTAAAGACTATGATCTTAGGATTTGTTATCCCTTAAATGTGCTGATGGGATCAATTCTAAAACTACAGGTATCACCAGCCGAACCGGTATCGATAACCAATCGAACCCACACTGCCGGAGTCCATCAAAAAGCCGTACTTAATAATCCCTATGTTTACGAGGCTCATAACCTAAAGATTTTTGGAGTCGAGAAAAATCAACTTCTTCTTGGACCTTTAAGCGGAAAAAATCTGATCTATTACTATTTACGAGAGATAGAATACTATGACCTAACCCTCGATCAGGCTGCAAAAATTTCCCAAGAATTCAAGTCAAAATCCGGGGAAATGAATAAAAAAAATAAACCAGAAGTGATTTTGAAAAAAATCGTCGGCAGATATAATTTACCAAAACTTTCGATAAAAAAAGAATTTCTTAAAAATAGAGTCGAAAATTTGGATTAAATATATGGGACAGACAATCGCCGAAAAAATATTTTCCCAACACTCTGGCCGCAAAGTCTTTGCCGGAGACTTTGTCATCGCCAATCTTGATCTTGTCATGGCCCACGACACAACTTGCGCTTGGGCGATTGATCCTTTTTATCAAATCGCTAAAAAGGTCTGGGATAAAAAAAAGATATTTATTCCATTTGATCACGCTTTTCCGGCTCCAAATGTCGCAATGGCCAAACTGCAAAGCAAAATCCGAGTCTTCGCCAAAGAACAGGGAATTCCGGTTACAACCGATGGCGTCTGTCATCAGATTATGTCTGAACGTTTCATCAATCCGGGTAATCTGATTCTTGGAGCTGATTCTCATACACCAACAGGAGGAGGTCTAGGGGCTTTAACAATCGGGGTCGGATCAACTGATGCAGCAATTGCTATGGCAACCGGAACTTGTTGGTTTAAAGTCCCCCAAACCATTAGGATTAAGATAACAGGCAAACTTAAAAATGGTGTTTTTTCAAAGGACGTTATCCTGAAAATTGCCAAGGAATTTGGACCAGAAGGAGGAAACTATCGCATCTTAGAGTATGGCGGAGAAACAGTCCGCAACTTCAACGTCCCGGCTCGTCTGACATTGACCAATATGTCTGCGGAAATGGGCGCAAAAGCAGCTATCGTGGAGCCGGATGAACAAACGTCTCAATATCTTGCCGAAAACCAAAGACCATCTGAGTTTGACAAAAATACGCTTTGGAGTGATCAAGACGCTCATTACGAAAAAGTGATGAATTTTGACGTCTCAAATCTTGAGCCTCAAATAGCCGAACCGCCTGACATTGATCGGGTTAAAAAAGTAAAAGCTATCGAAAACAAAAAAATAAAAATTGACCAGGTATTTATTGGATCTTGTACTAACTGCCGAATAGAGGATTTGGATGTTGTTTTCCAAATCTGGCAAAAATCGGATCTAAATTCCAATGTTCGAACCATCATAACGCCGGCATCAAAATTAGTTTATCTTCAGGCTTTAGCTAAAGGCTATATCGAATTTTTCACTAAAAAAAATGCTGTTATTTTGAATCCAGGCTGTGGTCCTTGTCTAGGCCGGCATGGAGGGGTTTTATACGATAACGAAGTTTGTGTTTCAACCAGTAACCGTAATTTTACTGGAAGAATGGGTAGCCCTAAAGCCTTAATCTATTTGGCCAGCCCCGCAACGGCTGCAGCCTCGGCAATAACTGGATATATCACCGACCCAAGAAATTATTTATAAAAATATGAACTGGAAATTTGCCAACAATATCAACACCGACTTGATTACACCAGGCCGTTATAATATTACGACTGATGCCAAGGAATTAGCCAAAATCGTCTTTATCGAATTCCGGCCGGAGTTTGCCAAAAAAGTTCAGAGAGGTGATTATATCATCGCTGGAAATAATTTTGGCTGCGGTTCGTCTCGTGAAACGGCCGTCACGGCTCTTAAGGCTTGCGGGATAAAAGCAATCATCGCCAAATCGTTCGCCAGGATTTTTTACCGCAACTGTATTAACCAAGGAGTGCTGGCTATAATTTCCGATTGTATCGATTTTGGAGTTAATGATCGTCTTGTCATTGATCTAAAAAAACAACGAATTATCAATATTAATCAGAAAAAACAAGTTAAAGCGGTTATTCCATCCCTGATAGTTAAACTATATGAATACGAAGGCATTATAGCCTATCTTAAACAAAATGGATTAAATTCATTAGAAAAACTTTTTCCAAAAACATGAAAAAAAAATATCAAATCTGCATTATGGGAGGCGATGGAATCGGGCCAGAGGTAACGAATGAATCAATCAAACTTCTACGGGCAAGCGGAATTGATTTTGATTTTGTCCCTGCTGAAATCGGGTTTGCTGCCTATAAAAAATACGGGACTCCTTTACCGGGAAAAACGGTTTCTCTTGCAAAAAAATGCGATTCGATTTTGTTTGGCGCTATTACTACGCCACCCGGCATACCCGGTTATTTCAGCCCGATAATCAGGCTCCGTCGGATTTTACAACTTTACGCCAATCTTCGCCCTTTTAAATCTTTACCGATTCCCGGAGAAAAACAGGGAATAGATTTCTTCATCGTCCGGGAAAATACCGAAGACCTGTATGTTGGCCGGGAAAG
>Ga0155327_148_pt1 | contig 49986 bp, 49 predicted proteins | sample RifCSPhighO2_02_FD_106295 | JGI IMG/M metagenome (GOLD analysis project Ga0155327, IMG submission 106295) | Candidatus Roizmanbacteria bacterium RIFCSPHIGHO2_02_FULL_37_15 | reverse complement strand
GGTTCGGAATCTGATTCAGATCCTGAATCAAGCTATAGTCCTGAGCTCGAAGGAATGAATTCAGGATGACTCGAGAGATTTCATTCTTCAATTCCTGCGTCACTTCTTCATCTGCGTCGATAAACAACACCCACTCTCCCGACGCTTTCTCCATGGCAAAATTTCTCTGCATAGCAAAATCATTATTTAATTTTCTCTGAAAAACTTTATAATCTTTATCAACTTTATGAACTTTAAAAACTTTATTAACAAGTTCTACTGTTTTATCTTCTGAAAAATCATCTACAACAATAACTTCATCGCAAAAATCTACCGATTTTAAGCATCTTTCGATATTTTTCTCCTCATTTTTTGTCAAAATTATTGCAGTTAACTTCACAACAATTAACAATTAACTATTAACAATTCTTCGATAAATTTCAGTTATTTTCTTAGCTGACTTGCTCGCGTCAAACATCATTTCAGCCCTCTTTCTTCCCATTTTACCAAGTTTGGCTCTCAAACTGTCCACCTCAATTAATTGCTTAATTGTAGTTGCTAATTTTTCAATATTTCCTTCAGGAATTAAAATACCTGCCTCTCCGGCAACTTCTGAAATTGCACCTGTATCATAAGCAACTATAGGCAAACCAGACGCCATCGCCTCAACCAAAACCATTGCGTACTGTTCTTCCCACGACTTGCTTCTTTTGGAAGGTAAAACAAGTATATCCGACTCCTGATAAACTTCTGGAATATCTTCATAATTTTGTTTTTCAATTGTTATCTCATTGATAAAATTATCAAGTCTAATCTGATTTTGTAAGTAATCTCGCAATGATCCATCACCTACTATTTTAAGTTTTAAGATTTTAGTTTTGCTTTTGAGATTTGAGATTTGAGATTTGAGATTTTTAAATGCTTCATATAAATCCACAATCCCTTTCTCTTTAACTAATCTGCCCACAAAAAGCAAGGTAATTTTTTTACTTTTTGATTTTTTATCTTTAACTGCCGGGTAGAATTTATTTAAATCAACTCCTAGGTGAACTACCGATATCTTATCTGGTCTTACTCCTTCTTTTATTAAAACGCTTTTTGCTTTTTCCGTATAGCAGATAAAATGATCCGTCCAGGTGATGGTAAAATATTTTATCTCTTTTTTTCTTTCTAAAGATTCGTTGTTGAATGGAATTGTTTCCCAAGAGGTTACAATTAAGTTTTTGATCAGGTTTTTTTTACGTAATTTTGCCAGTTGATAGCTATAGTAATAATGCGGGTCGGCGCTGTGAAAAATATCAAACTGATTAGCTACTTTTTCTAAACCTAAAAGAGCCTGCGCATCCCCCAAGAGTCTGTTGCCAAGATATTTCACTCCTCGACTAAACCAGGGAAAGTCCGCAGGACTCAAAAACTTCCTGACTGGAAAAAGATACCGACGATGAATGGGAAAGTAAGTAGATGCAGCCGTCAGTTTAATCTCTTTAGGATTAAATAGATAATTTTGCCCTTCAAAATTATTAAGATATTTGCCTCGAACCAAGCAGACTTTAATCATAAAACTAATTTCAAATAAGATGAAGCAAAGTAGGTGACAGATTTGGAAGGGGTCCCGCAAGCGCGCAGAATTTTTCCAGCCTGACGCTGGTTCGAGCACTTGTGGGAAGGAAAAATCTGACAGAATCTACTTTGCTAAATCGATAACTTCATAACAAAAAAAGGTATCGAATTTCTTTTAGAAACAACTTCTATATACTTTCATATAACTTTTTTAATTTAGTTATATATTTTTCCCAGCTAAATCTTTTTATAACTTCGTCTCTTACTTCTTTAGTTATCTTTCCCTGAGCAGTTTTTTCCATCTCTTCCACAAATTCGTCTAAATTATCAACCTCGTGTACATATTCTTTAAATTCAGGAATAATGGCGGAAGTTACTCCAATCACTGGACAATTCTGCGACAACGCCTCAAGCACCGGGAAATTAAAACTTTCGTAATGAGATGTCGTCAAATACCCCGTAGCCTGGGCATACAGCTTTCGAAGACTCTCCCTTGCGATATTTGAGTAGGCATAAATATTATTATCCTTATCCTCCAAACCCTCCAGATTCCCAATCAAAAACAGCTTAAAGTTGGCAAACCGCTTTTTTTGTCTAAACTGTTTGAAGCCTTTTAATAAAAATTCAATATTTTTTATCGGATGATTCATGCCTACAAACAAAAAATAATTTTTCTTAGTCGATGCCTGATGTTTCAGCATATCAAAAGGCACACCATAGCTTATTACTTCAAAATCTTTAAAGTTGGGGAAGAGCTTCTTTAGCTCCTTTCTTACTCGCCAGGAAGATACAACCACATAGCGAGACTTCTTAACCATTGGCCTTAAGAGATCCTTAAGCGAGTAATAAGAGTCAGGATAAAATCGCGGAAAGAATAAGAAAGATAAGCCGTGTGAAAAAGCAATAACCTGGCTTGGAGTTTTTAAAGGTATTGCCTGATTCAAGGCTAAAAAAATGTCCTTTTTCTGCTTTATCTCCTCGAAGCTTACGCGTGTCGAAAGCCAGAGCGTTTTAGGTCGCAGTATTTTAAACTGCATTTTTTTATTTGACTTAAGCCAGAGGGGCTTTTGACAAAAAGAATAGACAAAATACTCATTTTGCCGGTCATATTTTTGCATAGCCTCCAGCAAGAACCTGGTGAAGGAATAATTGCCAAACCTCAATATTTTTTTGACACAAAGCGCTCCAGCATCAACTGATATTTTCATAGTTCCTACCTATAAAATAAAAACCAACAGACAACAATACCACGTTAAAAATCTCGGAAAGAATCGTAATATAGGCTGAGGCAGTATAAGAATAGCTTGGGATAAAAATAAGATTGAGTAAAAAATTCAATAAAACTTGAAAAAGAAAAATTAGGACTATAAGATGCGCCTTTTTTAAAACATACATCGCGTTAAGAAATACAGAACTGATCAAAATAAGGGGCAGAGCAAAAACTACGATACGTAATACTTTGATAGCTGGCAGATAATTTCCTTGTAAAAAATAAGGTAAAAGTAAAGGTGAAAGCCAAAATATAGCTAAAGAGGCAGCCAATCCCAAAATTGTGAGAAATAGCAAGTCTTTTTTTAATGTCGCAACCAGTAAATTAAAATTTTTTTTGGCCAGTTTGGCAAATATCGGAGTTCTTGTGATATTGTAACTAGCCGCAAAAATAAGCGTAGCTTCAAAAAACTTATATCCAGCCGAGTAAATGCCAACATCTGTGTTGTTTTTCAAAATCTGCAGCAAAAAAATATCGATTTTAAAATACAATCCGGCTAAGAATCCGATCAAGACAAAGATGTACGATTTTCTGATAAACTCCTTCCAGCTCCTCAAGTCTATTTTAAAAGAAAATTGTTTAAAATCCTTTTTGATCAGAAGATAATTTATATAGGCATAGAGGTTGTAAAAAAAGAAGATTAAAATAAAAAGAGTCGGCAACGACTTAAAAGTCAAAAGCGAAAGACTTAAAAAAAGTATAAGAATCAGGTTAAAAACATTCGAAACGATAGAAGACTTGTAAATAGATCCCTGTAGTGCATTTTTAATCAAATAACTTCCCGATGCCATGTTGGAAAAAATTACAAAAGAGGTAAGAAAGATATATTCTACTATCCGGTAATTTTTCTTAAACATAATGAATCCTGCCAAAATAGTCAGAAAAAAAATAATAATAGCAATAATCAGTCTAAGATTAAACATCGAAACAAACTTTTCTTTTTTTTCGCTGGGAAGATAGACAATACCGTAGGAAGTGGTTCCCAAATCCACTACCGAAGAAAAGATCGATACTTGAGCCCAAACAAGGGCGTATATTCCATAGTCGTTTGGCTTTAAGTATCTAACTAAAAAAATAAACAGGATAAAATTCAGAAATTTGTTTAGCCAGGATGAGGCGTTAAGGCTTAAGAAATTGACAAAAAACCTCGCTTGGGGTTTTCCCCCTTCCTGAGTGCGTTTACCCTGAGCTTGTCGAATGGGTTTCAGCAGCCTGTCAACGACAAATACGTAGATTTTTTGCCAAAATTTTGCATATTTATTAAAAAATTTCTCTTTAGCCTGCGAAAGCAGGAGTTCTTTTTTAGGATTATTTCTAGATAGCTCAAAATGGCTGTAACTAGTTTTACTATCTATACCAACCCGCAGTCCCGCTTGCCTGGCTCGAAGACAATAGTCGACGTCTTCATAATACATAAAATAGCTCTCGTCAAAATAGCCAATCGCATCGATCACCTCTTTTTTAAGGCAGATTAAAGATCCTGAAACAAAGTCTGACTCAACCAGTCTCTGCCTAGGTTTTACCTCGATTAGTCCCCCGCTCAACTTTATTTTGTCAATCTCTCCACCATAATATAATCTGTTATGCATTTTCATCGACAATCCCCAAAGGTCGAAATATTTCCCGGCTTCAAGCATATCTTTTGCTTTTAGGTTTTTTAAAGAGATATCAGGATTAGCTACAATTAGCAAGCCACATTTATCAATTAATGCTTTTTTAATTCCTTTATTTACCCCTTCACCATAACCATGGTTATTTTTTGTATTATCGATAAAATAAATCTTAAAATCTTTAAATCGCAAAGAAATAATCTCATTCTCTAATCTGGCTATCTCGCTGTCTGGGGTTTTATATAAAACTACGATAAATCCGATTTTCATATTTGCTTTTATTTGTCATGCTGAACTCGTTTCAGCATCTGATTTAAAAAGATGACTCTTTTTTATTTTTAATAAATAACATTAGAAAATAAGTTAAAAACTCCATATAGGCAAATCCCAAATCCAATGGGATTCTAAAGATTCCGTCTTTATATCCCTTATCCTCAACAAATCTCGCCCAAAACATATGCATTGGATAGAGAATTATTTTTTTTAGACTTGTTTTCTCTCCCTTTTTGCTTTTCTGTCTGGCTTCCCTGATAGCATAATCGCTAAATTTCCCTAAAGTCTGTCTAAGCGAACGGTAGGAATAATGGAAAATCTTGTGCTTTAATACGCCCGGCCTTCCCTTCTTCAGCTTAAATTCTTCATGAACTTGGGCCGGTTCAATTGCTACAGCATCTTTTCTAAACAACCAAAGCTTCTTGTAATTTTCTCCGCCGTAATTGACCGGTCTGCCAAGAAAGTGATTTTGAAATGGGATATAAAATCCAGAATAATTTGAAGTTTGAGAATTGGAATTTGAAACTTGTTTGGAAATTGGAAATTGGAAATTGGAAATTTTTAAGTGTAGAATCTCTCTCCTTAATCCTTCTAAGATAACTTCATCCGCATCCAAAACCAGTACCCACTCATTAGTTACTTTTTTTAATCCAAATGCCCTCTGTTTCCCCAAATCCTGCTCGCTATTCAGATATATTTTGGCTCCATATTTTTTAGCTATATCGCAAGTTGAATCTGTCGAACGATTGTCAACCAGAATAACTTCATCAACCAGTCCCCGACAAGATTCTAAGCTTTTAGCCAAAAGCTCTTCTGCGTTTTTTGTGATCATCAGAAGTGATAATTTAGATTTCATTATCAAACTATTATACCTTGACATCTCTATTTTTTTGCTAAACTAAGACTATGGGTTCAAAAAATTTTCTTTTCCGTCATTTACGCCTAACCGTAGGTTTACTTCTAATTTTGGCTTCCTCGGGCTTTATTTTAAGCTACCGGCTATATAATAGTCTTGATACCAACAATAGGCGCCTGACAACAAAGATTCAGGCAGCCAGCCGGGAAAATAAATCCAGTAAAGACAGATTAGCCAAGATCAATCAAGAGCTCCAAGACCTCAAAAGCCAGGACCAGTATTTGATCAATCAGAATCTCGAAGCTGACATTAAAGCCATCGAAACAACCTATGACCAGGCAGTTGGCGCTTACGAAAAACTTTTGGACCTCAAAGCAGTCAGCAAAAAAACTCAGGATTTTGATAAAACTTTTGCCAATATCCTGACTCTTCTTTCTCAAAGAAACTATTCCTCGGCGGAAGCTGATCTCAAAAGCTTTACAACTCAAATTGTTGAGGAAAAAAATAAAGTTATCGCCTCTTTTGTCATTCCCCAAAATGTCCCAACCCAAAATACTCCTCCCTCATCTGGCTACAGCCGTCAGGTAGTCGCAACAGACCTGGGTGAATTTTTAGTCGACATTGTCACAGCTGATCTAAATTCAACCAGAGTGATCGTCGACACCGCTTCAGACGGGGATTGCGCTGACAACTGCCCTGTCTTACCATTGGCAGCTTATGTATCCAAGAATGGCGCCTTCGCCGGCATAAACGGAAGCTACTTTTGTCCTGCCTCCTATCCAAGCTGTGCGGGGAAAACCAATACCTTCGATACCCTGCTGATGAACAAAAATAAGGTTTACTTTAATTCTGGCAATAATGTCTATAGCTCGGTACCTGCGGTTATTTTTTCCGGTTCTTCAGCCCGTTTTGTTGGCCAGTCCCTTGAGTGGGGCCGGGATACCGGCGTTGATGCTGTGATAGCCAATAGACCGCTTCTAGTCTCAGGCGGACAAAGTGTCTTCGGAGGTAGCGATCAAGCAAAAGAAGGCGCCAAAGGCGGCAGAAGTTTCGTCGGCGCATCAGGCTCAACCGCCTATATTGGAGTTGTCCACAATGCCACGGTTGGCGAATCTGCCAAAGTCCTAGCCACCATGGGGATCCAAAGTGCTCTTAACTTAGACGACGGCGGCTCCACCGCACTTTGGGCAGGCGGCTACAAAGTCGGCCCCGGCCGCGATCTTCCCAATGTAGTTTTATTTGTCGGAAAATAAGAGTCACTAATACTTTTAAAAAGACATTCTCCTGGGAGTTAGTACTTGAAAGGTTGAGAAAAATCCAGAAGGAATTTCCCTGCCTAAAAGATCAATTGTTATATAAACAGCGTGTCTTTCTGGATCAGGTTCTTTACATAAAAAGTAGTGTTTTGCATGTACTACATTCCGCCAATATTCCATATCTAGTAATCCTCCCACAGCCTCCTGAAGTTCTTGATCAGGATGACACCTCACCCTAAATCTTCCAATACTACCGATAGTTACACCGCTATTTGCCGAGCAACTAAGACGACCGCTAACCAGATAGCTTCCCGGTTCCATTTCTCTTAAGGGTCTTCCAACAGATTCTTCTGCCATAACAATCTATTATACCATTTCACTCCTTCTTAAAATCGCAAAAATCAATCACCCATAATTCAACTTCCAAATAATTTTCCTGAAAATAAAATAAATCGGAATAAAAAAGGTGAAAAATATCGCTTTTAAAATTTTTCTATGTAAGTCGTTTTTTATATTGCTGAAATTCCCATCCAGATTCTTTTTAAATCCTTCTGATCTTTAAATGAGTATATCGTAATATTTATCTCGTCAAATCAATCCAATAAGCTTATTTTGTAGATTATAATCCACAGACAAATAGCATTCCACTTAAGATAATTCCTCCATGCCTATATGTGAAATTTGCAATTATGTAAGAACCGAATACTTTCACAAATTAAGTAAATATAGTTACTATTTATGCTTTAGTTGTTATACTCTTTTTCTTCATCCAAAACCAACTCAAAAACAAATAAACCATTACTATAAAAAGTATTTTAATTATAAAGCCGGTGAGTTAAACGAAAAATTAATCCGTAAAAGAGCAAAAGTCATCTTAAAAAATCTTATGAACCTAAATCTCAAAGGAAAAACTTTATTTGATATTGGTTCAGGCTATGGATACTTCTTAGACGAAGCAATCAAGCTTGGAATAAGTGCTTTTGGAATAGAACCGTCGAAAACTCTTTTTACTATTTCGATTAAACACTTAATCGAAATTATCATAAAAAATTTAACTTTTGAAAAATACTACGAACTTAATAAAAATAAAAAATTTGATTTTATTACCTTAATTCACACCACAGAACATATTTTAAATCCCCACGAAACCATTTATAAAGCGATAAAACTCTTAAACCCTGGGGGAATTTTATATATCGAGACTCCAAATCTAGACAGCCACCTTTTCAACACCGAGAAATATGAATATACTTTTTTAACTCCTCCCGATCATATATGGATTTTTTCTCTAAAATCTTTTCAAAAAATTTTAAAGAATATCCCTGATTTTAAAATCGAAAAATTCTCCACTTATAGCTATCCAGAACATTTAATGGGAATAATAAAAAAGAAATTCAAAATTTTGAGCATGAAATCCGGAACAATAACAAATTACCAAAATTCAAATAAAGACCACTCTTCAAATCCTCTTCTTATTAAGGAGGGGAATAAAAAGGGAGGTGTTTCGGATTTTAAATATATGCTTTTTGACAAATTCCTCTCTCCTCTTTTTACTCCCCTTTTAAACCTGGGTAACAAAGGCAGCATCTTGGAGCTTTATATAAAGAAAAAATAGCCTGTTTGTAGCATATAATCCATTGATCTAGTCTCGGATAGATTATAAACAGATCTTAATGTTTAGAAAAATTCTCTTCTTGTTATTTTTTTTCATTATTCTAATTTTCGTCTCTCCAACACATGCTTTTGCGCCTTTTATAAAATCACTTAACAATCCTCTTCCCCTCACAAACAACTTTCCCAACTGGAACGAAGCCGCCCAATATCAACCTTCGGTTATATTTGATAATGGAATATTTAAAATGTGGTATGCCAGCGCAACCGGTTCTCAGTACAAAATCGTCTACGCGACCTCTAATGATGGGATAAACTGGATTAGACAAAATCTACTTGACGTCTATCCGAGTTTTGACAATCACGATCCAGCAATTTTAAAAACCCAAAGCGGTTATACTTTATTTTTCGTAGCCACAACGAACGTCGGCAGCCAAAATTTTAAAATCTACAGTATAGATTCATCCGACGGAGTAAACTTTGATCCAAACTCACGTCAATTAGTCTTACAACCATCTGGTAGTTTGGAATCAAGCGCCGTGTCTTCACCTTCGGTTATCTATGAGAATGGTTCGTATTACCTTTTTTATCTCTGTTGGGGGAGTCAAGGTTTTAGAATCTGTATGGCTACCTCATCCGATGGAAATACCTGGCAGCGCTGCTCAAATAATCCGATAACATCGGAGGTAAGCGACGGGCCGCACATATTAACAAAAGACGGAAAATATTATCTTTTTTTCCAATCCCCCCTTGGAGTAAGACAGGCAGAATCTTCCAACAATCTATCTTGTTCTATGACCTGGTTAAATCTTCAGACGGTTCTTCCCGAGCCGATACTTGGCCCCTCTGTCTTCGACAAACAAGATATGCTCTACCTTTATTATTCTGGTTTCTATCAGGACGGTATAAAATTAAGCCTGGCAACCTCAAACAACCAACCCACCTCAACTCCAACTCCATCGCTTACGCCTACCCCCAATCCTCGCAAAAGAAAAATAATAATCGTCCATGGCCATATGGCTTCCTGGAATAAAGAAGCAATGCTCCATAATAAAAAAGTCTCACAGAACGAGTGGAAACTGTTGCCTTTCGTCAAAGAATACAATGGCCTTATCCATACTCTAGAAAACTTAGGTTATGTTAAAAATCAAGACTTCTTCATCTTTGCTTACGACTGGAGAAAAAACCTCGAAAAAATTACCGAAGATCTCAAGAATTTTCGAATCAATCACAACCTGGCAAATACCCAAATTGATCTGGTCGGTCACTCACTGGGTGGGCTGGTATCAAGAATATATATACAAAAATACGAAACGGATTTGGTCGACAAAATAGTCACGGCAGGTTCGCCCCATCTTGGTACGGCAAAAACCTATAAACTGGTCGAAGCTGGCGAACTAGATAAAGACAATACAGTCATCTGGCTTATGCAAAAACTTATCCTTCAGATAAACAGAAGTGGCTTCCAAACCGATAGACAAACAGCAAACAGTGTCATCCCGGTTGCTAAAGATCTTTTTCCTATCTATGATTTTTTGCTCGACAAGCAGGAAAACTCAATCCCCCTACAATATATGAAAATTAAAAACGATACACTATTAAATTATTCATCTGGATTTCCGCAGCTTTTTCCGCAGTTGTCCACGCTAGCCGGAGACAAAGGCAACAATACGCTCTTTGGCTACAAAGTTATCCCAAGGACTTTTTTAGACATCCTATTAGGCAACTATCCAGATGGAAGACCCATCGAGAAGCGTAATTCTTTGGGTGACAATGTTATTAGCTTAAATAGCGCTCTGGCAGGCAATGATCAGGTTACGCTTTCACTAGACCACGGAGAAATAATCTATAAAAATCAATCCATCAGCACAATTTTAGATAAATTAACTATCCCCTATAGCCAAAGCCAGATCAGAGAAGGTGCTTCCACTAAAATCTCGCCTGCTCTTATTTTTGCACTCCTTTCTCCAGCTATAATGGAAGTTAATTTTCTTGGCCAACGATACGAAGAACAAGACGGACTGATCTTTATTGAAAATGCCCCAGCCGGCGACTATGAACTAAAAGTCAGGGGAAAATATCCTGGCGGCCAATACACTGTAATAGTTGGACAAATTGCAGATAACGATGACAGGTGGTTTGAGATCGATGGAGAAATAAATAAAATTTTTCCAATGCTTCAGACAGACAGCTATACTATTGCTTTTGATCCGGAAAATCTTCAGGACTTTCCTGTCAATCAAAAAAATCTTCCATTACTTTTTAGACTGCTAATCAAAAGGTTAACAAATCTTAAAAAAGACTGTGGTAGTTCAATTGAAACTATCCTCAAAAAAATATTTTCTTATCTTAGATCGCCTCTTTTGCAGTCTCATAGCGATATCTTCAACCTGAGAAAAAGGGCCTCCCTAATCTGTAAAAATAAGTTATATAGTGCGTTAACACAGTTCGAAAACCTTTACGAAAAAGCCTCTATTCAGGAAAGATATTTACCCAAACGTCAAGATCTGGAAAAGAAACTCTCTAGCTCGCAAAACCAGTATAAAGAGCTAGAAACTTACCTAATCAGCCAACAAAGTAAAGGTGTAAATGTTTTGTCAAAAGCAGTTTCCCTCTCTCAAATGCAAGAAAAACTGCAAAAAGCCGAAGAAGAATTATCTAAGAACAATTTACCTTTGGCAGAAATTCTCCTTTATTCCGCCGAAAGATTAGGTAAAGAAATTAGATAATCTAATATGATAATTATAATTTTACAGTTCAAAAGTCCAATCGATTAATCGATTGGACTTTTCACAATTATGGTACATTTATCGAAACAATACTTAGATAAGGAAAAATTAAGAAAGTTGTATCAATTATTCTTTGAATTACTCTCACGCTCAGCCAACAAAGACAATTTTTTGTTAATTATCACCGATTTCATTTCTCCTCCTGAGCAAATAATGATCTCTAAAAGAATTGCCATAATATATCTTTTGACCAAAGGCTTAACTAGTAGTGTAATTGCAGATTATCTAAAAGTATCTAAATCCACTGTTTCTAAATATTCCCTACTTTTTTATGAAAAAGAAACGGAATCTATTCAAATTATAAGACGAATAATCTCAAAAGGAAAAATATTAGGATTCATTGACGATATATTTAGCGATCTTCTTATCCAGCCAGGAGTAAAAATCGGTCACTGGCAGCTAAAACACGAGCATAAAAGAAGGAAAGAAGAAAGAAAAGCTCTTGATGTTTAATAGTCCAATCGATTAATCGATTGGACTAAATTGTCAAGATCAAATTTATCATTAGTAAAGTCTCTATAACTAAAACTAAGAATTTTATCGCAAAAAATTATCTTCTAACCTGCTAAATGAACGGTAAAGAAGCAAAATAGCCTATCGTATAAACCCATTGTTGCTTGACTTTTAAATATATACTATTATAATAGCCCTAAAATGACTCACCAGGTAGATATTGAATCTTTATCAAGAAGAAGCATAAAACCCGAGACATTTCCTACTTCGGAAATTGAAGCGCGATTTGAAGGACTAAGCGATCTTGTTAGGGTAGCTCATGGTCGGTTGGTGGAAAATCCAACCGAGCTAACTGCTAAGATAAAAAGACTACCGGATCAGTCTCGGATATTTGACGCATATTTTTCCCTTCAGTACTTTTGTGTAATCAAAATAGGTTGTGTAGGATTGCCAGAAACTCCTAATGCTGATGGACTATTTATTTCCCTGCATTATAAAGCTGATACTGGAGAAATTATAAGTCTTGTAGATTTTTTTAGATTTACCGAAGTCGCCTCAAGTAATTAGTCTACAGGATGTTCTAGATAACTGGGAATTTGAACCTGAACAGCTACAGCAAATCGGTGAACTAATTAGAATAGCTAATCCTATTTCTCGAAGAAGGTATAACTCTTTTTTCAAAAAATCAAAAATCCGGTCAGGTCTTGAAAAATTAGGCGTCTTCGTATCCCAACTAGAACAAAAAGGCGAGTAAATTATTATCATTACTTCTAGCCTCAAATAATCCTCCGCTTATCCTATTACGTCTTTTGTTATACTCGAGATATGCTAAATCAAAATCTGGTTTATGTTAACGTGACTCTTTCTGAAAAAGTTTAATTTTGATTATCATTATGCTATAATTCGTTAACATGTCAGAAAAAGTCCTTAATACCGCGAATCTCTTCCCTTCTTTTGAAAAGTTGAGTGCTTTTCTTCAACAAGAATCCCATCGTCCAGTAAGTCTACCAGATCCAACTGATCGTTTACAAAAACGTTTTACAGCAACTTTTATAACAACAGCTGGTGTATTGAATGCCGTAACATATTTCAATACTGAATCACCATATTCGGTTGCTTGGAAACCCCAATTCATAACTCAAAACTATCATGATAAGCCCTCGGGTGCTACTACCAAGATTTTCTTGAATGATATTTTCTTAGAATCTGGGCTTACAATTCCTGTTAGATCGGGTCAAATAGATGAGACTAGTATATCAAGTAAAGCTTTATATCTTGGGCGTAAATGGACTCATACTCAACTTGTTTTCATGTTACTTAATTTTGATTATTTAAATAAGTTAAAGTCGGAAGGTTTAATACCAATTGATGCTTTGAGGCGGTTATGGGTAGAGAGCAAAGACGGAACTATCAAAGCAGCTATCGATAGACAAGATCAGGGGCTTTATTATTTGGCGAATGATGATCAATTAAGACGAATTTGCGTAGAATCTGGTCTTGACTATGATATCGATCTACCAAATGGGCAAACAACAGGAAGAATTGGTAGGATTTCATTTAATCTTCGTCATGTTAGCCCTAATTCTTTAGATCCGGATATGATCTGGCGAGCCTTGACTGGTACCAAACCTGATAATCCTTATATTTTCCCTGTGGTTGTAAGTTAATAAGTCTTATAGTGGTAGAGAAAGTCAGCAATCAACTAACACCTCAACAGTTTGCTTATTTAATATCAGATGCAGGAAAAAAAGTTCTTCTTTGCTGGACTGTTCAGCAAGATTTAAATGATACAGGAAGCCCTATACAACCTAATTCAGGCGCCTGCACAATGGCCCGCTACAATTTTCCTATTCAACCATCTACATTATCTCTCGAAGATATACAGATTCCTGAGGGAGAATTGCTAGCAAAAGCCTGCTCTACTTGTCCAATAATGGCGCAAGCTCTTGCTGTAATACCTACCCCTTAAATCCAAAGCAATGTCTCTTTCTCAAATGCAGGATAACTCCAAAAAGCTCAAGACGAACTCTCAAAAAACAATCTCCCCCTCGCTGAAATAATTCTAATATCAGCTGAGAGACTGGGTATAGAAGCAAAATAGCCTATCGTATAAACCCATTTAGCTTGACTTTTAAATATATACTATTATAATATCTCCAAAATGCCTCACGCTGCTCTTGAAACTTTATCAGCAAGAAATGAAATGGCTCAGAGCTTCTCTCAATTGGAAATTCAAACGCGAACTGCTGCAATAAGTGATCTTGTTAGAGTAGCTCAAGTCAGCTTGGTGGCAAACCAGACTGAGACAACTGCTGTCCTAAAGATAGCGGATAAAGCACGAACATATGAAGCATTTTTTTCCGCTCCGGGTCTAGGTGTAATCAATTTAGCTTCTATAGGATTACCAGAATCTCCTGATCCTGATGGATTATTCATTTCTATAAATTATAGAGATGACTCTGGAATAAAAAATCTCATATTTTTAGAAACGACGAAAATGCCTGAAGCAGTTGGCGAACGAGAAGTTGACTTGCTTTCAAGATTTACACCTGAACAGTTATTGCAAATCGCTCAGTTGATAAGTACAGCTAGTCCTATATCTCGAAAAAAATATTATTCCTATTTCAGAAAATCAAAATTCCGTTCAGGTCTTGAAAAATTGCGTGACTTCGTATCCCAACTGGGACAAAAAGGCCAGTAAATAATTATCATTACTTCTAGCCTCAAGTAAACCTCCGCTTATATTATTACGTCGTTTGCTATACTCGAGATATGCTGAATCAAAATCTGGTTTATGTTGGCGTGACTCTTTCCGCAATTGGGGCCTTAAGTTATCTTATTAATGTGATCAGAGGCAAAATAAAACCAAACAAGGTTTCATACTTTTTATGGTCCTTGGCTCCTATAATCGCATTTGCAGCCGAAATCAAACAAGGTGTAGGACTGCAATCACTCATGACCCTAAGTGTAGGAATATTTCCTCTGGCAATATTTTTTGCCTCATATTTAAATAGGAAAGCTTACTGGAAATTAAATAGATTTGATTTAACTTGTGGGGCACTTTCTCTAATTGGACTGGTACTCTGGCAGGTGACTAAAGTAGGAAACATTGCTATATTTTTTAGTATCATTTCAGACGGTTTAGCTTATGTCCCAACAATCGCAAAAGCCTATAAATTCCCCGAAACCGAAAGCGCTTGGCCTTGGCTGGCAGATTCAATAAATGGATTGTTGACTTTGCTAACCATCACAACCTGGAATTTTGCCAATTTTGGCTTTCCTCTTTTTTTCCTTATAATTAGTCTACTTGTTTATATTCCTGTTCAATTTAAACTAGGAAAATCTTTAAATAAGATCACTTCGTAAACAGGTTCCGTATGATAGCTTGTGTTAGAATACCAAAAAAGCAAATTGAAGACTAGATTTCTGCTGTGTAGTTGTCAAATTTCGAATAAAATAAATTACTCGCATTTGGCCTCTCGTCCTCCTTTGCATAGCGAAGAACTGGAAGTCGATAGCCAAGACCTGTATAACGATTTAAATACCCAACCAGCCTTTTAATATCGTCCTCTCTAGCGCTTCTTCTTAAATCTCTTATTGCCCTTTCTAGGTTTCTCGCAAATCCCTCAATTACCCAACTTTGCCAACCGCGCATACTAATTAATCTAACATCGTCTAATGAAGGAATATTAAATTTTATATATTGATTCGGAAATGCCCTAAATCGGTTGATTTCCTCTTCTCTTGTTTGACCGCTTGCGAAGTCTATCTCAGTTTTTTTATTTTCCTCAATGATAGTCACCACACTGTCGCGTTGGATATCAAAATCGCTTACTAACCAAGCTAAACTCAAAATTTGTTCCCGACTATCCCACGCTGCATAGGCTGGTTCTGGAATTTCACATACGCCGTCTACTTTAACAAGTGGTGCTATAAACGGATCTCGGCTAGCCGGTACTCTATAAATTTCAAAACCCGCATACAAAAGACTTAAATAATCTAGATAATTAGGAGTTCGTTTAAAATACGCTTGGGCTGTAGTTAATAACTTGAGAGGTAAAGGTCTGACGAGCGCAGTTTCGCTGACTAATAAAATTGGACTTTTTCCTTCAATATCAGCTGGACCATAACTTAAATCAATTAGTTGCTCCAAAGTAAACGAGCCACCTGTTTTAAGTAGTTCATTACGAGGAATTGGCGTTAAATAATCTGACATTGATAGATTAACCTACTTTAACAACTATTTTACATTTCCTTTTTTTCTTCAAGTGGCCGACTATAGATTATATGCGTTGGGCCAAGATGATCTAAGAACAAGCTTTCTTTCTTAAATTCCTCTATCAATTTTTCCAAATTCTTTCTCTGTCCCGCAAAAATAAAATAGTTGGCAAGATCAAATAGCCCAGTTCCAAACAATAATATAACCGGAAAGTAGTCAGCCAGAGTCTCTTTTTCAGGTGATAAAAGATGCTCAATTGTCCTTACCGATCCAAAAGTAGTAAAACCAATTGCTAAAGCTGCACAAATGCGTTGCCATTTCTTCAAATATTCCATCCTGTGACTAATTTTATTTTCCATACATAAGAACATTTAAATTTAATTGATATTATAATCTAAAAATGCAATTAGTCTAGATTAAGAATAGTCTTATCCTTAAGTAGTCAAATCACCCAATATTGCTTCTAACAGGAAGGCCGACTTCTTCAAACGCTTGCTTTATGGGTTTAGCTTTTTCTGTCTTCTGTTGTCTATCGTGTACTACTAAGGTATACATACCTTTAGGTTGTTTATTTTGCTCAATTAGTTCTGCAATCTTTAATCCACCGGGATAATGAGTTAATTCAAAAGGATTGTCACTTGCAATTAAGCTTAAATCCACAGCTATTGAATACAAAGGATTTTCTCTATCTAAATCTTTAGGATCCGCGCTTACGCTATTTAATTTTGCTAATTCTGAATTTACTGTCTCTTCCAAATTTTGATTAGCAGAAAGACCTCCCAGCATTTGTACTATCTCGCGATATCTTCCCTGTGTTTGGGATCCTGAACTAACCGCATACAAATGCACTATGTCAACCAAGTCCCCTACTGTTAAATCAGATTGACCTAAACCAGCTCTTACATTAGGATTGCCCTGAGCAAATTTGACCTGTAGTCTTTTAAAGGCATCTAACTCTCTAACAGTTCCTAATTTATCTTTAGCCTTTCGATGCAATATTTTAGTCAACCAGTCTTTTGCTTCCTCCATATTATCGAAATAATATTAAAAGAACTGTTGTGGTTATTCAATTGCTATTCAAGTTAAAAACTCATTATCAATCTATTATTAACTAAAGTAATGATTTAAATTACTTATCTGTATGCTATAATTACTATAATGCTGTCAGAAATAATAAATCCACCTGACCGTTTTCACGCATATCAAAGTTAGACTCAGTTTTTAGTTGTTTTAAAACCGTCTACAAATGAATGAAGCATTGACCAAATCATTAGAGATTAGATCGATCCCAACAAATTTTTGCGCCGTCATAGCCGACGACCAAGAAAATCACGCTCAAGCTACAACTCAAGCATTAATAGATGGTTTTTCTTCGGGTTCTTTAATCCACGGGGATATTTATCAGGCAGGTAGTGCTGCAGATTTGTTTCAACTGGCTTTATTTGGTAAAAAAGGAAAACAAGCTGATGTAGTTATATTAGATGACGATTATAACGTAAATTTGCAGCCTTGGAAAATCCAGCCTACAGATATTTTGAAATTAGCAGAAAGGGCAAATATAAATCTTATCCCTGTTGCATATGAAATTCCTGGCAAACTTTATGATCCTAATAGTACCCACTTAGCTATACTTTTGAGGATACTGGATTTTGAAGGTAACATTTTTGTTGTATCAAGTAGTCCTCCTAATCCAAAAGATATTATTAGTGAAGTTAGAAAACTAGTTCCTCGTACAGATATATTTCCACCAAGTTTTCCAATAAATGGAATTAGTACTAAATTTCCTTCTGGTGGAGAATTTTTTGTTGCAACTAAATTTGATCAATTTGGCTGGGTGGCAGAATCAGTATCAGGGGGTTTAGGACAAGCCATGCAATACCTATTCACTAGTCAACATTAAGTAACAACTGAATTATCGTTCATCTCTCGCATTATTTATTACGATGGTTGGTCGAAATAAGTTCCTTGACACTCGGCTACTGCGAAATCGCCTCCCTCTCTTTTGCAGATATTTCCCTCGGGAGTTAGTCGGCAAGAGATATTACCGCTTTCAAAATTACCTTTCTCCCACCTCATCAGCATCGAAGTCAAATCACCCACGCTATATTTGCAGATTCCATCCCTTCCCTCAAGTTTTTTGTAAATCATATTTAGCTGACCAACCACTTCTTGGGGAGTGCTGGTTGGGAATACTAGATCGGTCTTTTCAATCCGCAGGTAAAAACTGCATCTGTCTGCTTCACTGCCTTTAATCTCATAGTAGGAAGTGGTCGTCTGTTTGATATCTGCGATATTTACTGTAGCCGAATAAGAACCCTTGGCTTTTTTGCAATCAGTTGCCGCCTGGATTAAACATGGAAAATCCTCACGGCAGTCCAAAACTTCGCTAACTGCGCGAGTTCCTCGTGCGGTATTAGTCGAAACTTTTTCCCTTGCTGATTGTGAAGTTTGTTTCGAAAGATAAATTACACCTGTTAATGTCATTGCTCCGATTAAGAAAGCAGAAGCTATCCATATCAGCTTTGGTACTCTAGCCAAAAAATTAGAAAGTTGAGACGGTATCGCAGGAATAGCAAGAGCATTAAAACCTTCCTCGATATCTTGCGCCTGCCAACCGCTTGCCAAAAGCGAGCTTTCTATTTGCTCTCTAGTTGCGCCTTGCTCAAACTGTTGCTTGATGTAATCAAGTAGCTGTTGGTTTAACATACTGTGAGCTCGGATGGATTTGAACCATCGACCTTTCGGATGTGAACCGAACACTCTACCGCTGAGCTACGAGCTCATTTAAATCTATTATATCATCTCTTGTTTTCCAGGCTTATTTTCATTACAATCTTAATTTATGGGGATTATAAAAGCGCTCATCGATTTTGTCATGGATATCTTGGAGACGATTGTCTTCATTGGTTCTCTTTTTATCGTCGTCTACTTTTTTATCATGCAGCCAAACCAGGTAAAAGGCGCCTCAATGGAACCTACCTTCTATTCCGGCGAATATATCTTAACCAGCAAAATTACTTATAAATTTCGCTCTCCTCATCGGGGTGATGTGGTTATCTTCAAATCGCCAAAAAATCCTGACATCGACTACATAAAAAGAATCGTCGGGCTGCCTGGCGATAAAGTTGTCATCTTGGAGGGCAAATTATATTTAAACGATGAGCTACTTACTGAACCTTACATATCAGCTGCGACGAATTTATGGGAGTCAGGATTTAGCAAAGAAGGTCAGCCTGTCAATGTTCCTGATAACATGGTCTTTGTCATGGGAGACAATAGACCTCGTTCCTCAGATTCCCGCGAGTTTGGCCCTGTACCGCTTGAAGCTGTGATTGGTGAAGTTTTCTTTCGCTATTTTCCAGCTAGCAAATTGGGCTTTATCAAAAATCCGCATCCCGAATCACTCCAAACCTATCTTCTACCACATTTCAAATCTCTTCATCAGGTCTCTAACTTCCTTGCTGGTCTTTTCTAGATTTCCTCTTATTTCTAAGATTATTTTGCTTTTAATTCTGGTCTGGATTATTTTGAGATTAAGATTTTTTTTCAATGAGGTTATTTGTTGAATGAAATTTTCCTTTTCTTGCGGACTGATATAATCTCCCTCAGTTTTTATACCATACAAAATATCCCTTACCACTTCTTCTGTGGACTTTACAGTCAGAGAATCGGCTAAGACCTTTTCGTAGGCTCCTATCATCTGATTGGCATCTTTCAAGCGTGAAATCACAAATAAATGACTAAGTGTGATATTGCCGGAGTAATAACCGTCTATGATTGCTTCAGGTAGGCGATTTAGGCGGAGCAGATGGCAAACGTAGGAAGATTTTACTCCCAGCTTTTGGGCAATGTCTTTCACCTTCACCTCTCTCGTTTTGGTTAATTGAGTCAACAATCTTACTTTATTCATTATGTCTTTCTCGTTTTTTATAGACTCAATCAACTTGTCTTCTTCGCTGAAATCTTGCATTTTTTAATCCGTGTAAATCTATCACACCTAAAGGCATCGATTTTACTGGCTGACATAGACATACTTTTCGCCTCTTTTTTGACCAAATCTTACTACCCCTGCTCTAAGGGCTATAATCGTAAAATCTCGACTTAGTTGAGTGCCGACTCCTGCATTAAACTTGCTTCCGCGCTGTCTGACTATTACATATCCGGGTTTTACTTTTTGACCGCCGTATATTTTTACACCCAGTCGTTTTGACCTAGAGTCTCGATTGCCTGAAACCGCTTTTTGTGCTTTTGTATGAGCCATTTCAAAAATTTACAATTTTTAACGTAATGCTGATCAACGGATTTCATGCGGATCCACAGATATGCGGATAAAAAATATATCTGTAAAATCCGAGTATCCGCATCATCCGAATTAGATCCGTAATCCGTATTATATTTTGGTTATCTTTATCTTCGTCAGTCTCGCCCTGAATCCCCTAACTCTTCTATACCTCACCTTTGCCTTAAATTTGGCTACTCTTATTTTATCGCCTTTTAGTTGAGTAATCACTTGAACATTCACTTTATCTTTTAATAAAGGTGTCCCTAGCTGAAGATTAACCTGTTCGTCATTGAACTCCGCTAGTTTCTCAAGCTCTAATTTATCCTTTTCTTTTGCTTCGATTTTATCTACAATAATCTCATCATTTTCCTTTACCAAATACTGTTTTCCTCCCGCCTTAACAACTGCAAATTTTGTCATTTAGATATTATACAAAAATATTCTAATTTTTCTATTCTAATTTATAGCTTTTATCTGCGTCTTTTATACTATTTATAAGCTAATCTAAGGAATTAAAGCAATTCCTATCATCACCGCCACCAAGGAAGATCCGCCATAGGAAATAAAGGGAAGAGCTATCCCGGTAATAGGAAAAATGCCTAGATTCATACCAATATTAACTAAGACCTGAAAGATAAAATAGGATAAAAAACCAACAAGATAGAGGAAATTTTTTTTATCTCTGGGATCTTTTAAAAAATAAAAAAGCAAAAGTTTCTTAATTAGGAAAAGAGCTATGACAAAATATAAAAAGATGACAACCAGTCCACCGAGAAAACCGAACTGCTCAACCAGCGAAGAGTAGGCAAAGTCGGTATGATTTTCTGGCAGGAAATAAAGCCGCGACTGCGTCCCAAGCCCAAGTCCTCTGCCTGTTACTTGTCCCGAGCCAACCGTGATTATCGCTTGGACCATATTATAAGAGGCCCCCTGTTGGTCGATCTGGGGATTTAGGAAACTTATTATTCTACCTCTTTGATAATCTTTCATAAAATACCAGCCTAAAGGAAGCGTTAGAAATAAAAACAAAAAAAAGTAGAGCACATATTTTTTGGGTAGATCAGAAAAAATTATAAGCATTAGATAGATAAACAGATAAACTGCCGCATTACCCAAATCAGGTTGTTTGAAGATGATAAATGCCGGTATTAAAAAATAGAATAGGCTCAATAAAAAAATCTTTATTTTGTTGACAAATCTATAATCTCTGACCAGAAATTCACTCAACGACAAAATGAAAAAGGCTTTAAAGATTTCCGAAGCTTGAAAGTTAAAAAGGTAAAGGTCGATCCATCTTTTCGAACCTTTGATTTCCAAACCGATAACGAAGGTAACGACTAAAAAAATAACCAAAAGCCAATAAAAAAACTGAGCATTCACAGCAAAAAAAATTCTTTTTATTTTTTTGCTAATGAAAAAAGCCAAAAAACCGGCAGAAATATTGAAAATCTGATTTATGGCCAGACTCTGTCTGATGCCAAAAATATTGAAAAAGCCGATGAGAGAAAGAAAAAATGAGGGAAGGAGAAGTTCTTTCATACCACTTTCACTTTCACTAGAAAATACTAGTTGAAAGCTTCGCGGTATTATCTTATTTAGTCTAAGATTTATTAATACCGCGTAGCTGTCAAATCGTTAGATTTGCTAGCGAAGTGGTATCATATTTCAACTTTAAGTTTATCTCCTATGTTTATTTTTTTGGTCATAACTTTATTCCTTAAGAAGTCCAGCTCAGATACAAATTGCCTGGGAACGGTTAAATTAATTTTATCAGTCGGCCTTAAACCTAAGTCTTTTCTTTTTGCTTGAATTGATCTTAAAACTTCACGCAATTCTCCCTCTTGCTTTAGCTTATTAACTGAAACCTTTACCTCTTTTTTTGGATATTTTATTTTTTTATTCACAACTATGTTTTTAATATTAAGTTCAGCCAAAATTAAATCCCAGATTGCTTCAGAAAGATTTGCATACTCTCCCTCGACTTCAACGTCTAACTTCGCTAATGGCATTCTTACTTTATAATTTAAAGCCTTCCTTATGGCGTGACCAGTTTCAACAACTTTCCTGGCGAGATCCATTTCCTGCTCAACCGATTGACTGATTACCGATTTACCTATCTTTGGCCACTTAGCTAAATGGACTGACTTCTCAGCTGTTAAATTTGTATACATTTCTTCTGAGATAAAAGGTAGAAAAGGAGAAATTATAATGGAAAGATTGACCAAAACATAATGTAGCCTCTGATAAAAATACTTTTTATCACTCTTGTTACTAGAATTTAGCCAAACCCTTTCTCTGCTTCGTCTTATATACCAAGTCGAAAGATCGTTGACAAAATTCTCAATCTCCAAAGCCGCGTCTTTGCTGTTATAGGCTTTTAAAGATTTCTCAACAAATAAGACTAGCTTAGAAAACTTACTCAATATCCACTGATCAAGCACACTGACTGAACCCTCAGGGTTCCAGGAACCCTGAGGGTTCCCGGGCACGAATTTATCTAAATTTGCATATTCCACAAAAAACTTATATACATTCCAAAGCATAAGATAAAACAACCGCCTAACTTCATCGGCCTTTTTATAGCCAAAAAGTATATTTTCTGACGGATTCTGTCTTACAAACATCCAGCGCATGACATCCACTCCAATTTTATCTGCTCCTTCGTTAAACTCAATTGCATTTCCCCAACTTTTGTGCATCGGACGGCCATCCTCACCAAGAAGTGTGCCAAATCCCAAAACCGTTTTAAATTGAGGTGTATTCTCAAGAACCGTTGATTCGGCAATCAGAGCATAAAACCAGTTTTTAAACTGTCCAGGAAATGATTCGGTAATAAAATCAACCGGGAACCACTTTCTCCATTCAGCTTTATCCTTAAGATAAAGCGGTTTTCCCCTGTTGTCTTCTGTAATAGTTGAATAACCAACGATGCCTGCGTCAAGCCAAGGATTGCCAACGTCGTCTATCCTTTTAACCAGTCCAGCGCAGTTTGAACACTCAATCAACACTTCATCAATAAAGGGCTTATGCGGTGTGTGACCTGCAAACTCATCCCAACCCTTAACCGCCCTATCTTTTAATTCCTGCTTAGATCCGAGAACCTCAAACCTGCGGCATTTTCTACATTCGTAGATTGGAAGAGCCAAACCCCAATAACGATTTTTCTTGCTGATGAGCCAATCGTGCATATTTTTTAACCAATCAAGCTCCCGATCTAGTCCAAACCCAGGCATCCAGCGTATCTTTTTCGCCACCTCAATCATCTTCTGTCTTAAAGTCAAGTTAGAGGTTTGAGGTTGGAGGTTCGAGGTTATTTTTTTATTCTTCAACTTCCAACTTTCAACTCCCAACTTCTTACTCTCTTTATCCATCGCAATATACCACTCATCCTCCACCTTCCAAACTAGTTCTGTCTTACATCTCCAGCAGGCAGGATAGCGATGTTTATAATCAAAAATCTTGAAAGCGAAGCCATTTTTCTCAAGATAATCTAGTACCAACCGAGGATTTTTCTTGGCAGATTTGCCAGTTAGAAATCCCAAACCTGGAAGATAATTTGCATTGTCATCGATAACAGGAATCATCGGAAGTCCAAGTTTTTTACCCAGTCTAAAGTCTTCGGTGCCTGCGGAAACTGCTGTGTGCACCATGCCCGTTCCCTCAGTAACTGTGATTGGCAAAATTCTATTATCGGTTGGAATTACGTGGTGGAATGTTTTTGGATTTTCTTTGGCTACTTGCGAAACAGAAGCAAGCTGATCAAAGGGTCCCTCATATTTTAAACCGACCAATTCCTTTCCTTTTACTTTCTTTATAACTTTATGATCTTTAGACTTTATAACTCTTGAAATTGTTTCAGTCGCTAACCACACCTTTCCTTTTTCTGTCTTAAGCAATGAATAATCCAGATTCTCATCTACTGCAACTGCAATATTGGCTGGAATTGTCCAAGGAGTAGTCGTCCAAACCAGCAGGTATTCATTTTTTTGATCAATCAGAGGTAAAAGAAAGTAAATTGATTCATGAGTAACAACTTTATAGTCTTCAGTCAATATCTCATGTTCCGATATCGCCGTCTCACATCTTGGACACCAAGGTACCGACTCCCGACCTTTATAAATCCAGCCGTTTTCAAAACATTTTTTTAAAAAGTGCCAGATCATATAGTTGTTTTCATCGCTCATCGTATAGTAGGAATTATCCCAATCGGCAAAATATCCAAGTCGCTTCGACTGCTGGGTTTGTACTTTTGCATATTTATAAACTCTTTGCTTGCAAAGTTCGACAAATTTAGCGATTGAAGCTTTTTTGTCATGAGGAACTATGTTTTCTATTTCTTTTTTGCTTTTTAAACCAAGGTCTTTCTCAACCTCCACCTCAACCCAAAGTCCCTGACAATCAAATCCGTTTTGAAATCTTTGCCGGTAACCTAACAGGTTATAAAATTTCGGCCAAAGATCTTTATAAGTTCTTCCCCAAGCATGATGAACACCCATGGGATTATTGGCGGTTATTGGCCCATCAAGAAAAGAAAAAATTTTGTCTGACTCAAGGTTTTTCTGGAGATATTTTTTATCGATCCCTTCTTTATACCAGCTCTTAAGCCAGCTCTTTTCCATCTCGGGAAAATTTAGATTATTTTCTACAGGTTTAAACATAAGAATATTATTTTAACATAGATTTTATCAGGTTTTGTCAGGTAAAATAGAAATAGTGAAAAAGTTTAAACCCTATAAAAAACGATTTTTAAGTTGGTTGTTCACTATTCCCTTGATTTTATCACTTGTAGGCCTTTTTTTTGTTTTTGAAGCCTCATCAGTCCGAAGCTTTCAGGAATTTAATGACAGTTTCCATTTTTTTAAACTCCAGCTTATCTGGGTATTACTTGGCTTAGCTGCTATGTTATTCTTTTCTTTTTTTGACTATCACAAATTATATTATTTGTCGATTTTCTTTATGGTTGGAACGATTATACTTCTTTTGCTTGTTCTTATACCAGACGTCGGCCGACAGGCTGGTGGCGCGCGTCGCTGGATCGATTTCGGTTTTTTTAATCTGCAACCAACCGAGTTGGCAAAATTAAGCGTCGTAATCTATCTCGCTTCCTGGTTTATGAATAGAGAAAGGAAAAGATTTTTCTCCTTTATGATCCTCCTTACCATACTTATCTTTCTCATTATCCTTCAGCCGGATATGGGAACGGCAATTATAGTTTTTTCTCTGGGGGTAATAATATATTTTCTGGCTGGTATTGAATTGTGGTATTTAATATTTCTGGCTCCGATTTCATTCGCAATTTTTTATCTACTAGTTAAGATCTCACCATATCGATTAAGAAGGATTTTGGCATTTTTTGATCCAAAGGTCGATCCCTTGGGAATTACTTATCACATCAATCAAATATTGATCTCATTAGAAAGTGGTGGACTGATGGGTCTTGGTTTTGCGGCTTCACGTCAAAAGTATCTCTACCTACCTGAGGCACATACAGATTCTATCTTTGCTATAATCGGTGAAGAATTTGGTTTTATTGGAGGGTTGCTCCTTATCTTAATCTATATTTATCTAATGTATAGAATCTATCAGATAGCCGTCAATGCTCCCGATCGCTTCGGAAAACTCTTAGCTGGAGGCGCTTTTGCTTTTTTTAATCTCCAAGCCATCATTAATTTAGGAGGAATGGTAAATATTCTTCCCTTAACCGGAGTTCCTTTACCCTTCATCTCTTATGGAGGATCCAATCTCTTGGTATCATTTATTTTAATCGGGATACTTATTAATATTTCCAAAAAAATCAGGTTTTTATAGCAAATAAGAATATATTAAAAATACTTAATTTATGAGCAACTTGTTGTTTGAGTTGAATTTGAGGAGTAAATTAAGAGATTTAACTTTTAGAAGAAACTTTGAGTAAAATAATGTCCGAAAACGAGAGCGAGTTAAGTTGCGAATAAATTTAGTATTGATGATTTTTTAAATATAAGTTATGAAAATATTAATCACCGGAGGTCATCTTTCACCAGCTCTAGCTGTAATTGAAGAACTCGGCAGTAGAGCTTCAGTAGTCTTTGTCGGTCGCAAATACGCACTCGACCAAGAAAAAAATTTTTCCCTTGAGTATTTGGAAATCAAAAAAAGGCAGATACCGTTTTATCATCTTCAAAGTGGCAGATTAACCCGTCTATTGAATCTAAAATCTCTTCTTAATTTAATTAAAATTCCTTTTGGGTTATACCGAGCGTTTAAAATTTTTCTAAAAGTTAAGCCTGACTTGGTTTTATCTTTCGGGGGTTATCTGGGATTCCCAGTCTGTTTTGCGGCTTTTATCTTAAAAAAACCCATTTTTATTCACGAGCAGACAATTAAACCTGGACTTAGCAATCGATTGGTCGGACTTATGGCTAAAAAAATTTTCCTTGCCTTTCCCGAAGCCAAAAAATATTTCACTCCAGCAAAAGTCGTCTTAAGCGGCAATCCAGTAAGAAAAAATATATTCCAAGTTAACAAAAAACCATTTGATCTAAAAAAAAACCGACCGGTTATTTATATCGCTGGAGGATCGTTAGGGTCGCATAGTATCAATCTTTTGGTCGCCAAAATCTTGCCTAAACTTTTGGAAAAATATATAGTCATCCACCAGACAGGCAATGTTTCCAAATACAATGACTTTAAGACTCTTTCTCAAATAAGAGATAAATTAACCAATGAATTAAAAAAGAATTATTTTTTAAAAACCCACTTTTTTACAGATGAGCTTGGCTATATTTATTCCATCTGCGATCTTCTGGTTGGAAGATCTGGTGCAAATACTGCCTTTGAACTTTTGGCTGCTAAAATTCCGGCAATCTTTATTCCCCTTCCCTGGTCAGCTGGTAAAGAACAACTGATGCATGCGCAACTTTTCCAAAAAAAAGGCACCGCTGAAATTCTTGAGCAGTCGCAAGCAGCTGAGAAATTATTGGAGATCATTGCGAAAGTATTAAGCAATTTAAAATATTATAAAAATAATTTTAAAAATTTAGAATTACTCGATAGAAAAAATGCAGCGGAAATTATCCTACAAACAATCCTTAGCCAACATTCGTCCTGAAGCCTCAAATATTCATGGCGCCAGTAAAATTAGTTCTGGCGAGATAAAAATCCCCAGACATTCAAGAGTGGGCAAAGTTCGAATTTCACATTGGTGGTCTAAAGTCAAAAAATACCTGTTTATTTTACTAATCAGCTTAATTGGTTTTTTTGTTTTGAAATATTTAAATTCGTATTTCCAAATCAAAACAATTGTCGTTGTGGGAGATATCCGGGTAAAAGAGTTAAAAGGACTGGAAAACTTAAAAGGCAAAAATATTTATTTGCTGACTGAAGCCCATATCGAGGATACTTTGACTGAATCTAATCCTAACTTTCTGCTTGCGGAAGTGATAAAAGAATTTCCCAATAAACTTAGATTAAAACTTATCTCAATCGAACCACTGGCTAGCCTAAAATTAAACCAAGGTTATGCTTTTTTGAGCGTTGAAGGAAAAATTATCAAAAAATCCAAAGCTAAATATCTGCCAGTTATTAACTTTTACCAATCCTTTGACTATTATCAAACCAAGGTTGGAAATAAATTGGATTATAAGGAAGTTGCGACTACCTTAAAGCTCTTGCAAAAATCTCAAGATTTAGGCTTGAAAATTGACAATATTGATATTAATGGTTTAAGTATGATAGTATTTACTGTAAAAGAATCCGGCGATACAAAAACAAAGAAAAAAATTTTTTTTACAGCCGAAAAAAGCCTGGAAAAGCAAGTGTTTGAATTGGAGACAATTATAAAACAGTTTAAAATTGAGGCAAAAGATTATCAAGAGCTGGATTTACGATTTGATAAACCCATAATCAAATTTTGAATACTACAAATAAACAAATTATTTGAATTATTAATGATTAATCATTCTGACATTTATTTGCTGATTTGAACAATTTGCAGTATTTGTCGGATCAATTTAGAAAATTATGTCTGATAAAATCATAGCAGCCGTCGACATTGGCAGCTACAAGGTCGCTACTGTTGTTGGTGTAAGTTCATCCGAGTCAAACGAACTACGGATCATCGGCTTTCACAGCAGTCCCTCAAGAGGAGTGAAAAAGGGGTTGATCGTTGACATCGATGAAATCACCATGGCAGTTGAAGAGAGTGTAGAAAAGACCGAAAGAATGGCAGGTCACAAGATAAATCAAGTCTTTATTTCAGTTGGCGGTCCGCATATCTCATCCATCAATTCACATGGTGTGGTGGCCATCTCGAATCCTCAATCTGAAATAATCGAAGACGACGTTAATCGAGCCATAGAAGCGGCAAGAGCCATCTCCATCTCCAATACCAGACAAGTTATCGAGGTGATCCCCCGCGAATACGTTGTTGACGGTCAAGCTGGAATAAAAAACCCAATTGGTATGACAGGTGTAAGGCTTGAAGTCGATACACATATTATTACAGCCTCTCTAACTAATTTAAAAAACCTTAACCGTTCGCTCTCGGAATTGGGATTAAATAATTCTGGCTATATTTTTGCTGGTTTAGCTTCTGCTGAGGCTGTTTTAACCGAAACAGAAAAGGAACTCGGCGTTGTGCTGGTGGACATTGGTGGTGGTAAAACTGATATCTGTCTATTTGTTGAGGGCGCTCTCTCATATTCCTCATCCATTCCCGTTGGTGCAAAACACATCACCAATGACATTGCTGTGGGACTTCGAGTCTCATTACAATCTGCTGAAAAAATAAAACTTCATTTAAGTCATCATTTTAGTAATAAAAAGGAGCCAGGAAAAAAAGACGCTGAACTTAATCTAATCTCACTTCATCTGCCTGAAAATGTCTCTTCAGTCACGCTTAAGAGTCTAACTGATGGGATTATCGCTCCTCGACTTGAAGAAATATATAAACTCGTCTCCGACGAAATAGAAAAAAGCGGATTCTCAAATTCCGTCCCCTCTGGTTTGGTTATAACTGGCGGAGGTGCTATGACGGTTGGAATGATTGAGATTGGAAGAAGATTTATGGAAATGCCAATTAGAATAGGAGTGCCTGCTGAAATTACGGGGTTAGTTGATGAAATATTGAATCCACAGTTTTCTACCACGGTAGGATTGCTTTTATATGGTCAAAAAAATATAATACCAGAAGTTGGCTGGAAAAATTTTAATAAAATCCTCAGGGATGTGTCGCTTGGCAACTCGATAAATAAAATTAAGGAATTTTTTAAACAGTTCATACCTTAATAGTTATAAATAGTCTGAGCTAGTTACAACTAGTTTAAACCAGTTGTAACTAATTCAACTAAAGTATGTTAATTAAACCCAAGGTCGGACAGCCAGCAAAAATAAAAGTCATCGGTGTCGGAGGCGGTGGAGGCAATGCCCTTGCTTCAATGATCGCTGAGGGTGGGATTACTGGTGTTGAGTTTATATCTGTCAATACCGACGCCCAGGCTCTTCTTAATAATAAAGCCACGATAAAAATCCAAATTGGAGAAAATTTAACCAAAGGTTTGGGATCAGGTGGAGATCCTGAGATTGGAAGACAAGCAGCCGAGGAATCAAGAGAGAGACTTAAAGAAGATTTGTCAGGTGCTGATATGATCTTTATTACCTGTGGCCAAGGTGGTGGGACCGGTACAGGAGCTTCACCCATTATTGCCGAAATCGCCAAAGAGATAGGCATTCTGACTATTGCTGTTGTGACAAAGCCTTTCGAATTTGAAGGAACTAAAAGAAAGTTCGTGGCCGATGAGGGTATTCAAAAACTCAAAGATAAAGTGGACACTTTGATCGTCGTACCAAATCAACGAATACTTCAGGTTATCGATAAAAAAACCCCGATTCTTGATGCCTTTAAAAAAATCGATTCAGTTCTTCACCAAGGTGTCAAAGGCATAGCCGAATTAATCACCACACCAGGACTAATCAATGTAGACTTTGCCGATGTTAGAACAGTTATGAGCAATGCCGGAACTGCACTCATGGGAATAGGTGTGGGGAGCGGTGAAAAAAGAGCCTTAGCTGCGATTAAACAAGCTATTTCATCTCCTCTTTTAGATGCTTCAATTGAAGGTGCTCGGGGTGTTCTTTTTAATTTCGTAGGCGGTCCTGACTTGACGATGAGCGAAATAGATGAAGCAGCCTCGATCATTGCTAAATCAGTTGATCCAGATGCGGACATCATCTTTGGTGCTGTAATCGACGAAAGCTTAATGGATCAAATAAAAATCACACTTATCGCCACTAAATTTGACGATAAAAGGTTAAGGTTATTTAGATTCAAGCGCGAAGAACCAGCAGAAAAAATCGAAAAAAAAGACGAAGATGCCTCTGAGGAAAAAGCAAAAGCCTCCTCGCTTGAGGAAGACATTGAAGCAACTGAAGAGGAGCTACTAGAGGCCGAGTCCGAATTCGACATTCCGGCGTTCTTACGCAAAAAGTAAAAGCCGGAATGAAGTAATTATCCTAGTCTTCTACGGTATTTTATCCTTTCTTTAAAAAGACAATTTTCTTATTAGTCATCCGAATAATTTTACTTTCTCAAATACTCCCTGATATTCTCATTATGTTCCTCAAAGTTTCTGGCAAAGTGCAGATGGCTGAATTTGTCGGAGATATAATACAGATATTGTGTTTTTGGGTCGGCGTCCAGCACAGCTTGAATAGCTGCCAAGCCTGGATTTGCGATCGGTGAGGGTGGAAGTCCAGCGAACTTATAGGTGTTATAGGGCGAATCTATCTTTAGATCGTTAAGCGAAAGATTCATTTTCCACCAGACTTTTTTATCAGACTGGTAACCTAAAGCATACTGGACAGTTGCGTCAACATCAAGTTTCATCTCCTCCTTTATACGTCTAAGAAGCACACTAGCAACTCCTTGGCGATCCTCAGCAAATCGCGCCTCCCTCTCAACCAAAGAAGCAAGCGTCACTACTTGTTCAACCGTTAAACCTTTGTTTTCTGCTTTTTCTCTTAACTTTTCACTGAAGCGCAGATTAAAATTTTCTTCAAATATTTTAATCACCGAAGCTGCAGTTGCATTCTTTGGTACAAGATAAGTGTCAGGGAAAAGATACCCTTCTCTGGCATATTTTAGAAATTCGATTTCAGGAATACTTAGACTTTGAGAAACTAATTGCGCCACCTCTTCTTTTCTCAAGCCTTCGATTATGGTTAGCCATACGTCTAAGGTGCCGTGGGTTAAGGCTTTGGCAATCTGATAGGTATCCATAGCCGGACTAAGTCTAAAGTCCCCCGCCTGAATCTTTTTTTCGATCCCTAGGCGCTTGACAATTAAGTAAAAAACAATTTTATTTCTGATGAGTTTTTGATCAGACAGGTTATTCGCGATGCTGCTTAAGTTTTCGCCAGGTCTGATGACAAAAATAACACTTTTTTTACTGGTTTTGTCTACAGGAAGAGATCCTTCTAAATAATAAAGATAAAAACTTATGGCGGCTAAAATAATTAAGCTAAGCAAAATCATTAATTTTTTCATAATTTTTTATTCGATCTCGTAAACTGGAAAATTTTTTAGACTTATTTCTGCCTCTTTTATCCTGTATTTGCTGCTGGCATAAAATTGTAACATGGGTTCCTGTTTCTCAACAAATTCGTCTAACTTTTTCAAAAGATATATTCCGGCAAATTTATCAACTGGCGCTCCTAATATCTTAGCCAGAGTATTGACATTATAATTATTGATTTCTCTGATTTTACCCGATCGAGTCGACTCAATTTCTAGGATATTAGACTTTATTTTAAAAGTTTCCGATGAGACTTCCTCGTCACCACGCTGGGCCTTAACAATCTCTCTGAATTTTTTTAAGGCCAAACCTTCAGATAAAATACGCGCGGCTTCATCTTCTCCACTTTTTTTCAACTTCATATCGGCAAAACACAGATTTAGGAGTTTGCCGGCTAGTCGAAGCGCTTTTGCCTCGAGTTTTAGCGGTCGCTCTTTTTTTTGTTCCAATACATATAAAACATCTCTTGCCTCAAGAGCTGGTCCTACTCCTCTTCCTGCCGGTTCTAACGTTTCATTAACGTCAAAAACAACCTTAATGCGAAATTTATAAGCCAGCTCTTTGAATTTTTCTCTCACTCGCTCGGCGTCGTGGAAATGGCGAATCTTCATAGTTTTTCCAACCGGTATATCCAAAACTATATGGGTAGCTCCAACCGCTACCTTCTTGGCTATGATTGAGATAATAATCTTATCAAAAGACTCAAAAGAAAGAGGTTCCTCGATCCGTATTATCACATCGTCTGCCGGTGCAATTCCCAAATGCCCTCCCCAAACAATACAGCCACCCACTTTCTCGACAATTCTTTCTATATCTTGAGGTGTAAAGGTAACTTTGGCCAATGTCTCCATCACGTCAGCAGTTCCAGCCGGCGAGGTGATCGCCCGCGAGGAAGTCTTAGGAATTTTTATTCCGGCTGCGGCTATTATGGGTACTATAATCATGGTGGTTCTGGTTCCCGCCACTCCTCCGGTTGAGTGTTTATCAGCTACAATACCCTTGAAGTGCAGTTTTGTTCCAGTTTCAACCATAGCTTTGGTTAGATAATATAATTCATCCATAGAAAATCCTTCTTTGAAAGACGAGGCAACGAAATATGTTGTTAAAATATCGCTTAGTCTTCTGTGGGCAATCTCGTCCATCAAGCTATAAATTTCTCGATAGCTTAACTTTTTACCCAAAAGTTTCTTTTGGATTGAATTTATAGCTTTAAGCTGGTTTTCATTACTCATAAACAGTATAAAATTCTATAATTTTCTTTCGGTATTCTCTTGCCTTGATAAATAATTTACCAACCAAATAGATTTCCCTCACATCCAAAAACCATGAAACAAAAAGGTAAAGCATCAGATATAACAAACCTCCTGTCAAAAGAAGAAAAAATACATTTATAGTATAGGCGGTATCAAAAATAAGTCCATCCATAAACTTCATCAAATAATAGACGATGAGAGAAGAAAAGACAGTGGCAAAAGTCATTTTAATCGACTCAATAATCAAAAGCCTGAAATCCAAACCTCCGATTTTTTTAGAAAGAATTATAAATAAAAGAATTACATTTAAAATCATTGCCGAAGAAAAAGAGGCAGCCAGAAACCAAACCGGTAATTTAAGTACCATCACAAATACAACACTCAAGATGGTGTTTATAGCTATGGTAACCATGCTGATTAAAAAAGGTGTTTTTGTGTCCAAAAAAGCATAAAAACACCTGGTTAAAAAATAGTAAACCGTATGGAAAGGAAGCGAAAGTGAAAAAAAAGAAAGTGTTATAGCTGTTGAAACGGTTGCCTCCCAATCAAATTTCTGACCGCCAAAAAATAACCTTACAATTGGGGTTCTGGCAAAAATAAAAAAACTCATTACCGGTATGGTTAAAAAAAACAGATTTAGAACTGAATCGGCGATTATTTTTTTAAACTCTTCAATTTTTTTTTGCTGAAATACCTCGGTTAGATATGGCAATGAAGCTTGACCAAATGCAATTCCTATCACCGACACCGGGAGAAGCTGAAGATGTTGCGCAAAGTAAAAAACCGTATAAGATCCTGCTCCAAGCAGTGTCGCTAAAATAAGATCAATTGTTGCATCAATTTGGGCTAAAATTACTGTAAGCGTTCGAGGAACAACGATTTTAAAGAACTCAATCATGCCTGATGTTTTTTTTAAGATTAAGGCATAGACGAAATTTGTACTGGTTAGAATTGGAAGCTGGATAAATACAAACAAAACTGCTCCCAGCATAACTCCGATAATCGGCGCTAAAAGATAAAACGATGAGCTCAAAAACAAGGCGCTGATAATAATTGAAAGATTGTAGGTAATTGGAGCAAGTGCTGGTAAAAAAAACATTTTATTGGCTTGACCTATGCCGGTTAAAAAATTACCAATAATCAAAAATGGTAGCTGGCCTAAAAGTAGAAGCTGTGAATAAAGAATGACCGCCTCGATTTTTTGGCTGCCAAATCCAGGAGTAATGATAGGCACAATTATACTCATGGAAAAAAACAGAATTAGAATCAATGTTCCCATGATGACTAATATGAGATTTATAATCGAAGAAATATTGGCGCTTAAGTCTTCTTTATTATTTTGATATTTAATAAAGATCGGTATAAAAGTACTGGTTAAGGCTCCTGTCATCAAAATCTCAAAAATAAGATCGGGGATGCGAAATGAAGCAAAAAAAACATCTAATTCTTCTTTAGTAAAAAGTCCAGACAAGGTTCGATAGCGCAAAAATCCAAACAAGCGAGAAATGGCAATCATAAAAGCTAGCAAAATTGCCGAGGAGAACATGCTCGTCTGTTTGGTAAAAATAAACTGCTTTGTCCTGTCAATGATTTTATTCATATCGACGTAATTTTAATTATAATCTAAAGTTTTTAAATTTTATCACACCCCGTTATTACACCTATTAGGTGTAATTTTAATCATCGTGGCGGTATAAACACTGGAAATTGTTGCTTATAATCCATAGACAAAATCTTTTAAATCAAATATTTTTTAATATGTCTGGTCGGAATCATACTTTATTAACTAACAGTATTTACCATATTTATAATAAAACAATTGAACAAAAAAGGGTCTTTGATGATCCGAAAATTTGTCAGAAATTTCTTGATATCTTAATTTACTATCGATCTTCCCAATCAATACTTCGTTTTTCTAACTTTCAAAATTTAACAGTTGATTTAAAAAGTTATTATCAAATCAAAATTTTTGACCGGAGAACATATAGAGTTTCTATTCTCTCCTATTGTCTTATGCCAACGCATTTTCATCTTCTTATAAAACAAAAACAAGAAAATGGAATTTCCTTTTTTATTTCACAGACTTTAAACTCTTTCACAAGATATCATAATATTATTAATAAAAGACTTGGTCCAATCTTTCTTCACCCTTTCAAATCAAAATATATTCAAACTGAAGAACAATTAAAACATGTCTCGCGTTATATACACTTGAATCCATATTCCTCAGAAATCGTTGAAAAAGTAATTAACCTTGAACATTATCCATGGTCATCGTTTGGCACATATCTCTACCAGAAAAATGATACAGTTAGTGAAACGGAAATTATTCTTTCTTTGTTTAATAACAGCAGGACAAGATATAAGAGGTTTGTCCTCAGAAATACCGAATATCAAAAAACACTAGAATATTGTAAGTACCTAAATAAGTGGTAAAGATCTTCATAAAAGCACAGTTTGCACCTCTTAGGTGTATGATCATTCTTTTTGCTTCAATTAACTGTTATTTAGCGCATCAGATATAGAGAGACACAAACTGTAGGTCTTGACAATATGTTTAAAATGGCGTTAAATGGTTATATATGTTTTTTGTTGGGGAATATCGGGTTACATTTTCTGGACAAGGACGCATAATTATCCCCAAAAAAATAAGAGAGGCTTTAGGAAAAGGTAAAACCTTTACCTTAACCAAAGGTTTTGACAATTGTCTGTCAGGTTACAGAAACAAAGACTGGGAAAAGGCAGCTCAAGAATTAATCAGTCAATCGTCTTTGGAGGTTCGGAAATCAGAGACAAAAAGATTTCTCTTCTCCAGTGCCGCTATAGTTGAGATTGACAATCAAGGAAGATTCGTCACGCCAAAAAATCTTTTGGACTATGCCGGTTTAAACAACAAAGCTGTAATTATCGGGGTGGGAGACCATTTTGAGGTTTGGGAATCTATCAGATGGGATGAGTATATTAAGAAAGTAAAACCTTAAAAATGCATACGCCAGTTCTTTTAAGTAAGGTTACTGAAGGTCTAAATATCAGTCAAAACGGATTGTATATAGATGCGACAGTTGGCGAAGGAGGACATTTATGGGAAATTGCCAAACTGGGAGGAAATGTTTTGGCAATTGACTGGGACGAAGAACAAATAGCAAATATCAGAAAGCAAATAGCAAAAAGCGAATATCGAGAAAAGGTCAAACCGGTGGTGGGAAACTTTGCCGATCTTGCCAAGATAGCCAAGAGTAATAATTTCTATCCCGTAGACGGAGTGCTTTTTGATCTTGGCTTATCGATTGACCAGATGCAAAAATCAGCTAGAGGGTTTTCCTATAAAAACCTAAAAGAACCGCTTGATATGAGGATTAGTCTTGATTTAGATAAGTCTGCGGCAGATATAGTTAATAATTTTGACCAAAACCAAATATATGAGATTTTGGCGAACTTTAGTGAAGAGATCAATTCTTTGGCAATTAGTCGAGCTATTGTTCGCGCGCGTTCCTTAAAAGACGTCAATACCGTAGGAGACCTCGTCGGTATTGTCAATAGGTCAATAGGATATAAAGACACGCGTGTTCAGGCGCGGGTATTCCAAGCTTTACGTATTGCTGTAAATAATGAACTTGAAAATTTAAAAAAAGGTCTCGCGCAAGCTTTTACTATTTTAAAAGATAATAGCCGGCTGGTGGCAATCTCGTTTCATTCATTAGAAGACAGGATTGTAAAACAATTTATTAAAAATAATGCATTTGAGCTTAAACAGCTTAACAAAAAAGTAATAAGATCTGACAGAGGAAAACGATTCGAGAGATCGGCTAAATTAAGAATCGTTCAGGTTAAGAAACTATGAAAACATTGACAAAATATCTAATTTTACTAATTTTCCTAGCGTTGATTGCAGGTAATATCTTTGTATTCGTCTACAGCCTAAACTTGAGTGATGATATCAATCACTTCGAGAAAGGAATAGAAAAATTACACCAGGAGAATTTAAACTTGGAAAACAAAATATATGAGGTTGACTCTCTGCAATATGCCGCGTCAATTGCAGCCCAATTGGATTTTATTAAAAAAGCGGAGCCTTCCTATTTGGAAAATCTAAAATATGCTAAAAACCAGTAATTCTTAAAGAGTATGAACCATTATGACAAAGCCAAGAATTTTATTGCTGTCGTTTTTAATCTTATATCTTTTAATTATTGCCAAATTATTCCATCTTCAGATCTTAAATTCTGCCTCTACCGATACCACCTATCTTAAAACCAATCGAATTCCTCCCGAGCGAGGAAAGATTTATGACAGAAACAGTCAGCCACTAGCAGTAAATAAGCCATCTTTTCTACTCTATGCCGAACCCAAAAAAATCCCATCGGTTGATGAGTTTGTCAGCAAAATTGACAGCGTTTTGCAGCTGGGAGTTGCCAGTCTTAGCGCAAAGATCGACAAAACTAAAGATTGGGTAGCGATAAAAGGAGGATTAGACAAAGAGCAAAAACAAAAATTGCTTGATCTAGGTTTAAAAGCTATAGGCTTTGAGGATGGTTACCAAAGATATTATCCAGAAAGCTCGCTTTCCGCTCATCTCCTGGGTTTTGTAGGTAAAGATTTCCAAGGTGAAGATGTAGGTTATTTTGGAGTCGAGGGATATTACAATAGAGATTTAGCCGGGCTGCCTGGAATTATAAAAAGCGACAGAGATATACTTGGCAGACCGATTTTAATTGGCACCCAACAGAAATTAGATCCAGAAAACGGTAGAGATTTGTATTTGACTATTGATAAATCAGTTCAAGAAATGGCTAAAAGAAAACTTCAGGCAGGAATTGAAAGTTACCAAGCTAAAGAAGGTTGTGTTTTAATTACAAATCCGGAAACCTTAGAAATCCTAGCTTTAACCTGTCTTCCAGATTTTGATGTCGATCGCTATTACCTTTTTTCTGAAGAATTTTTCAAAAATCCAGCCATATCAAATCTTTATGAACCTGGTTCAACTTTTAAACCTTTTATCATGGCTTCAGCTTTAGAGGAAAAAAGAGTCCATCCAGATGACTTCTACGACGAAACCGGCCCAGTCAGAATTGGAGAATATACGATCAAAACTTGGAATAATAAATATGAAGGTAAAATTTCTATGACTCGAATTCTTGAGAAATCCTCAAATGTCGGTATAGTACACGTTGCCAACCGTCTTGGTGGCAAAAATATTTATTCCTATTTAAGAAAATTCGGTTTTGCTGATCTATCGGGCATCGACCTGCAGGGCGAAGCGCCCGGCTATCTCAGGGATGAATCTGCTTGGTACCCAATCGATTATGCCACAGTCAGCTTCGGGCAGGGAATTGCTTTAACCCCGATTAAAATGATGCGTGCTTTTGCCTCTCTTATAAACGGTGGGAAATTGCTAAAACCTTATGTTGTCCAAAGAATCAACTCTTTGGCCGGGTCAAAAACTATTCAACCTAAGATAGAAAGACGGACGATAAGTGCCAAAACTTCAGAAATTATTAAAAAAATGCTCCTCTCAGCTGTTGAAAACGGCGAGGTACGCTGGGCAAAACCCAAAGGCTATGAAATTGCTGGCAAAACTGGCACCGCGCAAATTCCTATCCAGGGCCATTATGATCCCACTAAAACCGTCGCATCGTTTATAGGCTTTGCTCCGGTTTCCCGACCCAAGTTCTTGGCGCTTGTCATCTTAAGAGAACCTCAAAGCTCTCCCTGGGGATCTGAAACTGCCGGACCATTATTTTTTGACATAGCCAAAGAACTCTTAGTTTACTATAATATTGCACCGGAATGAGATAGAAAAAGACGATAGAAATAATCCATTTTCGATCTTCCACTTTCAAATTCTATCCTCTATTTTCTATCATCTACCGTCAAAAGCTTATGCTAGACATTATTCAAAGATTAAAAAATTTATATCATCTCCTCCAATCTATACTAGCTAATCTCTATTATGGTTTTCCTAGCTCAAAACTCAGAGTCATAGGTGTAACTGGAACAGATGGGAAAACAACTACAACCCATCTTATTTATCACATCTTAAAGTCGGCTGGAAAAAAAACCTCAATGATCTCATCAATTTATGCAGTGATTGGAGGCAAGACCTATGATACCGGGTTTCACGTTACCACCCCTGACGTTTTCCCCCTGTATGGATTTATGCGTCAAAGCCTAAACTCCGCAGACCAATATTTTGTACTGGAGACTACATCCCATGCACTAGCTCAAAATAGAGTCTATGGAATTATCTATCAAGCTGGAGTTCTGACTAATATCAGCCATGAACATCTTGACTTCCACAAAACTTATGAAGACTATGTCAAAGCCAAAGCAATTTTACTACAGAAGGCAAAAATAGCTGTTGTTAACACCGATGACAATTCTTATCCGTTACTACTCCGAACCCTGAGGGTTCGAGGCTCAAATTTTCCGAACCCTCAGGGTTCCCAAGCTCAAAAAATTTATACCTATGGAATTAAAAAAAAGGCAGGTTACAGAGTGGACCTGAGGAAGCGTTATAAGCTTAATTTAAGTGATTTCAACAATTATAACTATCTTGCAGCTTATGCTGTATCTAAAATATTAGGTATATCAGAAAAAGATATTTCAAAAGCCTTAAGATCTTTTAAGCTTCCTCCAGGAAGACTAGAAGTTGTCATAAGAGAACCTTTTACAGTTATTATTGATTTTGCCCATACACCAAACGCGTTTCATGAAGTATTGACAGATGTTAGGAATCGTTTTATAACCTCCTCTAATCGCTTGATTCATGTTTTTGGTGCCGCCGGAAGAAGAGATCAATCAAAAAGACCTCTCATGGGAGAAGAAAGTGACCGCTATGCAGATATTATCATCCTGACCGAGGAAGATTACCGCGATGAAGACCCGCGTAAAATATGCCAAGAAATCGCCCAAGGCATCGAAAAAAAGCCATACGAGGTAATCATTGACAGAAAAAAAGCGATAGAAAAGGCTGTAGAAATTGCGCAGCCTGGCGATGTAATCATCTTAACCGGCAAAAGTCATGAAAAAAGTCTTTGTCGGGGTAAAAAGGAGTATCCGTGGAATGAATATGAGGCAGTAAAGAAAGCTCTACTGAGAAAATCTAAATTGCAAAATCCAATGGATTCGACATAGCTCACCATTGTCCTGAGCAAAGTCGAAGGACAAATTACAAATCAAGCTCAAAGCTCAATCCCGCTAAGCGGATGATTTGACATTTGATATTTGAAATTTGAACTTATATTTTTATGATTACTTATAATCCCGAACTAAAGATTTTCCACTCGACAAAGATTAACGATTCTCAATTTTTTTCCGGTTTTGGCTCTCGTGAATTAGGTGATGCCCGAAAAATTAATAATATAATTAATTTTTTTGCTGACCAATATCTCTCTTATGAGAAATTAGTTATTTTACAACAGATCCATTCAACCAACATTGAGGTATACCAAAAGCTAAACAAATTAGATCAAATTGAAAAACTTGAGGATACAGACGGCACTATTACCAATCAACCAGGAATCATTCTTATAGTTAGAAACGCCGACTGCGTTCCTCTTGTCTTTGTAGATAAATTACGAGGTGCAATTGGAATATCACACCAAGGCTGGCGAGGAAGCTTAAAAAAGCTGGCCTCCAAAATGATCAAGACCTTTTTAAATCAAGGGTCCAAACTCGAACAGCTAATCTGTGCTATCGGTCCTGCCATTGGCGCTTGTTGTTATGACATTGACGATGATCTTTATTATAACTTCCAAGAAGAGTTTGAAATCTATTCAACTAAGATATTTTTTCGGAAAAAAGGTCGCTGGCATTTAAATCTAGCTCAATTAAATTATCTACAACTTATTGAAGCTGGAATGAAAAAAGAAAATATTGATTTCTTTCCTTTTTGTACCAAGTGTGATAATAAAAGATTTTTCTCCAGAAGAAGATCCCGATCTGAAAATTTTGAAGAGATGCTAAATTTTATAATGAAAGTTTAGTTTATCCACTGTACGAAATCGCAGCCTGTAGCCATCTTCTCCTGCGTATCCCACTTATTGGTTGAGCATTTCTTGAGTTGCTTACCTGAAGCTGAAGTATAAAGAATCAATTTGCTCCCGCACTTTGGACAATCTTCCTCCAAATTCTCGCTGGTTCCTTTTATCCACTCTACATAATCACATCCGCTTGAGGTTCGCGTTTCCGGATCCCATTTGCTGGTGGAACATCTTTTTAATCTCTTTCCAAAGCGCGTAACCACCAAAAGTAATGGTGATTTGCATTTCGGACACTTCTCATCTAATTCTTTCGGTGGAACATCCAACCATTTGACATAAGGACAACCCTCGACTTTCTTTGTCTCCGGATTCCAGCTGCCTGTTGAACATCGTTGCATTTGTTTTCCGGATTTTGTAGTTACGATTTCACCCAGGGGTGAACCACATCTTGGACAGATATCTTTTGCATCTATTGGGTCTTGCATAGTCTCTTAAAATCTCTTTATATACGAAACCACGAATAAAATCAACATTGAAGAATGTATAATTGAAATTAGTATGATAATTCAAGCTAAAAAAATATTTTTTCTCGGCATAAAGGGTGTAGCGATGACTAATCTGGCAGTAATTTTTAAAAAATTAGGTAAAGACGTTACTGGTTCTGATCTTTCTGAAGAATTCATTACCGACTCAATTCTTCGAAATTTTGGAATTACTTTTCAGTTGGATTTCGATCCAAAAAAACTACCTAATAATATCGATTTAGTAGTCTACTCTGCTGCCCATCAAGGCGATAGAAATCCACAAGTTATCGAGGCAAAAAAACGAGGAATAAAAATCAGGTCTCAAGCCGAAATTTTGGGAGAGCTGATTAAAAAATTTAACTTAAAAGTTGCTGTTTGTGGGTCACACGGAAAAACAACCACCTCTTCCCTTCTCTCCTATGCCCTAATCAAACTTGGCGCCAAACCAAGCTATCTGGTTGGCGCTCCAATGTTTAATAGCTATCCCGGTGGAGACTTTAACTCTAGAGATTATTTTGTGATAGAAGCTGATGAATATGGCGTCAATCCTCCATATGATCTGACGCCGAAATTCCACTATCTTAATCCTGATTACATCCTCTGTACCAATATCGATTATGACCATCCGGATGTCTATCCCAACTTAGAAGTGACTAGAAAAGCTTTTTTGAAATTCTTTGATAAAAAAAAGCTCATACTTTGCTTAGACGACAAACCCATAGTCCAATCGATTAATCGAATGGAAAGTAAACAAATTGTTACCTATGGCTTTAATAAATTTGCCGATTTGAGAATTCTAACCTATCAGCATAAACAAAGTGGTTCAGAATTTCACTTAGCGTTAAATAAAAAATCTCTCGGGACTTTTCAAATAGGTCTATTTGGCGAAAAAAATATTTCCAATACAGCTGGGGCGATATTGACCCTCTTGCAGCTTGGATTTTCTGGTAAAGAAATTAAAAAGGCTATCCGCAATTTTACTGGTGCCAAAAGAAGATTCGAACTCATCAATGAAGAAAAAGGAACCTATCTTTATGACGATTACGCCCATCACCCAAATGAAATAGCAGCCACTATCAATGCCGCTAAAAGTCATTTTCCTAAACATAGAATCGTAATCATCTTCCAACCTCATACTTATTCCCGAACCCAAGCTTTACTAAATGAATTTGCCAGAAGTTTGAGCTTGGCAGACAAAGTATTCGTCTTACCAATCTTTGCATCGGCTCGTGAAAATCCTAAAAACTTTAAGATCGACTCTCGAGACATTGCCAATCTTAACCCAGAAAGAATTACCTATGAAAAAACAAAAAGATCTCTTCTTGAGCTTCTGTCCTCTAACCTTTACTCTCAAGACGTTATTTTTACCATGGGCGCTGGGAACGTCTATAAGCTAAAAAATGATATAATTGAAATTATTTCAAAGAAATAATTTCATCCTGAGTCCCGATTTAATCGGGAAAGGATCCCATTACCATAATGATAAACTATATCAGTAAACTTGAAGAGATTCTTGGCAAAGGAAGAGTTAAGGCTAATTTTGATCTTTCCCCTTATCTAACGCTTCGTACTCAAACTAAAGTCCAATATTATTTTGAAGCGGTAACAAGAAGAGATTTGATTAATGCCAAAATTGCCTCACTAAAATTGCAACTTCCCTTATTTATCATCGGTGGAGGGTCTAATCTAGCTATAATCAAAAAGAAACTCACAGGTTTAACCGTTAGAAATAAATATATTGCTAAAAAGATCGAGCCAATTGATCAAAATTCGGTCAAATTAACCGTAACTTCGGGATATCCCGTAAGTAAACTTGCTAAAGAATTAGCTAACGCAGGTTATGAGGGCCTTGAATACCATCTGGGCTTGCCGGGAACTGTTGGTGGGGCAATCTATATGAATTCCAAATGGACTAAACCCCTTTCCTATGTTGGTGATAATCTAATTTCAGCAACTCTTTTGGATTCGAGGGGTAAGCTAAAAAGAGTAGATAAGAATTATTTTAGTTTTGCTTATGATCAAAGTATTCTCCAAAAAACTAAAGAAATAGTCTTAGAAGCTACGTTTAAACTTAAAAAAACTAAGGCAAAAAAAACCAAAGAACACGCAGCTTTTTCTCTCAACTATAGAAAAGAGACCCAACCGATAGGAGTATTTTGTAGTGGTTGCTTTTTTAGAAATGTCGATGGAGTTTCGGCGGGAAAGCTAATAGATCAAGCTGGACTTAAAGGAAAAAGAATTGGCAAATTCCATGTTTCCCAAAAACACGCTAATTTTATTATTCATGATGGCGTAGGTAAAGCGGAAGACCTGAAAAAACTGATAAAGCTTATTAAATCTCAAGTTAAAACAAAATTCGGCGTTAAATTGGAAGAGGAAGTAATCATAATATAAATTAACCTAATTGCTCTAATTTCTAATTATTCTAATTTAGATCAATTAGGGCACTTAGAACTTAGAAATTTTAAGATATGGAAGATGCATACTTAATTAAGGGTGGCAAACCTTTAAAAGGTACAATTGCCTTATCTGGCGCAAAAAACGTTGCTCTTAAAGTCATAATAGCGGCTCTGCTTTTTGATCAACCGGTTACACTCAAAAACATCCCTAAAATAAATGACGTTATCGAACTTCTTCATCTGATTAAGTCTTTGGGAGGTATGGCAGATTTTGTCGACAAAAATACCGTTATCGTAGATGCAAGATCTTTAAATAAAAATAGAATTGACTTACTGCATGCCTCAAAAATTAGAGTTTCTTTCATGCTTTTTGCGCCGCTTTTATATAAATTCTCCGAGTGTTTTGTGCCTAATCCTGGCGGCTGTAGAATTGGAGCCAGACCCATAGATAGAATCGTAGACGGTATGAAGAAACTCGGGATCGACATTGAATATGATTCAAGTAGCGGATTTTATCGCGCCCAAATGAAGGCAAAACCGTCTGGATCATATAAATTTCCCAAAGAAACTCATACGGGGACTGAACTACTCATCATGCTTTCGCTTTTTGGCAGAGAAAAAATAACTCTCGACAATACCGCAATAGAGCCTGAAATCGACGAGCTGATTCGGTTTCTAATTTTATCCGGCGCAAAAATTCAGAAAGAAGGTAAAAAAATTATCATCTATCCTGTCGAAAAGTTAATTCTTCCATCTCCTTTTGAAATCATGTCAGACAGAAACGAAGCTGTGACTTTTGCTACTTTAGCAGTAGCTTCTAAAGGTGAAGTAACTATATCTTCAATTCAACCAGGAAATATACGAATGTTCATTCAAAAGCTGAAAGAGATAGGTGCGGGCGTAGACATTTTGGGCAAGTCGTTGATGAATTTTTATTACCGTGGAAAATTAAAATCAAGCCGAATTGAGACGCAACCACACCCAGGATTCATGACCGATTGGCAACCAAATTGGGCAATATTGATGACTCAAGCTGACGGTGAATCTACAATTCACGAGCGTATTTTTGAAAATAGGTTCTCTTATGTGGAGGAACTGCGTAAACTCGGCGCAGATATCGACTACGCTAAAATTCCGATAAAAAATCCGACAGATTATTTCTTTTTTAATTTTGATCCCAGTAAAAAATACAATCAAGCGATTAAAATAAAAGGTCCACAAGACCTGCATGGAGGCGTATTGGAAATTGCTGATTTAAGAGCCGGCGCTACACTTGTTATTGCAGCTTTGGTTGCCAAGGGTGACTCTGTCGTCAATGGAGTCTCAATTCTCGAGAGAGGCTATGAAAATTTTGAGGCAAAAATTAGAAGTTTAGGTGGAGAAATAGAGAAGATATGAGTAAGTTTAAAAATATCCTTATTCTGGCTGCTGGTGACAGTACTCGTTTCTGGCCATTAAAAAGAAAAAGTTATTTCCCCTTTTTGCAAAAACCACTGCTGCAGCATCAACTGAGCAATTTAAAAAACTATTCTGAAAGTCTTAGTGTTATCGTCAATCAATCAGATTACCAGTTCGCCAATTCTATCATTAAGCAAATAAAAAATGGAAACAACTATAAGTTCCAAGTTATCAACCAAAAGCAGAATCTAAAAGGTCAAGGAGGGGCAATATTGTCTGCCAAAAATAAGATTAAGGCTGAAGTCCTGATTCTCAATGCCGAAGATATATTTAAATTCGATATTCTCAACCAGTGCATCGATACAGCCAGAGATAAGAATCTTGACTATCTTTGTCTGGCAAAAAAAGTTAATAGCTATTTCCCTGGAGGTTATCTTGCTACTAAAAAAAATAAACTTGATCAAATAATTGAAAAACCTCAACCAAAAAAAACACCGTCAAATCTGGTCAAGTTAGTTGTTGACTACTTTAAAGATTTCAGTCAACTAATTCTCGCTCTAGAAAAAACAAAAACCAATCGAGACGATCAATATGAACAAGCAATCAATGTTTTGTTACGTCAGACAAATCGGAGAGAATATATATTATATGATGATTTTTGGTATCCGCTCAAATATCCTTGGCATGTTCTTGGCATGATTCAATATTTCCTCGATCCACTAAAAAATGAAATAAAACTTGGAAAAAATGTCAAGATTGCCCAGACTGCAAAGATAGTCGGCCCTTGTTTTATCGATGATAATACTATAGTTGGCGACTACGCTCTAGTTAGACAAAGTCACATCGGTAAAAACTGTCTAATAGGCGGATATTCTGAAGTCGCAAGGTCGTATTTGGCAGAAGGTGTATCACTCCATCGCAACTATATTGGTGATTCGGTCTTGGATACCAAGGTTTTATTTGGAGCCGAAGCTACAACCGCCAACTTTCGTTTTGATGGCGGATCTGTAAAATCTTTTATCAAAAGCAAAAAAGTTAATACAAATCTGGCAAAATTTGGAGCAATAGTCGGAGCGGGCTCAAAAATTGGCGTTAACTCTACTCTGCTTCCGGGAGTAAAAATAGGCAGTAATACACTTATTGGACCAGGTGAGACTATTTATGAGGATGTTAAAGATAACACATTTCTTTTTAAAACAAGTCGAACAAAGAACAAAATGGGTGGCGGAAGTGGAATGGCTCCCAACAGCGCGCAATGACCGCTAAGGTTGCCATCCATAATTATAGATAATCAAAACAAAGACCTTTCAATCGACCAAAATTATAATCTATTATTAAAATGAGCACTGGTGGGATGGAAACTTCCGGCAGGACCCATTTTGTAAATATGAAAAAAGTAACAGTCATCGGTGGCGGAACAGGCACATTCGTTGTACTATCTGGATTAAAACAATATCCTATTGATTTGGGGGCTATTGTCACTATGATGGATTCGGGAGGTTCAACTGGTGTACTGCGCGACCAACTTGGCGTCCTGCCGCCCGGTGATCTTAGACAATGTTTGGTTGCCCTCTCGGAAGCTCCCCTTTTATGGCGCAAACTTTTTCTCTACCGATTTGAAACAGGTGATTTGGCTGGTCATAATTTTGGCAACCTTTTCCTCTCGGCTCTAGAAAAAGTTTGTTCCAACTATGACGAAGTAATTAATACTGCCTCATTTGTCCTAAAGACTAAAGGTAAAGTGATGCCGGTTACATTTGACAATTCTAATCTTGGTGTAGAATACAAAAGTGGAAAAACTGTGAAAGGTGAAAATGATATTGAAGAAAATATACACGAATCTAGTCCAATTAAGAGGGCATTTCTTGAGCCCTCGGCTAATCCAAATAGACAAGCAGTCAAACGAATTATAAATTCTGATCTGCTGATAATAGGTCCTGGCGATCTCTACACCAGCATAATTCCAATTTTACTGGTCAAGATGATAAAGGAAAATATGGTTTCCTCAAAAGCAAAAATCATCTTTATCATGAATCTTATGACAAAATCTGGTCAAACCAATAATTATAAAGCTTCCCATCATCTCAAAGCCCTAGAAATTTATCTAGGCAGATCTCCCGATATGATCTTACTAAACTCTGGAAAAATTCCGTCAGAGATCCTACAATGGTATAGACAGCATAACGAAAAGGTTGTTGAAAATGACCTGGTGAGTAACGGATTCAAGGGAAAAATCATTGAAGCTGATCTTATTGACACACATCAATTTAAAAAATCAGCTTCGGATAACTTGACTCGAAGCATTCTAAGGCACGATTCTCTAAAACTGGCAACTGAGTTAAAAAAAATTATTTATCCGTAAAAATCACCCAGGAATCAGTGGAGATCGATTTAATATGATAAAAAAACACACATTCTCCTTTAAAAATGCAATTTCAGGCATCCATTGGGTTATTAAAACTCAATCAAATTTTAAAATTCATCTTATTCTATCTTTATTTGCAATTATTGGAGGATTCCTGCTTGAGATATCCTCTGAAGAATTTCTTATAATTCTAACTCTTATCGGTATAGGATTGGCTATAGAGACATTAAACACTGCAATTGAGGAAGCGATAGACGCAATTCATAAAGACTGGTCTGAGGAAATTAAGCTGGCTAAAGATGTTTCTGCTGCGGCCATGTTTATATTCGCCTTCAGCGCATTACTAATAGCTTGTATAATATTTATACCTAAAATTTTAGTTTTGGTTGGCATTGTTTAAGCCTGTCTAACCGATAATAATTGCATTCAGGGTTTTTAATTTTTATTTTTAATTTTTAATTTGATACTGTGTCACTTTATCTTTTTATCCTTTTTATATCTTCTCTAATAAATTTTCTTATAATTGTTCCTTTTATAAATTTTCTTTATAAAAAAAAATTTCAGCGAATAGAACAAAAAACAAAGGATGCTTTTAATAAACCCACGCCTATTTTTGACAAATTTCATCAGCATAAAAAAGGAACGCCGGTAGGCGGAGGAATATTATTGCTCCTATCTACAGTATTTATGTTTTTTTTATCTCTTTTGCTTTTTTTTCTGCTCAATAAAAAAATAATTACTAGTTACCCTTCTATAATTACAGAAATTAAAATAATTCTTTTTACATTCCTTTCTTTTGGGCTTTTAGGAGTTTATGACGATCTTAATAAAATATTTTTTTTACAAAAAGGTGAATTTTTTGGCTTAAGATTAAGACATAAATTTATTATCGAAGTAATTTTAGCCTTGATAATTTCTTATTGGCTATTTACCGAATTAAAAATTGAAATTATCCATATCCCATTTATTGGAGTATTTGATCTATCTTGGTTCTATATATTATTTGCTACTTTTGTAATTGTCGCTTTTGCCAATGCAGTTAACATCACTGACGGACTCGACGGTCTTGCCTCCGGAATACTACTTTTTGCTCTTACTAGTTTTTGGGCTATTGCCAGTTCAATTTTAGACGTACCCACCACTCTTTTTATTGCAACTTGGCTTGGAGGATTGATAGCATTTTTGTACTTTAACATTTATCCTGCAAGAATCTTTTTGGGAGACTCCGGAGCTTTATCGTTTGGTGCAACCTTTGCTGTGATCGGGCTTATCTTAGGCAAGGTCTTTGCTCTTATTATTATAGGGGGGGTTTTTGTTATAGAAATATTAAGCTCCTTAATCCAACTTTTAGGAAAAAAATTTCTAGCCAAAAAAATATTTCCAGTTGCTCCTTTTCATCTCTGGCTGCAATATAAAGGCTGGGAAGAGCCAAAAATAGTCATGCGGCTTTGGATTATAACTATATTATTCGCGGTTCTTGGTTTAATGGTATCTTTTGGCAAGTGACCTGCATAATTCAAAAATCAGCAGGTCATCCCGAGGAGCTTCACGACGAGGGATCCCCCTACAGTTATACATCTAGATTGGTAGTCTGTCTTCTAATCACTTGTCTAGGCTTAGAGCCTTCAGCCGGACCAACATATCCAGACGTTTCGAGCTGATCTAGAATCCGTGCAGCTCGAGCATAGCCTATTCTAAATTTCCTCTGAAGCAGTGAGGCAGAAGCGTGCTCCAAACCAGATATTAGTCCAACTACTTGGTTAAAAATCGGATCTTTTTCATCGCCATTTACAACCATGGTTCCACCTCTTCCAGCGCCTATGAATACTTCTTGATGTACTACCTCCTCAGTATATTGAACATCAGGAACTTGATTTTTCAAAAATTTAACCAATTGGTTGACTTCCTTCTCAGTGATGAACGGGCCCTGAATTCTTCTAGGTTTAGCCTGATCTGGTGGTAGAAACAACATATCGCCTCTTCCTAACAGTTTTTCCGCACCAGGCATATCGATAATTACTCTTGAGTCAATCATCGAAGAAACATTAAAAGCTATTCTGGCAGGAATATTAGCCTTCATCAGTCCAGTTATTACATCAACAGACGGTCTTTGTGTGGCCAAAATAAGGTGAATGCCTGTTGCTCTTGCCATCTGAGCTATTCGAGTTATCAGATCTTCCGTATCGCTAGGAGCAAAAGACATCAAAGACGCCAACTCATCAATGATAAAAAGAATATACGGTTTTTTCTCAACGCCTTCAAGATTGTTATATCCTTCTAAATTTCGGACCCCTGCGTTAGAAAATTCTTTATAGCGATTCTCCATCTCCGAGATAGTCCACTTGAGAGCCGAGA